>Ga0210124_1001159_pt1 | contig 11700 bp, 12 predicted proteins | sample Muzzi_PWC_D2_FD_185554 | JGI IMG/M metagenome (GOLD analysis project Ga0210124, IMG submission 185554) | Wetland microbial communities from San Francisco Bay, California, USA, that impact long-term carbon sequestration - Muzzi_PWC_D2 (SPAdes) | ecosystem: Environmental > Aquatic > Marine >...
CATCCGATCTACGTAGATTCTGGTGGGCCGGTTGCCAGTTTGGGCACTGCCCTGCTCCACAATTTCGATGGCTGGCCCCAAATCAGATTTGGTCATCAGTACCACCGCCTCGGCTTGCTTGCCGGAGAGTTCCAACATCTTTGGCCCACGTACCGATAACCACACCGGGATGTCTTGTGCTCCCAACATAACCTGGGCTGAGTCAAGCTGGTACCGTTTACCTTCGTAGCTCACCTGCTCCCCACTCCATAGCCGCTGCAAAATGTTGATGGTTTCGCGCATCACCGTTAATGGCGCCTCGCGGGAAATAGCCATCGGCCGTAACACCATCGAGCCACCTGCCACCAGATTGACCAAAGCCCGCCCACCCGAAACTTCGTTGAGCGTGGCAGCAGCGTTGGCCGTGACCGCCGGGTGACGGGTGTAGCCATTGGTCACTGGCCCCAATTTGATGGTTGAAGTTTCTCGGGCGGCGATGCCCAACGTGACATACACATCTGGCATAAAACCTTCGTCGGCCATCACGCAATAGCGATAGCCCAACTCCTCGGCTGTGCAGATGGTATCAATCACTTCCTGTACCGGCATATTTGGAATAATTTGTAACCCCATTTCGATCATTGTGTCACCTCATGTCTGGTTAATGATTTTTCTCTCATGGTTTGTTTTTGCGTGTTGAGGGCGATAAGTTTACAAGTTGGCGAGTATGCGAGTGGTCTCAAACTTGCAAACTTAATGTTTTGTCAACTCTGCGTACATTCTGGCCTGGGCTTTAATATCAACCCCGACCATCTCATTCCAGGCTCCGATTAACCGTTCGGTGATAGGGCCGGGCCGACCGCTGCCAATGGGATGACTGTTGAAGCGAGTTGCAGGCAGGATTGAGAAGGAAGTGCCGGTATAAAACGCCTCATCGGCAGTGATGACATCGTATGGCTCGATATTACACTCGCGGCAGGGGAGGCCCATTTCCCGCGCCAGGACCAGCACACGCTGGCGGGTCACCCCACGCAGGATATTGCGCGGCTCAGGGGTGAGTAGTTGTCCCTCTTTGATGATGAAGAAGTTGGAGCGGGTTCCTTCGGTGACAAAACCGTTCTCATCGAGCAGCAAGGCCCAGGACTTGGGGTCGATTTTTTTGGCCTGTAAGTCGGCGATCTGATAATACACCCGGCTGCGTGTCTTTATTTTGGGATCAATCAGGCGGGCCGGTATGGCCTGCTGGAGTGGGGTGACGGCATGGACGCCGGTTTCGTACGCCTCGGCCAAGGCCGCTATCTGGAGGGACATAACCCAAGTGCCGATGACGACGGTGGGCCGCGCTTCTTCGGGAAAGAGGATAGGATAATAACCCACCGGCCCGCGCGAAACGTTATGTACAATTTGAAAATCTTCCCCAGTGGAGTAGCAAGGACGATTAATTTCTACGGTTTTGAGGGTGGCTGCTTCCATCTCCTCTATGGTCAACCCGCAGTCGATTTCCAAAATTTTGAGGCCAGTATAAAGCCGCTCCAGATGATCGCGTAGATGGAACGGCTCCCCATTAAAGGTGCGGGCAAATTCAAAGACCATATCCCCAACACTTAAGGCCGAGTCAAAGATGGAGATACAAGCCTCATTTTCGGGGACGAATTGGCCGTTAAGATAGACCTGGCGTTGTGGAGCCATAGAATTCTTCCTTGAAGATAGCTTTTGTAGGGGACAGGTCTCAGACCTGCCCGACACATTTTCATTGTCGTTGCCGCCGAAGGCGCCGGGACTGTGGCACTCCGTTGCCTATCCAAAAAACGATTGCGTCAGCACTACTTCGTTGATCTCGCCTGCGCTGTGGGTAGTGCCGGTGGTGAGGTTGTTCAGATGCACCACCGCTGGCGAGTGCAAATCCAACGGGATTTTGTAGAAATCGCGGTCAGCTTCTTCAAAAATCTCGATGAACGGCTTGCCGTAGGCGCTGCAGGCTTTGGCGACCACTTTTTGAGCCAAATCTGCTACAAAGGTATCATCATCGTGGCGCAGGTAGAAGGTGGCTTCGCCGCCGTACAGCAAGCAGTCGTTGATACGGCCCATTGAGATTAAATCATCATCAACCAGGGGGGGCAGTACGCAAAAACCCTGCGCCGAAAAGATCGTATCCATTGCCAGCCCCTCTTCTTCAAGTCGATGGATGGTTTGCTCCACAATCCGGGCCGAGACCTGCACCGCGCAGACCAGGCTGTGGTTAGGCGCGACCAGAATATACAAATCCTTCGGCTCAATGTGACAGGCATCAGCGATGGTTTCAGCCCACTCAACCCGCACCGGCTCCGAGGTCTGGATAGCAATAACGGCCTCGTGATAGGTGTCATGGTAGCTGATGTGGTTAAAGTGAGGGTCGGGTTTCTCGTTGAGAGCGCGAGCCGGACCAGCCAGTATTGGGGCAAAGTCACCGGCTTCCAGCCGCCACCCAGCAATTTGCGAGGCGCAGCAGGCCAGCAGGGGATCATCGACCATGACCCGCACGGCGGGTAACCGCACCCCGTTGATGGGGTAGGGAAAAGTTTCGTAGGAAAATTCACCCAGACCGCCCAGGGTAATCAAGCTGTAATAACGGGCTGCCACCCAACTGCCGGGTGCTTGCTGCCCCATATCAATCACCGTGGTGCCGTTGTCCAATTTGGAAACCAGCGTTCCAATGGCAGCCGGGTTAGCCAAGATAGTCTGTACAATTTTCATGGCTTCCTGGTTGATGCTAAGATGCAGTGTGTTTGAGGTCAATGATTGCTTACCTTTCGTGTAAAAAGCCAAGCCTTAGGCTAAAACCAAGTATAATGGATTGGCACAAATGGCATTGTTGTTAGATGGCTTTCTTCTCAGAAGTCCATCACACTATCGAGTCCACGATGAAGACCAACTAGGTCGCTAACTTTTCGGATAGCCAGGAGAGCACCATCAACATACGGCTCAGCGCTTGAGCCTGCTTCGTGGCGTAACAGGAGCTTCTGGCCTTGCATTCCGAAAATGGCATCCACTGAGATTACATATCCGGGAAGACGAACTGAGTGAACCTGGGATCCGTCTAATCTAACCCCCCGGCTCTCTTTCGGCCCGTGCATTTTATTCAGAGGGACATCCAACTGCGACTCTCTCACCTTGGATAGCCGGTTAGCCAATTCGCGGGCAGTGCCGCTCGGAGCATCTATTTTGCCAGCATGGGCGTAATCGATTATCTCCCAGTGAGGAATATACCTGGCCGCAATTTCAGCAAATTTTTGCAGGAGCACTACGGTAAGCGCGAAGTTTCCGGCAGCAAGAACTCCCCGCTGGACCTCTTGTGCTACTTTATCAATCTCTTGGTAATCGTCCTCACTCAGTCCAGATGTGCCGATAACAACCTGTGCGCCACTCCTGAGTGCTGATAAAACATTAAACTTTGCGATATCAGGTTTGGTATACTCAACAAAGATATCCGGCTCAGTGGTGAGTCCTTCGGTTGCTGTTGCAAAAACTGGTGTAGCGAGGTCTTCAATATCAAGCACGTCCCCAAGAACTCGCCCCGCGTGGCTCCGAGAAATTGCGGCTACCAATTCCATATCATCGGCCTCAAATATACCTCGTGAGAGGGCCGAACCGGCCCATCCTGTTGCCCCAGCCAGACAAACACGCTTGTTCATCAAATTATCTCCTTTTGGCTCTATTTAGCCACCGGCCCCGCTTCGCGTGCGCTCAAGGCGCTGTCAACCGGCAGCACAATCCCGTTAATGTACGAAGCTTCTTTAGAGGCCAAAAAGAGAATGGCTTGGGCCATCTCTTCCGGTTCGCCAAAACGCTTAGAGGGGATGTGTTGGCGGACAGTGTTGAGCAGTTCTTCGGTAGGAAATCCGGTTACCATAGCCTTAGTTTCAATCAAGCCAGGCGACACGGCGTTGACTCGCACGTTATGGGAGGCCAGGTCAAGAGCCATCGCGCGAGTCAGGGCTTCGATTGCACCTTTGCTGGCGCAGTAAACGCTTCGTTGTGGCACGGCCAGTCTTGCCAGAATAGAACTGACGTGAATGATAGTGCCTTGCTTCCGCTCGGCCATCTTTTGTGCTACCAGTTGGCTGAGATAGTAAACCCCCCGCACATTGATGTTCCATACCCGGTCAAACTCGGCGATGTCAACCTCTAAAAACGGTGCTCGGTTGAACCCAGCGGCGTTGTTGACCAGCACCGATACCGGGCCCACGGCTTCCGCCGTCTCAAGCAACTGTTGGCAATCATCCAGGTTGCCCACATTGGCCTGAACAATCGTGCCCTGCCCACCTTCCGCTTCAATAGCGTCCAGCGTTTCTTGCGCGCCGGTTTTGGTGCTAAAGTAGTTGATTATAACGTGCGCGCCTTCTTGGGCAAAGGCAATCGCCGTGGCTTGACCAATCCCCTGCGATGCGCCGGTCACAATGACAGTTTGACCTTCAAATCGTTTTGTTTGGGGCATGATTTCCTTATCGTTTATCTATAAGCCGGTGGAGTGGGGAATTTATTCCGCTAAAACTCGCAGACTGAAGTCTGCACTCCAAATTGTAGAACAAACTGTCAGTTTGTCAGGGTCAAACTAACAGTTTGTTCTACGACCCAAGCGTTAATCTAACAATGTCTCAGGTGTAGTAATCAAATTGTTTAAATCCCGTAAAAAAGCGGCTGCGGTAGCACCATCAATAAAGCGATGGTCATACGTGAGGCTGAACCAGGCGATGTCTCGAATGGCAATCTGGTCTTCAACAACCGCCGGTTTAGGCCGGGCTTGGCCTACCAACAAAATGGCTCCTTCCGGTGGACGTGGCAATGGAAAGCCACCGTCTACGCCATACATACCCAAATTACTCACGGTAAAGGTGCCGCCTTCAATATCTTCCATCGTAAGGGTGCCGCTGTGGGTGCGCTCAACCAACACCTCAATAGCTACAGCCAACTTGGACAGAGATAGTTCATGGGCCTTGGGTACGACGACCACAATCAAGCCGTCGGGTGTTGCTACCGCCATCCCCAGGTTAACCGTATTGTAAACCAGAATATCACGCTCAACCAATTCGGCATTGAGTAGAGGGTGATGGGGGAGCGTCTGGGCCACCGCCGCCATAATTAACGTATTCAACGACACTCGTGGTTGAGCATCAGTCAGCTTTTCCCGGCGCAGTGTCTGGAGGGCCGTTATATCAATTTCTCTGCTGATCTGACTTAGGGCCGCGTTATCCACGCTGGTCTTCATCGTCTGGGCCATCACTTTGCGGATGCTCTTGAGCCGGATAGTCTCCTTTACCGGCAACCCTCGCGGTGACTCGGTCATTTTAATCCTCGTCAATGATGCACAGCGGTGTACCTACGGGGATTTCTTCGGTATCCTCTTCTACCAGAATTTTGCTGATGACACCACTGACGGGGGCCTCCAGTTCGTTGGTGATCTTTTCGGTTTCCACCTGAGCAATCACCTCTCCCTCTTCAACCCGGTCGCCTTCCTCCTTAAGCCAGGAAACCAGCGTGCCTTCTTCCATCGTTAACCCCCATTTGGGGAGAATAACTTCGGTTGCCATTGAATAGCCGCTCCTAATTGATTTATAGCCTGTACTCTCTTACTTTGTATAAAGCGTTTTCTTTATGAACTTCTTTTACCAGCTTAAAATTTTCTTTTCCAAAAGCTTCAGTAAATGTGTTATCGGTCTCAGTTAGCTCTTCGATAGGAATTGACTTCCATTCTTCCATTGTGTTCCAGGTAATAATGGTGCTCACTTCACCGGGTTTGGTTTTATTTATCCATACTTCCTTGGAAATGAAGCCGGGCTTATCTTTTAGAAAAAGTGTCCAATATTTATGATCCATTTCGATAAACTGGTCAATTAGCTTTGGACTTACTTCGAAAACCAAATACTCCACAGCATAGCCATTTTCTATCTTTCTATCGATCATAATTCTGTATTATGTAAATGAACGGAACACGCAACACGCGTATCGTTTGACCAAAATCTTGTTTAGAGAACTCTAATAATCCATCGTAACCTGGATTGCCGTTTTAATATCGTCTTTGTCCGGCAGGATGATTTTTTCCAGTGGTACGGAAAAGGGAATAGGAGTATCCAGGGCGCAGACACGGCGTACCGGCGCTTTGAGACTGGCATATACCTCTTCGGAAATGGTGGCGCTGACCTCTGCACCCAGACCGCCTATCTTTGGGGCTTCATTGGCGACAATGGCTCGCCCGGTTTTAGCCACCGACTCCAGAACGGTTTCCTGATCCCACGGGCGTAGGGTGCGCAGGTCAACCACTTCCACCGATACACCCTCTGCGGCCAGTTCCTCGGCGGCAGCTAAGGCTTCGTGGGTCATCTTCATACTGGCGACCACGGTGATGTCGCTGCCTTCACGGGCGATGGTCGCTTTGCGCAGTGGCACAGTATATTTGTCTGTAGGGACTTCGCCTTTTAGTCGGTAGAGAGCTTTATGCTCTAAGAACAGCACCGGGTTATCGTTTTCAATACTGGCGATGAGCAACCCCTTGGCATCGTAGGGGGTTGATGGGCCGACAATAACCAACCCCGGCACATTTATAAACCAGCCCTCGACCGATTGGGAATGATGCGGGCCACCGCCAAAACCACCTCCAGCAGCCGTACGGATGACGATAGGGGATTTGAATTGCCCATCAAACATGTAGTGCATTTTAGCTGCATTGTTCACAATCTGGTCGTAACAAGTGCCTAGAAAATCGGCGAACATGATTTCCGGCACGGGTCGCATGCCCACCATCGCCGCGCCCACAGCCGTACCGATGATGGCCGCCTCCGAAAGAGGGGTATCTCGAACCCTCTGGGAACCGTATTTATCGAACAAACCACGGGTGACGCCAAAATCGCCGCCCATATGGCCGATATCTTCACCCAGTAAAAAAACCTTTTCATCTTCCGCCAGCACAATATCAAGGGCGTTGTTGAGCGCCGCTACCATCGTCATTCGTTTCATCAGGCTTGTACCTCCCAACCGACATAAACATTTGCGGTAGCTTTAGATAAATTCGGGGGCGGACTCTCCAGGGCAAAGGTGATCCATTTTTCTACTTCTGAATCCACCTCTGTTTTGATGCCATCGAGCGTGGTTTCATCAGCAATACCCTCAGCGGTGATGCGCTCACGAGCCATCTTGATGGGTTCGTGTTCCTCTTTCCAGTAGCGGATTTCTTCAGGAGAGCGGAACTCGCCGCTGAAGATGCCCTGCCAGCGCCAGGTTTTGTATTCAACAAAGTAGGGGCCATTACCGGCCCGGATTGACTCGACAGCTTTGCAGGTGGCTTCATAAGCGGCGACAAAATCATTGCCATCCACCTGTACCGAGGGCATTTTGTAAGCAGCGGCAAATTCGTACAGATTTTCGGTGGCATGGCTATGACCCACCGCAGTGGAGATGGCATAGCCATTGTTGACACAGCAGTAGAGTAGCGGCAGTTTCCACGTCGCGGCCAGATTGAGACTTTCGTGCCACTCACCCCGGCCAGAAGTGCCATCGCCTACAACCACGGCGGCCAGATCATCTCGTCCCTGCATTTGGAAACCCAGGCCCACACCCAAGGCTGTCGCCATCATCGAACCTTCCACGGCGTTGTCGCCAAAGTTTCCCACTGCCGGGTCCGCAGAGTGTAGCGAACCACCCTTGCCGCTGCACACCCCGGTGGCTCTGCCGAACAGCTCGGCCATTATTTTTTCACCGGGAGTACCGGCCAGCACTAACAAGCCGTGACAACGGTGGTCGGGGAAGAAGGCATCGGTGTGGCGCAGGTTGCGAGCTATGGCCGCCTGGACTGCTTCCTGACCCAGGCCGGTATGCAGCATCCCTGGTACATTGCCTTTTTTGAACTCTCGCTCTAGTCCAGTTTCAAATGAGCGGATAACCCACATATCGCGGTAAAGATTGAGCATTAGATTTGAATCGATAGTCATAAAGGCTCCTCTTGGTTTGTTAGCTATCACAAGCTAGCTAATAAATTTTCAGTCGTTAAATACAAACATCACTACCTAAACTTTGGAATCACCGCTTCGGCAAAAAGTTCGGCCCCGGCGGGGTTTGGAAAGTCGGCAAAGCGCAGCATGAAATACTCTACCCCGAGGTCGGTGAAACGCCGCAGATGTTCCGCTACCTGTTCCGGCGTCCCGATAATCCGATTCCCGCCGGGGAAGGGGCTGTTTTCGGCTACACGCTGCGCTTCTACCTCAGTCTGACCTATAGCGATTCCATCATCCCAGGTGGTCCACGTTTTGACAATTTCGTCGCAATTGCGGCCCACAGTTTGGCAGTGAGAACGCAGTACCTCTAGTTTGTGTGCGTATACTTCGGGCTTAGCTCCCGTTAGATTCCACCAGTCGGCGTGTTGGGCTACCACCCGCAGGCCCAATTTTTCACCCTCGGCTCCAATCATAATCGGCGGTATGGGATTGGGCCTGGGTTCGCAGTAGGCATCTTTGATTTGGTAATGTTCTCCGGCAAAGCTGGTTGGAGATTCCGCCCACATCTTACGGATGATTTGAACTGTCTCGGCTAGTTGGGCCAGGCGTACTGAGGCTATGGGAAACTCATAACCAAAAGCCCGATACTCTTCCGCCATCCAACCTGCCCCCAGCCCGAGGATAAAGCGGCCACCACTCAGGATTTGCAGGGTGGCTCCCATCTTAGCCAGGAGGGCCGGATTACGATAGTTTTGACACAGGACAAGTGTGCCTATATCCAGTTTTGGGAAGGCCCCGGCCAGGTAACAAAGCGTGGTCCAACACTCCAACATATCGGTGTCAGGGGGTTTAAAGTCAGCCCAGGGTATGAAATGGTCCTCGATCCAGAGCGAATCGAACTGTCCCTCGACCTGCGTTAGTACATTTGTGATCTGATCAATAAAGATAGAGCGGCGACTGTTATCCCCAGGAAAAGCTGGAACACGCCAACCAAATTTCACCTTGGTCATAACCTACCAGCTTCCATTGACACTATACCCACCATCCACCGTGATAATCTGACCAGTGATAAAGCGCGATTGTTCGCTGCACAAAAACAGCACGGCATCGGCAATTTCTTCCGGTTCGGCGATGCGCCCCATCGGGATACGGCTGGCTATCGCGGACAAGTCAAGGTGGCCCTGTTCGGCTACCTGCCGAATGCGGGGGGTATTGACATGGCTGGGGGCAATACCATTGACTCTAATGTTGTACTCGGCCCACTCCAATGCCAAAGCCCGCGTCATCGCGTTAAGCGCGGCTTTGCTGGCAGAGTAAGCGGAGCGTCCCGGCATCATCTGAGTGGCGCTGATACTGCTGATATTAACAATTATGCCTTCTGTCTTTTGTTTAATCACCTGGTGAGCAAACGCCTGGGCGCAATAATAAGCTCCATGCACATTAACATCAAAGGTCTGCTGCCACCGGGTTACTTCCATCTCCAGGGCGGGTTGTTGGACAAAAAGGGCGGCGCAGTTAATGAGGATATTAACTTGCCCAAAATGTTGAGATGCTTCTTGAATCAGGTTTTGGCATTGGTCGGGGTTGCTGATATCCACCTCAATAACTTGTACTTGCGCCTGCATACCTGTTGAGATGTCACGAATGACAGTTTCGGCCAGGGTGGTGTCCAAATCGGCGATAATCACATTGGCCCCGGCGCGAAGCAAAGTTGCAGCGCATACTTTGCCAATTCCGGCCATTCCGCCAGTTACAATTGCAACTTTTCCAGATAAATATTCATCCATTGATTTTAATCCGGTTTTTAGAAATTTTACAGTAATTGAGTCAAAATGAGAAAAAAAGTGAGGAAAACGTAACCCAATTCTAATCTGATATTTTTAATTTGTCAAGTTTGACTAAAATTATTAAGTTAAACTCAAAAAATTATGTGGTCAACTTGGCAATTGTGACCTAGCAATGTTACAATTAGGATCACAAACAATAGCGAGAAAGTGTGACTGAGAGGATTATGGACGCCCAAGAATCAACAGAAGTGAGAATTGTCGGTGACCGCATTCGAGAACGGCGCAAAGAGTTAGGGTTGAACTTGCGCGAGTTGGCTCAAAAAACCAACCTGACTGCCAGTTTTTTGAGCCTGGTTGAACGAGGCCATAACACCCCTTCTCTCGACTCGCTGCGACGGATTACCGAGGCCTTGGATGTGCCCCTGTTCTACTTTAATCAGACCAATGGACAAAATCCGGTGGTACGTAAAGACGAGCGAATAAAGATTACCTTCCCGCCCGGTGATGTGACTTGTGAACTTTTGGTGCCCAACCTGCGAAATCGGTTAGAGATGTTTGTTTCTCGCGTGTATGCTTCTGCCGGTAACATCGCCCGGCCTACCAAACATAATTCAGACGAATGTATCTATCTATTGGAAGGGCAATTAAAAGTATGTCTCCTAGATGGAGAGTATATTCTGGAGGCGGGAGACAGCATTTATTTTCACGGCAGCCGGGTGCGAGGGATTTACGCGCTCGGAGAGGATGAAGCTGTATTTGTATCCGCAATTACGCCGCCGGTACTGTAACGATTTTGGATTTCGGATTTACGATTAGATTTGGCTATACAATTCTGGGGTTAATCACCTTCCTGGGAACTAGTTTTACAATAATCTAGGATAATCCAGCTAAATCACCTTGATACAGTTTCCGACGAGAAGATCAACTGCGTAACATCTTGTATTTAAGATCAGGTTGGATTATACAGCACAATCCAAAATCGTAAATCTAAAATCCAAAATCCTACGGTTCCCAGTCGGCAAAGGCATCGATAACCGGCTTGATATCATCCATCATCGGGTAGAGGATGGGGCAGGTCACACCGGCCTCGATATATTCAGCTACCTTGGCCCGACATTCATCGCTGGTACCGACGGCCATCAGGTTGCGGACAACATCATCGGGAATGATTTTGGCGGCACGGCGATAATCCTCTTCAGTGGCGGGCCACCCTACAAATTCCTGGACTTTTTTGATTAACCCTTCATCTACTTTGCTGGCTTTCATAATGTGGGGTTCCGTGCCTAAATAGTAAGCGACCAAGGCTTTACCCTCCATCATGGCTGCTTGCGGGTCGTCATCCGACAGGCAGCAAACTAATAATTCGGGCCGGTCGACCTCTTCCAGCGTTTTGCCCGCTTTTTCAGCCCCCTTGCGGACTAGCTCAACGGCCTCACGAATATAATCAACCGAGACGACATAGTTAAGCACCACCCCGTCACAAATCTCACCGGCCATTTCCAGCATTTTAGGACCGGTCGCCCCAATGTAGAGCGGGATGTCTCGCGGTGAAGTGTCGCCAAAAGCAACATCTAGCTTGACCCGATCCAGATGGACAAATTCTCCTTCATAGGTGACTTCCTCCATGGTGAAGAGCTGGCGAATGGCCTCGATATTTTCACGCATGGCTTTGAGGGGACGTTTGCGCTCTACCCCTACTCGCGAAGCAATGGGTTCCCACCAGGCTCCCAGACCGAGCATGACTCGCCCTCGCCCACTTTCGGCTTTGCCGCCCAATTCCCACATGGTACTCCAACTGGCGGCGATAACGGCCGGATTGCGGGTGTAAATCGGCAAAACCCCGGAGCCGAAGCGCATGCGTTTGGTTTGAGACAGAAATGCCCCCATCATCACCACGCAGTCACGAGCCAGACGGGTGTCGGCTTGCCAGATTTCGGAGAAGCCGCGCTCCTCGGCGTATTTGACCATCT
>Ga0210124_1001160_pt1 | contig 11695 bp, 8 predicted proteins | sample Muzzi_PWC_D2_FD_185554 | JGI IMG/M metagenome (GOLD analysis project Ga0210124, IMG submission 185554) | Wetland microbial communities from San Francisco Bay, California, USA, that impact long-term carbon sequestration - Muzzi_PWC_D2 (SPAdes) | ecosystem: Environmental > Aquatic > Marine >...
GGGCGCCCGCCGCAGGGCCGGCGGCGGCGGCCGGAGAGGCGGCTAGAGGGCGTCGAAGTCGAGCACCCGCGGCGGGTGCCCCTCGGCCTCGAGGAAGGCGACGAGGTCCTCGGCCGAGAGCGTCGTGGTCATGTCGTTGACCAGCGGGTGACAGTTGACCTCGTCGAACTCGAGCAGCGCCTTGTCGAGCACGACGGCGACCTTGCCGGCACCGTCGTTGATCACGGCCAGCGGCGTGACCGAGCCGGGCTGCACGCCGAGATAGGTCATCAGGCGCTCCGCGCTGCCGAAGGAGAAGCGCCCGGCGCCGAGCGCCGCGGCCAGGGCCTTGAGGTCGATCTGGCGGTCCTCCAGACAGGTGACCAGCCACATCTGTTCCTTCTTGTTGCGCAGGAAGAGGTTCTTGATGTGCGCGCCGGACAGCTCGCCGCGCAGCGCCTTGGCCTCCTCGACCGTGAACACCGGCGGGTGCCGGAAGCTGCGGCTGGCGATGCCGAGCGCCTCGAGGCGGGCGAGGATCTGCTCCGGGCTGGTCGGCTGCGCGGCTTCGTGTCGCTCGTTCATGGCGGCCTCCCTTGCTGCTCCCCTCCTGGCCGGCCCTCCGTGCCGGCGGCGCGGCGACCGGACCGCTCAATACCCGCCCGGCGGGGCCCGGCGCAAGACTCGGGGGTCCGCCGCGCGCGGGCCGGGAGACGGCGCAGGGCGCGCGCCGACGTGCTTGCATTGGCGGCGCAAACGTATTATCTGCCGCGCGATACCGCTGCGACGGAGTGCGGGCGTAGCTCAGGGGTAGAGCACAACCTTGCCAAGGTTGGGGTCGTGGGTTCGAATCCCATCGCCCGCTCCATGTCGCCGGTGCCGGATTTCCCTCACAAATTCCGACAGCCGTGCCGCCTTCGGCCGCCGCTTGCCGTGGCCGTTCGGCGACGCGCGACGCGGACCGCGCCGCATCCGAAAGATTTACGGAGAAATAAGAAAATCTTTGTCGCTTACCTTAACGACAGGCGCGTTAACCGCCAAGTGCCGCAGTAAACAAGGCCTGAATACATAAATTACACATGACTTTTATCTAAAGGTGTAGAAAAAGTAAACGAGGTCTTAACCCAGACTTCATAAAATCCACCCTGTCATTTCCAAAGGTACGAGTGTTGGCCATGGCGGGGCTTTCCAACCAGGTTGCAGCGAACAACGGCGCCGATGCACCCACCGAAGCGGGTCGCGGCATGCCGTGGTCGGATCTGACCAAGTTGACCCTGAAGCAGCTGATGAGCCTCAGGGTGAGCGGACGGTTTCAGGACAACTCGGACGCGGCCCTGCAGAATCCGCAGGACCTGGGCTCGCTGCGGGGCCAGGATTCGCTGCCCGACGACCTGACGGCGCTGAGCCTGGCGCAGCTCATGACCCTTCAGGTCCGGGCCCGCGCGCCGGAGCCCGACCCGCCCCAGGACGACAAGCCCGCGATCGACGACCAGGTGGCGGCTCAGCCGGGCGTCGACCCGCAGCTTCCCGGCAGCGTGCCGGCCCAGACCGACGGTCAGGCCCCGACCGACGGCCAGGGCGACGGTCAGGCCCAGCACGACGGCGCGGCGCAGGGCGACGGCGCGGCGCATGCCGCCGCCGGCGGCGGAGCCGCCTTCGCCATCCTCGAGCAGGTCCTGGGAACCGAGCCATTGGTGCTGCTGCTCGACGACCAGGACGGCGAGGACCACCTCGGCCTCGGGCCCAATCCGCCGGCCGATGGCTACAGCCTCGGCCTGGGCTTCGCATCCTTCGATACGCCGGGCAGTTTCCTTGCCGCGGCAATCCACCAGAGCGCGCCCCCGCCCGCGCTCCCGCTCTCGCTCGCGCCGGCTCCGGCCGGCTCCGGCGGTTCAGGCGGCTCCGGCGGCGAGACGCTGACCGCCACGGCCGGCAACGATACGCTCACCGGCACGCCCGGTGCCGACACGATTCACGGCCTGGACGGCAACGATTCGCTGGACGGCCTGGCGGGCGACGACGCGCTCTACGGCGACGGCGGCCACGATACGCTCTACGGCCGCGCCGGCGACGACCTATTGGATGGCGGGAGCGGCAAGGACTATCTCGACGGCGGCAGCGGCCGCGATGCGCTCTATGGCGGCAACGGCATGGACGTGCTCGTCTGGGATGCGAACGACAGCGTGATCGACGGCGGCAACGGACCGGACACGCTGCTCGCGAACGGCCAGGACATCGACCTGACCGGCGCCGGCCCGGCGCTGTCCAACATCGAAACGGTCGACCTGACCGGCGGGCCCGACGGGACCTTCGCGCTCTCGGCGCGGGACCTGCTCGATGCCAGCGACAATAGCAACAAAGTGACCGTGGAGGGCGACGTCGGCGACACGGTCAATCTCTTCGTGGGCGGGCCCGGCGAAAACTGGAGCGACAACGGCGTGGCCGGCGGCTATCACGTCTATTCGGCGACCGTGGATGCCAGCACCGTGACATTGATGGTCGACGTAGAGATTGCGAACCAGAACCTGAACGTGGTCTGAGGTCGCGCCCGATGCGAAAGCCGCAGCCCCGGATTCGAACCAACGAGATACGGCGCCGGGCCGCGGCTGCGGTCCTGGCCGCCGGGCTGGCGGCGCTAATGCCGGCTGCGGCGTCCCTGGCCGGCGAGGTGCCGGGCGCCGGCGCGGCGCTGCACGACGAGTACCGGGTCAAGGCGGCCTTCCTCTACAACTTCGCCAAGTTCACCCGCTGGCCGGCCAAGGCCTTCATCAACGCCTGGGAGCCGCTGCGCGTCTGCGTGCTCGGCGAGGACCCCTTCGGCCCGGCGCTGGCGACCATCGACGGCAAGCGGATCGGCAGCCGCCGTTTGGCCGTTCGCCGCATCGCCTCGCCCGACGATCTCGCCGGCTGCCACATGGTCTTCCTCGGCGGTGGCGCCGGCCCGGCGCGCAGCGCGATGCTGGAGGACCTCGCCGGCCGGCCGATCCTGACCGTCTCCGACAAGACCGCGGCCAAGTCCGACTCGATGATCCGGCTGCGCACCGTCGCCGAGAAGGTTCGCTTCCACGTCGATGCCGAGACCGCCCGGCGTGTCGGCCTGCACTTCAGCGCCAAGCTGCTGTCCCTGTCCCAGCCGGACGGCAACGCCTCGGCCGCCATCGCCGACGACACACCGGCCGGCTGAGGATCCGCGCCGGCGCCCCCGCCCGGCGCCGGCCTGCCCTTTATCTCCCCGTCCGGTCGGGCTCCGTGCTACTGTTCGGTCATGGTTGCGCCCGAACCGAACACGGCCCTGCCGCTGAGCGAGGCTGCCGCGCGCCTCGGCATCACGCCTGACGCGCTGCGCATGCGCCTGCGACGGGGCACGGCGCAGGGCTTCAAGCGCGGCGGCCGCCTGTTCGTCTATCCCGACGGCGAAACGAACGCCGCGTCCGAACGGCCGTCCGACCGTTTCGGAACGGAGCCCGCGGATCGCCGGACCGGATCCACGCCGCGCGGGTCCGGGCGCGCGGCGCCGCGCGACGACCTGGGCGTCGTCGTCGAGTTCCAGAAGATCGAGCTCGATCGTGTGCTGCGCGAGAACGAGCGCCTCAACCGGCGGGTCGAGGAGCTGCTCGAGGAACTCCGTCACCTGCGCGAGGTGCAGCAGCGCGAGCAGATCCTGCGGCAGCAGGACCAGACGCTGCGGGCCCAGGCCCAGACCCTTCTCGAGCAGATGGTCGGCCAGATGGCCGGCCGCCTGGCCCTGCCGGCGGCGCCCCCCGCGACGACGGTTCCCGAGGCGGCAACACCCGAGGCAGCGACCTCCACGGCGGCTAGCCCGGACGGGGCGCTGGACGGGGCGCCGGACGGGGAACTGGACGGGGCGACGCCGGGGCCCGAGGCTTCCGAAGAGCCGCCGCAGGCACGGCCGCCCGAATCGCCGCCCGAATCGCCGCCCGAGTCGCTGGCGGTTGAGCCGCCGGCCGAGCGGCCCATCGCACCGCCGGCGCAACCGTCGAGCGTCCCGCCGATTGAGCCGCCGGCCTCGCCCGAAGCCCCGGCGGCTGCGCTGCCCGAAACTCGCCCCGAGGCGGCCCCCGAGACGACCCCCGAGCGCGCGCCGGAGCCGGCCGTTGCGGCGGCGGGGCCGGCGGCCGCCCGAAGCGCCGTCCGGCCGCCGCTCGAAGCGGACGATGCCGCCGCCTTGGCCGAGATTCTGCGCGCGGCCGGCCAGCCCTTGCGCGAACCGGCGGCGCCGGTCCAGTCTGGCTCCGGCGGCGCCGGGGAGCGGCGCCCGCCGGATCGGGGGGCGGCCCGGGGGGGCATGCCGAGCGCGGCGCCGGGGGCGCCGTGGCAGGAATCGGCCCTCAAGGATATCGAGCTGCCGCCGACCGAGGAGGAGCGGCGCAATGCGGCGCGCATGATGCGCCGCCTGTTTCGCAGCCGGCGCGAACCCGGCGGCGAGGATCTTTGAGGACCTCCGGGGCGCCCTGAGCGGGCGGCCGGGGGGAACGCGAACGGCGAGGCGTTTCGAACGTTAGGCAGGGGATGGGACGCAGCATGCAGCGCACGATCTACTACGCGACAATCGTTCTCATGGTCTTGTGGACGGCGTTCCTGGTGGCCGATCTGGTCCAGCTGATCCTGGCCAGCGGATTGGCCGCGGGGCCGGCCGATGGCGAGGCGGTGCCGGCGGCGCTCGACCGCGGCTACCAGACGGTGCGCGACGTCGTCTGGGGCTCGGCGGCGCAGGCCCGCGCCATCGTCTGGGGCCTGCCGATGATCGTCTTCGCCCTGGTCGCGGCGATCTCGCGGCAATAGCGCCCGGGCGGGCCGCGGCCGACCGCGGCCGGCCTCGGGGGAGGAGCGTCGGGCCCGCCGGCCGCGGGGCCAAGCTTCCCCAAGCGCGGTCAAATGGGCTAGCCTTCCCGGCGGCTCCAGGCCGGGGCCGGGCCGCAATCGGGTAGGGAGCGAAGCCGTCATGGCGCACAAGGCCGAACAACTTAAAGCCGACCTGATCGACAAAGTGGCGGCCCGCGTGCGCGAGCGCCTCGAGGCGGAACGGGCCGGCCCGGCGGAGCGCTTCCTGCGCGCCTTCTACGCCAACGTGCCGCCGGCCGACATCCTGCGGCGCAGCCCCGACAATCTCTACGGCGCCGCGCTGGCCCTGTGGGGCCACGGGCAGAGTCGCCGGCCCGGCAAGGCCAAGATCCGGATCTACAATCCTCGCCCGGAGGAGCACGGCTGGAAGTCGTCGCACACGGTGATCGAGATCATCAACGACGACATGCCGTTCCTGGTCGATTCGGTGACCGCCGAGATCAACCGCCAGGGGATCGAGGTCTACCTGGTCATCCACCCGATCCTCCACGTCGAGCGGGACGGCAAGGGCAAGCTCGTGGCGCTGCAGGACGAGGTCGACGGCGCGCGCGGCGAATCCTTCATGCATGTCGAAGTCAGCGAGCAGCCCGGCGAACGCCATGCGGAGATCGCCAAGTCGCTCGACGCCGTGCTGCGCGACGTGCGCGCCGCGGTCGAGGACTGGGCGACGATGCGCGAGACCATGCAGGGGATCATCGGCGAGCTGGAAAAATCCCCGCCGCCGCTGCCGCAGGAGGAGATCGGCGAGGGAATCGCCTTTCTCAAGTGGCTGGAGGACGACCACTTCACCTATCTCGGCTTCCGCGAGTATCGCTTCGAGGGCGAAGGCAGCACGGCGGTGGCCCGCGTTCTGCCGGAAAGCGGCCTGGGCGTCCTGCGCGCGGTGCAGGTCCCGGTGTTCGACGGCCTGCGCAATCTCGGAAGCCTGCCCGAAGAGGTGCAGGACTTCCTCAAGCAGCCCGAGCTGCTGCGCTGCACCAAGGCGAACCGCCGCTCCTCGGTGCATCGCCGGGTGCACATGGATACCGTCGCGGTGAAGTCGTTCGACGACGCGGGCCGGGTCACCGGCGAGCGCCTGTTCCTCGGGCTGTTCACCTCGATGGCCTACTCGCGCTCGCCGCGCTCCATCCCGCTGCTGCGGCAGAAGATCGACCGCGTGGTGTCGCGCGCCGGCTTCGACTCGATGAGCCACGACGGCAAGGCCCTGCTCCACATCCTCGAGGCCTATCCGCGCGACGAGTTGTTCCAGATCGCCGAGGACGACCTCTTCGACATCGCGCTCGGCATCCTGCACCTGCAAGAGCGCCAGCGCATCGCGCTCTTCGTCCGGCGCGACCCCTTCGAGCGCTTCGTTTCCTGCCTCGTCTTCGTGCCGCGCGACCGCTACGACACGGCCCTTCGGCTGCGCTTCCAGAAGATTCTCTCCGAGACATTCAACGGCGAAGTCGACGCCTATACGACGCATCTCGGCGACACCGCGCTCGCCCGCCTGCACTTGATCATCAAGACGACGCGCGGCGAGATTCCCGAGGTCGATACCGGCGAGATCGAGCATCGCCTGGCGGAGGCCGGGCGCTCATGGGCCGATCGCCTGAGCGAGGCCTTGGTCGACGACCGCGGCGAGGAGCAGGGGCTGCGCCTGCTGCACCGCTATGCCGAGGCCTTTCCGACCAACTACCAGGACGGCTTTACCGCGCAGGCCGCCGTCTTCGACATCGCGCGCATGGAGGACGCGCTGGCCGGTGCCGATCTGGCGATGAACCTCTACCGCCCGCTCGAGGCCGACGAGAGCGAGCTCCACTTCAAGCTCTACGTGGCCGGCGATCCGGTGCCGCTGTCCGACGTGCTGCCCATGCTGGAGAACATGGGTCTCAAGGTGATCAGCGAGAACCCCTACGAAATCCGGCCGGCCGGCGCGGTCCGCTCGGTCTGGATGCACGACTTCACCATGCGCAGCGAGGACGGTGGGGCGGTCGACCCGGTCGCGGTACGCGACAGCTTCCACGAGGCTTTCGCCCAGGTCTGGCGCAACGAGATGGACAACGACGGCTTCAACCGTCTCGTGATCGGCGCCGGCCTGCGCGCCCGCGGCGTGACGATCCTGCGGGCCTATTGCAAGTACCTGCGCCAGGCCGCCATTCCCTTCAGCCAGGACTACATGGAGCAGACGCTCGGCGGCAATGCCGAGATCGCCGCCGGCCTGGTCGACCTGTTTCGCGCGCGTTTCGAAGAGGGCGACGAGGCGAAGGCGACCGGTGTTGTGAAGAAGATCGAAACCGCGCTCGAGGACGTCGCTAACCTCGACGAGGATCGCATCATCCGGCGCTTCCTCAACGCCATCGAATCGACGCTGCGCACCAACTTCGCGCAGCGCGCCGACGACGGCGGACCCAAGCCCTACCTCTCGTTCAAGTTCGATGCGCGAAACCTGGAGGAGCTGCCGCAACCGCGGCCGTTCCGCGAGATCTTCGTCTACAGCCCGCGCTTCGAGGGCGTCCATCTGCGCTTCGGCATGGTCGCGCGCGGCGGCCTGCGCTGGTCGGACCGGCGCGAGGACTTCCGCACCGAGATCCTAGGCCTGGTGAAGGCGCAGCAGGTCAAGAACGCGGTCATCGTGCCGGTCGGCGCCAAGGGCGGCTTCGTGGTCAAGAATCCGCCGCCGCCCGAGGCCGGCCGCGGGGCTTTCCTCGAGGAGGGCATCGCCTGCTACCGCCTGTTCATTTCGGGCCTGCTCGACATCACCGACAACCTGGCCGGCGGCGACGTCGTGCCGCCGAAGGACGTCGTGCGGCGCGACAGCGACGATCCCTACCTTGTGGTGGCGGCGGACAAGGGGACCGCGACCTTCTCGGATATCGCCAACGCCGTGTCGGGCGACTACGGCTTCTGGCTCGGCGATGCCTTCGCCTCGGGCGGCTCGGCCGGCTACGATCACAAGAAGATGGGCATCACCGCGCGCGGCGCCTGGGAGTCGGTCAAGCGGCACTTCCGCGAGCTCGGCAGGGATACTCAGTCCGAGGACTTCACCGTGGTCGGCGTCGGCGACATGGCGGGCGACGTCTTCGGCAATGGCATGCTGCTGTCGGAGCACATCAGGCTGCTCGGCGCCTTCAATCACATGCACATCTTCGTCGATCCGGACCCGGGCCCGGCCGCCAGCTTCGCCGAGCGCAAGCGGCTGTTCGAGCTGCCGCGCTCCGCCTGGAGCGACTACGACGCGAGCCTCATCTCCGAGGGCGGCGGCGTGTTCGACCGCAAGGCCAAGGCGATCAAGGTGTCGCCGCAGATCAAGGCGCTGTTCGGCCTGACCCGGGACCAGGTGACGCCGAACGAGCTGATCAAGGCGATGCTCGTCGCCGAAATCGACCTGCTGTGGTTCGGTGGCATCGGGACCTATGTCAAGGCGAGCCACGAAAGCAACGCCGACGTGGGCGACCGGGCCAACGACGCCTTGCGCATCGACGCCACGCAACTGCGCTGCAAGGTCATCGGCGAGGGCGCCAATCTCGGCATGACGCAGCGCGGGCGCATCGAGTTCGCGCTGGGCGGCGGGCGCCTGAACACGGACTCGATCGACAATTCGGCCGGGGTCGACTGCTCCGACCACGAGGTCAACATCAAGATTCTGTTCGGCGAGGTCGAATCTGCGGGCGACATGACGCGCAAGCAGCGCGACCAGCTGCTCGAGGAGATGACCGAGGAGGTGGGCGAGCTCGTGCTGCGCGACAATTACCTGCAGACCCAGTCGATCACGGTGACCGCGACGCTCGGCGTCCATCTGCTCGACCGCATGGCGCGTTACATGCGTGTCCTCGAGCGCGCCGGGCGGTTGAGCCGCGCGATCGAGTATCTGCCCGACGACGAAACCATCGTCGAGCGCCAGGGCAAGGGGCTCGGCCTGACGCGGCCCGAACTCGCCGTGCTGATGTCCTACGCAAAGATCACGCTGTACGACGACCTGCTGTCGTCGGACCTGCCGGACGATCCCTACATGGTGCGCGACCTCGTGCGCTATTTCCCGACACCGCTCCGCGAAGGCTACGCCGACGCCATCCGACGCCACCGCCTGCGCCGCGAGATCATCGCCACCAAGGTGACGAACGACATGATCAACCGCGTCGGCATCACCTTCGTGCACGAGGTGCGCGAGAAGACCGGCATGCCGGTGGCGGACATCGCGCGGACCTACATGATCGGTCGCGAGATCCTCGACATGCGCGCCGTGTATCGCGAGATCGAGGCGCAGGACAACAAGGTCCATGCCGCGCTGCAGGCGACGGCCCTGACCGAATGCGGCCGTCTGACCGAACGGACCACCGTCTGGTTCCTGCGCCAGGGTGGGCATCCGCTGGACATCGAGAGCCAGGTCGAAACCTATGCCGCCGAGGTCGCGCGGCTGGCCGGCGCCTTGCCGGAAATCCTGCCGGAGGACGATCTCGCCCAGCTCGGCGAGGCCGCCGCGCGCTATCGCGAGCAGGGCATGCCCGAGACGCTGGCGCATCGCCTCGCCAGCTTCGCGTTCCTCGTGCCGGCCTGCGACATCGTGGCCATCGCGCAGCGCGCCAGCCAACCGGTGCTCGAGGTCGGCAAGGCGTACTTCACGGTCGGCCACCGCTTCGGCTTCGATTGGCTGCGCCGGGCCGCCGCGGCGCTGCCGAGCGACAGCGCCTGGGACAAGCTGGCGGTCACCGCGATGGTCGACGATCTCTACGGCGAGCAGAGCGTGCTGACCGACAACGTGGTCAACGGAAAGACCCACCTCGACGCGGCGGAGACGATGATCGACCACTGGGCCGAGGAGCGCCGGCCGCAAGTCGCGCGCACCGAGCAGCTGCTGTCCGAACTGCAGACCGTGGGCAGCCTGGATCTCGCGATGCTGGCGGTCGCCAACCGTCAGCTGCGCTCGCTGGTCGACGGCTAGGGAGTCAGTCGGCGGCGGGCTGCAGACGCACCGCGGTGCCGTTGGCGCTGACCATCAGCATGGATTCGCCGACCGTCTCGTAGTCGAGGTCGACGCCGATCACGGCGTCGGCGCCGAGCCCGCGGGCCTGCTCCACCATGTCCCCGATTGCCGCCTCCTTGGCGCCGCGCAGCGCCTTCTCGTAGCCGCCGGCGCGCCCACCGACGATGTCCCGGACGCCGGCGAAGAAGTCGCGGAACATGTTGGCGCCGACGATGGCGTCGCCGCTGACGATCCCGAGATAGGCCGCCACGGGCCGGCCCTCGACGCGCTCGGTGGTGACGATCAGCATGCCGTCCTCCGCTTGGGGTGCGAGACCGCGGCGCCGCCGGCGCCGGCCGCCGGCGCCGAAGGTGCAGCCTACACCGGGTGCACACGCCGGGAAAACCGGCCCGGGCTGTCGCTCCGGTCCACTTCGCTTTGCCCGCGCGACCGGATTCAATACGTCACAAAGGCGCCATGGTTGCGGGCAATATGGCCGCATTCACCTAGGGCAATGTAGCCTAATAAAATACAAATAGGGCGCATAGCCCGATTAATGGCAAAATCAATGTCAATAACTACAAATAAAACAACCCTACTACATAGAATTGCAAGCGATATTGCTTGTGTTATTTCTGTGTTGCTGTATAATTATTGTGACTGGGAAATGGCCAAGCTGTGGCCGCCCAAGACGACCAAGGCGGGGCCGCCCCGCAAGGAGGAGACGATGACCGGACTTGCCATGACCCGCGCGGCGATCGTCGGCGATACGCTGAGCGCAGTGCGGACCGGTGCCCTGCCCGCCATGATCGGCGCGCTGGGGGCCGGCGTCGGCCTCTATTTCGTACCGATCCTCTTCGCCACGGCGAGCGTGCCGATGAGCGTCCTCGGCTTCGTCCTCGGCCTGCACAGCCGCACCGCGGCGCCCATGGCGCTGGGTGCGCTCGGCGCCCTCTGCGCCGTCGTCGCGCTGGTCCACTCGAACGCCTTCTGGCTGCTGTTCGCCGCGCTGTTCGGTGCGCTGACCGGCGGCTGAGGCCCGCCCCGACCCTTCACCGTCCCCTCCACGACGCGACCCCCGCAGGATCGCTCCGGCGCGGCGCCGACGTGCCCCCCGCATATCGGGTGCCGTTCCGGGGCGAGATCGCGGCCGGTCCGGGATGCCTCCGTGAGGCGGCACGCCCGGCCGGTCGCGGTCGCGTGCCGCTCCGGTCGCGCGGAGCGGCAATTCGCCGCGGCCCGCGGGCCGGAACTCGTCTATAGTCGCCGGCGTGTCACGCCCGCCCCGCCACCGGGTCCGCCGCCCGCCGCCCTTGCGCCGCAGTCCGCACCGCGCGGCGCGCCCGGCGCCCACGCGGCCGCGATGAGCGGCGCCACGCCACGGCAGAGCGATCCCGCGGGCCAGGCGCGCCCGCGCGCGGTCGCCGCCTGGTGCCTCTACGACTGGGCCAATTCGGCCTATCCCACCGTCGTCGTCACCTTCGTCTTCGCGGCCTACTACGCGCGGGCGGTGGCCGGGGATGTGACCGCGGCGACCGGCCAATGGGGCCAGACCATCGCGCTGTCCGGCCTGGCGGTCGCGGTGCTGGCGCCGATCTTCGGCGCCGTGGCCGACCAGACCGGCCGCTGCAAGCCGTGGCTCGGCCTGTTCACGGCCGTGGCGGTGGCGGCCTCCGTCGGCCTTTGGGCGGTCGCGCCGGAGCCGGCCTTCGCCCTGCTCGCGCTGGTCCTGGTGGCGCTCGGCAACGCCGCCTTCGAGCTTGGCCAAGTGTTCTACAACGCCATGCTGCCCGGTCTGGCCCGGCCGCAGCGGCTCGGCCGCATCTCCGGCTGGGCCTGGGGCCTGGGCTACGCCGGCGGCCTGGTCTGCCTGGCGCTCTGCCTGCTGCTCTTCCTACAGCCGGCGCCACC
>Ga0210124_1001161_pt1 | contig 11687 bp, 8 predicted proteins | sample Muzzi_PWC_D2_FD_185554 | JGI IMG/M metagenome (GOLD analysis project Ga0210124, IMG submission 185554) | Wetland microbial communities from San Francisco Bay, California, USA, that impact long-term carbon sequestration - Muzzi_PWC_D2 (SPAdes) | ecosystem: Environmental > Aquatic > Marine >...
CATCCAGATTGAATTGCGTGATACTTGGGAGTCCGCCGCGCCTGGCTGGGCCGAGTGGGAGGCGGTGATCGCGGCGGGACTGGTCGACGCAACCGACGCCATGCTCGACATGGCCGGCGTCGATGCCGACATGCGAGTCCTCGACCTCGCTTGCGGAGCTGGGAGCCAGACCTTGAAGGCGGCGGAGCGCGTTGGCCCGCAAGGCCGCGTCTTGGCCATCGACATATCCGCAACCATGCTGGCGCAGGTTCAAGAAAGGGCGCAACGCAGCGGGATCGGCAATATCGAGACCCTCGAATGTGCGGCTGAGGATCTCCCTGCAGCGCAAGGGGCGTTCGACGCGGCTATATGCCGGCTTGGCCTCATGCTCTTTCCTGCGCCCAAGCAGGCATTGAAAGCGGTTCAAAGCGTGCTGAAACCGCAGGCGCGTTTCGCGGCGCTCGTCTTCACGACGCCGTCCAACAATCTTTTTATGTCTCAACCCATGCAAATCCTGCTTCGCCATGCCGGCAAGGAGCCCCCGCCTGCCGGCAAGCCCGGCATTTTCGCGCTGGGTCGACCGGGCGTCTTGGAAGGCCAGCTCTCGGATGCCGGGTTCTCCGGTGTCCAGGCGAAAGTCGTCAGGGCGTCGCTTCGACTGGATTCGTCGGCTGAAGCGCTTGAAATGATGCGCCAGGCCTTCGGCGCCTATCGCGCCGTCGTCGCAGACCTCGGTCCAGAGGCGCGCGCGGCCGCATGGTCGGACGTCGGTGAATGTCTGAAGCGATTTGAAGGCGACGACGGCTTTCGAGTCGATCTCGAATTTATGATCGGCGCGGGGGCGAAGGCCATCTGAACGCAGCAACTTGATAAGCGCAGCGCATCTCTCAAACGGGTCACGAACGCTCGTCCGCCGGATGCGCCTGCCCCGTTCGAAGTGAGCCGCCGGACATAGTCCGAGCAGGGCCGGTACGTCCCAAGACAGCCGGGAAGCGGCCCTCAGAGGTTTCGTTCGAAGCCGTCACCGTGCCGAGTTCGCTTCGGCACGCTTGGCCCGGATCGCCTTGGTGCCGGTCCCGGCCTATCGTGCCGAGAACGCAACCTTTGTCTTTGGCCTAATCCTGCAATAGAGGCGAACCCCCATGTGAGTCGAGACGCCAAGAAATCCGGCCGAGACGAGGCCTAAGATTGCGCCAACGATCAAGCCGATGAGCAGCCCGAAAATCCCGGTGACCGGCTTATCGTTCCAGTGGGCGGTCTCGGCACCAAAGAGCGCCGCAATTCCCACGACGAGTCCGAATGCTCCCCAGAATGCCAAGGAGCCGATCAGGGATATCTTGTAGAGCGACCCGGCTACAATGTGCCGAAGCGGCAATTCTTGCCAACCGTCGTCAGCCATTGCTTTTCCTTCCACTCGTTGATCCGTAACCTCCGTCAGTTCTGACTATTCGAGGGCCGTCCGTGCGTTGCGTCGACCGGTTGAGATCGCAAAGGCAAAGCGGCCGTGCCGAGACGGCGATCTGAATATCCGCGAATAGCCAATAGGCGCCGTTACGACGGGAGTATTATTGACCAACCACGCTGTAGAGATGCCATTCGTCAGCTAGCCCCTTCAAGCGGTGCAAGCCAGCATCTTCGAAGTTGAGGCCGGATCCCGCCACGAGATCCTTGACGGTCTGCGACACGAGCACAGCGTCGGGTGACGCTGTCGCTGCGACCCGCGCCGCGATGTGCAACGCAATTCCAACTAGATCCCCGTGCCTGACACTACATTCCCCAGTGTGGAGCCCGATGCGGCTGGTGATCCCCGCTGCGCCGAGAGCTTCTCTGATTGCAACCGCGCACCTGATAGCCCGCGCCGGCCCGTCAAACGCGGCCAAAAATCCGTCTCCCGCGGTGTTCACTTCCTTACCGCGATAGCGTTCCAGTTCGCCACGCACCGTTGCATGGTGCACCTCCAGAAGATCACCAAAGCGGAGATCGCCCTTCGCAACCGCAGTCTCGGTCGATCCGACAATATCGGTGAACATCAATGTCGCGACGCGGCTTTCGGACAAGTCTGGTGTGGTCCCACCTGTCAAAAAAGTCTGAATGTGCTCAATGATCTCGTCAGGCTTGTCATAAAACGGGAGGTGATCGGGTGATTCCAATTCGATTAACGTGGCCTTTGGAAGAGCTTCTGCCATCTGTCGGCTGGCACCAACCGGCACACCACGATCGTCCTTGGCATGAATGAGGAGCGTTGGCGCCTGGACCATCGGGAGGACGTGGCGCACATCGATCTCAAGGTTCATTCGCTGCAAGGCGGCAGCCGCCTCGGCACTGGCACTCATGCGAAGAAATTTCGCCCACCAACTTGAGATGATCGGATCACCTGCGACAGAGGGAATCCTGATCTCCGCCCAGACTGGCCCTCCCCAATCGGCTGCCGCTGCCTCGATGGCCGCTAGGCCGTCCTCTCGGCTCGCGAAGTACGGATAATCGGGCGCTTTGAGGCGCCGCGCATAGCTGCCGATGGTGATCAAGGCTTGGGTGCGATCAGGATAGGTCGCGGCAAAAAGAACGCACATCGTGCCGCCTTCGGAATATCCGAGCAGAACGGCGCGCGAGGAACCGACCGCGTCGAGCACGGCCCGTACGTCGTCCATGCGTTCTTCCAGGGTTGCAGCCTCAGTGCTGCGATCGGACAAGCCAGTCCCGCGCTTGTCGAACAGGATCAACCGCGTGAAAGTCGATAGTCTTTCGAAGAAGCGCGCGACATGCGCATCTTCCCAGAAAACCTCGATATTCGAGATCCAGCCCGGAACCACCACGAGGTCGATAGACCCGTCACCGATCACCTGGTATGCGATGCTGAGCGTGCCTGCTTTGGCGTAGTGGGTGTGCGGCGTCATAGGAGCATTTGGCCTGCGGATTGCTAGGCGAGGCTAGCACCAACCATCGCCAGTGTCGCTTAGTATCAGAGCGCATGCCAAGGGGTCCGGCTCCGCCTCCTTCGGTTCATTTCCGGACATCAGCCGGCGGCACCCGCCACATCCGGGTTTGAGGCAAAGCGGACGTGCGGCCCTCGCCACTGGACTGGCCTGAATTGGCCCGTCCCGGTCATTCGAGGGAGCGGGCGCAGATCGGTGCCGTTAGACATATCCCGTTACGGTCGCGTAGGATGAGCGGTCGCAATCGCGTGGTGGCGAGACGTTCGGAGGGCCGTTGTGGCCGCTCTGCACATCAATCTCCTGGGCGGGTTCGAGGCGCGCCTGGCGTCGGGCGAGGCGCTGCGGCTGAAGGGCCGCAAGACCCGGGCGCTGCTCGCCTACCTCGCGCTCAGGCCCGGCCACGCCTGCGCGCGGGACGAGCTGGTCGGCCTGTTGTGGGGCGACCGGGGCGAGGCGCAGGCGCGCTCCAGCCTGCGGCAATCCCTGTCCGAGCTGCGGCGCGCGCTGGGCGAGGCCAACAAGGCGCTTTTGGTGACCGGGCGGGACGCCGTGTCGCTCGATGGCGCGGCGGTCGCGGTGGATGCGGCCGCGTTCGAGCGCTCGGTCGACGACGGCGCTCCCGCGGCACTCGAGCGGGCGGCGGCGCTCTATCGCGGCGACCTGCTCGACGGCCTCGGCGTTTCCGACCCGGCGTTCGAGGCGTGGCTGCGCGACGAACGCCGGCGCCTGCGCGATCGGGCCTGCGATGCGTTCGCCGGCTTGCTGGACCACGAGATGGCGGCGGCGCCCGAGCGCGCGCTCGCCACGGCGCGGCGGCTTCTGGCGCTCGACCCGCTGCGGGAAGCGGCCCACCGCGCGGCGATGCGGCTCCATGCCGGCCGCGGCGAGCGGACGCTGGCCCTCAAGCAGTATCGGGCCTGCCGCGACCTGCTCGCCGCCGAGCTTGGTGTCCCGCCGGAGCCCGAGACCGAGGCCCTCGCGGCGGAGATTCGCAGCGGCGCCGGCGGGATGGACGGGGCCGTCGCGCCGGGGCCGGAGCCCACGCAGGCGGGTGCAGATTTGCGGCCGCCGCACAAGCCCGCGATCGCCGTGCTGCCGTTCGCCAATCTGTCCGGCGATCCCGAGCAGGACTATTTCTCCGACGGCATCACCGAGGACATCATCACCGAGCTCGCCCGCTTCGGCTCGCTCCAGGTCGTGGCGCGAAGCTCGACTTTCGCCTACCGCGATCGGGCGGTGAACGTCGGCGAGGCCGGCAAGGTCCTGGGCGCGCGATACCTGCTCGAAGGGAGCCTGCGCAAGGCCGGCGACCGGATCCGCCTGACGGCCCAGCTCGTCGACGTCGAGACCGGCAAGCACGTCTGGGCGGAGCGCTACGACCGGGTGCTCGCCGACATCTTCGCGATTCAGGACGAGCTCGTGCACGCGATCGTCTCGACCCTGGCGGGCCGGCTGGAAGCCGCCGACATCGAGCAGACGCTGCGCAAGCGCCCGGACAACCTGGCGGCCTACGACTACTACCTCCAGGCCCTGCAGCACGAGAGGCATTACGATTTCGAAGGCTACGTCGAAGGCCGGAAGCTATTGCAACGGGCCGTGGCGCTCGACCCGACCTTCGCGCGCGCGCTCGCGCTGCTGTCCTATTACACCTTCGCCGAAGCGTGGTTCGAAGACCCCGACGACGATGGGGCGAGCGAAAAGGCCCTGGAGATGGCGCAAAGCGCGATACGGCTCGATCCCGACGACGGCGACTGCTATGCCAAACTCGGGGTCGTCCACACTCAAAGACGGGAGTTCGACAAGGCGGCATATTATCTGGAGCAGGCGCTCGCCCTGAATCCGCACGATGCGCAGACCTGGTCGCATTATGCCTGGTACCTCACCTGCGTCGGCGAGCACCGGAAGGCGCTCGATTTCCTGGACCGGCGGGAGGCGATCGAGCCCTTTCCGCCGAACTGGCACTGGGAGATCCGCGGACTGGCCGCCTATTGCCTGGGCCGGTACCGCGACGCGCGCGACGCCTTCGGGCGCATGACCGCGCTCAACTATTGGGCCCACGGCTATCTCGCGGCGTGTCACGGACAGCTGGGTAACGTGGCGGAGGCGAAGGCGAGCTGGCGCAGGATGAAGGAGCTCCGACCCGGCGCGACTCTCGCGACGTTCGCGAAGTTCGAGCTCGACCCCCTGCAGTGCCGGGCCAACGTCGATCGCTGGCTCGAGGGCCTGCGGAAGGCCGGCATAGCAGAGTGATCGTCCTCGCGGCCTTCGGTTCTTGCCGCTCGCCGGCCGAAATTTCTCGTTGCGCCCGGTTTCGGGGCAAAGCGGTCGTGTATACAAAGCGCCAAGCACGTCCGGGAACAGCTAGAGACCAGCCATTTGGGGAGAATGGCCGAGACCGCTGGACTCAAATCGCCACAATTCGTTAAGATGACCGGCTTTGGCGCACAGGACTGCTCTTCGGCAGCGCCAAACTGAAACGCGTCATATTCGATCCAATATCCAAACAGGGGGGGAACAATGCCCCAATCGACCACCGAGCGCCTCGACGCAGCGAGGAACGCGGGCGGCGGTTTGTTGAGTCGGCGACGACTGCTCGGCGGAGGCTTGGCATTGGGCGGCACGGCAGCCGCCGCGACTCTTGGCGTCATCGAGGAGGCCCGAGCGGCGCGCGCAGCGCCGGAGTGGGTGACGGTCGCGGGTGAGGCGGTCCGCGGGTACGGGATGCCCGCCGCGTACGAAGCGCATGTCAAACGTGCGCTCATCCAGATCTATAAGGACCTCGCTCCCGGATTCAGCTTTTCCGGCACGCCGCTGCAGCTCTTGCGCGGCACGATTACCCCGAACGGTCTGCACTACGAGGTCCATCACGGCGGTCGGCCCAAGCTCGATCCCGCCCAGCACGCGTTGATGATTCACGGCTTGGTCGAACGCCCGCTGAAGTTCGACCTGGCGGCGCTCGACCGCTATCCGATGGCCACGCGCGTTCATTTTCTCGAGTGCGCCGGCAACAGTTTTTTCAATGCGATCATGGACCAGCCGATGCAGGCGGGCTGCGACATGCTTCACGGCCTGGCCTCGAACTCGGAATGGACCGGAATTCCCCTGGCGGTCCTGATGCAGGAGGCCGGAGTCAAGCCGGAGGGCCGTTGGGTGGTCGCGGTCGGCAACGACGCGCCGAGCCTGTCGCGCTCCATTCCGATGGAAAAGATCATGGCCGACGGGATTCTGGCGCTTTATCAGAATGGAGAGCGGCTGCGGCCCGAACAGGGTTATCCCATGCGCCTTCTCTTGCCCGGCTACGAAGGCAACATGAACGTCAAGTGGGTGACGAGCCTGTGGGTCACAAAGGCGCCGGCCTATACCGCGGGCGAATCCGGCGAGTACACCGATCTTCTGTCCGACGGCAAGGCGTTGAAATTCAGCTTCGGGATGGGGGTCAAGTCGGTGATCACCCATCCCTCCGGGACCATGAGCATGAGCGGGCCCGGCCTGTACGAGATCTCCGGCCTGGCCTGGTCGGGCAGCGGCGTCGTCCGCAAGGTCGAAGTCTCGGCCGACGCCGGGAAGAGCTGGGCGGAGGCCGACCTGACCGCGCCCGTGCAATCCAGGGCGATGACCCGCTTCTCGCTGCCGTGGCATTGGGACGGTGGGCCGGCCCGGCTCATGAGCCGGGCGGAGGACGAGACCGGGGCCATACAGCCCACTCGCACAGATTGGAAAAAGCGCTATGCGCCATCCAATTTCATGCACAACAACACGATTCAAGCTTGGCAGGTCAGCGCGGCCGGGAGCGTCGAAAATGTTTACACCTAGATGGCTATGCGTTTTGGCGTGCCTGGGGACGTTCGTGCCGATAGCGGCCCTCGCCGACGGCCCGGGCCTGGGGCAGCCGCTCGCCGAGGATGAAATCCCGTTCTATGCCCGCGACGTGATGCCCGACGGCACCGGTCTGCCGCCGGGAAGCGGCTCGGCGGTCCAGGGGCAACCGGTCTATCAAGCCCAATGCGGTTCCTGCCACGGCCAAACCGGAGCCGAAGGGCCGGTCAACCCGCTTGTCGGGCCGAGCGAGTCGAATCCGAAAGCGGCCGGTCAGTACTGGTCCTATGCGACCACGCTGTTCGACTATATCCGGCGCGCGATGCCGTTCAATGCGCCGAAGTCCCTGAGCGTTGACGAGGTCTATGCCGTTACGGCTTATATTTTGTACCGCAACGGTCTGCTGGCGGAAGACGCGGTCGTAAGCGCCAGCAATCTCGCCGACGTGAAAATGCCGAATCGCGACAACTTCATCGATCTCTGGGCGGCGCAAAGAGACAAGCCTTACTGAAGCGGGTCGAACACGCGGATTTGAGGACACTCGTCGTGCAACCGCTGCGTTTTGTGCGGTGAGAGCCGCGGTGCGGCTGCCAATGAACCCCGAAAGAGCGTGGACCGGTGTCATTGGGCCCGTCCGATGGGCGCTTGCCCATGCCCCGTCGTGACGGGGGCGCCTAGCGGGAACAGCCGACCCGGGTGCCGGCACCAAGCGTTGGCGGCGGGGCCCCGATCTGCGGATTCAGCGCGTTGGCGACGCCGGATCGGAACGCGCCGGAACCGACAGCCCCGCCAATGTCCGGTCAGGGTCGTTTCCGGGCATCGGCCGGGAACACTCACGACGTCCGGTTTCCGGGGGGGGGCTAGCCCTTAGAACGTCTGGTTTCGGCCATAAAACGACATCCTGCGCATCGGCCTAAATGACCGAGCCAAAGACGAAATGGACTTCTCGGCGTGTTCGCAGACGCCGGCTAATGCGGTTTGCGAGCAGTCACTATGTGGGCCGAAGTGGGGAAAACCGCCTCTCCGGACTGTGCGGCGTACTTGGACAATTTGCCGTCGGACTTCACCAGTACATCAGCGATTTTCTCCTCGCTGAGATTAATGTCGAAGAGTGGCAGCCATCCGCGCAGCTCAGCTTCGACCATTGTCCGAGAGCTGGGGAATCTCGCCTGCTCTGTTCTCGTTTCGAATTCGATGTCGCTAAAGCCGCTTTGCGAAAAAATATCAATCACTTCGTCTGGATCACCCAGGCTGTAGGGCATCCGCAACGCATCCCCGGCGGCCGTACTGACCTGTTCGTCCAACACCGCGATGATATCGCCATAGGCGCGGTTATTTTCGATTGAATTCCATACGGCGACGGCCAAACGCCCTCCTGGTTTCGTCACACGGAACATTTCGCCGGCCGCCTTTTGGCGGTCCTGAAAGAACATCATGCCGAACTGGGAAATGACACAATCGAACGTAGCTTCGTCGAAGGGCAGCGCTTCGGCGCTACCTAAAAACCATTCAATTTCAGGCTCGACCTCTCTTGCGGCGGCGATCATCCCCGGTGCCGGATCCACACCAGCAACGCGGCCAGACTGGCCTGATCGCGCATGCGCATATCGCGTAAGTACCCCGGAACCGCAGGCAACATCCAGCACGTGCGAACTCTCTTCGACTCCCGCGCCAGCAATCAGATGTTTGGTCCAGGGCTCAAAGAGGGCTGGCACAAAGAGCGCCTCATACCCGCGTCCTGCTTCGAGTTCCTCTTGCGTCGCTGTTGACTCCATAGACAGAATTCCTTCATTCGACAGCCGGCGCTCGGCACTGAGAATAAATTAACATTCTCCAAGACTCGAATCCATCAGTCTGGTTCAGCCCAGAAATACATGCTCGCCCCAGACCCCTTTAAGCCGATTTCATCGCTGAATGGAATGACCGGATTGGGTCAAATCTGGACGTGGGCCGGGAGCGTTCCCAATGTCTGGCGTTGAGGGCAAAGTGGACGTGCTGGCTCGCTCCTCAGAGCGGCCGAAACGCGCCGGGAGCCGTCATGAGACGACAATCGCTCATTTTTTGCACATCCGCAGGGTCGGCGTCCGGCGGGACTCGGAGCGATCTGGAGATTTGGCTATATGGCAGTGACAATGTCTCCCCCCGAGTGCCTAATGGGATTGGCATCAAGGTAGTGAGGGGAGAGGACGATGAGCGACGTTGCAGTTATCGGTTTGGGGGCGATGGGTACGGCCCTCGCACGCACGCTCATGGATGCGGGGCGAAACGTAACGGTATGGAATCGCTCTCCTGAAAAAATGGAGCCTCTCGTGGCGCTAGGCGCTCAGGGCCCATCGGACCTGGGCGAGGCCCTTGCCGCCAGTCCTCGGGTTATTGTCTGCATTCCCGATTATCGGACGACCGCAGAATTATTCGATCGGCCCGATGTAACGCCCTTGCTCAGTGGCCGCACGGTCGTCCAGTTGAGTACCGGCACGCCCAAAGAAGCCAGGGAGAGCGAACAATGGTTCGATGGTCTCGGTGCTTCGTATCTGGACGGCGCCATCCTCTGCTGGCCCGGTAACATCGGAACGCCCAGTGGACTCATCCTGGTCGCCGGACAAGAGCCAGCGTTCGAAGATTGCCGGACCGATCTTCAGCACCTCGCCGGCGATCTGCGTTATCTTGGCTCAAACATTGCGGCGGCCTCGACGCTTGATCTGGCGTTTCTGTCGCGACTGGTGGGCGTCATATTCGGCTCAATCCATGGAGCCCTCGTGTGCGAGTCGGAAGGCGTGCCCGTGTCACAGTTTACAGCGCTGCTGCCCGCGAACGATAGGGCCGTTCCACTGACGCAAACCATCAATGACGGAACCTTCGCCAACGTCAGCAAAGGTGGGGCCACGGTCGATGTTGCCGGCGGCGCCGTGACTCGAATTCGGCAGCAAGCGAATGATGCCGGCATCAATAGCGAACTGCCCGACCTGCTGTGCGACTGGGTGAAGCGCGCGCAGACGGCCGGATATGGATCGGAGGAAACGGCCGCCGTCATAAAGGTGATTCGTCAGAGCGGTCCGTCTTGACGACAGTCGGCCATCGGAACACGCAGTCGCAGATTTCGTGGCGGACCGCTTTGGGTCAACAGCGGTCGCCCCACGGCGGCGCCTGCTATGTCCGGTCTTGGGGGTGAAGCGAACGTACCAAAGGAACCGCTCGGAGGGGCGAAAAAAGAGGAGACGGAACCTGGGCCGATGGCGAGTTCGACCGGACTGCTTATTCGATCGTCTTCGTAGCACCTGAATTCCCGGGGCGCGGTCACGTTCAGCCCATCGCGGACGCGCTCGTCCTCCCGCGGTGCCGCGATTGGTCAAGGTGATACGTCATCAACGCGAGTCCGATCCAAGTGCCGATATACAACAGACCGGCGAGCATCATGAGCTCGCCGGGAATCGGCCCAACGGCCGCGCGTTCCGCAAGATCGTCAAGACTGACGGCAGCTGTCGGGTGGACGGCGAGCTTTCCCAAATACGAAACCGTTTGAATGATTAGAATCCAAAGATAATTGTGCCGTATTCGCCGCCCCAAGGCCGTTATGAAATCGATGTGGTAGCTCGGAATCCAGTAGTCGCGCGCGAGTGTCTGTTGCCAGCCGCTCTCCAAATGCAAATCACCGTCCTGCAGCATTGGAGCATAAACATGCCGTTCCATCCACCGGGCGCGCGCTCGCCAGACATTGAAATAGCGATATCTTCTGGACTCAAGCACGACAAAGAACATGATGAGGACTCCGACGAGAACAAGAGGCAGTGGCGATGCATTCGGTGATGAGTAGGATATCGAAAGCGCCACGCCGAGAGTCACGACAGCCCAGTTCGTCGTGGTGTCCAGTCGGGTCCGCCAGAGCGTGCTTCGGTAGACCTCGCCCCGGTAAAGATGCGCAAGGGCGCCCATCTCGGCAGAGCTGAACGTCCTGGCCGGGCCCTGGGCCGCTTGCTGTTTCGTCTCCATGTGCTCTCTCCCGTCTTGCGGCATGCCCGCAGCAAAGGTTGCCTGCTTCGACCGCTGGCAGAATTATAATTCGACGGGCGGGATCAAGACACAGGGATAATCGCGTCGGGGCCCCCGCAAGTCCCTTGGTTGGCCCCAAGAGTCGTCCAACCGGAACTGGCGGCATTCCCGGCCGTCCGAATGCTGGCGGAGCCCGATCAGCGACGTCTCCGTCCACAGCCGGAGTGGGTCCGTTCGGGCGACGCTGCGCATAGCGGCAGAGAAGGGGCGGGAACCGGTCGACCGCTGGAAGGGTCCTCTACGGCCACTCTCGGAAGCCAAAGCAGGCGCGCGGTTTCGGCTGCCGGGATGTCCGGGAATGGCCAGAAGCGGGCTTAGACCGTCAAGAGAGGCTACGAAGCGATCGGGCTGGGGCGCGCCAAGAATCGCTCGCGTGTCATGCGGAAGGCGAGGCGTCGATCGGCATAGGCACGACGCATGCCCTCGCGGACGAAACCGCACTTCAGAAGAACGTTCTCGGACGCTGCGTTCCCCTCTTCGATGACGCCGACGGTCTCGGTTAGCGGCGTTTCCTCGAAAGCGAACCGCAGGAGACGTCGGCAGGCCTCGGTCGCCACGCCTTTGCCCCATGCCGACTGCTTGAAAAGAAAGCCGATTTCAATTTCACCGTCGGGCAGGTCGTCACCATGAATCAGCTCCCACTGCGTGTCCTCGGCATCCACCGGTAGCGGTGTGAGGAAGACCTCGCCGAGTTTTTCCTGCGTCAGTCGGTCGATGACGGTCCACACGCCGATGCACCCGCCACCGCAGCGCCGTGTGAAGTTGATCGATTCAGCAATGATCTGTGCCTTGGTCACGGCGCCACCGAAGTACCTCATGACATCGGGGTCGGTCGCCATTTCGATATCGAGATCGACGTCGGAAAGATCGAATGGCCGGAGATACAGGCGCTCTGTATGAAGCTCGAGTTTC
>Ga0210124_1001163_pt1 | contig 11677 bp, 7 predicted proteins | sample Muzzi_PWC_D2_FD_185554 | JGI IMG/M metagenome (GOLD analysis project Ga0210124, IMG submission 185554) | Wetland microbial communities from San Francisco Bay, California, USA, that impact long-term carbon sequestration - Muzzi_PWC_D2 (SPAdes) | ecosystem: Environmental > Aquatic > Marine >...
CCTGAGTCATGTCTATTGCAGCCTGATGACACGCTCGATAGTGACTGCCGGCTACGTGGCCGAGGCCTGCGGGCTGAAGCTCGAAGCGCTGCCCGACATCTTCGAGCAACACGGGATTTACCACGTCAACGAACGGGGAGTTTGCGAAGGCTTGCCCGGGCCGGGACGGGCTTACTTCGAACAGCGGTTTCCGCAATTGACGTTGCCCGAAAGTATCGATGGTGAAGGCTGGTGGAATCGGCCCTACGAAGAAGAGGATGCCTTCGTCGAACGAGTCGACAGGGTAGTCGACGAAATCGGCCGGCGTCTCGCCGGCAACGACGAGCGCGTGGCGATGATTTCGCACGGCGACTTCATCGACCAGTTCGTCAATGCATTGATGAGCGTCGGCCGCCACCGGCACAACTACGATAACCACTGGGTCGCGAACTGGACTTTTCACAACACCTCGATCACACGCATCGATTTCGTCGATGGCGCGCATAATGTCGTTTACCTGAATCGCCTCGATCATCTGCCGAACCCGCTGGTGACCTGGTAGAGCCTGTTGCGGTCAGGCCCGGGCGCTCGACGAGAGAGCCTGGGCCCTTCGACCCGAATGCCTGTCGCCTTGCCTGACGAGCTAGCTTCATTTTTATCTTCCCCGGTGTAGAATGCTTTTGGTTGAATAAAAATAACCGGGGAGAGGGCTATGAAAACTGGCGGCGGCAGCTATGCAATCGAACGCTGGCGGGGATTCGGATTCGGCAGAACCGCGCTGGCGCTGGTGTCGGGCTGCGGGTTGCTGGCGCCCGCCACGGGACTGGCGGCCGGCTCGCTGGTAACCAACCCGGATCTCGTCGACAACCGGTTCGAGGATTACTACCTGCAGCCCTGCATCGATGGTGCTGCCACGCTGTTTGGCCGTGGCTGGTCGATCGAGGAAATCAACGCCTACAACGCATCTATCTGCTCGGTTGTATACAGCTCGGGAACCTTCAACAGCAGCGATACCTACCAGAGTACGCAGAACATCGGTTCGATAGGCGCACAAACCAAGTCCACCAACGTGGTCGCGAAAAAAGAGGTCGACAGCATCCAGGCCCGCCTCGACGAACTGGCCGTCGAGGAAGATGTCCGCAAGGGTGGCTGGGGAATCCTGTTATCGGCGCAGAAAAGCGAAACCGAACGCGTATCCACCAACAACGAGATCGGTTACGATGCCGACCTCGACGGTATCATGGCCGGGCTCGATTACCGCTTCAACGACTCGCTGGTGGCGGGTATCGCGGTCGGTTTGACCAACGACAAGGCGGATTATGCCGGCGGCAGCGGAACCCTCAAAACCGAGAGCCGTACGCTGATGGGTTATACCACCTACCTGATCGGTAACCATGGCCACGTCGACGGTTATCTCGGTTTCGCGCAGCTCGACTATACCACCGACCGCGACATCAGCATCGACGGCGAAGCGGCCGATGCCTTCGGGTTTACGGGAAATATTTCGGCCGATTTCCAGGGCGATCAAATTCTCGCCGGCGTGTCGGCTGGCTACGACTGGTACCCCGGAAACCTGTCCTACGGGTATTTCGGCGCGATCGACTACAGCAAGACGAACCTGGATGGCTACAGCGAGGAGGGCAACACGGGACTCGAGCTGAAATACCCGGACCAGGATCCGAAGTCGCTGACGATCACCCTGGGTGCGACCGCCAGCTATTCGATCGATATGGGCTGGGGTGCGATGATTCCGAATGTCACCGTTTCGGCGGTGCACCAGCAGGAAAGCGATGCGCGGTCGTTCAACGCCAGGCTGCTCATCATGCCCGATGTGGATACGACTTCGTTAAAGCTCGAAACCGACGATCCGGATCGTAACTACCTGATTTCCTCGCTCGGCGTGACTTTCCAGTTGAACAAAGGCGGCCAGGTATTCGTGACCTATGAAGTACTCTCCCAGCACGATTTTCTCGAAGTTTCGTCGATTTCCGCGGGTTTTCTGGCCGAATTTTAACCCAAATGGGTGATTTGTAGACTAGGCTATTCTGCTACAGTGGCTTGTTAAGGGCCAATTTCCCGAGGATTTTCGGGATCTACCCTGACCGGCTCTGGATACGCAGGGGAAGCGGGATCGGTATTCCCGGGGATTATCTTGCCGTGGGTCCCGGGCCCACTGGTACCAGAGAGTATCGACATGAACCTCATTTCTCGCCTGCCACGGGCACTCGTCATTCCCTTTCTTGTATTGTTTCTCGGCTTGTCAGCCGGTTTATTCGTACCGGGCTCCGCGCATGCGGAGATCACGACCAACGTCGACAGCCGGGTGAAGGTGCGCTTCAGCGGTCTGTGGTACGACTCGCGGGCGCATGTATTCCGCGGCAAGTTCAAGGTGATCAACGTGTCGTCGGCGGATATTCTGCCGCCGGTGCGGGTGGTGTTCACGGGATTCGATAACGACCGGTACAGCCTCGCCGAGCCGGACGGTTTCACGTCGGCGGGTGCCTATGTCGAGGCGGCGCTGGCGGAGATCGTGTTGCCGGTGGGCGGCAGGAGCGACTGGACGCGGTTTACGATCGACGTGGATCACCCGGCGCGGGGTTACGGCAAGCAGCATGGCCACGACAAGCAGGATCACTGGGGACATGACGACGACAGGTGGGGTCGCGGCGAGAAGAAGGGCCACGACAAGCAGGCTCGCTGGGAGCACGGCAAGGGCCACGGCCGCGAGGACGACAGGGATCATCACGAGAAGGTTTCTTACCATCGACACAAGCACTGGCGGCACGGCGCGCATCCGGTCAAGTTCGATTACGAGGTTGAAGGCGGTACCGCGGTAGGCACGAGCGTGCCGACGTCGAACCCGTCGGCGTTGCCGGCCGGTAACGGGGTTGTGAACGTGGTCTTCGGGGCGAGGCTGCTGGTCGAGGGTGCGAGCCCGACGGGTCCGGTGGTACTGCGTCGTCTCGGCGGCGGGCCGGAGGTCGAGATGTTCGACGACGGTAACGATCCGGATGCGGTGGCCGGCGACGGTAAATACCGGGTGCGGCTGCCGGTCGACACCGGTGCGCTGGCGGGCGGGGACTGCCTGACCTATGTCAGCGCGACGACGACCGACCAGGGCTTCGAGGTGGTTTCCGGGGAATACGATCTGTGCGCGACATCGTTCCCGGTGGTGGTTGCGCCGTCGAATACCGCCAACCCGGTGCCGAGCGGTGGCGCGACCGCGGTGAACGACGAGGTGCTGTTGTTCGCCGGGGGGCTGAGCGACGCGGAGATCGAGGCGCTGGCGGCTTCGGTGGGCGGTCAGGTGAAGGGGACGTCGCTGTCTTCGGGCCTGTACCAGATCCAGTTGCCGGCGGTGCAGGACGAGGCCGGGCTGAACCAGATACTGAACCAGTTGAGCACGGGCGGGGTGAGCGCGGTGCCGAACTACATCGGGCACTTCGACAGCGATCTGCTGGACGACCAGTTTGCGCTGCAGCACGGACTGCAGTTGATCGGCAGCGACGACCTGTCGTTGTCGTCGCCGCGGCGCAGCTGGGATGCGGCCGGCGCGGACGGTGGCGGGATCACGGTGACGGTGATCGATAGCGGCGTGCAGGCGAGTCATCCGGACCTGGATGCGGCACGCATTACGGCGGAGATCGCCCCGGGAGATAACAGCGACGTGCTGGGTCACGGGACGCAGATGGCGGGCATCGTCGGCGCGATTGCCGATAATGCGACGCCTGTTGGCAGTATTGCCGGCGTGGCGAGCCAGGTGACGATCGAGTCGATCCGGATCAGCGATACGAACCCGACGCTGGCGCAGATGGTGGCCGGTCTGACGACCGCGGCGGGGCCGTCGAGCTCGGGCGACGTGGTGCTGGCGGCATTTTCGATCTATGGTCCGCTGCTGCCGGGCGGTCTTTGCAGCGCCCTCGACGACCTCATCAGCAGCGGGGTCGTGGTGGTCGGTTCGGCCGGTAACGACAACGACAATTCGGGGACCGGGATCTGGCCGGCGAAGTGTAACGATCCGACCTTCGATGCGGTTCTCAGTGCCGCGGGGGATCTGCTGTCGACGACCAACAAGGCACACTATATCGTGGTCGGGGCCTCGTCCTGCAATAGCGGCGGCTGTGCGACCGACAGTCGCCTGGCGAGCAGTAACTACGGTTCGTGGGTAGACCTGTCGGCGCCGGGAGCGAACGTACCGACCACCGATACCGGCTCCGGTTTTACCACCACCAGCGGGACCTCGCCGGCGGCGGCGTTTACCGCCGGGGCGGCGGCGGTGCTGCGCGGTTGCGGGGTCGGCTACGATCAGGTGTTCAACACGCTGGACCTGGGCGCGACGGTGGCGGTGAGCGGTCTGCCGAACCGGATCAACCTGTACGATTCGCTGGCCTCGCTGAATGCTGCGCCCACCGGGGTTGCGCTCGGCGGGCCGGGCAGTATCGACGAAAACATCGATACCACGGGCGGAGTAGCGGTCGGCAGTCTGTCGACGACGGACAGTACGGCCTGCGACGCGCATGTTTACAGTATTACCGGGGGCGCGGATGCGGGGCGCTTCTCGATCAGCGGCGATCAGTTGCGGCTCGACGACGGAGTGCTGGACTTCGAGACGAAGTCGAGTTACGCGGTCAACGTGACCAGCACCGACAACTTCGGCGCGTCTACCAGCCAGGGCTTCGTGATCAGCGTCAACGACCTGCCGGAGGCGCCGCTGATTCCCAATCCCGTGTTGGTATTCGATCGGGTCGAGGACGGGGTCAATTCCGTGGGCGATCCGGTCAGGCGATGGTATTTCAACGTCAGCAATTTCGCCGACTACGCGCCGGATCTGTTCGCGGCGACCTCGGCCTATGGCCCCTGCGGCCTGAACACGACGCCGTCGAGAACCTGGGTCGACTTTTTCGACGCGGGTGACGATAGTCGACTGTACGGCTTTTGCGGACTCGGCGATCCGGCCAATCTCAACGGTATCTGGTTCGGTACCGTCGAGACTTCACCCGGATCGGGTGTCTTTCCGGCACCGCCCGCGGCCGGGGTTTACATCAAGCTGCTCGATCGCTCGACCACGCCTGCTACGGAGTACCCGTCGAATACGGTTTCAGGTTTGCCCAATCCGTAGGCTATAATTCCAGGGATGAACGGCAAGCTCACAGGATACGGGGCCGGCGCATTGATAGCGCTGGCCCTGTATTCGATCTCTTGCGTCGCGCTCGCCCAGGACCCGGCGGGCAAGATTACCTACCTCGACGGCAAAGCCTGGGTAGAAAAAGGCATGGCCAGGAATCCACTCAAAACCGGCTCGATCGTCTATACCGGCGACCAAATCCATTCCGGTGCCGACAGCAATGTCTACATGCGGTTTCTCGACAAGACCTTTTTCGCGCTCGGACCCGACGCCAAAATGACCATCGACGGTTACGATGAACGCGAAGAAGCCGAGACCAGTTTCGCGGCGAGCGTTCTGAAGGGCGCGTTCCGTTTCGTGTCCGGGCTGCTGGGCAGGAAGGCGCCGCAAAAATTCAAGGTACAGGTGACGGTCGGCACGATCGGTATTCGCGGCACCAATGTGGCGGGCGAGGTCTTCGAACGCCAGGAAACCGATAGCGGGGTGGTCGAAGCCTCGGCCAGCGTGATGCTGCTCGAGGACGAGGACGGCCGCGATACCGCGATCGAAGTATCCAACCAGTACGGTAGCGTGGTGGTCGAAGAGCCGGGCTACGGCACGGAGATTCCCGACGAGCACAGCCCGCCGAGCCCCGTGCGCCGCATGCAGATCCGCACGGTCAACAACCTGTTGCGCGCGATCCGCAACGCGACGCGCAGCGCGACCCAGCGCCGCCAGCTGCCTTAAAGTCTGCTGCCAGCGTCGGGTCTCAACCCGTCCCGTCTCAATCCAGTCATTCAATGCCCCTTTCGGCATGATACAGCCGATTGCGGATTCGCCATTTTTAGTCAGAACAACAATTTATCCCAAAGTGTCGCAGCCCGAGTTTTTAATCTGACCAAAAACTATCGCGGCAGGGTTCCGTGGCGGATCCCCGGTGCAACCCGTTTACTTGTAATCCCGGTAGGACTTTTCCTCGACGATGCTCGAATTCAGATGCAGGTTGACCCGTTTTTTGGCGGCGGCGCGCTCGTCGTTGGTGACGTAGACCGCGCGCGCGAGTTCGACGAAGCGCTCGCCGAAGCGCTTGTTGCGTTCCTCGTCGCGGATATCGTCCTCGATTCCCCACAATGCCTCGTTGATCGATTTCAGGCGCGCGGCGAGCGCTTCGATCTCGTCGTCCGAAGCGACGCTTTGTTCCCAGACGCGGGTCAGCATCTCGAGTTCGCGATTGACGTTGGCGAGCTTGGCGGGGTCGCCGATTCGCTCCGACTTGATTTGCAAGATCGTGATCTTGTCGAGCAGCTCGCCCGGCGAGATGGGCACCTGGATATCTTTCATGTCTTGACCGTGGGCCATTTCGAGGCCGGCAATATTAACCGCCCGGCCTGCTCAGCTCAACCGGAATCGGGCCAGCAGCACCGGCAGCAGCATCAGGTTGGCGATCAGCGCGGTGATCATCGCCAGTCCGCTAAGGACGCCGAAGTAGATGGTCGGGATGAAATTGGATAGCGCCAGGATCGAAAAGCCCAGCACCACGGTGACGGAGGTGTAATACATGGCCCGCGCGATACTGTCGTGACAGCGCCGGATCGCGCCCCAGTAACTCCCGTCGACGGCGAATTCCTCGCGGAATCGATGGATATAGTGAATCGAGTCGTCGACGCCGATACCGATATTGATCGCCGCAATAGTGATCGTCATGATGTCGAGCGGGATTCCGAGCCAGCCCATCAGTCCGAGGATCAGGCCGGCGGAGATGATGTTCGGCACGATCGCCGCCAGCGACAGCCGGAATGCGCGGAACAGGGCGATAAACATCAACAGGATAGCGCCGAACACCACGCCCAGCGTCAGGATCTGCGAGCGGAACAGGCTTTGTAGCAGGTTGTTGTAAAGCACCGCCATGCCCGACACGGTCACCTGCTCGGGCGCCAGATCGAAATCCTTGATCAGGTCTTTGTAAATCTTGTCGATCAACGCCTGCCTGTGCAGCGACTTGCTGGACTCGTACAGCCGGACGCTGAAACGCAGCTGGTTGCCGTCGGGCGACAGGTAGGGATCGATGAGCGTCTTCTTGACCTCGACCGGTAAACGCTTGTAGACCACGGCGAGCTTGAAATCGCTGTAGGGCCGGTCGTCGTTGAGCGACTCCAGCATTTGCATGCCGGTATGAATCGAAAGCACCTTGCCGGTTTCCGGCAGGCTGTCGAGGTAATCGTGGATTTTGGCGGCGACCGCCAGCCCCTGGCGATTGAACCAGTAGCTGTTGGCGGTGATATCGCCCTCGCTGAGCAGCTCTTCGTCGGTGACGATCTGGTCCGGCGGCGCGTCGATGATCACGTCCATCGGCGTGGTACCGCCGAGCCGGGTATCGATCAGCGTCATGCCCTGGTAAATCTCGGTATCGTTCTTGTAATAATCGATAAATCGGTTCTCGACCGACAGCCGCGGTATCCCGGTCAACGCGACCGCGATCAGGCTGATGGAAATCAATAAGGTGGCGAGGCTGCGATGCTGGATGAAATCGGCGATCGCGCCGGTAATCTTGCCGGTGTAATCGTTGCGGACGCGCGATTCGATTCGCGGCAACAGCATCAGCGCGGCCGGGAACAGCGTGAAGGCGAGCACGAAAGACAGGGTGATGCCGATTACCATCATCCAGCCGAAATCGATGACCGGGCGGATGCCGCTGACCAGCAGCGAACCGAAGGCGACCATGGTGGTAATCGAGGTGTAGAAACTCGGGGTGAACTTGCTGTGCACGGTATCTCTTACCAGTTCGTATTGTCCGGCCCCGGGATCGATCGTCGCCAGCTCGCGATAACGCACCACCAGGTGGATGATCAACGACAGGGTAATGATCAGCAACAGCGAGATGAAATTGGACGACACCACGGTTACCGGCCATTGCGCCCAGCCGAGATAGCCCATCATCGTCAGCGCGCTCGCCAGGCAGACCGCGAGCGGCAGCGTGACCCAGCGATGGTGGCCGAAGGAAAATGCCAGGATGACGACGATAAACAATACGACCCCGACGCCGAATACCTCCAGGTCGCTGCGGATGAAGGCGATCGAATCGGAAGCGATCATCGGCACGCCGCCGAGATAAAGCGTGGCCCGATCGCGGTAGCCGTCCATGATCTTGCGCACCTCGGCGATGGTCCGTTCGAGCTTTTGCTTTTGGATCTCTCTCTCCGACAGAATCCTGGATGACAATTCCTCGAGCCGCTTGCGCGCTTCGGGTTGGCTCGGTGCTTCGTCGTAGAGCAGATCGCGGCTGTCGATCAGGTCACTGAGCTTGCGATTGACCACCAGGTTGACCTGCATCGCCGTGGTATCGCCTTTGCTGTTGACCAGCAGGTTTTCATACAGCGGGCTGCTGCGCATCTCCTTCTCGGCGAGCGCGATGTCGGCATCGTCGCTTTCGAGGGTGCGAACCTGGCGTGAAATCTCCGCAAGCGTCATCGGCGGGCTGTCGACCAGCGGCACGTCGAGCAGGCTGACGACCGAAGAGACCTGCTCCAGCGCCGCCAGCTGGTCTCTCAGGCTCGCGATATCGGCCAGCACCGCTTTGCTGAACAGTTCGTCCCTCGGCGAGTAGGTGACGATCAGGAAATCGTCGGAGCCGTAGCGCTCGCGAAGCGAGCGGTAATACTTGAGACTGCTGTCGTTCTCCAGCACCAGCGAATCGGCCGACGCATCGAGTTCGAATTCGGGTATGTAGAGCAGGAAATACGCGATCACCACGATCAGCGCCACCAGGGTAACCAGCGGTTGCCTGAGAACCAGGCGATCGTAGATGGAGCTCAGACTCGATAGCATCGGCACTTCCTTATCGAAGGGTCGCGTAGGCGCTGGCGTTGAAGCGGCGGTAACCCCATTGGTACTGGCCCGGCTGAAGTCGCACCATTGTCTCGATCTGGTCGTTCATGTACTGCGCGCTGCTGGTCTCGTCGGCGGCCAGGCGGGCGTGTTTCAGCGATCTGATCCGCAGGCCGAATTCGCCTGGCGGGTCGCTGCGGCAGGCGCTGGCGATGAATACGTCGCAGTCGATCCTGCTGCACAGACCCTGCACCAGGGTCGTGGTCGGCGCGTTGAAGCCGAAAAACGTCGACGGGATACTGCCCTTGCCGCGGCCCGGTTTCTGGTCGGGCAGAATCATCAGGCTCTTGCCCTGTTTCAGGCCGGTCAGCAACTGGCGCAAGCCGCTTTTCCGGGTCGATACCAGCGTACCGCCGCTACGCGAGCGTGCCTCGAGGACGAACCGGTCGGTCACCTGGTATTTCCGCTTGCGCCGCTTGTAGAGCATGATCGCCTCGCAGTGCCGTCCCAGCCAGACGGCGAGCGTCTCCCAACTGCCGAGGTGCGGTGCCAGGATGATTCTTCCGCGCCGGCTGCGGTTGAATTCGTCGCAGATATCGAGCGAGGTAATCCGCGCCAGCACGCGTTCCACGGGCCAGCACCAGACGGCCGCCAGTTCGATAAACGCGTAGCAGGTGTGATCGATCGATTCGCGGTACAACCGCCGTCGTTCCGCGCGCTCGAGGCCCGCAAAGCAGAGCTCGATATTGTTGCGGGTCTGGCGAGAGATCTGGTTCGGGGTATTGCGCAGCACCAGGCTGATCAGGCCGGCCAGCCGGTACTGCCCGCCGAGCGGCAGCAGCGACAGCATTTCGAACCAGCGTTGTGCGATCGGTCTGGACAAGTCAGCGCGCTTGCTCGATCTTCGCCCAGCTGTCGCGCAGGGTCATGGTACGGTTGAAAACCGGCCTGTCGGCTGTCGAGTCGTAATCGGTGATGAAATACCCCAGGCGCTCGAACTGGTAGGCGAGGCCGTTGCCGGCGAGCTCGACGGCCGGTTCCAGTTTGGCCTCGGACATGACGATTTTCGAGTCGGGATTCAGGGCGCTGTGAAAATCGGCCGCCGCGCCCGGATTCGGCGAGTCGAACAGGCGGTCGTAGAGATTCACGGCCGCGTCGACCGCGTGCCGGGCGCTGACCCAGTGTATCGTGCCCTTGACCTTGCGCCCGTCCGGGCTGCTGCCGCCGCGGCTGTCGGGGTCGTAGCTGCAGATCAGCGCCTCGATTTCACCCTCCTCGTTTTTAACCACTTCGTTGCAGGTAATATAGTAGGCGAATCGCAGGCGTACTTCCCGGCCGGGACCGAGGCGGAAAAACTTGGCCGGCGCGTCTTCCATGAAGTCGTCGCGCTCGATGTAGATTTCGCGCGAAAACGGCACTTCACGGGTGCCGTACTCGGGCTTTTGAGGGTGGTTCGCGCCGCTGAAAAACTCTTCCTCGTCCTCGGGGTAATTGTCGATGATCACCTTCAGCGGGTTGATCACCGCCATGCGCCGCACCGCGCGTGCATTCAGGTCGTCGCGCAGCGCGGTTTCGAGCACGCCCATCTCGATGGTGCTGTCCTTCTTGGTGATGCCGATCATGTCGCAGAAATTGACGATCGACTCCGGCGTGAAGCCGCGCCGGCGCATGCCCGAGATCGTCAGCATGCGCGGATCGTCCCAGCCGTCGACCAGGCCCTCGCTGACCAGCTGGTTGAGCTTGCGCTTGCTGGTCAGCGAATACTCGAGCTGCAGGCGCGCGAACTCGATCTGAATCGGCCGCGCCGGGGTTTCGAGATTGTCCAGTATCCAGTCGTAGAGCGGGCGATGGTCCTCGAACTCTAGCGTGCACAGCGAATGGGTGACTCCCTCGATGGCGTCGGACAGGCCGTGGGTGAAGTCGTACAGCGGATAAATACACCACTCGTCGCCGGTGTTGTGATGATGGGCGTGGCGGATGCGATACAGCACCGGGTCGCGCATGTTGATGTTCGGCGAGCCCATGTCGATTTTCGCGCGCAGCACGTGCTCGCCGTCGCCGTACTCGCCGTTTTTCATCGCTTCGAACAGCGCGAGGTTTTCGTCGATGGAGCGGTCGCGGTAGGGACTGTCGACGCCCGGCTCCTTCAGCGTGCCGCGCCTGGCGCGGATCTCGTCGGCTTTCTGGCTGTCGACGTAAGCCTTGCCCTGGCGGATCAGGTCGAGGGCATAGCCGTATAGTTGCGCGAAATAATCCGATGCGAACGGATTGCTATGCCATTTGAATCCCAGCCATTCGACGTCGCGGCGGATCGAGTTGACGTATTCGACGTTTTCCTTCTCGGGGTTGGTATCGTCGAAGCGCAGGTTGCAGTCGCCCCGGTAGTCGCGCGCGATGCCGAAATTGAGGCAGATCGATTTGGCGTGCCCGATGTGCAGGTACCCGTTGGGCTCGGGCGGAAAGCGCGTGACGACCTTCGAGACCCTGCCCGAGGCGAGGTCCGCATCGATGATGTCGCGGATAAAGTTGGTGCCGCCGCTTAAGCCGGCGCTCGATTCGGTCATGGGATGGTCTGCAACAGAAGACGAATCGGCGGATTTTACCCGATCCGCGCGCAAAGCTGAAAGTATTTGGGATAAACGGAGGTTAGCGGTAGTGCCCGGCCGATGGAGCCGCGGGCGCCGGCACGGCGTTGATTGCGGGCGGCGAGGATGCGATACAATAGGCTCGATTTCGCAACCAGGAGCAAGCCATGCCACGATTCAATCG
>Ga0210124_1001165_pt1 | contig 11670 bp, 9 predicted proteins | sample Muzzi_PWC_D2_FD_185554 | JGI IMG/M metagenome (GOLD analysis project Ga0210124, IMG submission 185554) | Wetland microbial communities from San Francisco Bay, California, USA, that impact long-term carbon sequestration - Muzzi_PWC_D2 (SPAdes) | ecosystem: Environmental > Aquatic > Marine >...
CTGATTACGCTCGTTGTGAGCAGTGGTTCTAGAACACCGGTAGGCGCAAGTCTGGGTGGACAGATTTCACTGGATGCCTATGAGATTCCACGTTTACAATACAAAGCCGGGGAAGCAATAACGTTAACCTTCTTTTGGCAAGCTATCACCCTCCCTACGGGTGATTATAATTTATTTATCTACCTGACAACGCCGCAAGGGGGCATTGTTTCTGAAATTGATACCCAGCCGCAAGGCGGCCCCCACTTGACCACCAATTGGCCCGTGGGCGAGGTCATTGTTGATCCTTACCAATTGCCTATACCCACTACTACAGCCATCGGCGATTATCAATTACGGGTTGGTTTTTATCATCCCGGAACAAATGCACGCCTTCCTATTTCCGACCCAGGACGGGCCGAGCAGGATAATTTGGGGGCACTTATTTTACGAACAATACAGGTTGTTCCATAACAAGGTTGGGTAAAACAGCTTTATTGAGTTTGTTGGCGAATCCCCGCTGTTTTGGTATAATTATATTCCACCTTTTAGCCCTATGTGGAGGAAGATGTGAATTCAGGTCTTTTTAGAAATAGTATTGTTTATTTGTTAATACTTTTAGCCGTTGCCGCGCTTATTTTTAGCGTGTTTTCAAGCCCCACACAAAGCAACGAGCTTGAAATAACGACGGTTGCCGAACAGATTAAATCAGGTGAGATTGCCAGCATAAAGGTCAATGGTGAGGATTTAACAATAGAATATAAGCAGTCAGGTCAGAGGGATGCAAAATCGCGTAAAGAAACTGGTGTTAGCATTTTTACTACCTTTGAGAAACTTGGCGTTACTGAAGAGCAGTTGAGAGCCGTTGACATAGAGATTGTCCCGGCCAGTGTTTGGGGGAGTTGGGGGGCTTTGGCGATTACAATTTTGCCGCTCCTTATTTTTGGTGGACTTTTGTTTTTTATGGTTCGTCAGGCTCAAGGCTCTAACAGCCAGGCGCTTAGTTTTGGTAAAAGCAAGGCCCGGGTTTTTTCCGGCGATAAACCTACTGTAACCTTTGAAGACGTGGCTGGCGCGGAAGAAGCCAAGCAAGAGTTGGCTGAAGTTGTAGAGTTTCTGCGCGAACCTGAGAAATTTATCGCTTTAGGCGCTCGTATTCCCAAGGGAGTGCTTATGGTTGGCCCGCCGGGTTGTGGCAAAACATTGCTGGCTAAAGCCGTCTCCGGCGAGGCAGGTGTCCCCTTCTTTAGTATCTCTGGCTCCGAATTTGTGGAGATGTTTGTTGGTGTAGGAGCCAGCCGGGTACGAGATTTGTTCGACCAGGCCAAACGAAATAGTCCTTGTATTATCTTTGTTGATGAAATTGATGCAGTTGGCCGCCATCGTGGAGCCGGTTTGGGTGGCAGCCACGATGAGCGTGAACAAACCCTTAACCAAATTCTGGTTGAAATGGATGGTTTTGAAACTGACACCAATGTCATCATCATCGCCGCTACAAACCGTCCCGACATTCTAGACCCCGCGCTGTTACGTCCGGGCCGTTTTGACCGTCAGGTTGTATTAGATAGACCGGATTGGTTAGGCCGTAAGAAGATTTTAGAGGTCCATGCCAGAGGTAAACCCATAGCCAGTGACGCAGATATGGAATCTTTGGCAAAAGCCACCATCGGCTTTTCTGGAGCGGACCTTGAAAATGTTATTAACGAAGGAGCAATTCTGGCGGCTCGGCGCAATCAAAAACAGATAACCTCTATCAACCTGGAAGAAGCCGTTGAAAAGATACGTCTGGGACCAGAACGGCGCAGTCGTATTATTAGTGAAGAGGAAAAAGAGGTGGTGGCCTATCACGAAGCAGGGCATGCTCTGGTGGCTCATCTAATTGCCGAAGCTGACCCGGTACATAAAGTTAGTATTGTGGCCAGAGGCGGTGCCGGAGGCTTTACTCTATTCCTCCCGGAAGATGATCAAACCTTGATTAGTGAGTCGGCCTTTAAGGCTCGGTTGGCCGTAGGGTTGGGGGGACGCGTTGCCGAAGAGGTTATCTTTACCGACGTAACGACAGGTGCAAGCGGCGACTTAGAGCATATTACCCGTATGGCTCGGGCGATGGTCACCCGATTTGGGATGAGCAAAAAGTTGGGACCACTCACTTTTGGCGATAAGGAAGAGTTGATATTCTTAGGCAGGCAACTTAGTGAGCAGCGTAATTATAGCGAAGAGGTTGCTGAAGAGATTGATTTTGAGGTGCGGCGATTGGTGGATGAGGCTCATGTAAAGGCGCACAAAGTCCTGACGGAGAATATTGATAAGTTGAAATTAATTGCCAACCGCTTGATTGAAGAGGAAACCCTTAACGCGAAAGAGTTTGCTGCACTGTTCGATGGCAGTGATGAGCAGACATCCTCAAAAGGGACTACTTCTCGAGGCGAGAAATCTCAAGAATCTTCATCAGAATCAGAGGATTCGCCGCCTAATATTGTACCCCCCTCGACAGCCCCATTGCCTGCTTAATATCTATGTGGTGTAACAATTGAATGACAAAGCGACATTGTCGAATAAACAATGTCGCTTTTTATTTTCTAACAATGATATCATCTGGCTGGTTTGCCTTGACTTAAAAATTGTCGCCACTCATCTGGCATTTTGGTCACTTTACCCGCATGGTCCGTACAGATATGTTTGGTGTAGCCTTCAACCAGTAATTCCCCTGATTGGGCCGCAATGACTTCATAGCTAAAGGTGACTTTCCGGCTTTTGACCTCCTCAACCCAGCACCGAATTGTTACCAATTGATCATAACGAGCCGGTTGGCTATAGCGAATGTGTAGCTCCGAGACCGGCAGGGCAAACCCCTGCGCTTCAAATTGGGTAAATGACGTGCCCTGTGTTCGCATCCACTGGCTTCGTCCCTCTTCTAGCCAGATGGCGTAAACCGCATGGTGAACAATGCCCATCTGGTCGGTTTCGGCGTAACGAACATGAAATGTAGTTTCAACGATGTTAGAAGTTGGCGTATTCAGCTTGAGGCGAACCTTTCGATGACTTTAAAAGTGGAGAAAATAGTAACATCTAACAAGTTTTTTTGCAAAAGAATTACCTTTGCTCTTGTTACGAAACTCCAGTTTCGTCACAAGAAAAGTTGCGGTACAAATCTTCTCTCGCTCGTGACGAAACTCCAGTTTCGTCACGCAACTTACCAGGGCAAGCCGATAGCCGTGGTCAAAAACCCTATAAAGGGTGAGGCAGTACGACCAGCCTCTGCAAAGCGGTCAATAAAATCGGGATTGCAAGCATCTTCTTCACTAAACGGCGTCGAGGCGATGAAATCCTTGCGCTTTAAGTCTTCAATCAGGGGGTGTTCAGGGTCATACCCCTTGGGAGGCCGCTTGAGCGAATCGCCCGCAAGCTCGAAGGTGCTGGCAAAGGCTTTATCGGAGACAATCTCTTCCCAATGATTTGGATGTTCAAGGATAGCATCACGGATTTTGTTTAAGGTTTTTGTCTCTGGATGCCAAATTCCAATCCCAACAAAGACCCCATCAGGCTCCAAATGGAGGTAAAATCCAGGGGCATGGACATCCTTGCCGTTCTCGTGGCGAAACTGAATCCCGGCGGTTGTTTTATAGGGGGATTTATCCTTGCTAAAGCGCACATCACGGTAGATACGAAATAATGACCCACCTGACTTGCGGGCGTCCGCCACGTAATGGGGGCTGATTTCCGGCAGACGTACCCCAAAATCGGTAATGAAACGCAGCAGTGGTTCGCGCACGTTGGATTCGTAGCGCTGCTTATTGACCTCAAACCACTCCCGGTTATTATTTTCTTTGAGTTCTCTAAAAAATGTAAAGAGTTCCGGACGAATATGTCCTTGGTCTGTCATTGATAAGTGCCTTTCTATTCTTGTCGATAAAAAATAGGCCGATTGCTGCCACTATGATAATGCCATCACGGTTGACAACAATCGGCCTTTTTAGCCAAGCTGTTAACCCATTGAGTGTAAACCGACCTTGTTTCCTTCGGTATCGATAAAGAAAGCAATGAAGCCATTTTCGCCGATATCCATTTTTTCGACAACAACCTGACCCCCGGCTGTCTTCACTTCCCCTAAGGGGCCACTCAAATCTTCACCGCCATTGAGATAGATGATCGCGCCTTCCTGACTCGGTTTGTAACCTTCACCACTCACAAGAGCGCCACCAACGCCATCCTCAGAGGGAAACATCGCCATATGGGAACCCGGCATGGCCTCCATTGCGCTCATCTCTGTGCCAAAGATTGTGTTGTAAAACTTGAGCGCCCGATCCATATTAGATACGGGAATCTCGAACCAGTTTAGTGCGTTTAGTGCCATTTTTATTCTCCTTGTATTGAGTATTGAAAAATTGTTTGTTGGTTGCTTCTTTGTGCCAAACAGATGCAACCATTTTATGGTAAAAAAACAGTTCGCGAACTGATGTTAACTAAGACTTGATTCTAAACTGGAGGAGTGTGGACTATAGTCCGTCAAAATTCGCAGACTGAAGTCTGCACTCCTATTTGTGGGTAGGTTCTATCTTGCTTCGATTTGCTGAAAGACCGGGGGGATGATTAACTGGTCAAGTCGTTCAGCCAAACGCTCGACCAGCGCCGGGTTGTTGTAGGTCTTTGCCAGTAAAGCGATTCCTTCGATATAGGCCAGGATGGTCTGGGCGGTTGTTTGGGGGTCAATCTCAGGTAACTCGCCAGATGAGACGGCTTTAGCCAGCTCTCGCTCGAAGTATGCCGCCCACTGTTGAAAGATGTCCTGGAGCTTCCGGCGTACCACCTCATCTTGGGCGCTGAGTTCCAGGGACAGATTGCCAAAAAAACAGCCTTTCATCGGTTTGTTCGCAGTGCGCTCAAGATTTATTTGCAACAGCCGTTGAAATTTCTCTAAAAGTGGCAAATCGGTGGCAAAGGCCGGGTCGAGAAAGTAACGCTCGGTGGCCTCCCATTGGGCGTCAAGGGCGGCCAGGACAAGCTCACGCTTGGATGAAAAGAAATGATAGAAGCTGCCTTTATTGACGCCCGCGTGGTCGCACACTTCCTGAACGCCAACGGCGGTGTAACCCCGTGTGTGCATCAATACTATCGCGCTTCGAATAAGCTGCTCTCTGGTATCACTGGTTCGACCCATAAAATCCTCTCAAATAATAGTTGACCGGTTGGTTTTACCATAATAGCACATTTGTTCTAATCCGTCAAGACTCAATTTTGGTAGAGTGGCAGGGTAGCAGGTAACAGAGTGGCAAGGTAGCAATATTTTGGATTTTTGAGTGGTTCGGTATAATCGTATTTATCCTGACTAGGAGTTAGGGTGTGAGTGGAGTAACAACACGACACCCAACACATCACCGGAATATATGGCACCCTTCAACACCCATTTTCTAATTGCCGAAAAAATCTGGCCTACGGTCAAGGCCATGACAGCGTGGCCCGAACCGGACAACGAGATATATTACGACCAGTTTTGTTTTGGCTGTGTCGCGCCGGATGTGGACAAAGTATCCTCCAGGCTGACCCAGAAAGATACCCACTTTTTTGACCGCACCGGCCCCTATGAATTAATGGCCTCGCATCGTTCGGCGGCCTTTATTCAGCAACAGGCCGATTTTCTATGCCAACCATTCGCCCAGCTTAATCCGGCGGCCCAGGCATTTATCTTAGGGTTTCTCTGTCACCTATGCGTTGACGAGGTCTCGAAATTGATGTGGCAACGTGACACTTGGATTCAATTCAAAGATATCGGACCGGGCGCGGCTTTTGCCAGCCTGGATGAAGTGGCTCGCCAGCGAATTCAAGATTATCCAAAGATTGTGCAGGCGCTTAATTCAATTGAGGTGCTTGATATCATCCCGCAAATTCTTGAGGCAGAGTTGGAAATTGTTCTACAGGGCGTCACCAATTTTGTCCAGGCTCAATCAATTGAGGATGAGTATCTGGCGCTGGTCGATATGTTTGACAAGCCTACTCCGGCAGAGCGAGAGGGAAAGCGGCGAAAGTTTCGGGCTACAATTGATATCGCTCGACAACAGGTTGGCCTGTTCCGGCTCGATACCTTAGTTAGGGCCGGTCTGGAACGCAGCCGCCAGCGATTGGGTGAGTTGATAAGCGGCTGCACCCCGGAACCGGGGCTTCCAGTTTTAGATTGATAATTTAGATTTCTTACCGCGGTATAGTCCCATCAGGCAGAGGCGTGACGTAATCTTTTCCCTTTTTCGCCTCGACAAATTCAGCTTGCGCTTTTGCCAGTAAATCGGGTTTGGTGAGCAGATCCAGAGCGGCCAGGGCCATCCCTTTGGCGGCAAATAGCATGCCCTTGCTGCCAATACTTGACCCGGAAGAGACCACGGTTTGCCAGCTATGCCCCGGAGTACCCAGCGGCCAGCAAGTGGTGGTGAGTTGGCCGGTTGGCGTTATCCAACTGACATCGCCCACTTCAGTGGAGCCACCACTTAAAGGTGGTGTGTCGGAATGGGGTAAAACCTGCTCCCAAAGTGGGTTATTGATATCGTCCTCAGCGATAATCCCGCTTGCCGCCGATTTCTTTGTATGTTCGAATTCTCGCTCAACTGTACCATCGGGAAAGGTGGCTTGAAGCTGTTTGGCAAAAGCTCGCTCCTGCTCGGTGAATTTGATGCCATCCACCTCCTGCATTTTTTCCAGTAGCAGATTCAAAAGGGTGTTGTTTGGCAACAAATCATAGCAACCCGTGATAAATTCAATATCGTGGGTGGTGCCGCTCATCAAGGCGGCCCCCTTGGCGATGTCCAGCACGCGGGAGTGAATCTCCTCAACCTGGTGCCGGTGAGGGGCACGCACAAAATACCAGACCTGGGCATAGGCTGGCACCACATTAGGGGCTTGACCCCCGCTAGTAACAACACTATGAATTCTGGCTTCCTGGATGATATGTTCTCGCAAATAATTTACCCCCACATCCATCAACATGACCCCATCCAGCGCACTGCGACCTGATTCTGGCTCCACGCCAGCGTGAGAGGCCACCCCGTGAAAATTGACTTTGAAGGAGTTCATAGCAAGCGAAGAGCCAGCCCAGACGATGTTGGTGCTGCTAGGATGCCAACTAAGGGCCGCGTCGAGGTCATCAAAGACCCCGGCCCGCGCCATATACGTTTTCCCCACTAAGGTCTCTTCCGCCGGGCAGCCATAAAAGCGAATCGTCCCTTTGATATTTTCCTGCTCCATGGCTCTTTTGAGAGCCATCACCGACCCCATGCAGGCTGTCCCAAAGAGGTTATGGCCGCAGCCATGCCCCGGCCCTCCCATCTCAATGGGTTCCTTAGCAGTAGACACTATTTGGGAAAGACCAGGCAGGGCATCATATTCACCCAAAAAGCCGATGATCGGGTTGCCGTGTCCCCAGGTAGCGACAAAGGCGGTGGGCATTTGCCCCACGCCCCACTCAATTGAGAAGCCGTCTTCCTCCAACTCTTTCGCCAGCAAAGCCGAAGCAAACTCCTCTTGTAAGGCAATCTGGGGATGGCCCCAGATTTCTGTGGCGATATAGGTTAACTTCTCATCCTGGTCGTTAATGTGATTAAGAATTATCTCTTTAGAACCCATCTTTTGTTACCTCATTAATTTGAATTTGGCTTATTTCCCACCATACACTTTTACTAAAGGAACAAATATTCATCACGAATGACACAAATGGACGAATGGCACGAATATTACCAATTTTTAACCTAAAATCATTCGTGTCATTCGCAAATTCGTGCTATTCGTGATTAAAAATATCCAAGGTTTATTTGCCATGATGTCACGCTTAAAGCGATGATCTACATCTAAATTGATGTTTTGCTTACTACAAATGCGGCACAATTTCCTCCGCCAGGAGGTTCAGGTGTTCCGTAAGATTGTAAACCGGGTCCAGCAACAGATGTTGCGCCCTGGCTTGAACCAGTTCACCGAGCTTGTCCAAAACCTCATCACGACTGCCCCATATTGCGACCTGGGCAGCCATCTCAGGCCGTCCATAACGAGCGCCAAACCATTCTCGTAGCCGCTGCTCGGCCTGGTTGTGGTTAGGGTCGACGGCCAGATAGACTCGCTTGGAAATCTTAAAGGTGGTCGGGTCGCGGTCTGCTTCCTCAAGGTACTGCTGAATCAGGCTATATTGGGTGACAAAATCCGCCGATGAGGACGAGCCAGCCCCCATAAATGCATCCCCATACTTGACGGCTCGTTTCAAGGCGGCGGGTACTCTGGCCCCAAACCAGATGGGCGGATGAGGTTGTTGTACCGGCCTGGGCTTCATCGATATACCCTCGAAATCCCAAAACGTGCCGGAGAAGGATGCCTCCGGTTCGGTCCAGAGTGTTTTCATGACTTGTAGGGCTTCCTCAAAACGCCGGACTCTGCCCTTACTGGTATAGCCAAATTTTTCCTCTGGGACATGCCCGCCCATGCCAACCCCCACATCGAGACGGCCTTGGCTCATTAAATCGAGGCTGGCGAAGCTCTTGGCTAGTTGGACTGGATTTCGCAGCGTTAGTAGGACCACGGCCACCCCCAGCCGAAGCCGCTCGGTCAGCGCGGCCACATAGGAGAGGATACTCACCGGCTCCAAAACCAGGGTTCTGCCGAGGATTGACTCCGTCACCCACAGGCTATCGTAATTGAGCGTTTCCGCCCGCTTCACAAAATCTCGAATGGGTTGCATATTACCCGACGGTTCGAGCAAATCTTGGGGTATGCCAATTCCGCAGGGGGTATTGCCAGTACTCATGAATTTATGCCTCCTGTCTCATTTCTTGGTTTTAGTGGCATTGTAACATAAGTCCTCTGCAATGGGCGATTCTGCTAACTGACAGATAAGCTGATTTGTTCCTCAAGCTGGTAGCTGCCATTATCAAAATGAATCTTTACCTCGCGGTCAGGGAGGACGTAAACGACGCCATCAACCTCCACCTTCTCTTGAGCAGTTGGCTCGGCCATCAGCGGGGTACGAATTTCGCGAAGGTACTGTTGCTGTATCTCCGGCGGTAAGTATCTTAGATGCTGCCGGTATACCTCGGTTTTGTGTAAAGCGACCTTGAACCAGGTTTTTCCCCGCCAGCGCCACCACATATAGAGAGCATCCAGTACAGTACCCACGACCAGAGCCGCCCAAACCCCTGTAGCGCCAAAGCCCAGAGGAAAGGCAAAAACATAGGCCACGGCCAGCGTGACAATAGCGCGATTAAACATGGTGCTAATCATCGCCGGAAAGGAGTCACCGGCTCCACGTAGCGCCCCATTCGCCACCATCGCAATGGCGCTGATGGGCAAGGCCACGGTATTGATACGCAGGTAGGCTGTTCCAGTCCTCAGCAGAACCGGATGGGTGCTGGGGTCGAAGAGACGAACAATGGCCGGGGCAAAAATCACAATGGGCGTGGTCAGTACCGTCATCAGGGCGATACCGAGAATAATGGCTGTATTGCCTCGGCGGCGGGCCTCTTTTGTTTGCCAACTCCCCAATGCTTGACCGACCAGGCTGGTGGCGGCCACATTGATGCCCAAGACAGGCATAAAGGCCAGCGACTCGACCTGAGTGCCGATGGCTAGAGCCGCCGCGCCATAGGTGCCAACTTCTGTTGAGGTCACAATGCTCAGCACAAGTATGCGCGAGCCATTACGAAAGACCCCCTGTATGCCTGATGGAACACCAATCGAGAAGATATCGGCGAACATGCGCCAGTTGGGACGGTAGGTTCCCGGCAGGATTTTAATGATGTTTTTGCCCGAATAAACGATAACAAAGGCAAGCGCAACGCCGATACCCCGGGCAATGACCGTCCCGATAGCCGCGCCCGTAACCCCGAAAGCCGGTACAGGGCCTATCCCAAATATGAAGATGAAATTGAAAAGGATATTGAAAAGGTTGAGGCTGCCGGTTAAGATGAGGGGCGTAATGGTATCGCCTGCGCCCTGCATCAGCCGGTTAAAGACATTGTTGAGCACCAGAAAGGGCATGCCCAGAAAAAGGACGTGTAGAAATTGCGTCCCCAATACCACCGCTTCCGGGTCGCCGCCACTGTTAGCCAACTTGAGAAGGGGTTGGGCCAGCAATAATCCACCTGCGGTCATGAAAAGGGATAGTAGGACGCCCGATGAGATGGCTTGCCGGGTGACGAAGCTCATCCGCTCCGGGTCTCGCGCTCCTTTGGCTTGAGAAATCAGACTCATTGCCCCCCCGGCCACCGACAACACCAGCACCAGGATTAGCACTCTGATGAAGTTGCCCATGCCAACAGCCGCAATCGCGATAGGCCCTAAGCGACCCACCATCAAGGTATCGACCACGGTGACGACGGTTTCCAGCAAGTTGGTCAGGATAACCGGCAGGGCCAGTAAAGAGACTTGCCGTAAGATATCTCTGCTTCTTTGCCAGAACGTGTCTGGCCTTTCCGTTAATGTAAGCGGACTATCTTTCAAGGTAAATCTGCCTTTATTGAATCACCTGCTGCCTGCATATCTACAACCGGTCCGGCTTTCTTTGTCGGAACCATATAAAAAATAATTGCACCAATCAAGCCCATGATTCCCCAAAAGGCAAAGGGAACGCTTAGCCCGAAGGCGGTCAGGCTGTTTCCCAACGGTGGGGCAAATACGCCGCCCGTTTCACGGAGCATTGCGCCAAAGCCGAGCGCGGTGCCGGCATAGGTCGCACCCACCCCTTCAACCTCCATGAGCGTTGCCTGGGTAATCGCCATATAGGCATCGAACATGATACCGGCGATAAGAATACCGATTAATATTACAGCGCCTTGCCCAATGGACAGGAGCGTAATACCGCCTCCCATTCCCAGCGCGGCTATTATCAGAAAGCCCCGGCGCAGACGGAAGCGATCCGATAGGAGCGCAAACGGGATGGCCCCCATTAAACTGACGGCATAAAAAGCTGAGAGCGAGCTATCGGCAAGGGTTTCATCCCAACCGATATTACGCAGGTAAAGGGGAAGATACCCGATGAAGCCACGAATACAGGCCCAAACACACAATGTTCCCAGCCCAATAATCCAGACACTTCGGAGATGGGCCACATGAGACAAAGCCTTGCGGAGAGGAACACGGCGGCGCTTGGATTTTGTTCTGTCCGATGCGTCCTCGTCTCCGGGGTGTACCACAAACCACAATCCACTCATGACAATCGCCACAACTCCATACATCAGAAAAACGCCCCGCCAGCCACCCAACAAGGGAGAAAATACCGTAGCCCCAAGCAGAGACCCCAACATCAATCCCAGAGCAAAGCCGGACGAGACGATACCGGTGGCTAACCCCAATTGCCGGTATGGAAACCATTCCCCGGCCACTTTGTGTACGATTACCGGGATGGCGGGTAACACCAGGCCAAATATAAATGAGGTCGCCAGAAAGGTGATAAAATCTGTACTAAGCGTACGCACAGCGCCAAGAATGCCCGTTAACAGGCAAATGGAAATGAGGGTTTTGCGGGTGCCAAAGCGGTCGGCGACGGTGCCGCCAATGAGAACCACAAACGTGCCGGTAAAGGAGCCTATCCCCCAAATGATACCGACCTCCACAATAGTGAGATTAAGGTCGGCTGAAATTTCGCTAAAGAGAACGGGTATTGAAAGCAGGGGCATGGCATATACCATCATAGAGGTTAGCGAGGCCATACCCACCATCACCCACCGG
>Ga0210124_1001167_pt1 | contig 11655 bp, 15 predicted proteins | sample Muzzi_PWC_D2_FD_185554 | JGI IMG/M metagenome (GOLD analysis project Ga0210124, IMG submission 185554) | Wetland microbial communities from San Francisco Bay, California, USA, that impact long-term carbon sequestration - Muzzi_PWC_D2 (SPAdes) | ecosystem: Environmental > Aquatic > Marine >...
CAGTCCGGCAAAAAAACTACTGATACCCCTCACCCAAGAAAATATTGAAATTATAGGTTTGCCACCAGCTCCACTACCTCATCTTATTGAGGCACTTTTGCAGGAAAATTTAAAAAATTTCTATGATGAGGTTGATACGGACAAATTATAACACTTTTGCCTTTTGAAAACATTACCGCTTCAGGTATGATTTAATTTTTGCTGAAAGAACTCGTGAATAAGGGCTCGTAATGAAAGAACCTGCACGGGCTATCAATAAAGATTTTTGTTTTGATAGGGAAATTCATCCATAACGTTAAATCGCACATGGTTCTTTCAAAACAATCCCTAATCCACACCTGCCCGCTCGTGCCTTACGTGGCAGGCGGGTCAGACAGCTTCCAGTCAAAAATTAATTCATACCCGAAGCTCCTTTGAAATCGATTTATTGAAAAAGACTAACCGAATAAAATAAATTTTATTATTAAGAAATTATAAAGGAAAATATGATGTGTGAAGCAAACGCGTACTTAATCGAAGGAGATGAGAAAATACTGGTAATGGAAGCTGTTGATACCGTCGACCCCGAAGATGGTGGGATACGATTGGTCAGTATTTTTGGTGATCAAAAATATATAGATGCACACATTCATTCATTGGCTCTCGTAGACCACCATATTTTTTTGAAAAAATAAAATCGCCGATACGATTTGTTTCGTGTGGTTTGATTGTGTAAGAAGCTCAAGTTTCGCAACCCAATATAGTTAAAAACCTTTGATGGCGCAGTCCAAAAAAAATTCCGGCCTGCTGCTCTTTATTGGCATTGCTGGAAATTGAACGTGAGAAACTTGAGTAAGAAGGTAAGGCGCAGCGCTAAGGCTGCATGGTGCAAATGAAAATATTAATAGCAAAGAACGCCGGTTTCTGCATGGGAGTGCGTAGAGCTGTTGAAATGGTTCTGGATGCTCCGAATAAACACGAAAATCCGATCTGTACGTTTGGACCTCTTATCCACAATCCGCAGGTTTTAAGTCTGTTAAGGGAGAAAGAAATAACCACATTAGAGCATATTCCGGAGTGCGGAACAGGTACTGTTCTGATTCGTGCCCACGGTGTTCCCCCCCAAACCAAACAGAATCTTAAAAAAGCGGGCTACAAAATAATTGATGCCACCTGTCCTCGTGTGATTAAAGTTCAGACCATCATTCGAATGCATGCCAAAAAAGATTATGCATCTATCATTATCGGAGACAAAGATCATCCTGAAGTTATCGGACTTTTAGGATATGCAGAGGGAAAAGGATTTGTCGTTGACAATTTAGATGATCTTGATTCACTTCCATCTTTTGAAAAGGCGATTATTGTTGCTCAGACCACTCAAAATACACTTTTTTTTGAGGAAATAAAACAATGGGCAACTCATAAATTCCCCCACTATGAAATCTTTGATACAATTTGTGATTCAACTGTAAAGCGCCAGGCTGAGATCCAAAACTTGGCGGACTCAGTAGATGCCGTCATTGTTGTTGGTGGACAAAACAGTGGAAATACGAAGCGACTTGCTGAAATTTCAAAAAAGACCGGCAAACCGACATATCATATTGAAACTGAGTCGGAAATTGATGTAGACGCTCTTTCAGAAGCCAAATGTATCGGGATTACAGCAGGAGCTTCCACGCCGAATTGGGTTATTAAAAAAATTTACAGAACACTTGAGGCCCTGCCTTATAAAAATAAACAAGGATTGCAGAGGGTTATTTTTTCCATCCAGCGTGTTCTGCTTCTAACCAACATCTTTGTATCCATCGGTGCCGGGTGCCTGTGCTACGCCTGTATCAAAATTGAGGGGATTAAAAATAATTTCAATCATGTGCTTATATCCATGCTTTATGTTCTGTCCATGCACATTCTCAACAATCTCATTGGTACAAAGGCAGACCGATACAACGATCCTGACAGATCCTCATTTTACAACAACAATAAAATATTGCTTGCTTTTCTTTCGTTTGCTGCAGGCGGCATTGGTTTGATGACAGCCTATTCCGTGGGTTGGATTCCTTTTTTAATCCTTTTCGGTATGAGTATAATGGGTCTTTCTTACAATTTAAGGCTTATTCCGAAACGTTTTGCATACGATAAATACTCGCGGCTTAGAGACATCCCCGGATCAAAAACGGTTTTGATTGCAATGGCATGGGGAATCGTGACTTCTGTTTTGCCTCAATTGTCTGTATCAGGAAATATTCAACTGAATACAGCCATCATATTCTCATGGTCATTGAGCCTGGTCTTTGTCAGAACAGCATTTTTTGATATTCTTGATATGCAGGGCGACCGCATTGTGGGTAAAGAGACGATTCCCATACTGTTAGGAGAAAAGCGAGCTTTGCGCCTTTTAAAAACCATACTGGCCATAAATTTTGGCATTTTGTTTATTTCAAGCGCATTTCAACTGATATCAAGTTTAGGTTTTGTACTTTTAATCTGTCCGGCTTTTGTTTTCATCATACTTTCAGCGCATGAGAGAGGCTATATGCTTCCCGGCATTCGGCTTGAATTTCTGGTCGAAAGTAGTTTTGTCTTGGCAGGCGTTATGACATTGGTCTGGTCGCTGCTTTAATCTGATTTGTCGTCATTTTTCCAAATGGCAGGTTCCGTACCTGTCAGAAGCCTTTTGATATTATCCGCATGGCGAAAATAGATGAATATCGTCGTTATAACGGCACATCCAAGCATGACTTCCGAGCCGGTAGCTTTCCAGATTGCAACAGGTAAGACGGCAGCGGCGGCAAGGGAGGCGAGCGAAACACGGTTCGACCAGCAAACAAACATGATAAAAACCAGAATCAAAATTACCAGTGCAACAGGTGAAATAACGCCAAAGCACCCTGCTGCGGTTGCAACCCCTTTTCCACCGTTTTTAAATTTCATATAGACAGGATAAAGGTGCCCTGTAAAAGCTGCAAAAGCTACTATTGCAATGTAGAGGTCACTCCATACTTCATTAGGAGTTGTCATCGATACAGCCAACCAAACCGGAAAGGCCCCCTTTAAGATATCGCCGGTAAGGGTCAGAGCTCCGAGTCCCGGCCCTGCCATACGCGCCACATTAGTTGCACCGATATTTCCACTTCCGACCTGCCTAATGTTTATGGAGGTAAACAACCGGGTCAGAATGAGTCCCCAGGGAATGGAACCCAACAGATAGGCGAAAATAGGCAGCACGAGATACTTGATCATTTAACATCCATTTTGCTATTAGGTGACGAATAATAATATATTATACCAGATCAACTCAAAATTTATAGTCTAAATATGAAACCTGTAAAAATACCCATAGAAGATGTTTTAGATCTTCATACCTTTAAACCCAAAGAGATCCCTGATCTTCTTGCAGATTATTTTGCGGCCTGTATTGATAAGGGAATATATTCGGTACGAATTATTCATGGAAAAGGCCAGGGAGTGCTAAAGGATCGCGTTCGAAGGCTTTTGAAAAAACATCCAATGGTGGCATCATTTAGCAATGCTCCCTTAGAAGCCGGTGGTTGGGGAGCGACCCTTGTTGAACTTAGGCATAAACGATGAAGCGAGTGATGTCTTTGGATGCAAAAGGCTAACTAGTAACACACAGTGGTATTTCCACGTCTCATGGATGGACACTAACTATATATTTTTCCTTGCGGTTTTCCTGTTACCTGAATTTCCCAATGTGTAACAAATGTAACAGAAATTATGATATTCATTTCATAATTTTTAAAGTGGTTGTTTTTTTGATATTTTCTAACTGATTGAAATATATGAAATTAATAAAAGTGATCTTTTCCTGCATGATTTTTGCATAACGACAGTAAACAATTTAAACAACACATTCATGAGCAAGCCGAATCTTTTGCTTGCTAAACATCTATATAAAGATTCAAAAATAATCTGTAGTTATCATGATTCAAATATTGCCCGATAACGGAGGCCGGCGGTTAGGTGCGGATAGGAGAGAGTTTAATTATACTTCTCACATACCCGAAAGGAGATCTGGCAAAGAAAGAAGAAGTGGTTTAGATCGAAGACAAAAACCAAGAACATACAAAGAATTAAGATAGATTAAAAATAAAATATGAATTAAAAAAGCGCCAATAATGGCGCAAACCCCTTTAAAATGCGTTAAAAGCAAATCCCGCTAAAAAATGGCGGGATTTGTTTTTTGGCTGTATAGTGATCTGTTGCAACCTCTATATGATCTTCAACTTAAATCAACCACAGTTTCCGATGCTTGATGCGGGTTGTTAAACCAAGATCGTCTATCGTTCGATCCCGGTTCGCGCTTTAACCCCTTGGTTATAATAATGTTTGATTTCTTTTACATCACTGACCAAATCGGCCATTTCTAAAAACGCTTCAGGAGCACGACGACCGGTCAAGATGAATTCGACATTTTTCGGTCGTTCGTTAAGGAGTTCGATCACTTCTTCAGCTGAGATTAAACCAAACCAGACCGCTACGTTAATTTCATCGAGAATGATGATGTCGTATTCACGGGAATGCATTGCTTTTCGTGCTTGCTTAAGGCCTTGTTGTGCCTGGTCGATATGTTTTTGCGTTATTTCTTCCCGATGAACACACTCTATATCCCCATACTGTTCGATGGTGATACAGGGGTGGTCCCGAAGCGCCGTCAATTCGCCATAGTGCTGGCCTTTCATGAACTGACCGATATAGGTTTTCATTCCATACCCGGCAGCTCGTATGGCCAATCCTATTGCTGCGGTGGTTTTTCCCTTTCCGTCACCGGTATAGATGTGGATGTATCCCTTTTTATCTGTCTTTTTTTTCACGTTACAGAGGTTTTATGCTGACTTTTTAGTTTTCGTGACTTCTTCGAGTGGTTCATCTTCGTCCAAGCCGCCCTTCCGTTTGTCCACAAACCAAATGGGACAAGCTGATCTGAATTTACAGTATATTTCAGGATCACTGCACTTAAGACATTCTTCGCACATGTATATCGTATACTTTGTGCACACATAACTGGTTTCTTTGTTTGGATGGTTTCTGCATTTGCCCATTTTAGATGGTCTTTATATTTTTTTTAGCAACTGATTGGCTGCTGTCAATGTCGGATCCCATGTAGGGCCAAAGGGCGGGGCATATGCCAGATCGGTTTGACAGTAGTCTTTAACAGTCATTTGGTTATGAAGTGCAACAGCAATGGCATTGATCCGATGTGCGACGCCTTCCTTGCCCACCATCTGGGTCCCTAAAAGGCGTCCGGTTTTTGTATCACCAACCATATGAACATGGATGGTTGATGCGCCGGGATGTGCGTGGGCTCTTGAACGAGATTTGATCGCTACCTTTACTGGTTCGAAACCAAATTTCTTGGCTTCGCCTACGGTCAGACCGGTTCGCGCTACCTCTAAATCAAATACTTTAAAAACCGCGGTACCTGCAACTCCCGATAGCTTAGCATCCTTTCCGCAAATGTTGTCAGCTACCGCCCAACCGGCCCGATTGGCTCTTAAAGCCAGCGGTATCCAGGCTTTTTCACCGGTGACCACGTGATACGCATCCGTACAGTCTCCGGCGGCATAGATGTTTTTATTTGAAGTCTGAAGTTTTTTGTTCACGGCAATGGCGTTTTTTATGCCAAGATCAAGACCTGCCCGGGCGGCAAGTTCACTGTTTGGTTTTATTCCTATGGCTACCAACACCATGTCAGTTTCAAGGGATAGATCGGAGCAGATGACATGTAGCTTTCGATCTCTACCTACGATTTTTTCCACTTGATGCTCTAAATAGATATTTACATTATTTAACTCAACTTCCTTTTTGACAACATCTGCCAGCTCGTTTTCCATCCACGGCAGAAATGTCGGATTAGGTTTAACCATATCCACATCGATGGATCGGTCTCTGAGAGCTTCACACATTTCAAGAGCGATATACCCCATACCGATAATAACGACTTTTTTGACATGATTGGATTTAATATATGCTTTTATTTTTCTCCCGTCATCCAGACTTTTTAGGGCCATTACTCCCGGAAGATCAAAACCCTCTAAATCCGGAATGATCGGCGAAGCCCCAGTTGCAATTAGCAACTTATCGTATGAGAATTTAAAAGTTTTGCCTTGTAAGGATGTTCCGGAAACAGCCATGGTCTCCGGATCAATGAATTCAACACAATGCCCGGTCAACAGATCGATGTCTTGTTTTTCCCTGAATACATGGGCCTGTCGGACCACAAGGTCTTCGATCTCCCTTTCCGGATCCGCAATATTATACGGCATGCCGCAAGCGCTGTAGGAAACATCCATGGTCTTTTCCAGCACCGTAACATCGATATCCGGATTATTTCGCTTTGCCCTGCTGGCAGCACTCATACCGGCAGCGTCACCGCCGATAATTACAAATTTCATAAAACCCTCTTAATTGAAGATAGTTGGTCAAATGGTTGATTCGAATAAACATTGATAATTCCATTCATAATAATCATCGAGATAACAATTGTCCAACACTCTGTTCAACCCTTCATTTTCTTACCACTGGCCTTCAACATTTGCTTTGTCGGCAAAAGTCAGCTTTCCTTCATTAAATGCCTTTACGGCATCTTCAACAGTACCTTGAACATCGTTGGCCACCCGAATTTTTGCAGCTTCCAGGGTCGTAAACGCTTTTGGTCCGCAATAACCGGTCAATAGAGCATCTGCACTTTTGTCACTGACCATGGAGGCGGCCTGAATGCCGGCGCCTTTGAGTGCATTTGCATTTTCTTTGTTGTCCAGTACTTCAAATTCAAAGGTTTCCGTGTCCACAATGAGGATGTAGGCGGCCCGCCCGAAGCGGGGGTCGACCTGTGAATCAAGGTTGGTTCCCTGAGATGTAACAGCTATTTTCATTATTCCAGGTCCTCTTGTTTTTTTGTGTTATAAGCATCGACGAAAACAAAATGAATGCAACTTATTAATACCTGGTTACATTCCGCCTTGTCCGCCGCCGCATACTTGATCATCTGAAATCATCGGCAGCTTACCTGCGATAAGGTCTTCTACCACCGGTCGAATTTCAGGACGCGTTGCATCGTGATATACATCGATGCCGACCTGTTTGAATCCCATCAGAGGACGCATACCGATACCGCCGACTATTAAGGCGTTTACATTGTGATCCGCCAGCAGATTGACAGGGACCATGCATCCTCCTTGAACATGTCCATGGTTGGCAATTGTTGTAACCTGTTTGACCTTTCCGTCTTCCACATCTACCAGTGTAAACACATCGCAGTGACCAAAGTGTCCCGCCCTTTGACCATCAAGTCCGCCATTATCCACAGACGGGATAGCAATTCTTCCATTTTTCATTTCAAACATCCTCCTTATCAATAAATTTTACATTACATGTTGCGTTTAAAGCACCAGTTGATTTTTTATATTTTGCCAAATTTCACTGATGCTGCTTCGAATCTTTGAGTTGCCCACATATTCCAGGACGGTTTGCCCTTGGACCATGGATTCTGTAAAAACAGGATCAAACGGGACGCGTCCTACGATCGTCATGTAATTTTTTTTTGCCAGTTTTTCGATGGCCTCTGTTTGATCAAAATTCAGATCGAATTTGTTGATACACACCATCCCCGGGACCTTAAAATGAGCGGCCAGTTGTGCCACCCGCTCCATATCGTGTAATCCCGAGACCGTCGGCTCGGCAACGACAAGGACGGCTGAAGCGCCGCCTACAGAAGCGATCACCGGGCATCCGACACCCGGCGGTCCGTCTGTGATCAGCAGGTCCAATTTGTTTTTTTCGGCGAGTTTTTTAGCCTCCTGCCGGACAATGGTGACCAGTTTGCCGGAGTTTTCTTCGGCAATACCCAATATAGCATGAATCATTGGGCCAAAACGGGTATTGGAAATATACCATTCCCCGCAAGTTTTTACGGGAAAGTCGATGGCCTCTTCCGGACAAAAATCAACACAGACACCGCAGCCCTCACATTCAATGGGATCGACTTTAAACGCGTCGCTAATGGCATTCCATCTGCACAGATCTCTGCAAAGGCCACATTGGGTGCATTTGTTCGGGTTAATAATCGCGGTACTGCCGCCCTGAAAATCGTGGCTTTCTTTTATGTCGGGGTCCATGAGCAGATGAAGATCGGCGGCATCCACATCCGCATCACACAGGACTTTGTTTTCAGCCAATGATGCAAAGGCTGCCATCAGGCTGGTTTTGCCGGTACCACCTTTGCCGCTTATCACCACCAACTCTTTCACAGAATTTTTTCTCCTTTACAACAATTCGTTATCGTTCAGCCACTAAGCCACTCAGACAGCTTCCAGCCAAAAATTTAAACATACCTGAAGCTCCTTTGAAATAGTTTGTTTCAAGAGGCTCCTATTACAATAATTTTCTTTGTGTCTTGGTGCCTTTGTGGCAAAAAATCCTATTTAGGGTGTTAATTCTTCAATTTTACGATACAATTCAATGAATCTTTCTTTCCATTCCGGCATTTCCTCAACAATAAGTTTGCCCTTTGAATATACCTCTGCGATGCGTCGGTCAAAGGGAATCTCCATCAAAATGGGTATATTTTCCATCTTGGCATATGTTCGAACGCCATCGTTACCGATATCTGAACGATTAATGACCAGACCTCTTGGAATTTCAAGAAGTTTTACTGCTTCGACAGCCAGTTTAAGGTCATGCAGGCCAAAAGGCGTCGGCTCGGTTACCATCAAGACAAAATCGGCCCCTTTCATGGCGGCAATGACAGGGCATGAAGTTCCGGGAGGTGCATCGATAATGGTGAGTTGATCAGATCGCGTATGAGATCGAACTTCTCTGATGAGAGGTGGCGACATGGCTTCACCGACTCTCAACCGTCCGTGTGCAAAAGCAAGACCATTCCTGTGACCGATTTCAATCACACCCAATTCACGACCGATTTCGGTGATGGCGTTTTCCGGGCAAACTTCCATACAACCACCGCAACTATGGCAAAGTTCAGGGAATGTGAGAACGGTTTCTTTGATTACGGCGATGGCCTTGAAACGACATATTTCTGCACATTTTTTGCAGAAATTACATTTTTCTTCGTCAATTTTCGGGACCGGCGTATAAACTTTTTTGTTCAGCTCAATGACAGGATTGATAAAGAGATGAGCATTGGGCTCCTCAACATCACAATCCAGAAGTTGTACACCCGATCCCAAAGAAACAGCCAGGTTGGTGGCCACTGTTGTCTTTCCCGTACCACCTTTTCCGCTTGCAATACTGATAATCATTTGTTGATTTTCCTTTGAATTATGAACTTATGCTCAAAAATAAAACAACATATTGCCCTGTCAAGTCGCTTAGGTGTTTAAATATAGTTTTTGAGCAGTTTCTGGAAAAAATAACATTGCAGATTTAGATCATCTTCGTTTGCCATATAATCTTTTCCAGGGCGCATGTTTAAATTCCTGAAAATTAACCAACGCCAGATAGAATGCACCCACCGCCAATTCAGCGCAATGGGTGTTTTCCTCCGGAAGTGTCTCCAAAAAATCGATGACTTTTTCCGGTGTAATTTCCCAGGCCTCTGCAATATTTTTTCCTTCAGCAAGAAAAGCGACGCAGTTTGCACAGGCATGGGTGTTTATGCAGCCGTCAGTAATAAATGAGACCGAATGGATACTATTTTTTCGAACAATTAAAAACATCTCAACGGTGTCGTCACACTCACCTGTTCTTTTGCCGTATCCATCAGGATCTTTTATTGTCCGGCATTTATCCGTTTGAGTCGCCATCTCAACATATCGAGGAGAGAATTTCGATTTAATAATTTTCGATTTGTTTGACATAACTTTCAAAGTCGTTGTCGAAAAGGAATCGCGAAATCATTTCACTCACTTTATCGGAGGTATCAACCCGGTACACGCCCTTTTCATAACGGCCCGCAAGTTGTTTCACATTTTCAACAATTGTTTGCAACGATGAGGCAGTGATTTCAACATTCACATGTACCGTTATCATGTCGTTGAATTCAGTCATTGTTTTTTACTCCATATTGAAATTCTTTCCACAGCAGCTCCCAGGCCCTGCACAGCCGGCTTCACTGGGAGATGATCCGCAACAAGCGGTGTCCCCCAAACCAGGTATACTGTTTTTAAGAGGTCCGGACATGGATGAATGGGCTGAAATCAGTTTTTCCAAATGATGACTGTTGCAGAAATTGCATTGTGGTGAGTCGTCTGGGCCGATGATAATGATTTCGCTGGTTTTTTTACAGTCAAGACAAAGATATTCAAATATTGGCATGGGTATACTCCTTCTTTAAGGGAGCGTTTCAAATTTTAAATCGCTCTATTTAGATTCTTATTTGATGGAACCTTCAAAAATAATTCTTTGTTTATAAAAAGGATGCAAGGGGGCCTGTTTTCCTTGATATCAAGCCCCCGTCTTTTAATCTAAATCGATTTATTCGGAAAATTTTTCCAGTTCAGCAATTCTCCTGTGGATCATATCAAGGCTGTTTTTTACGGAATTCGCCTCTGCTTTCAGCATATTCAATTCTTCTTCAGGACTTTGTGCATATGCTGGATAATATGAAGGTTGATTCCAGCCCCTTCGGCCAAACGCACGATCCATACCCCGGCCAAAACCGCCCCTGAATCCACGGCCACGTCTCATTCCTCTTCCAAAACCGAACATCCCGTCAATTCGGGTATCGTATTCAGTATTTGCGGGATTGCAAAGACCTCTTCGTCCGCCAGTCATCGGGCCTGCTCCCATTGGACCGCTTCTATCAAATCCTGGCATGATTATCACCTCGCTTTATCTTAATTTGTGATCCATAAAAGACCTTTAGTTATGAGCTTATGCCCATAATATAAAACGACAGTAGCTCTTGTCAAGATTTTATTGAGCTTATGCTCAAAATAATTTGATTGGTTTCTTAACCCTGTATATTTAAAATTTGCTCAAATGAAAGGCTATAACGGTTGAGGGAAATAAGAGGATTTACGATATTTCAGTCTTTAAAATTTTGGTTTTAGGAGATTTTTAAGATCGTTCAAACGCTGTAGCAGATTTTCTGCATCCAGTTTGCCTGGCGAAACAGGCAATTGCATCAGCACGCCAAGTCCCTCACTGGCCTCATGAAATTCTTCGGGTGCTAGTGGGCTGACGGCAGCAGAATTGATCATTGGATTTATCGAAAGCAGTTTTTTCATAAATTCGATTCCTGTCATATCGCCAATGTTTTCATTGACGACAACAAGATCAACAGGATTATCTGATATTGCTTCCAAAGCTTCTTGTCCGGTTGCAGCCCAGGACGGTTCAACATCATCCTTTTGTTTCAGTACCACAGCAAATTCAGAAAAAGGCTCTCTTTCAGATGTAACCAGTAATATTTTAATCATATTTTTCCTCCTGAATGATTCATTTTCTCGAGCAATTTTTAAAAGTTATTTTTATGAAAAGGACCGTAGAAAATTTGAAACAGCATGTCAAGAATCTTTAAAAAGTAAACTTGACATAGAAATTTTTTAATCATAGATATGCCTGGTAAATTTATAATATGAACTTTACTTCAGGGAGTTGTGCCATGGTTTCGTTAAAACGTGATGAAAAAAGTCAATCCGAAATTTTATCTAAGAAAGATACCGGAGATCAACAACAGATGCTTTTGGATTGCGG
>Ga0210124_1001169_pt1 | contig 11649 bp, 12 predicted proteins | sample Muzzi_PWC_D2_FD_185554 | JGI IMG/M metagenome (GOLD analysis project Ga0210124, IMG submission 185554) | Wetland microbial communities from San Francisco Bay, California, USA, that impact long-term carbon sequestration - Muzzi_PWC_D2 (SPAdes) | ecosystem: Environmental > Aquatic > Marine >...
GATTTTGCCTGTATTTGAACCATCGTTCATGAATTACTCCCCATACCTACTGCAACATTAGAAGGCTTATCGTGGCTCAACTGGGCGTGTCGCTTCTTCCAGGGCGAATAGCCAGGCCAGGGCGTACTCGGCGCTTTCGCCACACATTTCTTCATCTGGCCGCAGCCGTACACAGACCACTGGTCGCTCTGGTTGACCGTACAAGCAACATCGATTGTCAGCGGTGAGCTGCACACAGCGGACCCCGCTTGGCTTACCGTGAGGCATCCCAGGGATGGGTGAAGAAATAGACACGGCGATACAACAGGCCCCACAACCGACTCGACAATCCATATGCTGCTATCCTCTACTGGACGATGGTCTTATTGGATATCCCAACCAGTTCTATTTGTCTACTTCGTCAAAATAGGACCAACTCTGCAAATCGGGTGGTTCGATTCCTGATTCCGTCAAAATCGCCGTGACCTGGGCGCGGTGTTCCGTACCGTGGTTGATAACCTGGGTGAGAATGATGGTCTTTGGTACTTCACGCGGTGTGCCGTCCCAATCCAGTTGGACCGTGTCGCTGGCTTGTACTTTTGGGGCCCACTCAATCAAGCCAGAGCCGGTTGTACGCAGCGATTCCATCATCTCTGCTATCGTCAGGGACGGGGCATCTTCTGGTTGCTGGTACATTTGACCGGTGCTGATGCGCGAAAAGTATGATTGTTCGGCCCTGACGATATGCTGCAAGGTGTCGTGGATGGAGCCATAAGCGCCAGAAATGGTGGCCGCCAATTGTTTACTGCTCAACTCAGCGCATCGTTCGAGTAGACGCAGATTAGCCCATAGGTGGTGGCTAAAAAGGGTTGTAAGGGTATCCGTAGGTTTCATAATATCTTCTTGTTAGAGTTTTATACATACAATATTGATGAGAGTATTGGTTAACGCCCCAGCTAACGGCTGCTTGAATAAACGATGCCATAAGACGAGGACTTACACAAAGCACCCCGCCGATAAAAACAAGTCGATATAGCAGAAAGCAATAAGCATTGAAACTTAGCTATTTTTGTTTTCCCTTTACCCCCCATGCATGCAAAATCATACTCACTACAATGAATGCAAATGTCAACAGAGCAATATTTATCAGCAGCAATCATGCCGGTATATTACCAGTATTTTGGGCAAATTGCGAACTTTTTGTCGCTTTGATGGTCAAGTTGCCACCTGTCATACTGAAAACTGCTGGGGAAAAATCAATACATTTAGGGGTTTTGCCAACTGGCGTTGTAATAACCTCGCATTGTCGATGTAGACTTGATTGTTATAAGAAGTTACACAACCGTCTAACGGGTATTACTTTATCTGCCCGTCTGGTGATTAATTCTCTTCTGAAAAAATAAACGCTATTGCAGGCCCCTCAAGCTCCCATCACCCTACCAGCCACTTGACCCCATAGGGGTCAAGGGACAATTGTAGAATCCCCTTCTCAAGCTTTATTACCTCATCTGAACAGGCATCGTGCAACTCTTGCCTTTGTAGAATTTCAGATAAATCTTTTTCAAACTGTTGAGCCTGAGCCGAAATATTGTGGATGCATAAGACCCGTTCTTGTTCATCGGGCGACGTGCGTAACAGGCAGAAAAAGACTGGGTTATTCCCGATAACCCGCTGGTCGCCATTTGGGTGGAAAGCGAGATGAGCGGCCCGTGCCTTGAGAAGGGTGGTATAACGTTGGAAAACTTTGTTTGATCGCGAGGCAGGATTGGCCAATACGGCCTCTATTTCGGCCCGCAACCACTTTTGACGGTTGATGCTACGAGCACGCCCTGTCTCTTCAACCCCAATATGATCGTTAGAAGAACCAAACAGGCTATGAACGTAAACCCCCGGTACACCGGCCATTGCTAGCATGATGGCCTGAGAAGCAATGAAGCGATTAATTTTGAGTTCTGTGGGATCATCACTCGTGGGGTCAGAGAGCGCATCAAATAAAGTGATGTTCAATTCATAGGCACTTTGGCTGCCATCAGGGTTGGTTCGATAGCTGACGTGTCCTTCATGAACCAGGGTTTTATCGGCCAAATGCTGGATTTCAGCGGCGCTGAGAATACCTTCAGCGGGCCGCACCCCGATTCCATCGTGAGAAGCAATAAAGTTAAAAAAAGTAGCAGTTTCAGGCAACTGATCCAAGTCGGTAGCCCATTTCTGTAATAGAGTTGCATTGCCAGTATGGAACGTATGCAAGATGAGTGGGGCCAAGGAAAATTGGTACACCATTTGAGCCTCATTGCGACCATCGCCAAAGTAGGAGATATTTTCGGCATGGGGAACGTTGGTCTCGGTGATAAGCATCACGTTTGGGGCAACCATATCTAAAATGGTACGGAATAGTTGGATAATACGGTGGGTTTGGGGTAAGTGGATGCAGGAAGTCCCAATTTCTTTCCACAGATACGCTATGGCATCCAAGCGAATAAACTCTGCCCCTTGGGAAACATATAACAGCAATACATCGATGATCTCTAGCAAGACCTGGGGATTTTCGTAATTCAGATCAGCTTGGTCGGGACTAAAGGTGGTCCACACATATTGAGTCCCAGTGATTGTTTCTACCGGCGTTAGTAAGGGGGAAGTCCGGGGGCGGGTGACACTGCTTAAATCCGTACTTGGGTCTACGGTGATAAAGTAATCAGCATAATCTGGATTATCCTGCAAAAAGCCTTGAAACCAATCACTGTGAACCGAAATATGATTGATCACATCATCAAACATCAATCGAAAATTCTGGCGAATAGGGGCAATATCTTCCCAATCTCCCAAATCAGGATTTATAGCATTATAATCTATGATAGAGAAACCATCGTCGGAAGAGTAGGGGTAGAAGGGTAAGATATGGACAGTGCTAATCACTCCCTTGAGATAGGTATCGAGAACTTCGGCCAAACTGCGTAAGGCGGGTTTGTCCGGCTCCATCACCTGATCACCATAGGTAATCAAAATTGCGTCGGCTTCGGTAACACGTTCACTGGGATTGACTATGGTACTCAATTCCGGGTGCTCGCGTTGAAAATCGGTCAGACGGGATTTGAGTTGTGCAAAAACAGAGACAGCGGTTTCCGTTCCGTAGATAAAATTTAAATGCCCTTGGATTTTTTCTTCCAAGCTCATGATTTTCCAAGCGTTTTGTTGGGGTTAGCCCTTCACTCCACCGGCGGATAACCCTTCTGCTAAATAACGTTCCATTGCCAAGAAGAGAATCATTACGGGCAGGCTCATGACCACTGATGCGGCCATAACCACCTGCATCCGAGGGCTGGGGTCGTTGAAGATGGCGTTAATCTTAATGGGCATAGTAAACATGAAACGGTCGTTAAGAAAAACAAGGGCATAGAGAAATTCATTCCAGGCGATCATAAAGGTATAAATTCCCACAGAAACCAGCGCCGGTACCGATAGGGGCATGGTCACTCGCCAAATAACTCCCATTCGTGTACAGCCATCGATGAGCGCTGCCTGTTCAATTTCATCGGGAATAGTGCGGAAATAGTTGGCTAGAATATAGAGCGCCACTGGCAAGGTTTGGGCCAGATATAGAAATATCAGAACCCACAAATTATCTTGTACATCAAACCCGATCCATTGACTTATTTGAGACAGCATGGCAAAAAGTGGAATAATGAGCAAGATGCCGGGAAAGAGATAAATCAAGAGAACAGAATTCAACATGAAGTCTTTGCCCTTGAATTTTAGACGGGCGATAGCGTATGCCCCCATCATGGACAAAATAACAGCGATAAGAGCAGTAGGGACAGCCACAACAATGCTGTTTATCACGTTTATCCCGAAATCTTGAAAACGATCTGATGCAGCATCAAATTGAACGCTGTATCCCCCAAGCAAACGATACCAAATATGATTCCAAGTGTATTCCGCATACTCTAAACTGGGGTCAAAAAGCTCAAGGTAAGCATCTGGTCGTAACTTTTCGGGAACAAAAGCAGGTTCTCTAGCGGCAATCTCGGCGCTGGTCTTAAAAGATGAACTGACCATCCAATAAAAAGGAAAGATAATCATCACCCAGAAAATGAACATACCCAGCGCGAAAAACAAGCGGGGCCAGTTCATATGTCGGGCCAGATGTTCAATAAAGGTTGCTCTTTCATGTTGAGCTGTTGTCATATTTCTCTCCTTTTTATCACGCCTCATCAACTTGCTTCATCACAAAGCGGGCATAGAAGATTAGGAACACAACTAATATCACCAACAAAATCATCGACGAGGCAGCGCCTTTGTCAAAGTTGAACAATTTGAAGCTGAAGTCATAGGTTAAAATCGGCAGCACTTTGGTGCCAAACCCGCCACCAGTTAGCAGGAAGATATCGTCAAATTTGTTGAAGGTCCAAATCAAGCGGAGCAAAAAGATGGCCCCAATAACAAAGCGAAGCTCTGGCAGGGTAATAAACCAGAATCTTTGCCAAGCGTTTGCGCCATCTACTTGGGCGGCCTCATAAAGAGTTTTGTCAACGGCCTGAAGCCGGGCCAAAATCATCAGCATGGCAAAGGCAAAATATCGCCATCCCTCGAAAATAATGATAATCAGCAAGGCCCATCCAGCTTTGGCCAACCAGGCGACAGGCGTATCAATTAGGTTTAATTCTAGTAGCAGGTAATTCAGAATACCGGAGGGTTTTGGATCTAACATCCAACGCCAAACAAAGGCGATACTGACAACCGGGGCCACATAAGGGAAGAGGAAAATAGCCCGCGATAAACCCCTAGCCCGAAAAGGTTGGTTGAGGAGCAAGGCTGCAATCAAGCCAAGCGTTATGGTTAAGATTGTCCCGGTAAAAGAAAAAACGATACTGGTTAACAATGCCCCCATGTTGGTTGGGCTGCTATATTTAAAAGCAAAATCATTAAACACGCTGGTGTAATTATCCAGACCAACGAACGGGGCGTGAAAAACGTCATTGAGGTTATTCAGCCCCACATCATGAAAGCTAATCCAAATGCTAAAAAAAGCCGGAAAGAGAACCAGTCCCAAAACAATAATTGCCGTAGGTGCAATTAAGGTGTAAGCCAGCCGAACCTCTCTAGCATGCAAAGAATTGCTCATTATCCGCTTGATTAGGGAAGAAGATGCTTGCGTAGTTGTAGCCACATCCCACTCCTCTGTAAATAGCGTCGCAGACCGGGGGCTTGGGGGGTGTCCCCCCACCATTTTCATTCTTTGTGGTGTCCCGTAGGGTCATAACGACTCTTTTTGATACAACTCAGAATGAATGGATGAACTCCCACCATGACGGTGAGAGTTCATCTAACAACTTTAGGAGGAGCTAATTCCTATTGTCGTTCAGCTAATAATGCTTCAACTTGCTCTTGTAAAAATTCCGCGCCACTTTCGGGCGTCATCGAGCCTTCCAGAGCGATGTTGCTAATCACTGTGGGAATTAAGAGCCGACCCTCAATATCGCCAATAACTGCCCGTTCTGTGGCATCATAATCCGGGCGGAAGAGCCAGCGCTGCATTGAATCATAGCCATTGGCAATCTGCTCTAGCGTATCCGGCGAGTAATTGGCAAAATAGGGGCTGAGATCCTTCCAGCCATCGACGGCGCTCTTCAGAACAGGGACCTTGCCAAAGGGAGCTATAGCCAACACATCCTGATAGCCGTTAGTTAAGAAGAACTTCACCACATCTTGGGCTTCGGGGTCTGCCCCTTCGATGATGCCGAAGGTAACAAGCTGCCCATAGGAAGCGGAGCCATTGGGGCCTTCCATCAGCGGGGCGAAGCTGGTTTTCAGGGCCAGGTCTGGCGTGGCTAATTCAACATTACCGCCACCGTCTAGGCCAGAACCGTCTACCAAATCGTCCATGATATAGGTTGAGTAGAAGAGCATCGCAGCCTGATCATATTCGTAAGCCTCGCGGGCCCCCCGCCAGTATTGTGGGCCAGGTGTGGCGCAGTCTTGCAGGCTGGTGTAAAATCTCAGGGCTTCGATCATTTCCGGGGTGTTCATGGTCACGTTGCCTTCCTCATCAAAAGGCCAGGCGTCGTTAGAGATGGCAACCTGTTCAAAGACCTGATGACCATAGTTCTGACCGGGGTCAGTCCCTAACGTGACTCCATAAAGGAAATTATCCTGGCCGACAACCCCACAATTGGCCGTGCTGATTTCATCCCAGGTAACGGGTGCGGCTAATCCCAACTGGTCGAAGAGGTCTTGACGATACCAAATCGCTTGAATCCAGCCGTCATAGGGCACCGCAGCATGCTTTCCAGTAGCAGGATCGACAACCATTCCCAATGGCCCTTCACGGAAGTCATCAATACCAATACTACTGATAGCCGCTTCAGCAGCATCTTCATCAAGGATACCATCAGCGGCAAAGGAAGCCACCCGCTCAATACCCATGCGGACAATATCCGGGGGGCGATTGGCGGCTACCGATACGGCAATTCGCTGCGATACACCCGCTTCGTGAATGGGTACAATCCTTAGGTCCACGTTAGGATTTTGCTCCATATAGCGGGCCGCGACGGCTTCATACACTTCTGGTCGGCCTGGATCATTATCAGTGGTCCAGAACTCAACCAGAACCTTCCCCTGTTCGGCTGTTGGGTTCAAAAATGTCTCAGCCGCATCGCTTGAGGGAATACATAACACTTGCCCCACTTCAATTTCGTCGGGGTTTTGAATCGTACTGTAGGTGTCATCACTGGCAGCCGCGGCGTTGGTGGCATCTAAAATGGCCGGATAGGCCAGGATATTGCCAAAGAATCGGTCGGCCAGTTTCGATAGCCAGTCATCGGCCTGAATGGTGTAAGTATCCTCACAAGAGGCTTGAGCCTGGCCGGGTGTGACTGTCAAACCAAACATCACAAATACTGCTAAAACAATTAAGATTTTTCGAGACATAATTTTTCTCCGTTCTACTCCATTGCTTTTTGATTTATACGCCTACCAAATTAACGTATACATTGATACATAATGATGTAGCAAAACTGAGTCTCGTCACGAGACAAAATGGGATGAACTTTGTACCGACCTCACCTCCTTACGTTAAGGTTAAATCTTCATACTTGACTGTCGAACAACAAGAGATGGCTGTAAAATAACTTTTCGTTCTTTGACTTCCTCCCCACCAAGAATTTTTATCAGCTTCTCACAAACCATCATCCCAATTTTATAGATTGGCTGATGGATGGTTGTCAGAGGGGGGTGGGCTTGTTCAGCCGAGGGAACATCATCAAAGCCTGTGATGGCGATATCCTTTCCGACCACCAAGCCTCGTTCCTGAACAGCAGTCATCGCCCCAAGGGCCATAAGATCGTTACAGGCAACAATGGCTGTCGGTGGGTGGGGCAAATCAAGCAATTGCCGGCCCACTTCACGTCCAGACTTTTGGGTCATGTTCCCTTCAATAATCATGCTTCTATCGATTGATATATTGTGAGTTTCAAGAGACTCGATAAACCCTTTTAATCTATAGTGAGCCAGCATTAGGTTCGCTGGAGCGGAGATACACGCCAAATGAGTATGACCTTGCTCAACCAGATGGTTGACGATCAATCCAATCCCCATCTGACTATCTTCGTCTACTAAGGGAAAATCATTATCTCCTTCAACTCTACCAAATGCTACAAAGGGACAATTATGTTTTCTTAAAAGATCGATTCGGGGGTCTTGTCGTCGAGTACGAACCACAATAAAGCCATCAACCCGTCGACTGCGAATATGTTTTAAATAAGCTTCCTCTTCCTCTTTACCAGGTGCACGAGTAGAGACGAGCAGATCAAATCCATGACGAGCTGCCATATTGCCAATACCGGCCAGAAACTCGCTAAAAAAGGGGTCAGAAAATCGAGGTCCAAATGTAGGCAGAATGAGGGCTAAGGTATCTGTACGGCGTTTTTGAAGTTGGCGGGCAATAATATTTGGTTCATAACCTAACTCCAGAGCAACTTGCTTGACCTGCTCTCGAGTGGTTTCACTAACGTCATTGTAACCGGCCAGGGCTCGAGAAACTGTGGTAATTGATCTCCCTACCCGTTCTGCAATGTCCTTGAGCGTAACGGCCATTCAATTAAATCACCTTTGATCTTAACCAAAACGTTTTGGAAACGCTTGCAGTATAAACCAAAACGTTTTGGATGTCAAATTCATAGAGAAAATTGTTTGAATGTTGATTTTGGCGTATAGTTGGCCTCAACTTAAAAAGGGAAATGTTGATATGCGGATCGGCTTTATCTCAACTCGATTGAATGGAACAGATGGGGTCTCATTAGAGGTCGAAAAATGGGCTGCCGTTCTCAAACGAATGGGGCATGAAATTTTTTATTGCGCCGGAGAGTTAGGCGGCAATGCTGCCGGGGGTACGCTTATCCCTCAACTACATTTTGACCATCAAGCCATCACCCATTTCAGCCAGCGCGCTTTTGGAGAGGGACGTCAACAAGTCGACAGTGTTAAATTAGTTGACGAGATTTACGAGATGGCAGATGAGATTCGCGCTCCTTTACGCAGTTTTATTCGTTTCAATCATCTTGATTTGATTGTGGTCGAGAACGCTTTAACCATCCCCATGAACTTACCGCTTGGCATTACGTTGACCGGGCTGATTGCCGAATTGGGTATCAATACTATTGCCCATCATCACGATTACTACTGGGAACGGCAACGATATCAAAGTAACGCCATATTAGATTTGCTCGATACGGCCTTTCCGGCCAAGTTACCCACTATTCAACACGTTTCTATTAACTCTATTGCTCAACGTCGTCTTAAGGAGCGACGGAGTATAGAATCGATAGTTATTCCCAATGTTCATGATTTCGCGACCCCGCCACCCAAACTTGACCACTACAGCCAAGATTTTAGAGAGACACTCGGCCTGACCGAAAATGACCTTTTCATTCTCCAGCCCACCCGCGTCATCCAGCGTAAAGGCATTGAAATGGCCTTAGCCCTGGTTCACCGCCTTGATTTGCCCAATGCCTATCTATTTATCACCCACCGGGCGCATGATGAAGGCTTGGATTATTGGCGCTGGCTCAAACGCGAAGCCGGGGTCATGAAAGTTAACCTACAGTTGATTGACCATTTCATTGGTGCAGAGCGGGCCTTGACAAATCACCACAAAATTTATTCTCTATGGGATGCTTACCCCCATGCCAACCTTGTGACCTATCCCAGTACTTACGAAGGCTTTGGCAACGCACTTCTTGAGGCCATCTACTTTAAACGGCTGACCGTTGTCAATCGCTATCCTGTCTACAATGCGGATATCGGTCCTCTGGGATTTGAGTTTATTGAATTGGATGGTTTTGTCGATGATGGGGCGGTGCAACGAACTAAGGAGCTATTAGACGCTCCAGAGCAAGTAAAAGCAATGGTAGAAAAGAATTACGCCTTGGCTCGAGAGCATTTTTCATATGAAGTTTTGGGAAGAAAACTGACTGAAGTTCTGAGTAATTTCTAAATATTCAAAACGTGATTTTCAAACCACACTAAATACCCCCGAACGTCTTTGGTGGATTCAATGGTGTTTTCTTTCTGACATAACCTGCGAACACGATTGCAAAAACATTGATAATTTGCTCAGCCTCATTTTACCAAAACCTAACTTGATTGTTATAAGAGGTTACACAACCGTCCAACGGGGATTAGCCTATCCGCCCGTTTGATGATTGGGTCTTTTTTGGAGAAATAAGCGCTTTTGGCTTCAGGGAGTGCCAATCCAAAATCTAAAATCCAAAATCTCGTAGATGCCCGTAGGGTGCAAAATCGAGTGGTTACCTGGCTTATTGATTAATGTTTTGGTTTTTGTTGAAACCGTGCTATCATAACTTTGCTTTCATAATTTGAGTGGAGTTGAAACATGGTCACTATCGCCATCCAAACTGAGGAGTCGATTTTAAAAGCGCTCCAGGAAATTGCGCAAGAGAAACAAACATCTCTCGAAGCCATCACTCAGGAAGCCCTGCAGCAGTATTTACAACGGCAACGTTCCTCCCCCAACAAATACTCCTTTATTGGTATTGGTCATAGTGGTAAGGGCAATATCTCCAGCCAAGTTGAAACCAGGCTAACGCAAGCAGCCAGTCGGCGTACCGGCTGGAGCCTGCCCGAATGACGGCCTTACTTGATACCGGCTTCCTGTTGGCCGTATTGGACGCTGATGATGAATTTCATCGGCTGTACGGCTGCTTTATTGAACGAACCTCAGCCCCTATTACCTGATATGGTTCTACCCGAATTGGCCTTTATGATTCTGCGTGAACTGGATTATCCGGTTTTAAGCCTCTTTTTGCAGTCAATCGTTCAGGGCGAATTGGTCATTGAACAAACAACTGCCACAGATTTAGAGCGAAGCATCGAGATATTGCAAAAGTATGCTGATAGCCGGATAGATTTTGTGGATTGTGTCATTGCCGCCATCGCCGAGCGACTGAACATAGAGACCATCCTGACGGTTGACCGTCGTCACTTTCAGCTATTTCGGCCTCAACATTGTTCTCATTTTGTCCTATTGCCCGAATAACACAGTTTGCCGATTTACAATTGCCGATTTTGGATTGCCAATCGTAAATCGTAAATCGACGACGCTCCAGTGTGGGAATGTCTACAGAGCATCAGGGGAACAAGTTATTAGGTAATTCAAGTTGCTACCCTACTCGGGTTACCAAGCAAGACACCCGGTTTTTCCAAAATACAGTCTCAATTTATCTCACGCCAGGCTCTATTCCAAATAAACCTGGCGTAATCCCGTAAAAACCGGGTGTCTAACAAAAAGGGTAGCAACTTAGGTTAGGTAGGGGTTCCAACGCTGAGCATTGGAACCAGATGAAAAATTTCGAGCCGTAAATTCGTAACCTTCGTGCTTTGCGTGTTCTAGCTTTCGTGCCTTTCGTGTTCCAAATCAGAAACCGCGCAGTCCAGTGGCCTGCACCGGATAAATCGAATTGCCCCATTGCTGAGATGCTCCAGCGATGTGTTGGATGGAGAAATGATCCCTAACCTAGTTTTCTAGTCCAAATTGTGATAATAGTCTCTTAGCCTCCCTAACACCGTATATATGTGTCAGCAAATTTGATATCCAATCAATGTTGGTTCCAACACGAAGGTGATTGGCTTTCCAAGTATCTAGAAAAGCCTCAAGGTGCTCCTCAGGGGAGCCAGGAAAATGATAAATTAACGTATCTAAAAATAGGTTGCTCCCTCCTATAACTGCATGTTGTTCGTGGGAAATCATAATTCCCCACTTACCCTCCGGTGAATAAAGTGCGTTTTCTAGAACAAAAGGATGACTTAAAGTATAGTAGTCTTCCAGACTATTCAGCGAAATATACCAGTGCCATGGATAAACGTGTTCCAATTCATCAGAGCGTTCCATGACCGAGAAATAAAATCCATCATCACCAACAGCTTGAGCTGCTATGGCAATTGCTTGTAATTCGGTCATTTCCAATTGGTAAGCAACTGGATAAAGGATAGCACGATGATGAATACCAGGATTGAAGGGGTTATTGAATGGGTCATTGGACTCAAATACCCTTGCGAACACCTTACTTAATTTTTCTTGAAAGTATCTCTCTGTTAGTTGTTTCATTTGGCTCATACTCATCACCTTTCAACAAACTTGATTTTTCTAGGAAGATCGGA
>Ga0210124_1001170_pt1 | contig 11648 bp, 6 predicted proteins | sample Muzzi_PWC_D2_FD_185554 | JGI IMG/M metagenome (GOLD analysis project Ga0210124, IMG submission 185554) | Wetland microbial communities from San Francisco Bay, California, USA, that impact long-term carbon sequestration - Muzzi_PWC_D2 (SPAdes) | ecosystem: Environmental > Aquatic > Marine >...
CCTCGTGCACGGGGCTGCCCCCCAGCAGGGTCAGGCGCACCACCCCCTTGAGCCGCTCGCCCCCCAGGGGGCTCCCCGCGTAGGGCCCGGCGTCGGGGGCGGCCGGGTCGTGGGCGGGCACCTCCCAGGTCTCGGACGCGGCCACGACGGTCAGGTCCGCCGGGCTCCCCTCGGCCAGGGTGCCCAAGGAGGCCACGGCCGGGAAGACGGCGCGGGGACCGACGCTCCAGCGCGCGACGGCGTCCGATAGATTCAAGACCTTCTCCTCCACCAGCCGCAGGGTCAGGGAGAGGGCCGTCGAAAGCCCCGCCATGCCGAACGGGGCCACGTCGAACTCCACCGCCTTCTCGTAGGCCGCGTGCGGGGCGTGGCAGGAGGTGAGCACCGACACCGTGCCGTCCGCCACCGCCTCCCGCAGGACCGCGACGTCCTCGGCCGGGCGCAGGGGCGGGTAGACCTTGCACAGGGTGTCGTAGCCCGCCACCCGGGCGTCGGTGAGCACCAGGTAGTGGAGGCCCGTTCCGGCGGTCACCGGCACGCCGCGTTCCCGGGCGTTGCGCACGATGCGCACCGAGCCGCGGGTGGTGATCGGCGCCAGGTGCACCCGGCAGCCGGTCAGCTCCGCGAGGGCCACGGCGCGGTAGACGGAGATCTCCTCGCTCTCCGACGGGATGCCGGAAAGACCCAGGCGCGTCGCCATCGGCCCCTCGTGCATCACGCCGCCCCCGGCCAGCCCCAGGTCCTCGGGCACGGTGATGACCGGCAGGCCCGCCCCCAGGGCGTACTCCAACGCCCGGCGCATGAGCTGGCTGCCCTCCACCGGCACCCAGGCGTCGGCCACGGCGGCGCAGCCCGCCGCCGCGAGCTCGCCCATGTCGGGCAGGGACTCGCCCTTCATCCCCCGGGTCAGGGCCCCCACGGGGAAGACCCGGCAGAAACCCGCCTCCGCCGCGCGGGCCTTCACGTAGGCGCAGACGGCCGCCGAATCGCACACCGGGTCGGTGTTGGGCATGGCGAGCAGGGTGGTGATGCCCCCGGCGGCGGCGTCGCGGCAGGCGCCCTCGATGGTCCCCTTGTGCTCGAAGCCCGGCTCCCGCAGGTGCGCGTGGGTGTCGATCAGCCCCGGCAGGACCAGGCAGCCGCCCGCGTCCACGCGCGTGCCCTTCCTGTCCAACGTGCCGGGAGGCGCCACGGCGCGCACGACGCCGTCCTCGACGAGGACGTCACGGGGCGCGTCGATCCCCGCCGCCGGGTCCACCAGGTGCCCGCCCGCGATGACCAGGGGCCCGTTCACGCCGCGCCCCCGCCCGAATAGTGGAAGAGCACCCCCATGCGCACGGCCACGCCGTGGGTGACCTGGGTGAGGATCGTGGAGCGCTCGCCGTCCGCCACGTCGGCGGCGATCTCCACCCCCCGGTTGATGGGGCCCGGGTGCATGACGATGGCGTCCGGGGCGGCCAGGGCCATGCGGCGCCGGTCCACCCCCCAGCGCACGGCGTACTCGCGCCGGCTGGAGAAGAGGGGTGCCCCCTGGCGCTCCAGCTGCAGCCGCAGGGGCATGACCACGTCGGCGCCGTCAAGCGCCGCGTCCAGGTCGGCGACCACCTCGCACGTGCCGGGCGGCTCCCCCAGCTCGGCGACCCCCACGGGGATCATGGTGGGCGGCCCCACGAGGCGCACGTGCGCCCCCAGCTTGGTCAGGCCGATGAGCCCGGAGCGCGCCACGCGGCTGTGGGCGATGTCCCCCACGATCACGACCACGAGCCCCGCGATGCGCCCCTTGGCGCGCCGGATGGTGAACAGGTCCAGGAGCCCCTGGGTGGGGTGCTCGTGGGCCCCGTCGCCGGCGTTGATGATGTGGCTCGACAGGGCCCGTGCGAGCAGCTGCGGCGCCCCGGAGGCGGCGTGGCGGATCACCACCGTGTCCACGTTCATGGCCTCGATGGTGCGCGCCGTGTCCAGGAGGGTCTCGCCCTTGACCACGCTGCTGGCGGGAACGGAGACGTTCAGCACGTCCGCCGAGAGGCGCTTCGCCGCCAGCTCGAACGACGTTCGGGTGCGGGTGGACGGCTCGTAGAAGACGTTGGCCACCGTCTTGCCGCGCAGGGCCGGCACCTTCTTGACCGTGCGCTCGCCGACCTCGAGGAGCCCCTCGGCGGTGTCGAGCAGGGTCGTGATGAGCTCCGCCGGCAGGTCGGCGAGGGCCAGGAGGTCCTTGCCGGTGGCGGCCACGGCCTGGGCGGCGTTCACCCTCCACCCCCCGCGCCCGTGGCGCGGTACAGGCGGACGCCCTCCAGGCGGTCGTCGCCCGTGAAGTGGACCTCCACCTGGTCGCCGGTCTCGGTGGGGATGTTCTTGCCCACGAAGTCGGGCCGGATGGGCAGCTCCCGGTGGCCCCGGTCCACCAGCACCGCCAGGAGCACCCGGGCGGGGCGGCCGAAGTCCATCAGGGCGTTCAGGGCCGCGCGGATCGTGCGGCCGGTCTGGAGCACGTCGTCCACCAGCAGCACGTCGCGGCCGGTGATGTCGAAGTCCACCCGGGTCTCGCGCACCACCGGCTGGGTGGGGGCGGCCGCCAGGTCGTCACGGTAGAGGGTGATGTCCAGGTAGCCGACGGGGGGCGCCACCCCCTCGATCTGGTCGATGATCCCGGCAAGCTCCCGGGCCAGGTGGTCGCCGCCGGAGCGGATGCCCACGAGCACCAGGTTTTCCGCGCCCTTGCGCGCCTCCAGGACCTCGTGGGCCAGGCGGCGCAGGGCCCGGGTGGCGTCCGCGGGCCCCAGGACCTGGCGCGGGGTCGCCGATACCCCGGCGGGGGCGGTCGAGTGCTGTTCGGGGGCTGAACCCATGGGAGGATCCTTCTCGGCCTCGCGGGACCGGGTTAAAGGATGTGACCGGCCGAAGTCGGTCGGTGTATGGTAGAGCCCTGGGCGGCGAAGGGTCAAGGCGGCTACCTCCCCCCGAAGGCCCCGCCGAACGGCGAACCTCGTGTATAATTTGCCGATTGACGAGCTCGCCCGACCCGGCCGGATCGGCACCCGCCCGGGCGGGTCGGTGCCGCGCGCCGGCGCCCGTTGCGCCCGGCGGTGTTCCGGAACCCGTACCGGAGTCCGTAGCGGCCAGGGTGGCCGGCACCGGAGTGTGATACGGGTTTCCCCACGCCCGCCGCGGCCGGGACCGGAAACGACGGCGTGACAAACGCCGTCCGGGCGGGTGCGGCCCGAGCGAAGCCGTTGGAGATGGGGTGAGGCAGACGCCTTTGACGAAGGCGGCGTGAAGTTGACGGAAGCGATGAGAGCGAACGATAAGCTAGGCCGGCCCCAAGGGCTCTACCACCCCGACCTCGAGCGTGACGCCTGCGGCGTCGGGTTCGTCACCCACATGAAGGGGGTGGCCTCCCACGACATCATCCGCGACGGGCTGACGATCCTGAAGAACCTCAGCCACCGCGGCGCCGTGGGCGCCGACGCCGACACCGGGGACGGCGCCGGCATCCTCATGCAGATCCCGGACGCCTTCTTCCGCCAGGAGGCGGGCTTCGACCTGCCGGCGGCGGGTCGCTACGGCGTGGGCGTGACCTTTTTGCCCCGGGACGTGGCGCAGCGGAACCGCTGCGAGCTGGCCGTCGAGCAGTACGTGGCCAACGAGGGCCTGGACTTCCTCGGCTGGCGCGACGTGCCCACCGACAACCGGACCATCGGCGAGATCGCCAAGGCCGAGGAGCCGGTGATCCGGCAGTTCTTCGTGGGCGCGGCCAAGGGCATGGAGGCGGTGCCGTTCGAGCGTAAGCTCTACGTGATCCGCAAGGAGGTGGAGCGGGCGGTTCGCGAGTCGGACCTCTCCCAGGCCCACTACTTCTACATCGCCACCCTCTCCTCGCGCACGGTGGTCTACAAGGGCCAGCTCATGGCCCACCAGCTGGAGACCTACTTCCCCGATCTGACCGACCCCCACATGGCGTCGGCCATCGCCCTGGTCCACCAGCGCTACAGCACCAACACGTTCCCCTCGTGGCGCCTGGCCCAGCCGTTCCGGTTCATCGCCCACAACGGCGAGATCAACACCCTGACCGGCAACCGCAAGTGGATGCAGGCCCGCGAGAGCAGCCTCGAGACCGACAAGTTCGGGCGCGACATCGCCAAGCTGCTGCCCATCATCGAGCCGGGCGGCTCCGACTCGGCGTGCTTCGACAACGTCTTCGAGCTGCTGCTCCAGGCCGGCCGGCCCTTGCCGCACGCGGCCATGATGATGATCCCCGAGGCGTGGGGCCGGCACGATCAGATGGACCCGGCGCGGCGCGCCTTCTACGAGTTCCACGCCAAGCTCATGGAGCCGTGGGACGGCCCGGCCGCCATCGCCTTCACCGACGGCCGCCTGGTGGGCGCCACCCTCGACCGCAACGGCCTGAGGCCGGCGCGCTACATGGTCACCAAGGACGACCGGATCATCATGGGCTCCGAGGCCGGGGTGCTCGACGTGCCCGCCTCCCAGGTGGTCCGGAAGTGGCGCCTGCAGCCGGGCCGCATGTTCCTGGTGGACACGGTCCAGGGCCGCATCATCGACGACGAGGAGTTGAAGGGCGAGCTCTCCGCGGCGCGCCCTTATGGCCGCTGGCTGAAGTCGAACCAGCTGCACCTGGCGGGCCTGGACATCACCCCCGTGGTGCCCAAGGCCGAGGGGCGCGACCTGCTGACCCTGCAGCGCGCCTTCGGCGTCACCCAGGAGGACCTCAAGGTCATCATCGGCCCCATGGTCGGCACGGGCCAGGAGCCCATCGGCTCCATGGGCAACGACGCGGCCCTCGCCGTGCTCTCCGAGCGGCCCCAGCTCCTGTTCAACTACTTCAAGCAGCTCTTCGCCCAGGTGACGAACCCGCCCATCGACCCGATCCGGGAGGAGATCGTCATGTCCCTGGGGTGCGCCCTGGGGTCGGAGCAGAACCTGCTGCGCACCAGCCCCCTCTCGGCCCGCCGCATCCGGCTGGAGACCCCGGTGGTCACCAACCGCGAGATGGCGGTCCTGCGCGAGGTGGAGCTGGGGGGGCTGACCTCGGTCACGCTGCCCATGCTGTTCAAGGCCGCCGACGGTGCCGAGGGCCTGAAGGCCGCCCTGGACGACCTGTGCCGCGACGCCACGGCGGCCATCGAGCGGGGCTGCACGGTGCTGATCCTCTCGGACCGCGGCGTGACCCCGGAGCTCGCGCCCATCCCGAGCCTGCTCGCCACGGCGGCGGTCCACAACCACCTGATCCGGGAGGGCCTGCGCACCCGGGCCGGGTTCGTGATCGAGACCGCCGAGGCGCGCGAGGTGATGCACTTCGCGCTCCTGATCGGCTACGGCGCCGGGGCGGTGAACCCGTACCTCGCCTTCGACACGATCGACGAGATGGTCGCCACGGGCTTTTTGCCCGACGTGACCGACGCCGACAAGGCCCGGTCGAACTTCGTCAAGGCGGTCAACAAGGGGCTGCTCAAGGTGATGTCCAAGATGGGCATCTCCACGATCCAGAGCTACCGCGGCGCCCAGGTGTTCGAGGCCATCGGCCTCGCCTCCGCGTTCGTGGAGCAGTACTTCACCGGCACCGCCTCGCGCCTGGAGGGGCTGGGCCTCGCCGAGGTGGCGGGCGAGAGCCTGCGCCGCCACGCCCACGCCTACGCCGACCGCCTCGGGGCGCCGGTCACCCTGGAGCACGAGGGGCTCTACCAGTGGCGCCGCGGCGGCGAGTTCCACCAGGTCAACCCCGACATGGTGGCCCAGCTCCAGGCCGCGGTGGGCGCCAAGAGCTACCCCGCCTTCAAGAAGTACAGCACCCAGGTGCACGAGACCAGCCGCCAGCTCGCCACCCTGCGCGGCCTGATGGACTTCCAGTTCGTCGAGACGCCGATCCCCCTCGAGGAGGTGGAGCCCGCCGGCGAGATCGTCAAGCGCTTCGCCACGGGCGCCATGTCGTTCGGGTCCATCAGCAAGGAGGCCCACGAGACCCTCGCCATCGCCATGAACCGCCTGGGCGGCCGCAGCAACACCGGCGAGGGCGGCGAGGACCCGGACCGCTTCACCCCCGACGCCAACGGCGACCTGCGCCGCAGCGCCATCAAGCAGGTGGCGTCGGGCCGCTTCGGCGTCACGAGCCACTACCTGGCCAACGCCGACGAGCTGCAGATCAAGATCGCCCAGGGCGCCAAGCCCGGCGAGGGCGGCCAGCTGCCGGGCCACAAGGTGAGCGAGACCATCGCCAAGGTGCGCTACTCCACCCCCGGCGTCGGCCTCATCAGCCCGCCGCCGCACCACGACATCTACTCGATCGAGGACCTGGCGCAGCTCATCTTCGACCTCAAGAACGCCAACCCGAACGCCGGCGTGAGCGTCAAGCTCGTGGCCGAGCTGGGCGTCGGGACGATCGCCGCCGGGGTGGCCAAGGGGCACGCCGACCAGATTCTGATCTCCGGCCACGACGGCGGCACCGGGGCCTCGCCGGTCAGCAGCATCAAGCACGCCGGCGCCCCCTGGGAGCTGGGCCTGGCCGAGACCCAGCAGGTGCTCGTGATCAACGACCTGCGCGGCCGGGTGCGCCTGCAGACCGACGGCCAGCTCAAGACCGGGCGCGACGTGGTGGTGGGGGCGCTCCTCGGCGCCGACGAGTTCGGCTTCTCCACCGCGCCCCTGGTCTCCATGGGCTGCATCATGATGCGCAAGTGCCACCTCAACACCTGCCCGGTGGGCATCGCCACCCAGGACGAGGAGCTGCGCAAGCGCTTCACCGGCAAGCCGGAGCACGTCACCCAGTTCTTCACCTTCGTGGCCGAGGAGGTGCGCGAGTACATGGCGCGCCTCGGGATCCGCCGCTTCTCCGACCTGGTGGGGCGGGTGGACCTGCTGCGCACGCGCCCGGCCATCGAGCACTGGAAGGCGAAGGGGCTCGACCTCACCGCCATCCTGCACAAGCCCGACGTGCCCGAGGGGGTCGCCATCCACGCCTCCTATCCCCAGGTGCACGACATCGACAAGATCCTCGACCGGCGCCTGATCGAGCTGGCCGAGCCCGCCCTGGAGCGGGGCGAGCGGGTGGAGCACAAGCTGCCGATCCGCAACACCGACCGTACCGTGGGCACCATGCTCGGCTACGAGGTCACCAAGCGCTACGGCGGCGAGGGGCTGCCACCCGACACGATCCACCTGACCTTCACCGGCACCGCCGGCCAGAGCTTCGGGGCCTTCGTGCCCAAGGGCATCACCCTCGACCTGATCGGCGACGCCAACGACTACACCGGCAAGGGGCTCTCCGGCGGCGTGGTCATCGCCCGGCCGCCGGCCACGGCCACCTACGCCCCCGAGCGCAACATCGTGGTGGGCAACACCGTCCTCTACGGCGCCACGAGCGGCGAGGCCTACTTCCAGGGCGTGGCCGGCGAGCGCTTCGCGGTGCGCAACAGCGGCGCCCACGCCGTCGTCGAGGGGGTGGGCGACCACGGCTGCGAGTACATGACCGGCGGCCGCGTGGTGGTGCTGGGCAAGACCGGGCGCAACTTCGCCGCCGGCATGAGCGGCGGCCTCGCCTACGTGTACGACCCGAACGAGCGCTTCCCCGCCCGCTGCAACAAGGCGATGGTGGAGCTCTCCCAGGTGTCCGACCCCGAGGACGTGGAGACCATCAAGGGCATGCTCACGCGCTACGTCGGCTACACCGGCAGCACGGTGGCGCAGGAGATCCTGGACGACTGGGAGGAGTGCTACCCCCAGTTCGTAAAAATCTTCCCCCTGGACTACAAGCGCGTGCTCGAGGAGCGGGCCAGGAAGGCCCAGTCCGGCGAGCGGGCCGCCGAGCTGCAGGAGACGCGCATTGGGTAAGGTCACCGGGTTCAAGGAGTACGGGCGCGAGACCTACGGCGCCCGGCCGATCAAGGAGCGCATCGGCGACTGGCAGGAGTTCCTGATCCCCCTCGCGGAGGACCAGCTCAAGGTCCAGGGCGCCCGCTGCATGGACTGCGGCATCCCGTTCTGCCACGAGGGGTGTCCCCTGGGGAACTACATCCCCGACTGGAACGACTTCGTCTACCACGGCGACTGGAAACAGGCCCTGGACCGGCTGCACGCCACCAACAACTTCCCCGAGTTCACCGGCCGCGTCTGCCCCGCCCCGTGCGAGGCATCATGCGTGCTGAACATCCACAACAACCCGGTCACGATCAAGCAGATCGAGGTGAGCATCGCCGACCGGGGCTTCGAGGAGGGGTGGATCCAGCCCGAGCCGCCCGCCACGCGCACCGGCAAGAAGGTGGCCGTGATCGGCTCCGGCCCCGCGGGCATGGCCTGCGCCCAGCAGCTCAACCGCGCCGGCCACACCGTCACCCTGTTCGAGCGCGACGACCGCATCGGCGGCCTGCTCATGTACGGCATCCCCGACTTCAAGCTCGAGAAGCGCCACGTCCAGCGCCGGGTGGACCAGCTCGAGGCCGAGGGCGTGATCCTCAAGGCCGGCACGGCCGTGGGCGTGGACGTGCCGGCCAAGGCGCTGCTCGACGAGTTCGACGCGGTGTCGATCTGCGTCGGCTCCACCGTGCCGCGGGAGCTTCAGGTGGCGGGTCGCGAGCTTTCGGGCGTGATGTTCGCCATGGACTTCCTGGTGCCGCAGAACAAGCGCGGGTGGGGCGACACGCTTCCCCCGGAGCGCGACATCGTGGCCACCGGCAAGAACGTCGTCATCCTGGGCGGCGGCGACACCGGCTCCGACTGCCTGGGCACCTCCATCCGCCAGGGCGCCAAGCACATCGTCTCCCTGGAGCTGATGCCCGAGCCGCCCAAGGAGCGGTCCGGCGACAACCCGTGGCCCGAGTGGCCCCGCGTGTGGCGCGAGTCCAGCTCCCACGAGGAGGGGGGCGAGCGGATTTTCTCGGCGCTCACCAAGAGCCTGGAGGGATCGGACGGCCGGGTCACCCGCCTGCACGCCGTGAAGGTGCAGTGGGAGCGCGGCGAGGACGGCCGCCCGCGCATGACCGAGGTCCCCGGCAGCGAGTTCGTGGTCGACGCCGACTTGGTGCTGCTCGCCATGGGCTACCTGCACCCCGCCACGGCCGCCTTCGTTTCCGACTTCGGGCTGGAGCTGGACCCTCGCGGCAACGTCCGTACCGGCCCCGACAAGATGACCTCGCGCCCCGGCGTGTTCGCCGCCGGCGACGCCTCGCGCGGCCAGTCCCTCGTGGTGTGGGCCATCGCCGAGGGGCGCGACGCCGCGCGCGAGATCGACCGCTACCTCATGGGCGACACCCGGCTCCCCTAGGGGCCGGCGCGCGGCCGCTTTGCCACCCGGCGCTGCGACGAACTTGGCCGCGTACCACGACACCGCCGTCATCGCCATCACGAAGCACGGGGCGAGTCTCGCCCGCGACCTGGCGGCCCGCCTGCCCGGTGCCGACCTGATCCTGAGCGAGAAGTTCCGCGAGGTGGGGGGCGATGCCGCCACCTACTACGCCGGGCCCCTGAAGGCCCAGATCGGCGGCTGGTTCGAGCGCTACGACCGGCTGGTCTTCCACGTGTCCCTCGGGGCCGTGGTGCGCCTGATCGCGGGCCACCTGAAGTCCAAGGACGAGGACCCGGCGGTGCTCGTGATCGACGACGCCGGGCGCTTCGTGATCTCCGTCCTCTCCGGCCACGTGGGCGGCGCTAACGCCTTCACCGAGGAGGTCGCCACCCTCATCGGCGCCACGCCCGTGGTCACCACCGCCTCCGACGTGGGCGGCACGATCCCCGTGGACATCCTGGGGCGCGAGCTGGGCTGGCAGGTGGACCCCGTTTCGAAACCCAACGTCACCCGCGTCTCCGCCGCCGTGGTCAACGAGGAGCCCGTCGCCTTCGTGCAGGAGGCCGGCGAGACGAACTGGTGGACGCGGCCCGGGCCGCTGCCCGGGAGCATCAAGATCTGCGCCTCGCTGGACGACCCCGCCGTGGCGGGCGCGTCCGCCGTCCTGTGGGTCACCGACCGTGCCCTGTCCGGCCCCGCGTGGGACGCGGTGCGGCCCAGAGCCGTCGTCTACCGTCCCCGCACCCTGGTCTTGGGGCTCGGCTGCGACAAGGGCACGAGCCGCGAGACGCTGCTGGAGGCGGTGGAGAAGGCCCTGGGCGGCGCGGGCCTGTCCATTTCGAGCGTGCGCGCCGTCGCCACCATCGACCGGAAGGCCGACGAGGCCGGAATCAACGAGCTGGCCGCCGAGCTGGGCGTGCCCGTCACCCGCTACCCGGCCGAAACCCTCGCCGCCGTGCCCGGCGTCCCGAACCCCTCCGACGTCGTCATGAAGTACATGGGCACCCCCGCCGTGGGCGAGCCCGCCGCCATGCTCGCCGCCGGCGTCGGCCCCGAGGGCCTGATCGTCGAGAAGGTGAAGTACAAGGGGGCGGACGGATTGAACGCGACGGTCAGCGTGGCAAGGGTGAGCCACTGAAGCGCCCCCGGCGCGGCGTCAGGTATGGGGGGACCCGGGATCAGCCCGCGAAAGGAAGCGATCGTGATCTGGGGCCCCGCCGTGTGCGGTCTGCTTCTCGTGGTCACCGCGGGCCTCGATGGCGTCCTGTTTGACAGGGGTGTGATCACGGGGCGGCAGGCCGTCGGCCATGAGATGGTTTTCCTTCTGTCCGGCTTCCTCGGCCTGTTCGCGCAACTCTATTTCGCGGTGAAGTGGCTCCTGGCCAAGCGATGGAGGCCGATCCTCCTGAGCCTGGCCAGCGGGATGGCGTTCCTCGCCTGTCTGGGGGTGATCAGCGCCCTGGGGGCGGCCACTTTCTACGCCACCTGATCCGTTCGGGCTGAAAATCAAAAGGGCGGCCGACCGGCCGCCCTCCTGTGTCGCCCCGAGGGTCCCGGGACGTCAGATCACCCGCAGCACCGTCCGGTTGCGCACCGCGATGCGGGCCGCGATCTGCCTGGCGATCTCGGTGATCGCCTGGGCCTGTACGCCGTCGGGGTCGGAGGCGAGGAGCGGCTCGCCCCGGTCGCTGCCCTCGCGGATCGCCACGTCGATGGGGATCGCGCCCAGAAAGTCCACCCCCAGCTTCTCCGCCGCCAGCTTGCCGCCGCCGGTGCTGAAGATGTCCGTCCGCTCGTCGCAGTGGGGACACAAAAAGTAGCTCATGTTCTCGATGATGCCGAGCAGGGGCACGTTCACCTTCTGGAACATGGCGAGGCCCCGGCGCGAGTCCATGAGGCTCACCTCCTGGGGCGTGGTGACGATGACCGCGCCGGTGACGGGCATGAGCTGGCAGATGGAGAGCTGGGCGTCGCCCGTGCCGGGGGGAAGGTCCACGATCAGGTAGTCGATCTCGCCCCAGTCCACGTCGCGCAGAAACTGCTGGATGGCGCCGTGGATCATGGGCCCGCGCCAGACCAGCGGGGTGTCGTCCGCCACCAGAAAGCCCATCGACATCACGTGCACGCCGTAAGCCTCGGGCGGAATCAGCTTGCCGCCCTCGGAGGACGGCTGGCCGGTCAGGCCCATCATCTTGGGGACGTTGGGGCCGTAGATGTCGGCGTCCATCAGCCCCACCGAGGCCCCCTCACGCGCCAGGGCCACGGCCAGGTTCACGGCCACGGTGGTCTTGCCCACGCCGCCCTTGCCGGAGGAAACCGCGATCACGTTCTTGATGCCGGGCGCCATCTGCTC
>Ga0210124_1001171_pt1 | contig 11648 bp, 10 predicted proteins | sample Muzzi_PWC_D2_FD_185554 | JGI IMG/M metagenome (GOLD analysis project Ga0210124, IMG submission 185554) | Wetland microbial communities from San Francisco Bay, California, USA, that impact long-term carbon sequestration - Muzzi_PWC_D2 (SPAdes) | ecosystem: Environmental > Aquatic > Marine >...
CCGACGATCGTGCAGCTGCTGTTCGCGGCGGCGCTGTTCGGCGGGCTCGCGTTCCGGCGCCCCCTGCTGAAGTCCCTGCTCGGCGCCGCCTGGCCGATGGACGACGCCGGCTGGCGCCGCCTTTCGCTGCGCTATGCCGTGTTCTTCGTCGCGATGGCCGGATTGAACGAGGCGGTCTGGCGCACCCAGTCGACCGACCTCTGGGTCGCGTTCAAGGTGTTCGGCCTATTGGGTCTCACGCTGGCCTTTACGCTCACGCAATTGCCGCTGATGCAGCGCCACCGCCTGCCCGAGCCGGGCGCCGGGGCGGCCGGCGACGAAGCGCCGCCGCGCCGCGCCGAGGACTGAGCCGCTTTCGCGCGGCGCGCTCGGCCGCCCGGCGAATTCCGGCGGCCGCGGGTCAGTGGCTGGTCGCGGGCCTGCCGAGCGGGGTCTCGCGGCGCGCCCGGCGCAGGCGCGCCAAGACCGCGGCCGCGTCGATCGCCAGGGCGACGAGGGTCGAGAAGGGATACTGGGGATAGGTCTCTTCGAAGGTCTGCTTCATGGTCCCGGCCTTCCGGCAATGTCATATGCAGTCGGCGCAATTGTGCGCCGCACAATGCTTATATGCGGTCAAAATCATATAGTTGAAATGAAAAGCCCCGCAGCACAGCCATGCGCCTGGCGCATGGCCGGGGCGGTCGGGGCCTGCTAGGGGGCGGCGCCGCTCGGAACGGGCGCTAGCGCGCGAGGAGCCGGCGCAGGGTGGTCCCGAAGGCGGCCGGCGAGTCCAGGATCGCGACGCCGGCGCTCTTCAGGGCTTCGATCTTCTCGCCGACGCCGCCGGCGCCGAAGACGTTGAAGGTGCCCGCGTGGCCCATGCGCCGTCCCGGCGGCGCGTGCGCGCCGGCGATATAGGCGGCGATGGGCTTCTTCGGCTTCTCGGCGCGGATGAAGGCGGCCGCCTCCTCCTCGTCGCCGCCGCCGATCTCGCCGATCAGCAGCACTGCCTCGGTCTTCGGGTCGGCCAGGAACAGCTCGAGGCATTCGACGAAGCCGATGCCGTGCACCGGGTCCCCGCCGATGCCGATGCAGGTGGACTGGCCGAGGCGCGCCTCGGTGGTCTGGGCGACCGCCTCGTACTTGAGGGTGGCCGAGCGCGAGGCGATACCGACCTTGCCGGGAAAGTGGATGTGGCCCGGCATGATTCCGATCTTGCACTGGTCCGGCGTGATGATGCCCGGCGAGTTCGGGCCGATCAGGCGCGAGTCCGATTCGTCCAGCCGGCGCTTGACCCGCACCATGTCGAGCGTCGGGATGCGCTCGGTGACGCAGACGATCAGCCGCACGCCGGCGTCGATCGCCTCGATGATGGCGTCGGCCGCGTTGCGCGGCGGCACGAAGACGGCGCTCGCGTCGGCGCCGGTCGCTTCGAGCGCCTCGGCGACGCTGTCGAAGACCGGCAGGTAGAGATGTTTGCGGCCGCCCTTGCCCGGGGTCACGCCGCCGACCAGCTTGGTCCCGTAGGCGATCGCCTGCTCGCAGTGGAAGGTCGCCTGCGCGCCGGTGATGCCCTGGCAGATGACCTTGGTGTCGCGATCGATCAGCACCGACATCAGGCACTCCCGCGCTTTGCCGCGGCCACGGCGTGCCGGGCGGCGGCGTCCATGTCGGTCTCGAAAGCGACCGGGATGCCCTGGCTGACCAGGACCTTCGCCGCGATGTCGTGGTTGGTTCCGGCGGCGCGCACGATCAGGGGCACCTTCAGGCCGACCTCGCGCGCCGCGGCGGCGATGCCCTCGGCCATGGTGTCGCAGCGCAGGATGCCGCCGCCGAACATGTTGACGAGGATGGCGCGAACCTTCGGATTGCGCAGGATCAGGCCGAACGCCGTGGCGATCTGTTCGCGGCTGGCGACGGGGCGCACGTCCATGAAGTCGGCCGGCTTGCCGCCCGCCGCGTGAATCAGGTCGAGGGTGGCCAGCGCCAGGCCCGCGCCGCTCACGACGCAGCCGATGTCGCCGTCGAGCTTGACGTAGTTGACCTCGTAGCGGGCCGCTTCGGTCTCGACCGGGTCGAGCTCGTCCTCGTCGCGCAGCGCCTTGATCTCGGGATGGCGGAACAGCGCGTTGTCGTCGAAGCCGACCTTGACATCGACCGCCAGCAGGGCGCCGTCGGCCATGACCGCCAGCGGGTTGATCTCGATCAGGTTGGCGTCGAGCTCGACGAACGCGCGATAGAGCGACTCGACCAGGCCGACGAAGACGTCGGCCGCCGCGCCGTCGAGCCGCAGCTCCTGCGCCAGGCCCCGGACCGCGGCCGTCTCGGGGCCGCTGTCCGGGTCGACCAGGACGCGCTGCAGCACCGTCGGGTCGGCGGCGACGCGCTCCTCGATGTCCTCGCCGCCCTCGGCGGCCGCGATGACGGCGACGCGCCCGGCGCTGCGGTCGATGAGCAGCCCGAGATAGAGGGCCCGCTGCGGCTCGACCAGCTCCTCGACATAGACCGACTTGACGCGCTGGCCGTCCGGGCCGGTCTGCGCCGTGGCCAGCCGGCTGCCGAGCAGCGCCTCGGCCGCGGCGCGGGCCGCCGCCGGATCGCCGGCGCTGCGCACGCCGCCGGCCCGACCCCGCCCCCCGGCGAGGATCTGGGCCTTGACCACGCAGCCCTTGCCGTCGACCTCGCGCGCCTTGGCCTCCGCCGCGTCGGCCGAGGTGGCGACCCCGCCGCGCGCGCAGGGGACGCCGTAGCCGGACAGGATCTCTTTTGCCTGGTGCTCATAGACGTACATGGTGCCACCATAGCGTCCGGACCGGCCGAGGCGAAGCCCGGAAATTCCCGCTTCCAACGGCCGATGCGGGGGGACCGGCGAGCCGGCCGAAAAAATATGTGGCATACCATATACCAAAAAAATTCTCGCGGCAATGGCCGTTAAACCCGAGGCAGGCGGTGGCTGGGCCGGGCGGCGCGGGCGACCCCGGCACGACCGCCGCGGGCGCCCGTCCGGCGTGCCGCCGGCCCCGCGGCGTTCCGCGCGGATCGCGACGCGGCTCCCTGCGAGGCGCGCCGTCGCGTCGGGGCGGTCCCGGCACGCGCCGTCAAGAGGCTGTCATTATGGCCATTTTCAGCGCTCCTGTCGCACCGCGAGCGGCGCGGCCGCGCGGCGCCGAGGCCGCTTCGCTTGGCGTCGGCACGACACGCGTCGGGGCCGCTTGCGGCCGGCCGGCGGCGGGGCCGGTTGCAAAAAGTGGCTGTACAATCGCTCAGACAGACGCTAGGCTATTCTGGTATACCTAATCCCAAACACAATACACCAATGGTGTTTTGGGTTTGGGGTCGAGGCTTGGCGCATTGGGTATTGCGAGTCCGGTGGGTGCGCCGGGCATAATAAGAACCGCCGGTATAACGGCTAATCACCATAGGGAGGTGCAGTGTGAGACACCTGACACGAAAAATATTCGGATTGGGTCTGGCTTTGGCCGTCGGGCTCGTTGCCGTGGGTGCAGCGATGCAATCCGCGGCGGCCTGGGAGCCTCAGAAGCCGGTCGAATTCGTCATCATGGCCGGCAAGGGCGGCGGCGCCGACAAGATGGCCCGCCTGATGCAGACCATCATCGCCAAGAACAAGATGTCGTCGAAGCCGTTCACGCCGATCAACAAGCCGGGCGGCTCCGGGGCCGAGGCCCTGGTCTATCTCAAGGAGCACACCGGCGATAACCATGTCGTGATGGTCACGCTGAACAGCTTCTACACCACGCCGCTGCGCAATCCCGGCCTGGGCATCGACATCACCACCTTCACGCCGATCGCGCGTATGGCGGAGGACACCTTCCTTCTCTGGGTGAACTCCGACACCAGCATCAAGTCGGTCGACGATTTCGTGAAGGCGGCCAAGGCCAAGGGCAACGGCTGGATCATGGCGGGCACCGGAAAGGGCCAGGAAGACCAGCTGCTGACCAGCTTCCTGAACTCCGCCTACGGCCTCAACATGAAGTACGTGCCCTACAAGGGCGGCGGCACGGTGGCCAAGGAGCTGGCCGGCAACAACGCCGACTCGACGGTCAACAATCCGTCCGAGCAGCTCGGCTTCTACCAGGCGGGCAAGACGCGCCCCCTGGCGGCGTTCACGGCGGACCGCCTGCCGATGTTCAAGGACGTGCCGACCTTCCGCGAATTGGGTAAGGACTACGTCTATTACATGCAGCGCAGCGTCGTCGGCGCGCCCGGCATGAGCGCCGATGCGGCGGCCTATTACCAGGACCTGTTCCACAAGGTCTATGAGTCGCCCGAATGGCAGGACTACATGAAGAAGAAGAGCCTGCTCGGCGATTTCATGACTGGCGACGAATTGATGGCTTATTGGAAGAAGCAGCGCGACGTTCACGAGACGATTCTCAAGAACATCGGCGAAATCTGACAAGCCCGACTGCGGATTGGAAAGAGGGTCGAGGGAGAAGGCCGGAATGCGTCGCGCGGAGTTGGTTACGGCCGTGGTGCTGGCGGTCTTCTCCCTTTACCTGATGTGGAAGAGTACCGAGCTGCCGATCGGCTGGATCCCCGGATCCGGCCCGGGCGGTGGCGCGTTCCCGTTCTGGCTCGGCGCCGGGATGCTGATCTGCTGCGGGATCATCATCCTGCGGTGGTTCCTGCGGATCAGCGCCTTCGCCCGGTCGGATCAGCCCTATATGGAACGGGCGGCGTTCCGGCAGTTCGCGATCGTTGCCGGATCGCTCACCGTCATGATCGGCCTGGTCCATTTTATCGGGATGTACGGCGCGGTGCCGCTGTTCCTGATTTTCTACGTCCGTTTTCTGGGCCGCCATTCCTGGCTGACGACGGGCGTCTTGGCGATCGCCACCCCGGTGGTCTCGTTCTTCTTCTTCGAGATCGCGCTCAACGTCACGTTGCCCAAGGGGTACACGGAGCCGCTGTTCTATCCGCTGTATGACATATTCATGTAGGTTCGCGGGCCGGCCGCGCGGCCCCGGGGAGGGCCGTCCGGAGCGAGATGTCTTGTGCGAGACACCGCGGAGCGACGAGTAACCCGTTCCTCACGAGCATTGGGCGACCATGGACATCTTCCACCTCCTGATCGAAGGCTTCGTCATTGCGCTGCAGCCGCTCAACCTGGCCGTCATGGTCGCGGGCTGCGCGGTCGGCCTCTTCGTGGGCGCCATGCCGGGGCTGGGCTCGGTCAACGGCGTGGCGATCCTGCTGCCGATGACCTTTCTGGTGCCGCCGACCTCGGCCATCATCTTCCTGGCCGCGCTCTATTACGGGGCCATGTACGGCGGCGCCATCAGCTCGATCATGCTGGGCATACCGGGCGCATCGACGGCCGTCGCGACCACCTTCGACGGGCGTCCCCTGGCGCTGAAGGGGCAGGCGGATCGCGCCCTGGTCGGCGCGGCCACGGCCTCGTTCATCGGCGGCACCATCTCGATCGTGCTGTTCACGCTGTTCGCCCCGCCGCTCGCCGACGTCGCGCTGAGATTCGGGTCGCCCGAAATCTTCGCGCTGATGGTGCTGGCCTTCGCGACCTTCGTCGGGCTGGGCGGCGACGACATCCCGAAGACCCTGTTCTCGATCTTCCTCGGCCTGGCGCTGAGCGCCGTGGGCCTCGACATCATCAGCGGCAAGCCGCGGCTGATCTTCTTCGGCCTGCCGGGGTTCTTCCACGGCATCAATTTCCTGGTGCTCGCCATCGGAATCTACGGGATCGGCGAGATCCTATGGACCATGGAGACGACCAAGGGGGAGATGACCGTGTCGCAGGCGAACGTCACGCCCCTGGGCATCCTCCGCGCCATCCGCAGCCTGTCGACGAGCATCAAGACCATAATCATGGGATCGGTACTCGGCTATTTCGTCGGCATCCTTCCGGCGGCCGGCGCGACGCCGGGGTCGCTGATGGCCTATGGCATCGCAAAGAGCATGTCCAAGGATCCGGACTCCTTCGGCAAGGGCAACATCGAGGGCGTGGTGGCGCCGGAGTCGGCCAACAACGCCGCCTCGACGGGCGCCATGCTGCCCATGCTGACGCTCGGCATCCCGGGCTCGCCGACCACCGCGATTCTGCTCGGCGGCATGGTGATCTGGGGCCTCGAGCCGGGGCCGATGCTGTTCATCGACCATCACGATTTCGTCTGGGGGCTGATCGCCAGCCTGTATGCCGCGAACCTGTTCGCCCTGCTGATCAACATCGCCTTCATCCCGCTTTTCGTCTGGGTCCTGAAGATGCCCTTCACGATCCTGGGCGCGCTGATCTTCGTGCTCTGCCTGGTCGGCGGCTATGCGCCGACGCAGGACATGCACGACGTCTGGCTGATGTTGATCTTCGGCGTCGGCGGCTACCTGATGCGCAAGCTGGACTACCCGATGGCGCCGGCGGTGCTCGCCATCGTGCTCGGGCCGCTGGCCGAGCCGGCGCTGCGCCAATCGCTGATCATCTCCAGCGGGGACGTGTCGATCTTCTTCACCCGGCCGTTCGCCGGAACCATCATGGTCATCGCGATCGGCCTGCTGCTGCTGCCGGTCTTCCAGCTGATCAGACGGCGGCTGCGCGGAAAGCGGGCATCGCAGGACGCGGCCTAGGGGGCCATCGAGGCGGCTTTTCGGGCGGTCGGCCGGGCCGGAAAGGCCGGCATTGCGCGGCCCTGGCGTTTGGTATATCGTATACCACACACCTCAAGCCAATCGCCCCGGCCGCCCGCTCGCCGAGCCGCGCCGGGATGAAGACGGGATGGTCTCGACCCATGGCAACCGCGAAGCTCGACGTCGCCCCGATCGAGGCGAACTACAGCCTGAAGGACCGCATCTACGCGACCCTGAAGGACGCCATCACCAACATGAACATCTACGCCGCCGACGCCGAGCTGCGGCTCGACGAGCGCGAGCTTTCCGAGCGCCTGGCGATCAGCCGGACCCCGGTGCGCGAGGCGCTGGCCCGTCTCGAGCAGGAGGGCCTGGTCCGCATCGCCCCGCGCAAGGGCGTCTTCATCGTGCGCAAGACCAAGGCGGAGATCCTCGAGATGATCACCGTCTGGGCCGCGCTCGAGAGCATGGCGGCGCGCCTCGTGACCGAGCGCGCGAGCGATCGCGAGATCGCCAACCTGCGGCGCCTGTTCTCGACCTTCGAGGGCGACGATCCGGTGGCCGAGATCGACGAATACTCGGAGCGCAACATCGACTTCCACAGCCAGATCCTGCGCCTCAGCAAGTGCCAGCTGCTGAACGAGATCGCCAGCAACCTGTTCATCCACATGCGCGGCATTCGGGCGCGCACCATCTCGGAGCGCGACCGCGCGCGGCGCTCCATCATCGACCACATGCACATCATCGAGGCGCTCGAGGCTCGCGACGCCGAGCTGGCCGCCCGCCTGGTGCGCGAGCACACCATGAATCTTGCGGCCCACGTCGCCGCGAACGTCGGATACCTGGATTGAGGGGGCCCGCGGCGGCCGCCGGTCCGGGGACGGTTTCAGGAGGATAGGAATGTCGGATACAGCAACGGATACCCTGCGCCAGAAGGACAAGTCCGGATCGGTGATCTCGGGCGGCCATCTGGTCGCGAAGGGCCTCAAGAACGAGGGCGTCGATACCATCTTCACGCTCTGCGGCGGCCACATTATCGACATCTACGACGGCTGCCTGGACGAGGGCATCCGCATCGTCGACGTGCGCCACGAGCAGGTCGCCGCGCATGCCGCCGACGGCTATGCGCGCCAGACCGGCAGGCTCGGCTGCGTCGTGACGACGGCCGGCCCGGGCTGCACCAACGCGATGACCGGCATCGCGACCGCATTCCGCTCGGAAAGCCCGATCATCCATATCGGCGGCCAGGGCGCGCTGACCCAGCACAAGATGGGCTCGCTGCAGGACCTGCCGCACGTCAACCTGATGTCGCCGATCACCAAGTTCGCCTCAACGGTGTCGAGCACGGAGCGCGTCGCCGACATGATCGGCATGGCCGCACGCGAGGCCTACAACGGGGCGCCCGGCCCGGCCTATCTCGAGATCCCGCGCGACATCCTCGACCGCGAAGTGCCCCTGGAGAAGGCGGTCATCCCGCAGCCCGGGCACTACCGCGCCTCGACCAAGTCGATCGGCGACCCGGCCGACGTCGAGAAGCTGGCCGACCTGCTGGTCAAGGCGGAGCGTCCCTGCATCCTGCTCGGCACCCAGGTGTGGACCGTGCGCGGCCATCAGGAAGCGATCGACCTGGTGCGCGCGCTCAACATGCCGGCCTACTTCAACGGCGCCGGCCGCGGACTGCTGCCGCCCGGCGATCCGCACCACTTCCACCGCACGCGGCGCTACGCCTTCGACAAGGCCGACGTCATCGTCATCGTCGGCACGCCGTTCGACTTCCGCATGGGATACGGCAAGCGCCTGCGGGCCGACGCGACCGTGGTGCAGATCGACCTCGACTACCGGACCGTCGGCAAGAACCGCGACGTCAGCCTCGGCCTGGTCGGCGATCCCGGCGCCATTCTCAAGGCCGTGCACGACGCGACCACGGGGCGCTCCGACAACGGCGCGAAGAAGCGCGACGGCTGGCTCGAGGAGCTGCGCGCCGCCGAGGCGAAGGCGACCGACAAGCTGATGCCGATGTTCCTGTCCGACAGCTCGCCGATCCATCCCTACCGCGTGGCCTGGGAGATCAACGAGTTCCTCAGCGACGACACCATCTACATCGGCGACGGCGGCGACGTCGTGACGATCAGCGCCCAGGCGGTGCAGCCGCGCCGGCCGGGCCACTGGATGGATCCGGGCGCGCTCGGCAGCCTCGGCGTCGGCACCGGCTTCGCCATGGCGGCGAAGCTGGCGCATCCCGACAAGGAAGTGATGTGCTACTACGGCGACGGCTCGTTCGGCATGACCGCCTTCGACATGGAGACGGCCAACCGCTTTGGGGCGCCCTACATCGCCGTGATCGGCAACAACTCGGCGATGAACCAGATCCGCTACGGCCAGCTCGCCAAGTACGGCGAGCAGCGCGGCAACGTCGGCAACAAGCTGGGCGACGTCCCGTTCAGCAAGTTCGGCGAGATGCTCGGCGGCTACGGCGAGGAGGTGCGCGACCCGAACGAGATCGGCCCGGCGCTGCGCCGGGCGCGCGAGGCGGTGCGCAAGGACGGCCGCTCGGCGGTGGTCAACATCTGGGTCGACCCCAACGAGTACGCGCCGGGGACCAAAGCCCAGACCATGTACAAGTAGCCGGACGAACGCCATCGCGGACGCGGCCCGGGCCGCGTCCGCGGCGGCAGTCCGTTGCAGTCCATCAACCGTGGGGTAAGAAGAGGCAAGCAATGTCTAAGGCACTCGAAGGCGTCCGGATCCTGGATATGACGCACGTGCAGTCGGGACCGACCTGCACCCAGCTTCTGGCGTGGTTCGGCGCCGACGTGATCAAGGTCGAGCGTCCCGGCACCGGCGACGCGACCCGCGGCCAGCTGCGCGACATCCCGGACGTGGACAGCCTCTATTTCACCATGCTGAACGCCAACAAGCGCAGCGTCACGCTCAACACCAAGGCCGACAAGGGCAAGGAGATCTTCACCAAGCTGATCGAGCACTGCGACGTCATGGTCGAGAACTTCGCGCCGGGCGCGCTCGACCGCATGGGCTTCAGCTGGGAGCGCATCCAGGAGATCAACCCGCGCATGATCTACGCCTCGGTCAAGGGCTTCGGCCCCGGGGCCTACGAGGACTGCAAGGTCTACGAGAACGTCGCGCAGTGCACCGGCGGCGCCGCCTCGACCACCGGCGAGCTCGACGGCACGCCCATGGTCACCGGCGCGCAGATCGGCGATTCCGGCACCGGGCTGCACCTCGCGCTCGGCATCGTGACGGCGCTGTTCCATCGCGAGCGCAGCGGCCGCGGCCAGCGCGTGACCTGCGCCATGCAGGACGGCGTGCTCAATCTCTGCCGCGTCAAGCTGCGCGACCAGCAGCGCCTCGCGCACGGCCCGCTGACGGAGTACCCGCAGTACCTGCACAGCGAGTTCGGCGAGGCGGTGCCGCGCGCCGGCAACGCATCCGGCGGCGGCCAGCCGGGCTGGATCCTCAAGTGCAAGGGCTGGGAGACCGACCCCGACGCCTACATCTACTTCATCACCCAGGCGGCGGTCTGGCCGCAGATCTGCAAGGTGATCGGCAAGGAGGAGTGGATCGAGGACCCCGAGTACGCGACGCCCAAAGCCCGCCTGCCGAAGCTCAAGGCGATCTTCGCCGAGATCGAGAGGTGGACCATGACCAAGGAGAAGTTCGAGGCCATGGACATCCTCAATCCGCTCAACATTCCCTGCGGACCGATTCTCAGCATGAAGGAGCTGGCCGAGGAGCCGAGCCTGCGCGCCACGGGCACCATCGTCGAGGTCGACCACCCGACGCGCGGCAAGTACCTGACGGTCGGGAACCCGATCAAGCTGTCCGATTCGCCGGCCGACGTGAAGCGCTCGCCGCTGCTCGGCGAGCACACCGACGAAATTCTCGGCGAGATCGGATTCAGCAAGGACGATATCGAAGCGGCGAAGGCCGACGGCGCGGTCTGACGCGCCTGCAGGCGCCGCCGCCCGGAAAGGGAGGACCCATGCGAATCATCATCAACGGTCAGCAAGCCTTCGGCAAAGCCGTGCTCGAGGCCATGCTGGAACGCGGCGACGACGTGGTGGCCGTGTTCTGCGCGCCCGACAAGGAAGGCCGGCCGGTCGATCCGCTGAAGGAATTCGCGCTCTCAAAGGACGTCCCGGTGCACCAGCCGGCCTCGTACAAGTCCGAGGACACGCTGGCGCTGCTGCGCGACCTCAAGCCGGACCTTCTGGTCATGGCCTACGTCACCATCTTCGTGCCCGAGGCGGCGCGCGAGATTCCGACGCACGGCGCGATCTGCTTCCATCCCTCCCTGCTGCCGCTGCACCGCGGGCCGAGCTCGATCAACTGGCCGATCATGTGGGGCGCGGCCAAGGGCGGCCTCAGCGTGTTCTACCCGAACGACGGCCTCGACGAGGGCGACATCCTGCTGCAGAAGGAGATCGAGATCGGCCCCGACGACACCCTGGGCACGGTCTACTTCGAGAAGATCTTTCCGTTGGGCGTGCAGGCCATGCTCGAGTCGGCCGACCTCATGCGCGACGGCAAGGCGCCGCGCATCAAGCAGGACGATTCCAAGGCGACCTACGAAAGCTGGTGCCGCAAGGAGCACGCGAAGATCAACTGGTTCAACTCGGCCGGCGAGGTCTACAACCTGATCCGCGGCACCAATCCGCAGCCCGGCGCCTGGACCGCCTTCCAGGACAAGACCCTGCAGATCTACGACAGCGCCCGGATCGATGCGCCGGCCGGCTCGCCCGGCAAGGTGGTCTCGATCGGCGACGAGGGAATCGCGGTCGCCGCCGGGCTCGGCCAGATCCTGGTCAAGCGCGTGCGGCCCGAGGGCGGCAAGAAGATCGCCGCCGCGGAGTTCATCGCGCAAAGCGGCCTCAAGGTGGGCGACCGCCTGGGCTGAGCGTTCCGCATTCATTCGACGAAACCGATAAACCCACGGGAGAGAGCGATGCCGAAGAGCGACATAGAGATAGCGCGTGAAGCGAAGATGCGACCGATCGGGGAGGTCGGGGAGACGCTGGGGATTCCCGGCGACGCGCTGGCTCAGTACGGGTCGCACA
>Ga0210124_1001172_pt1 | contig 11638 bp, 16 predicted proteins | sample Muzzi_PWC_D2_FD_185554 | JGI IMG/M metagenome (GOLD analysis project Ga0210124, IMG submission 185554) | Wetland microbial communities from San Francisco Bay, California, USA, that impact long-term carbon sequestration - Muzzi_PWC_D2 (SPAdes) | ecosystem: Environmental > Aquatic > Marine >...
TGATATTGTGAATGTTCCAATAAGATCACAACACTTTGAATTCAGTGGAAAATATTTAAAGCAAGATGAAATCTAAAACGGTGCAAATTAGAGGTGTCGGCGATGTTCTGCTTGAGCGAAGCAACCGGGCCAAGCATATGAGCTTGTCAATCCGGCCGTTCAGGGGGGCACGAGTAGCTGTTCCGCGTGGTGTATCATTTGCCGCGGCCGAAAAATTCGCACATTCAAAGACGAGTTGGATAAAGAAACATCTGGAAACAATGACATTTATTGAGAAACAGGCAGAGGTTCTCAAAGAAAGTCATCCCATCGACAAAGGCAAAGCCAGAAAACACCTGGTCGAACGGCTTGATGAACTTTGTAAACGAAACGGTTTTAAATACAATAGGGTTTTTGTGAAAAACCAAAAAACCCGATGGGGAAGTTGCTCCGACAAAAACAACATCAACTTGAATGTGAATCTGGTGCAACTACCTGATGAATTGATCGATTACGTCATTTTACATGAACTGGTCCACACCCGGGTCAAAAACCACAGCATTCTGTTTTGGGAAGAGTTGAGCAAGTTTGTGGAAGACCCCAAAAGCGTCGATAAAAAACTCCGTGAATACACTTTAGGTTAGACCTAAATCGAGCGATTGCCGAGTTTCTTATGGCCCTGTCGCCATTTGAAACGCTCAATTTAATATGTGTCCATCCAGAAATGAGGATTTTTGTTCAATATCAAGACATGCGAAAAAAATATCCACAGGCATATGTATAATATTCCGAGGATTATTTTTTGAGCATAACGCAGAGATTGGGCAAAAAGGCCATTTCTGGATGGACACTCGTTAAAAAATATCTTCTATTAGATCATTCAGGGTTTCCTGGAGCCGAACATCGTCGGTTAGCGGAAAGCAAACGGCACTTCGGCAGGCATCGTGAACGGGTATCCCCCGACGGATGAGCTGGGCGGCAAAAATCAGAAGCCTGGTACTCGCCCCTTCTGTCAGCCCATGCTCTCTTATGTTTCTTATTTTTCCAGCCAGTGACACCAATTTTGAAGCGGTTTCCGTGTCGATATTGCCTTCATGAGCAACAATTTCAGTTTCTTTGGAAGCTTCGGGATAATTGAACTCAAGAGAAATAAACCGCTGCCGCGTACTTTGCTTGAGATCTTTCAGTACGGATTGATATCCCGGATTATAGGATATCACCATCATAAAGTCCGGGTGCGCCTTGATCATTTCACCCTTTTTGTCGATGGAAAGGGTTCTGCGGGTATCAGTTAGAGGATGAATCACCACCGTTGTGTCTTTACGGGCTTCTACAATTTCGTCCAGATAGCAGATGGCGCCCACACGAACCGCCCGGGTTAACGGACCATCCACCCATACGGTTTCATCTTTTTTTAAAAGGTAGCGTCCCAACAGGTCAGAGGCAAACAAATCTTCATGACAGGCCACGGTGATCAAGGGGCGCTTGAGCTGATATGACATGTACTCTACAAATCGGGTCTTACCGCATCCCGTAGGACCCTTCAACATTACCGGAAGTCTGGCATCAAAAGCAGCTTCAAACATTCTAACTTCGTCATGTGTTCTCAGATAATAGGGTTTTTGGGGAATTAAATGTCCAACGGTCTCGAGTGGAATTTGGGATGACATAACTGCCTACCTCCAGAAAATACTTAGCTTTTTTAATATTAGAAATCACGTTGAGGTACACAGGTTACCGCCCATAGCGACCATTCCTCGCCAGGTCTCGGCACCAACTCTGAAATTTCTGCCTCGATCTTATTTCTTTTTCCAGTACTTAATTTCAGGCAATCCAGTTTTTTATCCACTTTTGCCCAAAAGAGCCCTTGATGGAATGCCTTCATATCCCGTACGTGAGAATTTAGGAATCGCTCTTCAACCTCACCCAAATGGTCGATAAGCTTTTCCTTCACCTTCCCTTCCTCTTGATAATTTTCGACAAGAACAGCACTCAGTCTAAAGCTTTTTCGATTCAACGAGTCATCTACGATCCTTCTTTCCCATCTAACATTCATTGAGTATACACACTATTGTTTCTATATTAAGAATATGAAAGATAAAAACCTTCATTGGTTGGCCGATTTAGCATATGACGATGCTTATATGCCACATAGTAACAATCAACATTTAGCTCTGTCAATAAAGTAACCATGAACTCACTACCATAATTATCAAAAAAACGATTATAGGCTGAAGAATACCGAACAGATAGTCCGTATTTATAAATAAACGATCTTTTCTAAAAAAATTAAATTTAATAAAAAAAACTTGACACCATTTGTTTATTTGTTATAGTTCACACTATGAATCAAATGAAAAAAAATAATCCCATAGAAATTTCTAACAATCAGGTCAAGCAGTTCCAAATGCTTGTGACAAAATTATTTCAATGTTGCCAGGAACGCATTCAGTACCAACACGAACGTTTCAATTTACCCGATGCGGAACTAAGATGCTTGGTGCTTTTCGACGAGGAGCGTTATCTGACTTCCAAGGGCATCGCTTATAAAATGAATGTGGTAAAGAGCCGTGTGACCAAGATCATAAGCGGGCTGGTTAAGAAAAAATTGGTCCAACGAATCCCGGATCCTGAAGACTCCAGAATTACATTGCTCAGCCTCACATCCGAAGGTCAACAAAAATTAAATGATATTAAAGCATTCCATGATCACGTTAATCATCAAGTCTTGTTGCAGATGGAGCCTGAACAAAGAAAAACTATGCTCACCAACCTGGATCTTCTCAAGGCATCCATGGAAGCGGTTAAAGAAATGATGGTATAATTTTTTTACAGATAAGGTTCATGCTGTCAACCAAATTGCCGGCATCTTAATCCTCACAAATTTTTTGTATCGATAAATCCAAAAAATTCTAAAAGCCGAACAGGAGGTCAATCATGCAAAATATAGAAGCACAAATTGAAGATTTAAAATCTCAGATTGCAGCAATTGAGAAAAAAAGCCCATCCAACAAAATCTCTATGATCGTTTTTAGCGGCGATATGGACAAAGTGCTGGCAGCCTTTGTCATCGCCACCGGTGCTGTGGCCATGGGCATGGAAGTTGTAATGTTCTTCACTTTCTGGGGAACGCCAATTTTAAGAGACAAGAACAAAAAAGCCGCCGGAAAGGATACAATGGGCAAAATGTTTGGTGCCATGCTGCCCAAGGGGAGTTGTGAGGTGAAACTTTCCAAAATGAATATGGGTGGCATGGGAACGGCCATGATGAAATCACTTATGAAGAAAAAGAACGTCGCATCGTTGGATAAGATGATTGAAATGGCCCAAGAATTTGGGGTTCAAATTTACGTATGTGAAATGTCTATGGATCTCATGGGATTTAAGCGCGAGGAAATGATTGATTATTCCAATATGTCTTATTGCGGTGTCGCAACTTTTTTGGAAGAAGCCAATGACAGTAAGATTCAGTTATTTATATAAATAATGTGACTATAGGAGGTTTATTATGAGTGAAGAAATCAAAGTCGATAGGGTAATGGACTTGAAGGGATTGCCTTGTCCCATGCCAATTTTAAAAGTAACTAAAGGAATAAAAGAAGTTGAGATCGGACAGGTAATTGAGGTTTGGTCAACAGATCCCGGTTCATTGAATGACTTCCCGTCCTGGGCCAGAACCAGGGGACACGAAATTCTGAAAACAGATCAGAATGGAGTAGTTACAAAGTTTTATATCAAACGTCTGGTATAAAAAAATAAACCATTTGCCCTTTCAGAAGGGTTCCGATGATCATTACACCATGTGAATAAATGAAAATTCTTGACTTCTATGGTCGCAGATGCCTTGATTCAGTAGTCGTAATTGATGCATTGGCCGGGAGGTAATCCAAACAAAATTAAAGGATGTTATCATTTCATACAACGAACTTATAAAATAACACAAGGAGAACAAAGGAGGAAAAGCTGATGAAAAGATATTTTATTGTTTTGATAATTTTTTCCTTTACAGTATTGCTGGCGCCTTCTGCCTTTGCCACCAATGGAACTAATTTGATCGGCATCGGTCCCATCGCAAGATCCATGGGGGGCGTTGGGATCGCTCAACCAATGGATGCCATTAGTGCTGTTTTTGCCAACCCGGCAGCCATGTGCTTTGGTGAATACTGTCCGGGCTCGGAATTTAATTTTTCAGGAACGGCGTTCATGCCCAAGATTGATGCAAAAGTTACAAACTCAAGTGGAACATTCAGTGCCGATGCTGAGGATAACGTCTACCCGATTCCGGCCATCGGGTTTTCAGTACCCATGGGTGAAGAAGGCACTAAGTGGCGGTTTGGACTTGCAGCCTATGGCGTCAGCGGGCTTGGGGTGGATTACAGAAACACCGTTTTGGACAACGACAAGTTCTACGATTTTAGTGGTGGCGGAAATCCACTAGGTCCTTATGCTCCCATGGTTACCGGAGCGTATACTCAGCTACAGATTATGAAGTTTGCGCCGGCAATTGGTTATCAGATCACTCCAAGTTTATCTCTCGGTATGGCACTTCCAATCGATTACGGCGTTCTAGACCTAAGAAACGGCGGCTCCAGCGGTTTTGCATTGGGCTTTCTTCCCGGAATTATTTTCAAACCGATTGACAATTTGTCGCTGGGTTTAACTTACTCAGCTCCACAAAAGATCAATTATAAGAATGTGACCGATTTTGATCAGGATGGTTCATATGATAGCCTGGAACTGGAATCCCCCCAGCAAGCTGGTTTCGGTATTGCCTATGATTTTTTTGGTATTGGGTTGGTGCTGGAAGCGGACGTTAAATGGATAAACTGGTCGGATGCAGATGGATACCAAGATTTTGATTGGGATAACCAGACGGTTTTTGCCGTTGGCGCTCAATATAAAGCAACAGACAAACTATCCTTTAGGATCGGCTATAACTATGCGAGCAATCCTGTTAACGAACATAATGGCTGGGATGGTAGTTTTAATCCCGGGACGGGTGCGCCAAATAGCGTCAATATAATCCAGGGTAAACCCGTTGCCAGCTACTATTATGAAGCGTTCAGAATCATCGGATTCCCGGCCATTGTAGAACATCATATCACCGCGGGTATTGGATATAGATTTACCGATTCTTTTTCACTTGATTTAGGATTCGTGTATGCCATTGAAAACACGATTACAGAAACTGGGACAGATCCTTTTGGTCAACCTGTAACAATTGAGTCCACTCTTAGTGAGACCAGCCTTGATTTCGGGCTTACCTGGAGGTTTTAAACATAATTACTTTCACTAGGATACACTTGAAAGGTAAAACAGCGATCACCTGTCAAGTGTATCCTTGAAAACATGAAGAAAAACCACCTAAGAAAAACGGAGAGAACCATGGAAGATAACATTGAAAAAGCAAGTTTTATATGTGTGAAAGATACTATTGACGGGGCTTATCCGTCGCTTGTTCTGGGGATAAATGCAGCCAGACAAGGTATGGAAAGTAAAATTTTTTATTCGTTTATGGGCCTGAACATGGTAGTACAAGGCGGTGCCAATAGGGCCAAATTTATCCCGCCAGGCGTTATGGGGTCCATCCCTGGTATGAGCACTATTGCCACTGGCATGATGAAGAAGAAAATCGATAAGGCCAATATTCCTTCCTTAGCCGAATTGCAAGAAATGGCTCAACTGGAAGGAGTTGAGCTGATCGCCTGCAAGATGACCGTAGACATGATGGAAATTGATGAAAGCAAGCTTCTTGACGGTGTTGTTGTCTGGACGGCTGAAGATTTCCTTAAATACGCCAAAGATTGTAAAATCTGTTTATTTACTTAGCTTGCAGCTTCCCGCTTGAGCGGAATTTAATTATTAATAAAAGCGATTTATAGGCCTTTAACAATAGGTCCGTTTATCTCCGATTTTGCATTTGTATCAAAAGAGATGAGTCATATGAACACCAGACAAAGCGTTATTTGGGTCATCATTCTTTGTCTTTTCATGATAGGCAGTGTTGGTTGTGCACTGATACCACAGACATCATTCTTAGCTAAATCCGGAATATCCAAAGAGGAACTAAAAGACCGTCTCAACGATCCGAATCTGATTATATTAGATGTTCGGCGTCCTCAAGATTGGAAGAAAAGCGGCATTAAAATCAAAGGCGCCATTCAAGAGAATCCCTACAAATTCGAAAAATGGTATTCCCGGTATCCCAGAACAAAGACAATTATACTGTACTGAGCATGACCCAATGAATATACCAGTGTCAGGTTGGCACGGAAATTGATGAGCAAGGGATTTAAAAACATTTACGTTCTTAAAGGCGGATGGAATGAATGGATAAAAGCTAAATATCCAACCGAGCCGAAATAAGACCGATTCTCAGCCGGCCTAAATAAAGTGTTCTGGCCGGCAACATACAGTGAAAATCGGTATAAATTTTGCCGCACATATAAATGAATGGGGTATTCACCGGCACCATAGTTTTTAAATCTCAATATTTATTTTTCTTTTTGTTCTGAGTACCCAGCTCACAGACTTAAAAAAAGGATCGAGTGTGGATACATGATGGACAATGCGGTCGAACTTCGAGTAAACCTAAAAAAAATTATGATCTCTCTTTTTGTCTCTGGAATTATGACAGTTCTCTTACCTTTTTCATCAAACGCCCTCTCCGAAAATCCATTGTCTGCTGCAGGTTTTCTGGATTTTAAGGTAAATAATCCCGCCCCTGAATTTATATTGAAAGATTTGGAAGACAACCCCATCCGGTTAGACGCCTTTCAGGAAAAGGTCGTTTTACTCTATTTCTGGACCACCTGGTGAGTCTGGTGCCGGAAGGAGGTTTCTTCCTTGATAAAATTATACAATGAATTCAAAAATGAGGGGTTTGTTATCATCGGTATAGATGTGCGAGAAGGTAAGGAAATTGTAAAAAAATATGTTGATAAGTACAAGTTAAATTTTCCAGTGCTTCTGGACATCCAAGGAAACGTTGAAAAAAAATATGGTGTCCGAGGCCATCCCGATCATTTTCTTATCAATAAGCGCGGAGAATTAATAGGCAAAACTTTGGGCCCGAGGAACTGGGCGAAATCTAATCATCGTGAATTGATTCGGTTTTTCCTCGATCAAGATTGACGTTTGCAAAAAGTAACGTATTTTTTGTGTTTGCGAACGTAGATATTGTTAAAAACCGCGCCTTGCCTTTTCAATCCAGCCATATGGGATGCACCTCATCCACCGTTTCTTTTATCGACTTAAGAGCTTGAAGCAGACGGGTATACATCAAAGCGAGTCCGATATTTTCGGATAAAATCATCAAAGAATCAAGATCCCGTTCAGAAACATCCCATTGTTCGTAGTGATACAGTCGAAGAACGCCGATGAGTTTGCCATGCAAGCTGATGGGAAGTGATACAATAGCGTTGACCCCCTCTTTTTGTGCATCTTCCGGATACTGAAGACGGTCGGTTTTTGTCACGTCTCGAATAACAATTGCTTCTCCTATTAACTGATGGTCGAGACTTTTTTTAACTAAAACCGGGCCTTTATTCATATAGCTAATGCTCAGCCCAAAGCTGGCCAGAGCTTCAAGTTCTTCTGTAGCAGGATTGAGCACAAATATGGTGCTGCCTTTAATTCCCAAGGCTCCAACCAAAAGTTGAGTCAATTGAGTTGCCATATCCTCAAGGTTTTCGGATGCAGCAATGGCTCGGGTGACCACTTTATAAATGTCCATATTGATTCTGTCTTCGGCAACCATGGGATTCCTCCTTCATATATTCCATATGTTTATAAAAAATATTGTTTTATAGGTCTCGTGCTAATGAATGCGAATGCATTTATGAAACAATACAAACCGTCGTATTTTTCGAGGCTGCTACAACTTTGCTGGAAACGCTTCCTGCAAAAAAACGCGCAATTTTTCCGGGCTTTCGATTTAAAACCACGACGTTAAACCGGCCAGCCTGTGCCAGGTCGATGATATCTCCGGCAACATCCCTATTTTTCGGGTCAAAGAGAATGTCAATATTATCTTCTGAAAAGCCTTTGCCCAACAAATGGTTTTTAACAACATGAAGTGCATCTTCCTGTTCTTTAACCCTTTGTGACAGATAACTTAAATTGTTCTTCATTTGTTCCATAATGGGACTGCCGCGCATTTCAATGGTAGGTGCCGGAGTATATGCATTAAATAAGGTCACTTCAGCTCCTTTTTTGTCGGAAAAAGTGCGGCAGACAAAATCCAGGGCTTTTTTGTCATAACTGGTAAAATTATAGGGTAATAATATTTTAGGGGTGTCCATACAGCCCTCCTTTCACCCTGTTTGGGGTTCTGCAGTTAACCTAAATCGAATGCTTCAAATAGTGACAGGACGATAAACTTTCTCTTTAGATTTATTGATACGGGTTAGAAACAATTAGCTATCATTTTAGAAATCAGGATTATTTGTAAATGGAGCGCGAGATAGAAAGAGAAACCCCATGGGAAATCATCCAAATCCGGCGAATAGGCGGTTCAAATCTGCTGCTTTGATGTTTTATTTTAAGAAATGGATACGATTATTGTCAACAATTATGATGTCTCCGATTGTAGAAATTGATCGAATTCCTTTATTCATCCTATTGTCCGTTCAAGGGCCTGGGACTTGGAGGCGGTTCTGGCGGTGTCTCAGGAGCCGGCTTTGCGAGTCTGTCATAGACGGACATCAGAAAGAGCGTGGCCAAGGGCTGGGTAAAGAGAGAACCTATAAACACGGAGCTTCCAATGGCAGATATCCCTACAAAAAGGATAAAAACCACAACGTGATCCACAAGCTGTTTTTTTGTAACCATCGAGAAGCTTTCCTTAATAGCATCAATGATGCCCAGATTTCTGTCTGTCATAAGCGGCAGCATGTAGATACAACAGAATGAAATCGCCAGCACAAACAGTACGCCTGGTATAAATAGAAGCATGATTCCAATCAGGGTTATAATGAGAACAATGATACCAAAGAGAAGAAGGGGGAAAAAAAGCCGCATGTGCGAAAAAATATCCTGTATTTTAGGCTCCCGCCCTTCTCTAATCAAAAGAAGCATGGCGTGCATATAACCGGCCATTACCACCGGCCCCAATATGCCCAGCGTAATGAAACTTATGACAATCATGGCGAGGGTCATAAATATTAGGGATGCAATATATTGCAGCGTCAGTTTCCAGGCGGTTTCGAGGTGATATTTAAAATCCATTGGCAGCCCCCTCATAAGGTTGTGGATGATTGCTCCATAATATCAAAAAAGCATAGATATGCAAACATTCCAAGTCAAATTCTGTCAATTCGAAAGCATTTTGTTGGGATTGTTTTTGACATCTATCTTATATCCATACCACAAATCGCCCTTTTAACCATGGTGATTTTTCGAATCGTCAACAAGAAACCTGCCATGATTTAATTAAACCTCAATTGATCGTGAACGTAAGATTCACTTGACTTGACTTGACAATGGCATTTATACACATTATCGATAATTATTTTGATTGTCGAAAAATACTGGGTTAGTTTCTAAACAAATATCAAAGAGAATGCCATGACCTCAAAAGCCTTTCAAGATTACTATTCGGATGAATTCGCAAGTTGCTATGGGTGTGGGAGACTGAATACACACGGTTTACAAATAAAAAGCTATTGGGATGGTGAAGAAAGCGTATGCCATTTTAAACCCAAACATTATCATACCGGCGGCTTTCCAGGTTATGTATATGGCGGTTTGATCGCATCCTTGATAGATTGCCATGCCGCCGGTACCGCTTCAGCAATTAAATATCGTAATAACGGAAGTGAAATGGGTTCTGATCCGCCCCTTCGTTTTGTAACAGCCTCTTTACATGTAGACTATTTGGCTCCGACACCGATTGACGCAACCCTGGAACTCCGCGGCAACGTCAAAGAAATCAAGGGCCGCAAAGTTATTGTCGGCATTACCCTGTCAGCCAATGGTAAAGTCTGTGCCAAAGGTGAAGTGGTGGCTGTACAGATGCCTGAAGAATTTTCTCATAATTAAAAAATGTGATGTTTGAAAAAAAATGAAGGAGGGAAAAAAATGAAGCGAGCCATGCTGATGGTTAAATTGTTGGTGCTGTCGATATGTATGTTCTCGGTACTTTCGATAGTCGGATGTAACAAGGTTAGTAAAGAAAATTATGATAAAATCAAAATCGGAATGAGCTACGAGGAGGTTGTTGGGGTTCTGGGAAAACCGGACACATGCGAAGAACCGATAATAAAAACCAAAAGCTGCACATGGGGTTCATCTGACAAGCAGATCAACATCAAGTTCGTAGCAGATATCGTTGCGTGGCGGTCCAGCGAGGGCATCTAACCTTTAAGCTGAGCGTTTCAAATTTAGTATTATCGTGTAAAAATGGCATCCAAGACAAACACTGAAAAAACTTTCAAGCCCTGTGCATACACACAATACAGCCGCCACAATATCTCCGGGTAAATATAAATTATTAAAGTATAAATCGATACGGTTAAACAAAAAAGAAAGCCGATTTTGGGGCCTGCGTTTACCCAGTTCGGTCCAAAGAGCAAAATATTGAGTCAAAATACCCCATGATGAAAGGAGGTATTATGCGTAGAATAGCTTTTTTAATGTCAATGATCTTATTTGTTTCCTGGTTTTTGGGAGGTTATTTAAAAAAGGCTGAAGCAAAAACCATTCAACTTATCAAGGCCGGCGATTTTTTTCCTGAAGTTCCTATGGAGATGCCGGAAGATCCGAAAGAAAAGGCGTATCTTGGTCTAACAGAAGGCATGACATTCACTTTAAAGCAGATTAAGGCAGATTTAGTACTCATTGAAATCTTAAGTGTCTATTGTCCAAGCTGTCAGAAGCAGGCCCCGGTGTATAACAAACTATTTAATCTCATCGAGAATGATCCTAAAACAAAAGGCCGAATCAAAATTATCGGTATTGCTGCTGGAAACGGAAATCCGGAGATAAAAGATTTTCGTGAAAAACGTAATGTCCTGTTTCCTATTTTACCGGACCGATATTTTGAAATGCACCGTGCTATCGGAGGAAGTCGTACCCCATTTACTATAATCGTGAGGCAAGATCCATCTGGTCATGCTGGAGTTGTCACGGGAACACATTTAGGTCCTAATCGGTTTTATAAACAATTATTTGTCGACTTACGCAGGTTGATGACCAAGGACCTGGCATCTGTTCGGAAGGAGAGTCAGAATATAGCAGCAGACACAATTATTATCAAACCTCTGCTTGCTGATAAAGACCTCCTGGAAAAAGTAAAAAATATTTTCACCACTTTCAACGGAGAGATAAAAGACTTTCAGCAGATTACCCTAACAAAAGATCCACGAAAAGTTTTCACCTGCTTAGTTGAACGTAAAGGCCGATCTGAGCGTATTTTTGCAGAAGTTATCAGCCGCCCTCCTGCCTGTAGTGACTGTCATGATATTCATTTTATTTATGTATTTGATACCTCAGGCACGATTCTCAAATTTGTGCCGATTCAGTTGACTAAAAAGAATAACAAGGCTTGGAACGATGATGATATCGTCAAAATGCGAAAACGATTACTTGGGGAATCCATTTCTCAACGTCTTCTGTTCAACCCGGATGTTGATGCGATTTCTTCTGCAACCATCACCTC
>Ga0210124_1001177_pt1 | contig 11608 bp, 8 predicted proteins | sample Muzzi_PWC_D2_FD_185554 | JGI IMG/M metagenome (GOLD analysis project Ga0210124, IMG submission 185554) | Wetland microbial communities from San Francisco Bay, California, USA, that impact long-term carbon sequestration - Muzzi_PWC_D2 (SPAdes) | ecosystem: Environmental > Aquatic > Marine >...
TTTTTGAATATTGGGAACCGTTTCCAGGGGGATCTCCACCCCCAGATCGCCACGGGCGACCATGATTGCATCCGCCGCGTCGATGATTGAGTCTATTCGATCGAGTGCTTCCGTCCGTTCGATCTTGGCAATTACGGAACCTTTGCCGCCGGCCTGGATGAGCAGCCGGCGTGCCTCATCGACGTCGTCAGCGCTGCGAACAAAGGAGACCGCGATGTAGTCCATCCCCATCTCTGCCGCGAATTTGATATCCATCCGGTCTTTATCGGTGAGCGCCGGCGCAGAAAGCCCCCCGCCCTCACGATTGATACCTTTGTGATCCGACAATACGCCGCCAATAACCACGGTCGAATGAATCCTGGTTCCTTCGACGCTATCAACCTTGAGCGTTATTTGACCGTCGTTCAGTAACAAGACGTCACCGTTGGCCACATCCTTGTGCAAATTCTCATAGGCAACGCCGACACCCATTTCATCTCCATCACAATCGCCGAGTGATGAGTCGATAAAGAAGTTGTCGCCGGCTTGAAGCCTTACACTGCTGTTCTTGAATCGGCGGACGCGGATTTTCGGCCCTTGCAGGTCACCGATGACGCCAATGACGCGATCATTCTTATGCGCGACTTCGCGCAGGCCCAGCAATCGCTTTTTCTGTTGTTCCTGATCACCGTGAGAGAAGTTCAAACGCGCAACGTCGAGACCTGCTTCCATCATATCGCGAAGTGTATCCGGATCGTCTGTAGATGGACCAAGTGTCGCAACAATCTTTGTTCTTTTTCGCATGCGCGTAATTATCGCATAACGATCCGCCCTGAGGTATGACGCTTCGGTGCACATTTTCCGCTGCCGCCAGGCCACAAACGCGTTATCCTCGCTGTCCACACAGAGAGCACTTTCGGGGCCGCAAAAGCAATGATCAATCGCCGCCAGTTCGTGAAGTTGTTGGCGGTTGCCGCCGCGAGTCCCGCAAATGTCATGGCAAAGGGAAAGCCGTCAGTCGTTTCGGGCTTCGGACCGCTCCGACCTGACGCCGATCGCATCATCGACCTTCCCGCCGGATTTGCCTGCACGGTCGTTTCCCGGAAAGGCGAGGAAATGGATGATGGGCTGCTGGTCCCCGGACTGCAGGACGGAATGGCGGCGTTTGCCGGGGACGACGGTCAGGTCATCCTCGTGTGCAATCATGAGATTCATCCCTATGAAGTCGCCGACAGTCCTTTTGGCCGGCAAGCCGAGCGATTTGGATCGGCGGCATCGCACATTCAGTACGACAGCGGTAATAACAGGTCTCCCGGGCTCGGCGGAACAACCACCATTCATTATGATCCTGTGAAGCGGCGCCGAACACACATGCATATGAGCCTTCGAGGCACCGAAAACAACTGTGCCGGTGGACCCACGCCCTGGGGTAGCTGGCTTTCTTGCGAAGAGTGCTTCTTCGACCCGGGCAGTTCGTTTGAAATGGTCAACGTCGTTCACCGCGAGAAGAAACACGGCTACATTTTCGAAGTGCCTGCGCGTTCGATGGAATCGGTTGATCCGGTTCCGCTGACACACATGGGCCGGTTCGAACACGAAGCCGCTGCGGTGGACCCGGCAACCGGCATCGTCTACCTGACGGAAGATCGTCACCGGAGCCTGCTATACCGGTTTCTGCCGAACGTACGCGGCCGGCTCGCAGAGGGCGGTCGTCTTCAGGCATTGCGTATCGGGGAAGCGGGCAGCTTCGACACCCGCAACTGGCTCGACCCTCACGGCATGGCAGTGGATCGTTCATATGAGACGTCGTGGGTCGAACTCGAAGAGCCTGACGTCCGTGAAAACGACCTGCGCCTGCGCGGCGCGGAAAAAGGTGCCGCCATTTTCGCTCGCGGGGAAGGCATCTGCTATGCCGATGGTGAGATCGTAATGACAGCAACGATTGGAGGTATGCAACGCCTCGGACAACTATTCGCTTACACACCAGCTCGCGCCGAAGGCAGGAAGGGTGAAGATCGTCGGCCGGGAAAGATTCGTCTGCTGGCAGAATCGACGTCCGATAGTGTTTTGCGGCACGCCGATAACCTGACGATGAGCCCGTGGGGCGATCTCGTCGTTTGCGAAGACACGGCCGACCATTGCGGCCTCGTTGGTATTACGCCGGGCGGCGAGCAATACGCCCTCGCTGACAATGCCTACAGCAGATCGGAACTCGCCGGAATCTGTTTCTCAGCGGACGGCAAGGTCATGTTTGTGAATATTCAGGAACGCGGCATGACGCTCGCCATCACCGGACCGTGGCCTGTCTGAAATCTCCGCTAACGGGATGATCGATCGCGACTCGTCGCTTGCGGACATCCCGTCCTGCGCAAGCAGCCGATGCTATAGCTCGGCGCGTTTTTCGAGAATTTCCACAGCCGGAAGTTTCTTGCCTTCGACGAATTCGAGGAACGCGCCGCCGCCCGTGGAAATATAGGACACATCGTCCGCAATGCCATATTTGTCGATCGCGGCCAGTGTGTCGCCCCCGCCTGCAACCGAAAATGCCTTGCTTTTCGCGATGGCCTCGGCCATCGCTTTGGTTCCGCCGCCAAACTGGTCGAATTCGAAAACACCAACCGGTCCGTTCCAGATGATCGTTCCGGCATCCCCGAGAAATGCAGCAAAGTTCCTGGCGGTCTCTGGCCCGATGTCGAGGATGAATTCATCTGCGCCCACTTCACCGACTGATTTGACTGTGGCAGTCGCGTTGGCCGAAAACTCTTTCGCGACAACGACGTCGACCGGTAGCGGAATATCGGCGCGGTCTCCGTCGTTGTTCGCCAGCGCCCGGGCTGTTTCGAGCATGTCGGGTTCGTACAATGATTTGCCAACCTCATAACCCGCCGCCGCAATAAACGTATTGGCAATGCCCCCACCGACGATCAATTGATCGACGACGCCGGCCAATGCATCGAGGACGGTCAGCTTCGTCGATACTTTTGAGCCACCGACAATCGCGACCATAGGCCGTGCAGGATTATCGAGCGCCTTGGCCAGTGCCGCGAGCTCACCGCACAACAAGGGTCCCGCACAGGCAACCGGGGCATACTTCGCCACGCCATAGGTACTTGCCTGCGCGCGGTGCGCCGTCCCGAAAGCGTCCATGACGAATACGTCACACAACGCCGCCATGCGTTTCGACAACGCGTCGTCGCAGGCTTTTTCTCCAACCAGGAAGCGCACGTTCTCCAGAAGCGCGATCTGGCCAGGGAGGACTTCGACACCATCGATCCAGTCGGGAACAAGCGGTACGGGCATCCCGAGCAGCGCTGACAGACTTGCTGCAACAGGCGCCAGTGAAGCACCGGGGTCCGAGTGACCTTCAGTCGGTCGCCCAAGGTGCGACATCAGCAGGACCGCCGCACCAGCATCGATTGCGGCCCGGATCGTCGGCAAGGCCGCCCTGATGCGAGCGTCACTCGTAACCTGCCCGTCCTTCACCGGCACATTCAGGTCCTCACGAATCAGAACTCGCTTTCCTGCGAGATCGAGCTCGCTCATGCTGACGAAAGACATCCCGGTAACCGGTATTGATTACGCGGCGTTGTACAACGCGACCGCGGTATCCAGCATGCGGTTCGAGAAGCCCCATTCGTTGTCGTACCAGGAAATGACCTTGACGAGATTGCCTTGCATGACTTTGGTCAGTCCGGCATCGAAGGTAGAGGACGCGGGATCATGATTGAAGTCGATCGATACCAGCGGCTCATCGTTGTACGCCAGCACGCCGTTCAGCTCACCAGCGGCTGCCTCCTTCATCACCGCGTTGACTTCCTCGACGCTCGTATTGCGACTGGCGATAAAGCTCAGGTCGACGGCAGAAACGTTGATTGTCGGTATGCGCATCGAAAATCCGTCCAGTTTGCCATTGAGCTCAGGCAACACGAGGCCAACTGCCTTGGCGGCACCCGTGCTTGTTGGAATCTGCGACATCGTTGCAGATCGTGCACGACGCAAATCACTGTGAAATACATCCGTCAACACCTGATCGTTCGTGTAGGCATGAATCGTCGTCATAACTCCGTGCTCCACGCCGATCTTCTCATGCAGTGGCTTTACCAGCGGAGCCAGGCAGTTTGTCGTACATGACGCGTTGGAAATGATCGTGTCGCTGGCCTTCAACGTGTTGTGGTTGACACCATAAACAATCGTCGCGTCCATCTCGCCGCTGCCAGGCGCTGAAATAATGACTTTCTTTGCACCGCCTTTAATGTGCTTGGATGCTGCTTCGCGACTTCGGAAGAACCCGGTGGACTCGAATACGATGTCAACGCCAAGCTCACCCCAGGGCAGATTTGCGGGTTCACGTTCGGCCAGCACGCGAATGCGATCGCCATTGACCACCATGTACTCTCCGTCAACCTCGATCGTGCCCGGAAAACGTCCATGCGCAGTATCTCGTCGCGTCAGGTGCGCATTGGTATTCGTATCACCCAGATCATTAACGGCAACGATTTCTATTTCTGATCGTTTGTCACCTTCGTAAAGCGCACGCAGCACGTTGCGTCCGATGCGTCCGTAACCATTAATTCCAACTTTTATCGTCATCTACATCTCCTGGGTCATTTTCCGGTGACAACCGGTCATTCATTGAGCCAATAATTCTTTGGCATTCTTCAATACGTTGGCAACCGAAAAACCGAAGTACTCGAAAAGCACTTCAGCAGGTGCCGATGCGCCAAACCGATCGAGCCCGATGACCCGACCTTTGGTGCCTGCATATCGCCACCAGCCATCCGTCGAACCCGCTTCGATCGCCATTCTTTGGACTACAGCCGATGGCAATACAGATTCACGATAATGGTCATCCTGAGCATCGAATTGATCCGTACTTGGCATTGAAACGACTCGAGCTTTTACGCCGTCTGCATCGAGTTCCGCCGCCGCCGCTGTCGCCAGGGCGACCTCGGAACCGGTTGCAATCAGAATGATGTCCGGTGTGCCATCAGTATCGCGCAGCACATAACCGCCCTTGCCGATAGATGCGATCTGCTCGGCACTGCGCGCCTGATGCGGCACGCCCTGGCGTGTCAGTATCAGGCTGGTTGGACCATCGCGCCGTTCGAGCGCTTTACGCCAGGCGACAGCGGTCTCAACGGTATCGCAGGGCCGCCAGACACTCATGTTCGGCATGATGCGCAGACTTGCTGTGTGTTCGACCGGTTGATGCGTGGGTCCATCTTCGCCCAGACCGATCGAGTCGTGCGTGAAGACAAATATGTTCTGCAGCTTCATCAGCGCCGCCATCCGCAACGCATTTCGTGAATAATCCGAGAACGTCAGAAATGTCCCCGAATACGGAATGACGCCGCCATGCAGGCCCAGCCCGTTACACAGTGCCGACATGCCGAATTCGCGGACGCCGAAATAAACATAGTTGCCGGATGCGTCCTCTCCTGTAATCGCTGAAGATCCGTCATGTTTTGTCAGGTTCGAGCCTGTCAGGTCTGCCGAACCACCTGCCAGTTCCGGCAATGCCGGCGCAAAGGCATTCAGCGCCAGCAGCGACGCTTTGCGTGTCGCCATACTGGCGCCGGCAGTGGCGATCTTCGCGATTGCCTGGTCCGCAAACGCCGTCCAGTCGGCGGGAAGTTCGCCACTCATGCGACGACTGAGTTCCGCCGCGAGATCGGCGTGCGTTGCTTCATAAGCAGCGAAGGTCTCCTGCCACGCCTGTTCGAGTGAGTTGCCACGTTCGAGGCCGTTCCAGGCCGCCAGGACGTCATCGGGAATTTCGAATGGCGGATAGTCCCAGCCGAGTTCCACACGGGCAGCGGCGACTTCCTCCTCTCCCAGCGGTGCTCCGTGCGTGCTGGCCGTTCCCTGTTTGTGCGGCGCCCCGAATCCGATCACGGTCTTGCAGCAGATGAGCGAGGGTCTTTCGTCATCGGCAATCGCTGCATCGATGGCTTCGGCTATCGCCGCGCTGTCATGCCCATCGACATTGTCAATGACCTGCCAGCCATAGGACTCGAATCGCATCGCGGTGTCGTCGGTGAACCAGCCGTCGGTCTCGCCGTCGATGGAAATGCCGTTGTCGTCATAAATACAGACCAGCTTGCCCAGCTTCAGCGTGCCTGCCAGCGAACAGGCTTCGTGCGAGATACCTTCCATCAGACAACCATCGCCGGTAAAAACCCAGGTGCGATGATCGACAACGTTGTAGCCGTCCCGATTGAACGACGCCGCAAGCATTTTTTCTGCAAGTGCCATGCCCACGGCATTGGTAATGCCCTGCCCCAGCGGGCCGGTTGTCGTCTCAATTGCCAGTTCCGGCTCGCGCTCCGGATGGCCCGCCGTTCGATAGCCGAATTGACGGAAGTTGCGAATCTCGTCCATCGACAACGGGTAGCCAGTCAAATAAAGCAGGCTGTACAGCAGCATCGAGGCATGCCCGTTCGAAAGAACGAAGCGATCCCGGTTCCACCACTGGGGATTGCCGGGATTATGTTTCATATAGTCGTTCCACAGCACCTCGGCGATATCTGCCATACCCATCGGGGCTCCCGGGTGCCCGGAGTTTGCGGCCTGAACCGCGTCCATGCTCAGTGCGCGAATCGCGTTCGCGAGTTTACGCCGGCCGGATCGAGCGGCAACGCCTGATGTGCTGAGTTTTGCTGACATGTGCTGTGATTAACCGTGGGTTGTGGACCATTGCGGCCGATTCTTGTCGCTTTATGCCGGGGCAATCTGGGGAAGGACGGTCACCCCTGAAGCCGCGCATTTTCCCTGTTTCGCACCGGAGTCGCAAGCTGAACTGCGACGAATGCATCACAATGACAATTCGTTACGAATACGGCGTGGTGTGGCATGCACTCATTCGGTACAATTACAGGTCCGCAATTCTTCAGAAGTCGAAATAACGCATGAGTGACTCCTTTCTGTTCACCTCGGAATCTGTCTCCGAGGGGCACCCCGACAAGATTTCAGACCAGATTTCCGATGCCGTGCTGGATGCCATTATCGCGCAGGATACGAAAGCCAGGGTCGCCTGCGAGACACTGGTCAAGACCGGTATGGTCCTGGTTGCCGGCGAGGTGACCACGACCGCGTGGGTGGACATCGAACAGCTGGCGCGCGATACAATTCTTGAAATCGGCTACAACGATTCGAGCATGGGCTTCGACGGAGCCTCCTGTGCCGTATTAAATGCGCTCGGTAAACAATCGCCGGATATCGCCCGAGGCGTCGATCGTGAGGAACCCGAGGCACAAGGCGCCGGTGATCAGGGCCTCATGTTCGGCTACGCGACCAACGAAACAGATATCCTGATGCCGGCACCGATTGCCTATGCGCACGATCTCGTCAAGCGACAGGCCCAGGTTCGCAAGTCCGGCGTGTTGCCATGGTTGCGACCGGATGCAAAGAGTCAGGTCACTTTCGTCTATGAGGACGACAAGCCGGTTGCGATCGACGCCGTCGTGCTGTCGACGCAGCATGAACCCGACATAAAGTTGTCAGCACTTCGTGAAGCTGTCATGGATGAGATCATCAAGCCTGTACTGCCGGCCGAGTGGATCAGCAAGAATACGCAATATCACATCAACCCGACCGGTCGCTTCGAGATCGGCGGGCCGATGGGAGACTGTGGCCTGACGGGTCGAAAGATCATCGTCGATACCTATGGCGGAGCCGCACGCCATGGCGGCGGTGCATTCTCGGGCAAGGATCCGTCGAAAGTCGACCGCTCCGCCGCTTATGCCTGCCGCTACGTTGCCAAGAACATCGTTGCCGCGGGATTGGCAGATCGCTGCGAGATCCAGGTTTCCTATGCCATCGGCGTCGCTGAACCCACGTCGATCAGCGTACAGACCTTTGGCACTGGCAAGGTCAGCGAGGCAAAACTGACCCTGCTGGTTCGGGAGCACTTCGACTTGAGGCCGTATGGCATCCTGAAAATGCTCGACCTGCTTCGACCAATCTACAAACCAACCGCAGCGTATGGTGCATTCGGCCGGGAGGATCTGGACCTTAGCTGGGAACGGACCGACAAAGCAGAAGCACTTCGCGGATCTGCCGCGGCCTGATTCAGGAATTTTTGAGGAGAACACGATGAGCAACGAAGCCGTTGCCCTGACCAAGCAGGATTATAAAGTCGCCGATATTTCACTTGCCGCATGGGGCCGCAGGGAAATCGCAATAGCCGAGACGGAAATGCCGGGACTCATGGCCCTGCGCGAAGAATACCGGGGACAGAACCCGTTGGATGGCGTAAGGCTGACCGGATGTCTGCACATGACGATCCAGACAGCGGTACTCATCGAAACGCTTGTAGAGCTGGGCGCAGAGGTACGCTGGTCATCGTGCAATATATTCTCGACTCAGGACCACGCGGCAGCCGCGATTGCGGCCAGCGGTGTGCCGGTATTCGCCTGGAAAGGCGAAACGGAGGATGAATACTGGTGGTGTGTCGAACAGACCATTAACGGGCCGGATGGCTGGCAACCCAATATGGTTCTCGACGATGGCGGCGATCTGACACTGATCCTGCACGAGAAATACCCGGGCATCGTCAAGAAGGTAAGAGGCCTGTCCGAAGAAACGACGACGGGCGTCAAGCGCCTCTACGACATGATGAAAAACGGCACTCTCGCCTGCCCGGCATTCAATGTGAACGACTCGGTTACCAAGTCCAAATTCGATAACCTGTATGGCTGCCGCGAATCACTTGTTGACGGCATCAAGCGTGCCACCGACGTAATGATCGCAGGCAAAGTGGCCGTGGTCTGCGGCTTCGGCGATGTCGGAAAGGGATGTGCGCAGTCGTTGCGAGGCCTCGGTGCAACGGTCCTGGTCACCGAGATCGACCCGATCAACGCATTGCAGGCGGCAATGGAAGGTTACCGCGTCGTGGATTTTGACGAAGTCTGCGGACAGGTCGATATCGTGGTGACAGCAACTGGCAATTATCATGTCGTTTCCGGCCCACAGATGGAGCGCATGAAAGACCAGGCCATCGTCTGCAATATCGGTCATTTCGACAACGAAATCGACGTCGCTTACCTGCACAAGTACGAATGGGAAAATATCAAGCCCCAGGTGGATCACGTTATCTTCCCGGATGGCAAGCGCATCATCCTGCTCGCCGAGGGTCGCCTGGTAAACCTGGGTTGCGGAACAGGGCACCCGAGTTTCGTCATGTCGAATTCATTCACGAACCAGGTCCTGGCACAGATCGAGTTGTGGCAGCATGGCGATCAATATGAAAACAAGGTTTACGTATTGCCGAAACACCTGGACGAGAAAGTTGCACGACTGCATCTCAATCGCATCGGTGCGAAGATTACGGAACTCTCTGATGAGCAGGCCAAATACATCGGCGTTGCCAAGGAAGGGCCGTATAAGTCTGAACATTACCGTTATTAATCTCGCTTAACCTGGTTGTGGAGATTATTTCCACAATCTGCCAGCAAGGAGATTTGCAACATTCAGCCGTCGCCTGCGCCCGTCCGCGTTCTACATGTCACCGACCCGCATCTGTTTGCCGAGGCAGATTCGAGCTTGCGCGGCACTGTCACTTACTCGACCCTGACAGCCGTCCTTGAACATTATCTTCGGTCAGGGTGGACTGCTGACCTGATCGCCATGACCGGCGATGTCATCCAGGACGACACGCCGGCGGCCTATGATCGCTTCGTCCAGCTAATTGAACCTCTTGGTCTGCCCGTCTATTGCGTGCCGGGCAATCATGATGTCCGACCGCTCATGCAACAGGCGCTTTCTGCGCCGCCGTTCTACTATTGCGAATCCGTGCAAATTGGTAACTGGCTACTAACAGGGATCGACAGTTGTGTGAAAGACGACGCGGGCGGTCAAGTCAGTGACCACGAACTGAGACGGCTCGAAGCGATTCTTTCAAGTACGACAGCGGAACATGTTGCCATTTGCCTGCACCACCCGCCCCTGCCGATGGGCAGCCGGTGGCTGGACCAGGTGGGCCTGAAAAATGCAGCCGAGTTTCTGCGCGTAATTGCTAGTGTGGGCAAGGTCCGCACGGCGCTTTTCGGCCACGTTCATCAGGCATTTGACGAGCGGCACGAATCGATCAGGATCATCGGTACACCGTCTACGTGCCGGCAATTCAAACCGGGTAGCGACGAATTCGCACTTGATGAACAGCCACCTGCGTATAGGCGGATAGAATTATCCGCCGACGGCAACGTCGATTCCGAACTTATCTGGGTAGACTGTGACGCATGAATGCACCTGTGCGAATTGGCATCAGAACCCTCCTGCTTATTGCGATTGCACTACCGGGCGCATTGCCGGCGGCGGAAGGCGGACACCCTTTATCAATGTGGCAGATAGACGGGTTGCATAACCGCATTTACCTTCTCGGATCGATTCATCTGCTGCGCGAAAAAGATCACCCGCTGCCATCGGCCATTTACGACGCTTACAACGATGCCGAGACATTGATCATGGAACTCGACATGGATGATGTCGACCCGATCGCGACTCAGGCGATGACGGTCGAACTCGGCCTGATCAAGGACAATCGCACACTCGCCGACCTGCTCGGGCCGGACGTCTATGCCGAGGCCGAAAAGCTGGCGCTGGCGACCGAGATTCCATTGAATCTCCTGAGCCGGGCAGAACCCTGGTACGCCGCGATGAACGTCGAACTGATGTTGCTGATGCGGATGGGATTCAATCCTTCACTTGGTATCGAGACTCACCTGATGGAGATGGCGCAAAACGATCACAAGGAAATCCTCGGCTTCGAAACGATGCGCGAACAGCTGGAATTTCTGGATGGCCTTTCTCCGGAAGCGCAAAGGGAGATGTTCATGCAGGCATTGTCGGAAGGCAACACCATGCTCGAACTCATGGATTCCATGATCGAGGCGTGGCGCAACGGCGATACTGAATTCCTGGAAGACAACCTGCTATCTGACATGCAGGACTACCCTGAGCTGAACAAGACCATTGTCGTCGACAGAAATGCCAACTGGACCAGGCAAATCGAAGACCTGATGGACGATGACATCGACTACCTGATCATCGTCGGCACGCTGCACCTCGTCGGCGAAGGTGGCGTGCCGGGTTTACTGGCACGGCGCGGATATACCGTGACCCAACTTCAACAGCCATCGAAGCAGTAGAATCAGCTCGTAATACGATGCAACAGTTTAGAGCGGGCGAAAGTCACCGTGACTAACGCCGCATTCCCCTGGCCGCTAGAGTTCTACCATCTCGAAGTCTTCCTTGCCCGCACCGCAATCCGGACAGCGCCAGGACAGGGGCACGTCTTTCCAGCGGGTTCCGGGTGGAATTCCGGCCTCCGGGTCTCCTTCTTCCTCGCTGAAGATAAACCCGCAAATAAGGCACATATAGGTCTTCATGAGCGTCAGTTTGCACCAGCCACGGATCCGGCACCAGTCCGCGCGCATTGCCGGCCGGCGTGCAGCAATACGAAGTATCCGCCGGGAAAGGGCTTCGTTCGAGTACGCGCCGATACGGAATCGCACCCGGAGAGGAATTTTCAAGAGCCTGTAAGAATTCCCGGGAGTGCACGACAAAGCGGTGAAAAGTCGGGCCAGCGGGTTTTCGGCGTACGTGCAAATCTGTAGCATGCAGAGCGCCG
>Ga0210124_1001179_pt1 | contig 11603 bp, 8 predicted proteins | sample Muzzi_PWC_D2_FD_185554 | JGI IMG/M metagenome (GOLD analysis project Ga0210124, IMG submission 185554) | Wetland microbial communities from San Francisco Bay, California, USA, that impact long-term carbon sequestration - Muzzi_PWC_D2 (SPAdes) | ecosystem: Environmental > Aquatic > Marine >...
TATCTCTCGGCCTATGCCGCCACGCGGGGGATTCCGCCGTACGTGGTGGACAGGGGGATCAAGCCGCTGATGGCGAGTATCATTGCGCGCCACCGGCGGCAGTACGGCTCGGGATAACCTACGGTCGTGTTATCCCGCGAGAGGAGGCCCGGGGTGAGAGAACGGCGGGCGCTCCGCGTTCTTTGTGAGCGACCGGTGGGAATACTGTCGGAGCTCGATACCGCCGCGGGCAAGGGTATCCATCGCCATTTCACGACCGCGGACGTCCCGGGTCCGATGGTCGCCCTCCGCTTCCGGACGGCTCGGCCAACGACATGCTGGTAGCGGCCAAGCATGGGATGCCGACCGAGTGCCTACGGTCTGACGGCACGGCGGGCATGCCCCAGAAGAGCGCGCGCGGCCCTATCGGCTCGGCGACTACCGGCGCGTGGGTGGGCCGATCGAACCATCGATCGAGGCCATGCTCGCGACCCGCTTGGTGGAGGAGGACGCCCTCCAGACGCGCTTCGGGATGGATGGCCTCCTCTCGCGAGACGCGACGGCTGGGCCGTGGCCAGAGCGTGGCTGCAACCCTTCTTGAACCACTCTCGCATCTCCTGTGGCGTCCGCATTCGTCCGTGGACGACACGCCACGGCCTGTGTGATGTTGCGATCTCACGAACAGCCGTACGGGAAGAAAATGGGTGAGACGATTTCCTGCGCCGACCTGCATCGCGAGATGGCGGAGGTCGTCTCCAAGATCGAAGAGGGTAGCGGCGGATGAGGCGTCGCCCGGCAGTCTTTCCCGTGAGACCGGTGCGATGAAGGACATCCTCCGGCTCCTGCGCTACGCGCGGCCCTATCTCGGTGCGGGGATTGTCGCCATGGTGTGCATGGCGGGCGTGGCCACCTTCACCGGCGCCTTCGCCCTGTTGATCAAGAACGTCCTCGACGATGTCTTCATCAACCGCAATCACGAGGTGTTGGAGTTCATCCCGTGGGCGATCCTGGCCATCTTCTTCCTCAAGGGGATCTTCTTCTACGGCCAGCAGTACCTGATGGGTTACGTCGGGCAGGGAGTGGTGCGCGACCTGCGCGGGGCGATCTTCGACCACCTGCAGGGTCTCGGCCTGCGATTCTTCGGCGCCAACCCCACGGGTACCCTGGTGTCACGTATCCTCAACGACGTCAACCTGCTCGACGAGATGGTGCGCAAGTCGTTCACCAGCCTGCTGTCGGACTCGATCACCCTGATCGTGCTGCTCGGCGTGGTGGTGTACCGAGATTGGCAGCTCGCCCTGATCAGCCTGTGTGTGGTGCCCGTGACGGCGTGGCCGATCTCGGTCTTCGGCCGGCGCATGAAGCGCGTGTCGCGGGTCAGTCAGGAGACCGTGGCGGATCTCACCAGTTTCCTGACCGAGGCCCTGATCGGTCACCGGGTGGTCCAGGCCTTCACCGCGGAGGATCGCGAACGGCGCCGTTTCGCGGAGCACAACAGGCGCTACTTCCGGAAATTGATGAAGAAGATCCAGGCGCGTTCCATGACCGGGCCGACCGTGGAGATGGTGGTCGCTTGCGGTGCTGCGGCGGGCGTCTTCTACGGCGGCAGCCGCGTGATCGAAGGCACCATGACCACCGGGACCTTCTTCTCCTTTCTCACCGCTTTGATCATGGCGTACCAGCCCCTGCGCAAGCTTGGCAACCTGCACGTGGAGATCCAGGAGGGGATGGCGGCGGCGCGGCGGGTGTTCACCCTTCTGGACGAGCCAGAGGAGATCGTCGACCGGCCGGGTGCGCGCGCCATGGCACCGTTCCACGATCGCATCGAGATGGAGGGGGTGTCGTTCCGCTACGGGGACGACTGGGCGCTGGCCGACATCACCCTGACCGCGAGGACGGGGGAGACCATCGCCTTCGTGGGACCATCGGGGGCCGGCAAGACGACCCTGGTACACCTCCTGCCGCGGTTTTATGAGGTGGATGGTGGCGCGATCCGCATCGACGGGGTCGACATCCGCGACGTGACCCTCGCCTCCCTACGCGGGCAGGTCGCCGTGGTCGGGCAGGACACCTTCCTGTTCAACACCACGGTGCGGGAGAACATCGCCTACGGCCGCCCCGGCGGGAGTCCCGCCGAGGTAGAGGCGGCGGCGCAGGCGGCGAACGCCCATGAGTTCATCTGCGAGCTCCCGAAGGGTTTCGAGACCGAGGTGGGGGAGGCGGGAGTGCGCCTCTCCGGGGGCCAGAAGCAGCGCATCTCCATCGCCCGAGCCCTGTTGAAGGATGCGCCTATCCTGATCCTGGACGAGGCGACCAGCGCCCTGGACACGGAGAGCGAGTCCTTGGTGCAAGAGGCCCTGGCCCGTCTCATGGCCGGGCGCACCACTTTCGTGATCGCCCACCGCCTCTCCACCGTCCAGCAGGCCGACCGGATCTACGTCCTCGACCACGGTCGCATCGTGGAGCGGGGCGATCACGCCGAGCTCTTGGCGCACGGCGGCCTGTACCGCTACCTCTACGACATCCAGTTCGGGGAGGAGGGGAACGGCGGAAGGAGGGGCTAGGGACTGGGGGGCTGGCTGCCGACGGCAGCCAGAAGAATCCTTCGTCGTCGACCCCCAAAAATGGATCTCGCGGGCCCCTAGGGCCGGCACCATCCCGAGCCCCGAGCCGCTAATTCCTGGCCCCTTCCGTCAGTACCGCGCATTGACTCCCACCGACCAGGCCGTCTGGTCGATGAAACGGCCCTCTGCGGTGAGGCTGAAATAGTTGCCCAGCGGTACATCGACCCCGACGAAGACGCCGAACGGATCATCCGCCTCCAAGTCGACGGAGTTGGGGCCGTCGAACTGGGCATCGACCACGCTGTAGCTGACCCCGAGATAGGGCGTGGCATGTTGGAAGACGGGGAAGCTGGCGCCGGCGTAGACCTCGTACTCCCACCAGTCCACCGACAGGTCGGAGTTCTGGACCTGGTCCGAGACCGAGAACAGCAGCGTGCTTACCCCGATTGCCGCCTCGATGTGTTCGCTATCCCAGAAGGTCCAGCGGGCGCCGCCGCCGTAGGCGAAGTCCGAGGCCCCACTCAGCTCACCGTCCTGGCCGCAGATCTCCTGGGCATCGCCGGTACACAGGTCGAAGTTGACCAGGCCGACCGTCAGGTAGATGTCGAAGCGCGGGTGAAGGCCGAGAACCACCTTGAGCAGGGCGGTGTCGAGCTGTGACTCCTCCGCGTCTTTTCGACCGGCGTCGAGGTCGCGGTCGGACGAGCCGTACTCCACCGTGGCCTGCAAGACGAAGTCGTAGCTGGAGAAGACCGGGTTGCCGATCGCCTGGGCGTGGGCTGCCGCGGGCGAGAGGACGAGGCACACAAGGCCGATGGCTGCCAGAACGACGCGCATGGAGGGGCTCCGGAGTGCGGTGGGAACGGGCGAAATCCGTGGCAGTCTTACCCAGCGGTCGAGAGGTGTAAAGTCTTCGGTTGACCCTTTTTGGAGGGCTCTGGTAGCGTCGCTCCAGTGGGTGTAGTGCGGAAAACTACTTGAAATAAAAAGAGGTTCGCCATGACGGGTCGTCGCGTAGGGGCGGTGGTAATCGCTGTACTGATGGGGCTTTACCATGCGCTGCCAGCGAGCGGTCAGTCGGCGGTGCGCGACCTCGGGGCCGGTCAATTCCGTGCCCATCTGCCGCTAGCAGGGGAGTTCGACGTAGACGAGGGGATCGGCGGCTTCGTCGCCCGGGGTGACCACCTCTACGTGGCGGCGGCGGACCCCCAGGGGGAGTGGCGCATCTTCATCTACGACATCTCGGATCGCAGCCGGCCAAGTTTCATCTCGACCGCCCCGATCGCCAGCCAGCCGGGCGCGGACTTCCGGCTCAAGACCGTGGCGGTGAACGGCGACTGGCTCTACACCGCGGGCGACAGTGATGACCTGTTCGTCATCGACATCGAGCACCCCACTCTGCCGGTGGTGTTCGTGCGCTCGGATGCCCTGAAAAACGATCTGGAAGATACCTTCGATGTCGACTTCTTCGGCTTCAACTTCTCCGAGGTGAAAAAGGTCCGTTACCGCAAGATCATCATCGAGGACCACAACCTGTATGTCCTGTTCGATTTCAGCATCAAGACCGACGCCCTGTTCGTCCCTGACGCCACCAGCAGCAGCGTCGCCGTGATTCACAACGTCGAGGACTTCCCGCTGCGCATCGCCGGCAAGCAGACTGGGACCAACGCCCGCACCGGTGTCCTCAACAATCTCGCGGACACCGGCGACGACATCAAGAGCTTCGACTACGAGAACGGCCGCCTCTTCCTCGGGTTTGACGAGGTCCTCGATGTCGTGCCGGTGGGCGACGAGAAACAGGACATCAAGCTCGACCAGGGTGGGTGCGGCGGCATCTTCGACTGCCTCAAGGAGCTGTTCGTTGGCGGTAGCGACCATCCGTACCGCGACCTCGTGGTCGACGGCGATACGGTGTACATCGTGTTCACGGATGGCCTCCTGGTGAAGAAGGTGAAGACGATCCGCGGGGAGGACACGGTGGAGCAGCGTGAGATCCTGGAAATCGAGCCGACCCTCAACTTCCGGGATAGCGACGGCTTCGCCACGGTCTTCGTCGACGGCGACAAGGCCTATCTGGCGGACCTCAATGGCAATGTGCTGGTGCTCAACGATGCCGACACGGCCACTCCCGGTGTGGAGGGGGCGGTAGTGAATGCGACCGCCTCGTCTACCCGCAAGGTGACGGGTATGGAGGAAAGCTTCGGCGACTTTTTCCTCGCCACCGAGGACAACGGCCTCTTCATCATCACCGCCTTCGGCTTCGACGGGGGCGCCGGCTCGGGCGGATGTGTCAGCCGGGCGAGCGGTGACGTCAACGGGCTCACCTTGGCTCTGCTCCTGTCGCCGCTGGTGGGAATCGCCGGGTGGCGTGGCTGGCGTCGCACAGGGGTGTGAGCGCGGGTGCGCGATGGGCCGCCAGTGAGGCGGACGGTTGCGCCAGTGGATGCGGGGCGCGGCGACCCGTCGCGTTACCTGCGTGTCATCCTACGCGCCGCATTCACCGCCATTCTCCTCACCCTCCTGGCGCGTCACGTGGAGTGGCGGCGGGTGGCGGAGCTCCTGCGCAGTGTGCGGTCCGGGCCCCTGATGCTGGGCCTGGTTACCTTTCTCGCGGCCCAGCTACTGAGCGCCGCGAAGTGGCGGTGGATCGCCGCCCATATCCGCTGTGAAGGGTCGTTGGCGCGGCACGTGCGTCTCTACTTCGCCGGTATGTTTCTCAGCCTATTCTTGCCGGGATTCGTGGGAGGGGACCTCTTCCGGGCCGGTGGCCTGGCCGGCGGCTCGCGCCGCTGGCGACCGACGCGGGCGACGCTCTGGTCGGTCATCCTGGAGCGTCTGACGGGGCTGTGGGGCCTGGGCCTGCTGCTCGCGGTAGGTTTGGTCCTGAGTGGCCGGGCGCTCGATGCTACGGGCTGGCTCGCCCGGGGGAGTGGACTCGGGGCGGCGGGACTGATCATCGTCGCCGTCGCGGCGGGCCGGTCTGTGCAGGGTGGCTCATTGGCGGGCAGGTTGGAGGCCCTGGGGGCGCCGCAGGGCATTCCGGCCCCGGTGGTGCGGGTGCTTGCGGCCTCGGTCGCGGTGCAAGTGTTATACGCATTGGTTCATCTGCTCTTGGCTGTGGCGCTGGACATGCGGCTACCGGCGAGCCAGTGGCTGTGGATCGCCCCGGCGGTCGGGCTGGTCGCCAGTCTGCCCGTGAGCCTCGGGGGGCTGGGCCCAAGGGAGTGGGGATATCTCGTCTCTCTGGAGCTCGTGGGGCTCGATCGGGAGGAGGCGGTTGCCTTCGCCTCCCTCTGGCTCATGCTGGTCACGCTGGTGAGCTTCGCCGCGGGCGCTGCCCTGTTGATCGGCGGTCGTCGGGACCTCCCGGCACAGCTCAGGTAACCGCGGCGTCCGCCGGGTCGCCGGGCTCCTCTGCGGGGGCAGGCCACCGTTTTTGGGCCATGTTGCTGAAAAATGATGCCTCCGCGGTGGTGATTTATCCCGTGCGCAGCGACGGTCGATAAATGGCTGAGTGACCGCGGTTTTACGTCCACAGCGGCGCGACGCACGCGGGTCTAGACGAACCTGGCCGGGAGTCCTCCGAGTTGGGAATCAGCGCAATGAACGATCCGCTCATCCTGGTGGTCGATGACGCCCCGGAGGTGGTCCGGCTTTTGCGGAAGATCCTGGCGCACGCCGATCTGACGCGGATCGAGAGCTTCACCAACCCCCTCGACGCGTTGGAGTGGCTCGGATCCAGCCTACCCCACGTCATTCTCCTCGACATCGAAATGCCGGAGATGGACGGCCTCACCTTTCTCCGGCACGTCCGCAGCAGCGCGGTGACGGAGATGTTGCCGGTCATCGTCATGACCTCCATCAACATGCGCGAGGTCAAGCTCGCCGCCCTGGAGGCCGGGGCCACGGACTTCGTCCACAAGCCGTTCGATCAGTTGGAGCTGGTCGCGCGGGTGCGCAATCTCTCTCGTCTCAGCACCTACCAGAACATGTTGCGCTCCTCCAGCGATCACCTCTCGGAGCTGGTGAACGAGTACAGCAAGAGCCTGGACGAGAGCCGCCGCGAGATCATCGCTCGTCTGGTCAGGGCCGCCGAGTTCCGGGACAACGAGACCGGCCTCCATGTGGTCCGGATGAGCCAGTACGCCATGCTCATCGCCCGGGCGATGACGTTGCCCGATCAGGAGGTAGCAACGGTCCTGCAGGCGAGCCCGATGCACGATGTGGGGAAGATCGCCATCCCCGATCGGGTGCTCCTGAAGCCGGGCAAGCTCGACGCAGAGGAGTGGGAGATCATGAAATCCCACACCGCGCACGGGGCACGCATCCTCGAGGGTCACTCCTCGCTGTTGATGCAGGCCGCCGCCGAAATCGCCCTATACCATCACGAACGGTGGGACGGCTCCGGATATCCGCACCAACTCGTCAGGGAGGAGATCCCGTTGCGTGCCCGCGTCGTCACCGTGGCCGACATCTTCGATGCCCTGACCTCCGAGCGGCCGTACAAAGAGGCATGGACCACCGAGCGTGCCCTCGATCAGATCAGATCGCTCTCCGGCAGCCACCTCGATCCCCAGGTCGTCGAGGCCTTCTTCTCCTGCATGGACGACGTGCTGACCGTGCAGGGCAAGTACAAGGACCCGCCGCGGGCCGTCTCCTACCTGGCGCAGGTGGCTGGTGCCGTTGCGCGCTAAAAAGGGGTGCCGGCCGAGCCGGCACCCCTTTTTCTATGGATGGTTGAGCCGCCCCTTTACGGGAAGGCGATGGACGCCATCACGAAGGCCCAGTGGGCGATGTCGTCGTTGTTCGCGCTATTGAACCGCGCCTCCATCGCGTCATCCTGGAAGAAGACCGAGTAGCCGGCGTAGATATCGAGGGGGCCGCTCTTGGTCTTGAAGCCGAGATCGAGCTCGGTGCCGAGGGTGTCCTCGCCGGCGAGGCGGACGTCGGCGCCGGTGCTGGCGGTATCCTCCGCCGTCATGAAGTAGTGAGCGTCGACGCCGACCTTGGTCGGGCCATCGATCGTGTACCAACCCTTGATGTGGCCGTCGATCAGACCCAAGCCCTTCACGTCATCGCTGGTGCCGCCGAAGTTTGTGAAGTAGTCCATGTAGCCGTAGAACTTGTGGTTGGTCGCCAGCAGGGTGTTGAAGGACTTGACGTCGTTGTCGTTCGCGTCATCGTCACCGGAGAGGTAGTCGACGCCTAGACCGACCATGATCGGGCCGCTCTGGAAGCCGACGTTGGCGGCCAGCAGGTAGGCGTTGATGTCGACGCTACCCATGTCCCCGGTCTGCCAGTCGGCGGTGAAATCGTAGCTCACGTCACCGGCCTTCCCTTGGTAGTAGAAGCCGACGGTATAAAGGTTGAGGTTGGTCATGCCATCGCGCAGAAAATAGACGTGGGGCTGAAAAGATTGGCCCTCCGCCACGTTCCAGATGGAGTGGAAGCCGGCCGCCCACATGTCGTTGTCGGCGCCCTCGTCCACATTCGGGTTTGCCTGGCGCAAGCTGCCGCCGGCACCGATGGCATCGTTCTCCCTTAATTGCAGAAGGAAGGGAATGACCACGCCCTGGTCTCCAAAGGCGCGGGACAGGACGATGCCATCCAGGGAGCGAGCGTTCTGGGTCCAGTCGACGGCGCCCACCAGCCGCTCGTCGGCGAAGTTGATCTCCTGGCGGCCGACCTGCACCCCGAAGCCGGTCCCAAAGACATCATCCACTTTGAAGAATGCCTGATGCATGTCGAGGCCGTCGGCGCTGGCGTCGGTGAGGGTGTCGTTCTCCTCACCCCAGACGCGCACGTCCTGGATCTGCAGGAAGGCGTGGTAGCGCTCGTGGTCGACCTTGGCGTTGAGGCGGGTGCGCTGGGAATTGACGACGTCGGTACCGGTGTCGTCGTTGAAGTCACGTGTGTCCGCCTCGCCCCGGTAGCGGAGCTGCAGGCCCATCTCCAGGCTCGCTGCCGTCGCGAGCGCCGGCGCCACGGCGATACCGGCGACCAACCCCAGGCCGAGAATGGCCTTGCCACTGCGTCTGTTCTGGTAGCTTTTCATATCCGCTTCTCCTCCGATTTCCCTCCCGGTTGATTGATACCGTCTGGGACTTGCCGCGTCCCGGCTTGAGGTGATTGTGTGATGCGGGGAAATGGCCAACGAGGCGTTGGACTTTGGCGAGCGGGCGGGGAGCTGATGGCAGGAGGGAGGGGGCCTTGCCGTTAGCTCGAAAGCTCACCGTGATGGGCCGATGCTGAAGGAAGGAGACAAGGTTGGCGAAAGGCGATTCGCGCGGTCAAGACTTTTTGTCACAATTTATTTGTACCTAATTTCACTAGCCCTTTACCGAAATGTTGTGCTTGACGCCAGCCCCAATCGTCGACCCCAAAACGTGGCCAGATCCGTCCAAGAGGGGAGTCATGGATCTCTCTTCCACGCCACAGATAATGCACCGTAGTGATGATGTTTATGGGGGTCGGTGCGCGATCTTTCAGGATCAAGCGACTCGCGATACGACCGCCGTGGGCGTGGATGGTCAGGGCCAGTATCCGGTAGGCCTGCCGCCACGCCGCGCGGCAGGTGATCACGGGGAAGACCGGCTTATCGCGGAGGATCTCTGCGGCCGCCGAATTGAGGAATCCCATGACCGGCGGCGCCGGCGCCAGGAACCACGGCTGGGCACCGAGCAGGATGGCGTCTACCTCGTCCGCCGGTGGGAGATCCACGGGATGGATGGCGCAACCCACCGCCCGTTTACACAAGGGCGCGACGCCCCAGAAGGGGCGCTGTGGCCAGGGGAACGGGTAGGGCTCGACCGGCTCGATCGCCCGCCAGGTGATCGCGTGGTCCGCGGCCACCAGCGGGGCCGTGACCGCATCGAGGGCGCGCTTGGTCTGACCCGTCTGGGAGTAGTAAATGGCGAGCCAGCGCATGGATAGCCATTAGCCATCAGCGATCAGCTAGCTGAAAGCCGATCGCTGACCGCCGAAAGCTGCTTACCCCCGGATCGAGTCGAAGGTGTCGGCGCCGCGGTAGATCGCGGCCGCGCCCAACTCCTCTTCAATGCGCAGGAGCTGATTGTACTTGGCGATCCGGTCGGTGCGGGAGGCGGAGCCGGTCTTGATCTGGCCGCAGCCCGTGGCCACGGCGAGGTCGGCGATGGTGGTGTCCTCGGTCTCGCCGGAGCGGTGCGACACCACCGCGGTCCAGCCGGCGCGGCGCGCCATGTCGATCGCCGCGAAGGTCTCGGTGAGGGTGCCGATCTGGTTGAGCTTGATGAGGATCGAGTTCGCGGCCCCCTCGTGGATGCCGCGGGCGAGACGCTCGGTGTTGGTGACGAACAGGTCGTCGCCGACGATCTGCAACGACTTGCCGAGGGTGGCGGTGAGGCGCTGCCACCCGGCCCAGTCCTCCTCCGCGAGGCCGTCCTCGATGGAGACGATGGGGTAGCGCTCACACAGCCCCTGGTAGAAGGCAACCATGCCGTCGGCATCGCGTACCGGGTCCTGCTCGGCGGCAAGGTGGTACTTGCCGTCGCGGTAGAACTCGCTGCTCGCCGGGTCCAGGGCGATGCGCACGTCGTCGCCGGGGCGGAAGCCGGCGGCGGTGATCGCCTCCAGGATCACGGTGAGGGCCTCCTCGTTGGAGGAGAGGTTCGGCGCGAAGCCGCCCTCATCGCCGACGGTGGTGGAAAGCTTCTTGGACTTCAGCACCTTCTTCAGGCTGTGGAAGACCTCCGCGCCCATGCGCAGGCCCTCCGCGAAGCTGGCGGCGCCGACCGGCATCACCATGAACTCTTGCAGATCGACGTTGTTGTCCGCGTGGCTGCCGCCGTTGAGGATATTCATCATCGGCACGGGCATCACCCGCGCCTGAGCCCCGCCGAGGTACTGGTAGAGGGGCAGGCCGCAGGTGTCGGCCGCCGCCTTGGCGCACGCCATCGACACGCCGAGGATCGCGTTGGCGCCGAGCCGTCCCTTGTTCGGCGTGCCGTCGAGCTCGATCAGGTGGGCGTCGATGGTCGCCTGCTGCGAGGCGTCCATGCCGATCAGGGCATCGGCGAGGGTATCGTTGACGTTGTTGACCGCATTCAACACCCCTTTGCCGAGGTAGCGCCCCGCGTCGCCGTCGCGCAGCTCCACGGCCTCGAAGCTACCGGTCGACGCACCCGACGGAACGGCGGCGCGGCCGTGGCCGCCCGAGGCGAGATCGACCTCCACCTCGACGGTCGGGTTGCCGCGCGAGTCGAGAATCTCTCTGGCATGTACGTTGACGATTTCCATGGCAGTCACTCTCCGGAAAGGGGGGGATTGGCGTCGCCGTGTCGCGCGCCTCAATTGAATGCCGATCGATACAGTGCGTCCACCCGCTGCAGGCTCTCTTCTAGCAGAGCGGGATCGAGCTCGTCATGGGCTATCGCGGACTCCGCGGCGGTCATCAGGGTCTCGGCGTACCCCTGGTCATGGCCGATCAGCAGCAGGTCACCCCCTGCCGCCCAGTAGCGGCGTACGATGTCCGATGGCTGGAAGTGGTCGGTGATGGCGCGCATCTCCATGTCGTCGCTGATCACCACACCGTCGTAGCGCAGGGCGTGGCGCAGCCAGCCGCGCAGGAGCCGCTCCGACAGGGTGGCCGGGAGCAGAGGGTCGACCGCGGTATAGCGGACGTGGGCCGGCATCACGAGGGTGCCGCCGCGCTCGATCAGCGCGCGGAACGGCGCCACGTCGCGGGCCATGAGCGTCGCCTCGGTCGCCTCGATCGTAGGCAGGGTGTGGTGCGAGTCGCCACCGGTGGCGCCGTGGCCGGGAAAGTGTTTCACGCAGGCAAGGACGCCGGCGCGCTCGCAGCCGCGCACGAAGGCCCGGCCGAGGCGGCCGACGAGCGCGGGATCGGCACCGAAGGAGCGCTTGCCGATGAACGCCGTCACCGGATCGGCCACCACGTCGAGGACCGGCGCGAGGTTGGTGTTGATCCCCAGGCCCGCGAGGGCCGTGGCCATCTCCTCGGCGACCGCCTCCACCTCCTCCTCGACTCCGCGCCCGCCGAGATCGCCGTGCGCTGGGTAG
>Ga0210124_1001180_pt1 | contig 11600 bp, 14 predicted proteins | sample Muzzi_PWC_D2_FD_185554 | JGI IMG/M metagenome (GOLD analysis project Ga0210124, IMG submission 185554) | Wetland microbial communities from San Francisco Bay, California, USA, that impact long-term carbon sequestration - Muzzi_PWC_D2 (SPAdes) | ecosystem: Environmental > Aquatic > Marine >...
CGTAGCATTTTCGTCGTTGCGCGCCCGCCATGAGCGCATTCCCTGCTTCCACCACCCTTTGAATATATCAACCCATGCCCGGTGCTGGGGAAAGCCGATCTGTATCTGCACCTGCTCCCGGTTGGCGATCCGGCCCTGAAAACAATCGGACCGCTCGAGTATCCTGTCGATATAGCCCTGGTCGATTGCAGATATCGGATCACGCATCTCGCGGTCCACAACGAAATGTGACAGGTCGGCGCACAAACGCATATCCGGAACGAGGTCGATCACCTGCAATGTGTAATACAGGTCATTCAACAGGCTGTCCCGGTGCGTTTCGAACAGCATTGGCAGACCGGCGCTTTCTGCTTCGGCAGTCCAGCGTTGAATGACTGGCACTGCGTCCTGCGGCCGGATCGGCATGACGCCGCCAATAATATTGACGAACATTGCGTCGAGTTCATTACCCAGTGAATAAAGCGGTTGCATGTCCGAAAGCTCGAAAGGGAATGCGTTCATCATGCAAGCCAGCCCGTACTCCTGGTAAAGCGGCTTCAGCCTGAGGGAATCCGGAATCTCAGCCACCGAGGGATCGATACAGAGCCCGTCGTAACCGGCCTCGGCGGCCATGCGAAAATTCTCCTCCGCTGATCGCTCGGGCTGATCGGGGCTGCGCAACTCCATCGCCCATAGCGACTGGAAAACCTCGAGTGTCTGCATCTGTGCTGACTACCGCTTCAGAAAGACGTCAGGAACGAAGCAGCATTACCACCGTAGACTTCGGCACGTCGCGCCGCCCGGAGAAATTCCCTGCCCTCCGGTTCCACCCCTTCGTGATTACCCACAATTCGGCGAACCCGTTGCTTGTGAAAGATCCTGAGCTGTGAGCCCAGCGGTATAACGACGGTCGGGTCGTCGCCGAACATTTCCCGATGTTTCGCCGGCAGGCGATACCAGGGCACAGTCATGTCAGCGTGGTGCGCGTTATGGAAGCCGAAATTCAGCGTGAACCAGTTGAGCCACTCCGTGTGCAGCGAATGCGGATTGCTGAAGGTATGTTCCTGCTCCCACTCGAAGTTGCCCTTGCGGGGCGGTTTCCCGAATTCATAGAGCGTCAGGCTGTAGGGATAGTCGTGTTGCAGACTATCCATGAAGCGCAGCACGGTCATCGTCAGCATGTACGCAACAGCATACAACACTGCAACTTTCGGGAAGAACACAAGCAGCGCGATGAAAATCCCGCCACGGATCAGGATCACCGCCAGGTTCCTGCGTCGCTGATTTTTTCTTTGCGGAATGATGAACGAAGTGAACACCATGATGAAATGCATGATCAGGTCGTGAGCAGGTATGTAAAACCACTCGAGGAATTTCGTGACGCGCAAAGTGAACGGATGCTCGGCGAAGAATCTCTCATAGTCGAACCAGACGACATCATCATTGTCCACGTGATGCCGAAAATGCTTGTAGCGCATGTCTTCGTACGTCCCATACGCTGATCCGCAGACCCAGCTCAGGAATCGGCCCAGCTTCGTGTTGTCGCGCATGCTTTTGAACACCAGGTTATGCCCGCACTCGTGGATCATATATGCCGCGATTGTCATCGCGTGAGCGAGAAGCAAAACGGCCGCCAGATTGGTGAGCCAGATATCCTGGAATAGCCCGATCCAGCCGGCGACGTAGGCAACGACGGCGTAGAGAACGGCACCACCGTGGTACCTGAGCCCTTCGACTTCGTTCAGCTTGTCCTGTATCGAGAAATTCATTTTATAATCAGATAGTTACTTAGATTCCGCTGACCAGGGATCGGCACTGCCCCGGTAGACGATAACCGTCGCCAAAGCGCCTGACAAGTCGGCATTTAGGGCTGTGTCAATCGCCGGGGAGTATTGTTAGCATAGCCCGCAAATTGCCGGGCAAAAGAACAGGCTATGAGATTCGAAGACAAGGTAGTCATCGTCACAGGTGCGGCACGCGGACTGGGGCAGGAATACGCAAGGCAGTTCGCCCGCCGCGGCGCACGTGTCGTTGTCAGCGACCTCCGGGATTGTGCCGAAACACTCGGCGTCATCGAAGATGAAGGCGCCAAAGGCCTTGCACTGAAGACAGACGTAACCGACGAGAGCAGCGCCGCGCAGATGGCCGCGGCAGCCGTCGAAAATTTCGGCGGAATCGACATTCTCGTTAACAATGCTGCTTTGTATGGCAGTCTCAAATTTGCACCTTTTGATCAACTCGACGAGTCCGAATGGGATGCGACGATGAACGTCAATGTGAAAAGCATCTGGCAGTGTTGCAAAGCGGTGGTGCCGGCAATGAAAGAACGCGGCTCCGGTTCCATCGTCAACATCAGTTCATTGGCTGCCACATACGGTATGCCGAACGGGCTTCACTACACTGCGTCGAAAGCGGCAGTCATCGGCGCAACGCGCGGCCTGGCACGCGAACTTGGTCGATACAACATACGTGTCAATGCCGTAGCGCCGAATGTCGTCAACACGGAGGCGACGAGCGAGGTCTTCGGTGACAAGCGTGACAAGATCATGGATGTCACCCTGTCACAGCAATCCATCAGAAAACCGCTGGAAACCGGGGACATTGTCGGCGCAGTCCTTTTTCTCAGCAGTGACCACAGCAGGCTGACGACGGGTCAGACATTGATGGTCGATGGCGGCACGGTATTTCTCTAAGGATCACGAACGAATGAAACTGGTAACTGCGATTGTTAAACCCTTCCGGCTGGACGATGTCAGGAATGCCCTCGGTGAAGTCGGCGTTCAGGGGATGACGGTTTCCGAGGTCAAAGGGTTTGGCCGGCAACGCGGCCACACGGAACTCTACCGTGGCGCCGAATACGTGGTGGATTTCCTGCCGAAGGCGAAAATTGAGGTCGCCGTTGCCGACGACCGGCTCGACGACGTCGTCGAAGCGATCATAAACAGCGCGAAAACCGGCAAGGTCGGCGACGGCAAGATCTTCGTCAGCGACATTGAGCAGGTTTGGCGAATTCGCACGAGCGAGACCGGCGAAAGCGCGCTCTAAGATAATGCGGAGTCAGGGCCCGGCTCTGTCCCCCGGAATGACCAGTGCCGCCGCCCTATAGTGGACGCCAGACAAATCCCTCGTCGCGACGCCGATAGATACCCAGTGCCTTCCCATAGACGGCTGATTCGGGAACGAGCCCGAAATACCGCCCGTCCAGGCTGTTGCCGCGATGGTCTCCGATTGCGAGCAGCATCCCATCGGGAATTACCAGGGATTCGATGTCCGGCCCGCCGCCGTCTCTCAAGTTCAGAGGCGCAACGTGCATGCCAATGGTCTCGACCGAATCGAAATCGGACGCCAGTGGCTGACCATCGATATACAGGTGCCCGTCTCTTAGCGAAACGGAATCTCCGCCGATACCGACGATTCGCTTGATCAGACGCGTGCCATCGTGCGGCGAGTCGAAAATCACGACGTCACCTCGGCTGACGGGTTTGCCTTCGATCAATTCAATACTGGTAAATGGAACTCTGAGGCCATACGAAAACTTGCTGACCAGCACCCGGTCGCCTGCCATCAGTGTGTACTCCATCGAGCCGGAGGGTACGTAATAATGATCGGCAAACGACGATCGCACGGCAAAAACGCCGAGAACCAGCAGCAGGAAGGAAGGCAGCTCGTTTTTCAACCAGGATTTTTTGGTCTTCATAGTATCTGGGACCAACAAAATTCGCCTAAGTTGCCGTGATTCCGAACGCCGCGAGTGCGGCGCGCGCGACCATCACCCAGAGAATCAGCGCGCCGAGAAAATAGCTTGCGAAGCGATGCATAACCTTGTTGGTAGTGCAATAAATCACTGCGTGCACAGCTCTACCCGCGACGAACAGCCAGGCGGCCGCAAGGTAAACGGCGTCCGCTTCAGAAGTTACATACAGGTACAGACAGAGTGCGTAGAAAATCAGCGGAAGCTCGAACTGGTTTCTGAACGCGTAAGCCGGCAGGTTCACATCGCCCGGCACGACGGCATCCATTTTCGCTGGCGTATCGACCGTCCCGAGATCGATTCGCTCCCGCGTCAGGAACGATGTTCGCCGTATGTACATGTAAATCCACACGGCGAGCGTCAGCAGCATCATGGCGAAAAAAGGCTGGAATATTTCCCGATTGCTCATTCGCCAGACAACTATTCGCCAAAATAGAATGCGTTCAGTTTATTGCCATCCAGGTCGCGGAAATAGGCTGCGTAGAAAGTGTCGCTTCGTTGCCCGGGCGCGCCTTCATCCGTACCGCCAAGTTCAAGTGCTTTCGCGTAGATCGTATCAACCATTTCCCGGGTTCCTGCCGGGATGGCAACCATGACGCCGTTACCAACGGTTGCCGCATTTTCGTCGAACGGTTTGCAGATCGAAATCGCCGGCGATTTCGGATCTGCAGACCAGGCGATAAATCTGTCCGATTCCATCATCCGGCTCGCACCCAGCGTTGCCAGCAGGTCATCGTAAAACTTCGCGGCTTCGTCGAGTTTGTTTGTACCGAGTGTCACATAGCCAATCATTTCGTTCTCCTTTTTGTTAGTTCTGTTGTCTTGATACGAGCGCCAGTAAATTTTCATCGGGGTCGCGGAAAAATGCCATCCATTCTTCCTCGCCAGGGTCCCCGAACTGGCCCGCATCATCTTTGAATACGAGCTCGGGGTCACGCTCAAAATCAATACCACTGTCTTTGAGTGAATTTGTTGCGCCGTCGATATCGGCAACTTTGAAATAGAGCACGGAACTTGCTGCTGCGGAATCGGCGCTCTGCTGAATTGACAACCGCACACCCCCGATATCGAAGAATGCCAGTCCGGGTGGATCGAAGCGGGCTATCAGCGGCAGCCGGAGCAAGTCGCGATAGAACTCGGTTGCCTGGTCGAGATCCGTTGTCGTCAACGCAACCTGGTGCAGCCCTTGAAGCATTCCCGGCCTGCTCATGACCGACTGGCGGCCGCGTTACCGAAGCGCTCGGCCGCGCGTGCCCGGGCCTTGGCGACTTCGAGTTCGCGGTTCTTCACCGGTGCATCAGTCACCAGGGAATCGACAAGACGCCTCGCAATCGCCGCCACGTCTGCAACTGCGCTTTCAAATACGTCCTCGTTTGCTTTGGAGGGTTTCGCGAATCCGCTGAGTTTGCGCACAAATTGTAACGACGACGCACGTATCTCATCGTCGGTGGCAGGTGGATCAAAGTTGAACAGCGTTTTGATGTTACGACACATGGTGTCTACCTCCTGAAGCATCCAGGTCCGTTGGTCGAGCGGCGGTGGTTACTATCGCCCATCGATGCAACTTTTCTGCAAAACTCATCGCTGCATAAGCCGGGCTGGTCGATGGCATCGTGACAAAACTGACCGCGCCGAACGACTTCTGGACTTTAGCCGGCACGAGTCGCCGAAACAATCGCGCCGCGGCCTGGCCATTGAAACACACCATCTCCAATTCCGGGTGCCGGGCGTACAGGCCGGCAAAATCGTTGGGCCTGGCGGTATTCTCATCAATTGCCGCATCCATGCTGCCGGGGCGAGTGCCCGACGCCAGAACGTCCCAAACCGCGATTCCATGTGCCGGCAAGCGTCGTGTGCGCTCTTCATATGCAAGTTGCGGACCGGCATCAAACAGTTCGCCCATGACGCGCCAGAACGCGTTCTGCGGGTGGCCGTAATACTGTTGCTTTTTCAGTGACTGCTGGCTCGGCAGGGTGCCCAGAATCAGGACATTCATGACGGGCCCGAGTATCGGCGAAAAGCCGCTAGTGACGCTCACGGCCAGCCCGCTAGATGCCGCCGGTGACGTCGAGCGATACGCCGACGGCGTACGCTGCTTTGTCTGACAACAGCCACAGGATGACCCTGGCAACGTCCTCTGGCTCACCACCGCGCTTCAGTGGAATGCCGCTCGCCAGCCGGGCGACCCGGCCCGGCTCCCCGCCAGCCGCATGCAATTCCGTATTGATAAAGCCCGGCCGCACCAGGTTGACGCGGATGCCCTCCGCTGCCAACTCCCGCGCCAGCCCCGAGGTCATTGAGTCGAGAGCACCCTTCGAGGTGGCATAGTCGATGTACTCATAGGGCGAACCTGTTCTGGCTGCCACCGATGAAACGTTGACGATCGCGCCGCCGGCCCCGCCGTTCGATCGTGACATCCTGCGAACCGCTTCCTGGGCACAAACGAATGCACCAATGACGTTCGTTTCAAGTATGCGTCGCAAACGGTCCACGCTGATGCCGGAAAACCGACTCTGCTCTTCCAGGATTCCGGCATTGTTGACCAGCGCGTTGACTGATCCGAGTTCGCGGGCTGCCCTGTCGAACATTGCCGCGACCTCGACCTCGTCGGCGACGTCGGCCTGCACTGCAATGGCACGGCCGCCGCCGGCAGAGATCTTTTCTACGACACCGTCAGCCGCTTTGCGATTGATCCGATAGTTGACGCAGACGGCATATCCCTTATCCGCGGCCAGCAGTGCGGTAGCCGCGCCGATGCCGCGGCTCGCGCCGGTAATGATGATTGACGGCCGTTCTCGTGCCATCGTCTCAGCGTCGACCCGGCACCGACTGTGGCTCGCTCGCTGCCAGGTATGCAGGCAGGGCGCATGACAGCCCGATCGTCAGGTTCAAAAAAATAAACAGCAAGGGTTTCGGCCCTTTGCCCAGGCTGCGCCTGTGGAACATTGCGATCCAGAACACCACCGATGAGATCAGGAGATCGGCAGTAAACCCGCCTGCTGCCGGGTTCGCGAAAATTGCAGACAAGAATCCGGACAAGCCGAAACCGGCTGCCGAAAAATGCTGGATGAAATAGATATACGGGATGATCGCTCCGGCGAATGCCAACCCAAGATGCTGTTTTCTCTTTGACACACTAGCTCTCCCGGCGTGCATACTTTGCCGCGCCCAGAAAGTGCAGCGACACGTAGGGTTCATTTCCGACCACCCAACTGTCATGCGGCTCGGGCGGAACGTAGAAGAGATCACCCGGTTTCATCTCCGTAACGCGCCCGTCGGAAAATGCTGCGGTCGCGACGCCGGACACGACCATGCCAACGTGTTCCACGCTGCAGAATTGCTCCCCGACATTCGGCCCGACATCAACCGACCACTTCCAGCCGGGCTGATACGTCGCCCGCCCGATTGTCATGCCGCCCAGTGTCACAGTTTCGAATTTTCCTTTGTCGAAGTGAGTAGCTTCGTCGGGTTCATCGAACCGTTTCAATACAACGTCGATTTCGTCACTTGTCAATTGAATCCTCCTCGCCCATCCGTCGGTCTGTCACGCGAGTCACCGAATATACCGCAGATACGCATACCTCACCGTTATCCCGATTTTTGCAGCTTGTCGCAATCGCAGCTTTGACCGAGCCTTGTGCAAACCCATGCGGATGGGCAAGGAGGCAAATCCATGCGTTTTCTACTCACTATTGCTCTGTCACTGTTACTGGCCAACGGGGGCGTCGCTCACGAGGTCGACGAAAAAGTTCAATGCGCGAAGATTAACGAAAAAATTCGCCATATCCAGTCGCGAATGCGATCCGGCTACACCCGCGCGCAGGGAGAACGTATGGAGACGCAACTGAGAAAGCTCAGGCAACAACGCAAATCAAAATGCAGGTAGCAAGGCGGAAATTGCCAATGACCGGTTCGCGTACTAGCATGATTCAACAACAGGGATTGTCCTTTGGGGGAACATGTCATGAAAGCGTCATTTTGTGTCGCTCTGTCTCTGCTCGCATACTCCGGTCTCGCAGTAGCAGACGAGGACGTCGGCCGGCTCGTCGGTGCGATGCTCGGTGATACGCCGATCATCAGTGACCTTGAATCATTGACAGACGAGGTCGGTGGACGGGTAACGGGATCTGCGGCAAACGGGGCCGCGATCGAATGGGCCTTGCATACATTCGAAAAGGCCGCTGTACCGGCATCCCGGGAGCCTTTCGAGATGCCTGTGCAGTGGCAGGAACTTTCGGTGTCGGCGAAAGTATCCGGCGATGTCGAATTCGTTCCAGGGGTCGTTGCAAGACCATTTTCGCCTGCTGCAGACAATCTGACTGCGCCACTCGTCGATGCCGGCATGGGAACTGCGGACGACCTGGCGCGCCTCGGCGAGGCTGTGAAAGGAGCGTGGCTTCTTGTGGAAACTGCGTTACTCGACGACACGACCGGCCTGAACGGGCTGTTCGGCGAGTATGAGACCGCGGCGGCAACGGAAGAACTGGTTCGCAAGAGTGGCGCCGCAGGGATCGTGTTCATGTCCTCACGGCCGAAAAACCTGCTTTATCGCCTGGTGTCGTCACAGAACCCGCAGCCGCGAATACTGATGGAAAGAGAGGATGCCAAGCGGGTGCAACGCCTGTTGCGTGCGGGAAAATTGCTGTCGTTGACGGCAACGATCGAGGTTGACGCTGGATACGCCTACCAGTCGGCCAATGTCATCGGAGAAATTCGTGGCAGCACAAGGCCCGATGAGATCGTTTTGATCGGCGCGCATCTCGATTCGCACGACCTCGGCACGGGCGCGCTGGACAACGGATCCAACGCCACAATGGTCATCGACATCGCCCGCCAGATCACGCGGCTTGGACTGAAACCGGCCCGGACGATCCGGTTTGCGTTGTGGAATGGCGAGGAACAGGGCCTTATTGGTTCGTGGCGCTATACACAGCAGCACAACGACGAACTCGACAAGCACGTCATGGCATCGTCATTCGATATCGGCACCGGTCGATTGCTCGGCTTCTATACCGGAGGCATGGACGGGCTCGCCGGGATGACCGATGTCCACTTGCGGCCGGTCGCCGGCCTCGGTCCATTCGAGCATCTGAATGTGCCGGTCGTCGGTACTGACAATTTCGATTTCATGATGGAAGGTGTGCCCAATCTCGTCGGGCACCAGGCCGACGCCAACTACGCGTCAAATTATCATGCCGCGTCAGATACCTTTGACAAAGTCGACCAGCAGCAGCTGAAACTGAATTCTGCCATCGCCGCCGCGGTCGTATGGGGATTTGCAAATTCGGCCGATCGGTTACCGCGGCAGAGCCGGGCACAGATCGAGCAGCTGATCAGCACAACCGATCTTGAAACGCAGATGCGAAATTTTGGCGTGTGGAATGACTGGTCGAGCGGACGGCGCGGGCGGCAACGTTAAAAACGCCGCTCCCGAACTCCTGTCCTCCGCGGCATAAGTACATCCCTGTACAAAAACGGCGGCCCGGAGGCCGCCGCTATCTTTCAACTACAAGCAATCACTCAGAACATCAGTTTGACGTTGACTGAGTACATCCGGCCAACGGTATCGAACAAGCTCGGGAACGTGTTGCCCGAGTTGAACGATGTCGACCCGGTCTCGTTGCCGAGGATCGGTGGATCTTCATCCATCAGATTGGTGACGAGCAGTGAAACACGCGCCCAATCCTGGAAAGAATATGCCAGCGACAGGTCGGTGTAGTTGTGCGCACTGACCGAGCGGAATGCCGGGAACAACGATGCCGCTTCATTGGACTGAGCGTCCATGGCGCCAATGTGTCGCCATAACAACGACGCGCTGTACTCGTCGAGATTCCAGTTGACGCGGAACGTTGACCTGAACTCGGGCACCGGATCGCAAGACGTGCCGTAGACACCATTACAGTCCACAACCGGTGAAGCCGCCGTCGTCTGGAACTCGTTGGTCAGGTACTTGTGCGCGGTGAGCGAGAAGCCCAGGTCTCCGTACCGACCGATATCCGTGCTCGTATTCACGATGAGATCAATGCCTTCAGCATGGAAGGACGTGAAATTCGTGTAGTAAGCCGGCACACCGGTTCCAGTTTCTGTAAATGCGCCGCCGATTCTGACGATGCCGGCACACGCCACCGGATCCTGCAGGACGTAGCAAAGGTCCAGCGCTTCCTGTCCCGTCGGCGTATCGATGTAGTCCTCGATATCGATGTCATAGTAATCGAGCGACATCGTCGTCGGGAATCGATCCATGAAGCTCGGTTCCCAGACAAAACCCATCGTAGTCGTAGTCGCCGTCTCCGGCTTTGGCAGGTTGGCCGGGTTCGTACCGGTAAAGACGTTGATCTGACCCGAGATGATGTCCTGGGTCGTGCCAACCTGGCTGGGTAGCTGACCGGTGGATACACAAAGGTTGAACAGGTCGCTGCCCGGCGCCGGCGGGTTCGGGTTGCCGACCGAGCAAGGATCCAGGGTTGCATTGTCCAATCCTGTCGTGATCGGCCGGAACAACTCGCCAATGTTCGCGACGCGAACGGCTTGTTGTTGCATGAAGCGGAAGCGGAATCCGTCAACAACCTCCCAGCTCAGCCCGGCTTTCCATGAATCGGTGTTGCCCTGCGGGTTGAAGTCGGAATTACGATAGCCGAGTTCGAGGCTGACGTTTTCCATGCCGGTTTTGCCCTGGACAAGCGGCAGTACGGCTTCGACGAAATATTCGTCCGAATCGTACGAACCGTTGACCGGGAGACGATTGCCGCCGGCGCCGCCCTGGCAGCTTGCCGGTGCGAGCTTCAGGCATTCGTCAGGCGAGGAACTCGCCGTCGTTTCACCGTATTCGACACCGAATGCGACCGAGAGACCGTCGTAAGCAGAAGGCAACTTCAGTTGATCAATCGTGCCATCGATAGAGGCATGCCAGATCGTCTGTGTGGCTTTGCGCAGGTCACTGGCAATCGCGATGAAAAACCCGTCGAGGCGCTGTTGCTCGGTGATCGATCCTACCGGCCCGAATACATTGATCGGCGTGCAGGGTGCAGGTGTGACAACGCCATTCAAGTCGATGCACTGAGTCGCGTCCACCGTGTTGATGCCCAGCGCAAGGTTGGTCAGGTTGGTAAAGCCATCCCGCGTTTCCACGAAGTCGGATACGGCGTACTGGTAGGATACGTCGAAGTCCCAGCCCTCCATTGCACCGGGAAGGTTTCCACGCGCTCCCAGCAGGTACTGCGCATAGTTAGTCTTGAATATGCCGGTACGCGGGCCGAGTTCGATCGTACGGCGTCGGGCGGTCGACGTGAAGGCGTCGTTATTGTCGAACACGCCATCATTGTTGAAGTCCTGAATACCGACCGAATTGAAGCCCGTAGGGTCTGCCGCCAACGCAGCCTGGGTAGCGGCCAGCGCGTCCAGGTCATCCTGCGTCGGATTCGGAATCGCCTGGATCCGGGCAATCTCATCGTTCTGGGCGGTCACGAATGCGACTGCACCTGCATTCAGGTCATTGACGATCGTTGTGCGGGCCGCGTCCGTAAAGAACGGGTTCATCACGGGAATCGTAAAGGCGGATCCAAATGTTCCCGAAGGAGCAATCTGGAAAGCCGATTCGTTCTGCGAGTATGTAGCCCGGGCGTATGCCTCGACGTTGTCGTTCACATCATACGAGGCAATCGTTGTCGCCTGCCAGCGCTCTTGCGGCGTCTGGTAATAGTTGAACGGGTTGAAGTTGAAGCGTGCACAGCGTGGTGAGGCAAGGCTCATGTCGTCGCGGAACTGGTACGAGTTACCACTGCGAAGATCCAGCGTACCCGGGATGGCCGTCGTCGATCCAACGCCCGTCGTGAAGGCAGTTGCGAAAGAACCTTCGCCGCCGGAACAGCTG
>Ga0210124_1001184_pt1 | contig 11586 bp, 12 predicted proteins | sample Muzzi_PWC_D2_FD_185554 | JGI IMG/M metagenome (GOLD analysis project Ga0210124, IMG submission 185554) | Wetland microbial communities from San Francisco Bay, California, USA, that impact long-term carbon sequestration - Muzzi_PWC_D2 (SPAdes) | ecosystem: Environmental > Aquatic > Marine >...
TTGAGCGCCTGGCGATAGGCCTCGACCACCTGCTCGTGGGTGACCCCGTACTTTGCTTCCACCGGGTTGCCGATGATGATATTACCGGTGCGGCGCGGACCCGGGTTGTAGCGGAAGCAGACCAACTCCGGAAAGGGCTCCGGCACCTTGCCGAGCAGTGAAATGTCGTCGAGATTGAGGATACAGCCTCCCCCGCCGAGCGCCGCGGCGAACTCATGCGGTGTGGTGTTGTTGGAGGTGAACATGATCTCTTCCCCCTCGGCCCCGACCTGCCGGCTCATGACCAGCTCGGGGATCGAGCTGCAATCGAATCCGAACCCCAGCCGCTTCATCAGCTTGAGGATCTCGGGATTCGGCAGCGCCTTGACGGCGTAGAATTCCTGAAAACCGTCGATCCCGGCAAAGGCCTGCTTGAGTTCCTCGCCGGTCTGCAAAATGCCGGCCTCGTCATAAATGTGGAAAGGTGTGCCGTAGTGTTCGGCAATCTGTTCCAGGTTCGGGAACAGTCGGGTTTGAAATGAATCTGACATGGGCATCGGATGATCTCTCCTCTGATGGTTCGGCTTAATCAGCCTAATTCGATACGTCTGGTTTCTTTCAGGGTGTTGAGGACGATGTGGGTTCGGGTGCTGCGAACACCTTGAATGGCTAGCAGCTCCGAGTTCAAAGTCCTGCCAAGCTTGGCCGGATCTGAAGCCCGCACCTTGAGAAGATAGCCATCTTCGCCGGCGACCTGGTGAACTTCCTGCACACCCGTCACCGAATTCAGTTCCTGCTCAAGGAGTCCGTTGTCAGCCACCCGGTCGATATCAACAAAGACAAATGCCGCCAACCCCTGGCCGAACGGTTCCGGGTTGAGGCGCACCTCGTACCCTTCGATAATGCCCCGTTCTTCAAGCTTGCGAATTCGCTCCAGCACAGCTGAGGGCGCCATGCCAACCTGTCGGGCGACTTCGGCGTTGGGGATTCGCGCTTTATCCTGAAGAATAACTAGTATTTTCAGGTCAATATCGTCGAACATTCAGAATAGCCTCCATTTTTCAGAATATTATTCATTAATGACCGCGGTTGTCAAGGACAAAGAAGAGCCCATACTTTTAGCAACCCATTGGGAAAGTTCTCCATTTTTTCTTCATCGAATGGGAGCTGTCCCTGTCCAGGCCCATGACAGCAGTGGCCCGGAGAATTTCAGTCAGTTATAAACTCGGCCAACCGGTTGATGACTTGACCTTTATGTTTATTTCCGTATACAGTTAATTAAAACGCTGGTTTGATATCGAGCTTGGCCTCGATTTTTTTGTTTTTTGTATTAATGAGTGGTGTCGTTCTCTGGTTCTTTATCCTTGTCTGGAGTGAACAGACCTGAACGTTCTTGCTGGGACATCGCTTCGCGATGTTACTCCCAGCCCAATAACCTCATTGGTCGCCTTGTGCTATTGAAGGCGAACAAGCCAAAGCGGGGAACATGTCTGTGGATGGCCTCTGGTCAGAAGTGCCCACCAACGGGACTCTGTCCATAACCTCTGACGGCGGATCGCTCGACAGGGTGCTTCATGACATCATGGCGCATCTCGATGTCGGTATCGTTGTGTTCAATGTTCCGGAGCGGCAACTCGCCTTCCTCAACAAAACCGCGCTGCAGCTGCTGGCCGACAGTATCTCGAAACCGAGTTACTCAATCTTGTTTGACTTGCTGTTGGGGGGGCAACCCTTGTCTGAGGCCATTCCGAGGCAGATGCAAGTGCGCTCCGGTAATCGCCTGCTTGGCTACACGATTTATCGTATAGCCGAGAACTACCTGTGCCTGTTAATCAATGACATCACTGAAAAAAGCCGTCTCATGTCCATTGCCGAAGCGGTCAACACCATGGACAACATCGGCTACGTCTTTTCGGGCATTCGCCACGAGATCGGCAATCCGATCAACTCCATCAAGATGACCATGAGCGTTCTTAAGCACAATCTTGCCGAATTTTCGGCGGAGATGGTTGAAGAATATGTCGACCGTACCCTGTCGGAGATTGGTAGGGTCGAATACCTGCTGCAATCCCTTCGTAATTTCAGCATGTTTGAAAATGTCGAATTGAAGCCGCTCGAGCTGATCGGTTTCCTCGAAACAATCATGTCGATGGCAGAGAAGGATATGGAACTCAGGGGAATTGCCCTGCAAAGTGAACTGCAGCAGAGCAAGTTCTCCGTTCTTGCCGATGCGCGTGCCCTGCAGCAGGTGCTGCTGAATCTACTGGCGAATGCTGCCAGTGCTCTGGAGGGAAGAGAGGACCCGGTTATCACGATTCGGCTCAACAGGGAATCCGATCTGATCCGTCTGAGTGTCTGTGATAACGGACCTGGCATGTCGGAGAGTGAATTGAAACAGCTTTTCAAACCCTTCTATACGACCAAGGCAGAAGGGACCGGTCTGGGACTGGTGATCTGCCGCAAGATGCTGGCACAGATGAACTGTAGCATCGAGGTGCAAAGTACGCCTGGTCAGGGCACCTCCGTGGATATTTCTCTCAATCCCCGGGATGGTCATGCCCAGTAGTCCGTTGCGCAAGTTGCTGGTCATCGATGACGACAGGATCCTCGGTGCGGCCCTGAAGGATGGTTTGTCCGGCCCGGCGTTGGAAGTGCTGCTGGCACCAAGCGCCGCAGAAGGGCTGGATGCCTGCCGTCACCACAAGATTGACGTGGTGTTGCTGGATCAGAACCTGCCGGATGGTCCTGGATCGACGCTCTGTGGAAAGATTCTCGATGCCAACGAGCGCTGTAAGATCATTTTCATCACCGCTTTCCCCGATTTCAACAATGCGGTCTTGGCGATCAAGGCCGGAGCCTACGATTACCTCTCCAAACCGTTCGAGTTCGAAGAGGTCAAGCTGCTGGTCAACCGGGCCTTCAGCACCCAGGGGCTGGAGCAAGCACGGGATCTTGAAAGCTATCGTGCCCAGCGTGATTCGGCGAAATCCGATCTGATCGCCGGGCAGACTGGGCTGGGCGAAGTGGAACGGATGGTCAATCTGGCGGCTCACGAAGAGGCTCCGGTGCTGATCACCGGCGAGACTGGTACCGGCAAGAATGTCATCGCCAAGGCGATTCACTACCGCAGCTTTGCAGCACAGGCCCCATTGGTCTGCATCAACTGTGCTTCCTTGCCGGAAAGCCTCATCGAGGCGGAATTGTTCGGCTACGAAAAGGGGGCATTTACCGGTGCGGTCAATGCCAAGCAGGGATTGCTGGAGGTCGCCGAGGGGGGAACACTATTCCTGGATGAGATTGGAGAACTGCCGCTGCACCTGCAGGCCAAACTCCTCGGCGTGCTGGAAGACCATCAGATTCGTCGACTGGGGGGGACGGTCAGCCGGCCTGTCGCGGTGAGAATCCTAGCGGCGACGAATCTCGACCTGGATTCCGCCATGCAGCAAAACCGGTTCCGCCAAGACCTTTTCTATCGTCTCAACGTTCTCCGTATCCACCTTCCGCCATTACGCGAGCGACTGCAGGATCTCCCCCAGCTGTGTCAGGTCATTCTGCAGGAAACAGCACGCGGACGAACCCTCGAACTGCCTGCCAGCGAGTTGCGCCGACTGGGCCACTACCACTGGCCGGGGAACGTCAGGGAACTGAAAAACATCATCGAGCGCGCAGCCATTCTTCAAAAGGACGGCATCATCCGACCATCCCGACTTATCGACGTGGAGAGCGACGGACCTGTCCCGGCGGCAACGAACGAGTCTCAGGTTCGAAAACTCGAAGATGTCGAACTGGAGTACATTCTCTTCGCCCTTGACCAACACCAGGGCAACCTGACCGCCACGGCCCGCAGTTTGGGGATCGGTTTGTCAACTCTCAAACGCAAGCTCAAATCCGCAGAGACCTGAGCTGTAATCCGTTCATTTTGAGCCCCACCCGTTCAAAATGAACAGGTGGGGTTGAACCACAGCCCACCTTCTGAATCTCATCAATTCCACAACATATCGTATTCATTGATTTATTTTGGATATCCCGGTTTGGCACGTCCGTTGCTTCACAAATTGGGACGTACGCCAAGGAGGCCGTTCATGAAACAGGTCCTGATTGTCGATGATGAAAAACTTTTCTTGATGAGTGTTCGTGACGGCCTGGCTCTTCAGGGTGAGTCGCTGCAATTGCACCTGGCGTTCAACGGGCAGGAAGCCATTGAGACCTTGCAGCAGCAACGGATCGACCTCGTTGTGACCGATCTGAAAATGCCGGTCATGGACGGTTTTCAATTACTGGCGTACATGAGCAGTCACTTTCCGGGCATTCCGGTCATCGTCATGACCGCGTTTGGAACACCGCAGATCGAAGATCGCATCAAAGAATTCAACCCCCTCCACTACCTGGAAAAGCCGCTGGACCTGGAAGCACTGGCCAGCGCCATTCGAGAAGCGCTGAACTCCAACCCCCGCAGCGTCATCCGTGGGATCGCTCTTGCGACCTTCCTGCAATTGGTGCAGTTGGAAAAAAAGACCTGCACGCTCTCAATCAAAAGTGGATCGGAGTCGGGGCAGTTATTCATTCGCCAGGGGGAGTTGCTGGACGCCGTAACCCAGTCCGCCTCCGGAATCGAGGCCGTCTACCAGGTAGTCTGCTGGGATGAGCCGGAAATCAACATGGATGGTGTTTGCCTGTGCAAGGAGAAGAAGATCGAGGGATCCATCGAACATGTTCTGCTCGAGGCGTTTCGTCGGCAGGACGAGCGGGACAATACCTTTACGTGTGAAACTGCGCTGGCCGCCGAGGCTGCCCCGGAAGATTGGTCTGACGTGCAGGAATCGCTCATGTCGCTGGCACAGAAGGAGGAGTCTGCCGAACAGTCGGGAGCTGCGACGGCACCTGCCAAATTAAAGGTTTCCGCCACCGAATTAACGCCGGCCAAGTTCCCGGATCACTTGCAGATCCTGTTTCGGGATTCGGACCTGGTCGACTCCTACGCCTTGTTCGACGCCAAGGGCTTCATCCTTGGTCAGCAGCCCGAAATGAGCAGGCTGGGCAAGATGGTACCGCTGCTCTGTCTCGCAGCGGCGGACCAGATTGGAACGCAACTGGGCAACCCACTGGACTATATCGAGTGTACTGACGCCAAAGGAGTGCGCTATCTGATCTGCTCAACGCCGGGCGGACAACTGGTGGCAGAGCTCAAGTCGGGTGCCGGCGGGAATGAACTGATCAAGGCGCTTGCGGTTGGGCCGACCGCCGCCTGAGGTGAGGAGAAGAGTCATGAAGCAGATCTTTGAGGAAATCAAGTTTGTGCCCGGGGTGCTGGGGGTCTTCGTCCTGCACGCTAAAAAGGGGATTTTGGGCAGTTCGGTTCCGGTTGTTTTCAAACCGGAGAAGCTGCTGGAGATCAGTCGGCAACTGCTTAAAATTTATTCCGTGACCCGGATGAACCTAAAACCGATGCAGGATATTGCATTATATTTCGACGGGTCCGTGCTGGTGCTGCGCAAAGTCTCCGAGCTGGTCTTTCTGGTCGTGATCTGCGAGCCGCAAGTTAACACCAATATGTTGAATATGTCGGTGGGGCTTGCGGGAGAGGAGTTGCTAAGCAAACTCAACATTCCGGAAACTGCTCAAACGGGTGCGCCGACGCCAAAAACCCTGGATGAAGTTCGAGCTTCAGCACCGTTGGTCCCCTCCCTGCAAAGGATTGAAGACAACCTCGCAACCCTGATGGGACCGGTTGCCGAGCTGGTCCTTGACGAAGCACTGAACGAGTGGTTTCGTGGTGGTGGTAATTCGGTCGATCATCTCCCCCGGCTCGTCACCATTCTCTGTCGGGAAATTTCTGATCCAGACAAGTGCCGGGAATTTCAGGCTGCCATCAAACCGTAACGAACCTGCAAATGTGGGGGTGATCGATGTCGAAGATCAATGAATTTCTCAATGAACTCGGATCCTTGCCGGGTGTAGACAGCTATCTTCTCGTGAATGACGGTGGCCAGCTGGTCACCAAAACGAAGCTGGCCTCGGAGGAACTGGGGGCGGCCATGCAGGTCATTCTGCTGGCTTCCCGAAAGATTCAAACTTCGCTCGGGATGAAACGCCTGCGCCACTTGAACCTTGCTGATGACGACGGTGGCAGACTACTTATCTTCCCTCTGGGGCGTTATCTGCTGGGCATCTCCCAGTTGAAAGACCAGGTTGAACACGATCTTTCCGCCTTGGTGCCCGAGCTCATCAAACGTTTTCAGTCGAAAGCACAATAACGAACATTTTTAAGGAGGTTTCTATGTCTCAGACCAAACGATCTTTCGGGATTTTCCACAAGATATTGCTTGCTATGCTGCTGGTTGCCCTGGTGCCCATGGGGATCATCTGGTTTCTCGATTTCCAATCCGCAAATGCTGAGAACGAGCGGCATGTCCGTGAGCAGCTCTCGGCCTATGCAGACGGTCTGACTCGGCAGGTCGACTCCTGGGTGGATATGAACCGGAGGATGCTGCTGCAGAATGCTTCGCTGGAAGATATGCGCACCATGCGATCTGGTCAGCAAGTTGCGCTGCTCAAGAATATCATCGACAACTACGAATGGAATTATCTTGCCTTTACCACCGACGTCAGCGGCAACAACATCAGCCGTAGCGATGGAAAATCACTCAAATACTATGGTGATCGCCAGTACATTCAGCAAGTTGTTGATGGTGCGGAACTCGGCAAACAGGTCCTGATCGGTAAGAGCTCAGGGGTCCCGGCACTGGTTCTGTCAACGCCGATCTTCAACGATAACAAGCAACTGACCGGTGTGCTCGCCACCGCCATGACCATCAACGACATCTCCAATACCGTCACGGCCGCGCGGATCGGTAAAACCGGTTTCGCATTCCTGCTGGATGAAAAAGGCCAGGTCGTTTCGCACCCATCCGAGGAATACACCAGGGTCCGCAAGGACTTGAGCACACATCCGGCATTTGTTGCGCTGAATCAGCAGAGCCAACGCAGCACTGTCTTCGAAGATGAAAGTGGCAAGAAGGTCATCGCCTACATGACCCGTACAGCGCAAGGGTGGACGATGGTCGCACAGCAGGATTATGCCGAAGTTTACCAGAGCATCACGGCCGGGCAGAGAAACGCGCTGATTCTTTTGGTCGTGACCTTGCTGGTGGTTGTTGCCATCGCCCTGGTGATTGCCCGCGGCCTGTCGCGGCCGATTCTCAACCTAACTAAAATGACCGAAGCCCTCAGCAAGGGGAATCTTAATGTCACCATTCAAGAGGTTTCGCGAAAAGATGAGATCGGCGCCCTGGCGCAAGGGGTGGAACGACTCGGTACCAGCATCCGCTATGCCATGGAACGATTGAAGAAGAGCAAAGCGACCGGTACCAGCGCAGGTTAAGGAAGCACCAACAACATTGGTCACTAGCCCCGGGAGCCGTGATTCGGCTTCCGGGGCTTTTTCATTGATCAGGGCAGGCCATGAATCTCCCCCAGTCGTTTCAATAAGGCGGATCTGTTCATCCTGAATCGATGCGGTGGGTTTCTTTCAAGGTATTGAGAGCAATGTGGGTGCGGGTACTGCGAACACTTCGCCGGGCAGATGCATCAGGAACCGGTCAGTAATCGTACCTCAGGCTGACCAGCAGCAGATCCCGGTCCATTTGCAGATCAAGGGTCGTGATGTTCTGTGAATCGGAAAGCAGGCCATGCTGAAGAACTCTGGCGACAAAGTGCCCGAGCGCCAGCCCGGCGAGAACGTCGGATGGATAGTGCTTGCCTGCTTCGATGCGCGACCAGGCCGTTCCCCACGCCAGGCCGTATCCGGCGCCGGCGAGGATTATCCGGTTCGGGGGGGAGAGCGGCAGGGAATTGAGATTGTCGGCAAACAGGACGGCATTGGCCGCGGCCAGGCTGCTGTGTCCGGACGGGAAACTCTGGCGATCGCTTGCGTCGGGCCGGGAGCGTTGAACCGTCTCCTTCAAACCGTAGGTTATGCCGCCTGCCGCCAGATTGGTGGACAGCCCGAGGCCGAGGCCGCGGGCCTTGCTGCTTTGCCAGGCCGATCCGTTGCCGCTGTCGGCCAGCACGGCGCTGCCGAGATAGAGCCCGGAAATACTCCCCAGCAGCCAGTCGCCGGTCCGGTCGGCCTCGTCGCCGAACAGCGGCTGCTCCTCCCGGGCCCAATCGCTGACCTCCCGGTCAAGGTCGCCGAACGAAAATGCCAGCGCCCCTGCCGCCGGTCCCCAGGTGAGGGGGTCCTTCAGGGCGGCGACGGCAGACCGTCCCAGCTTGTTCCAGCCTGGAGTAAAGTCGACCCGGCTCCCCCAGGGAGGATGCCCGGGCACGGCAGCACAACCGGAGAGCAGGGCTGTACTGACCAGCAGAAACGTAGCGAGCCGACCTAAGCGGTCCTCCCGCAAAGAGGCCACCATCTCAGTCAGTGTCTGCTTCGGCAACGGTAATTTCCAGGGGTTGGCTCTTCAGTCGCTTGTAGTAGAAGTTCTGCCCGTAGAGTACGGCCGCCGGGTTGTGGCCGGTGACCCGGTCCTTGACCACCAGGGTGGTGACCGGGGCCTTTGAATACTTGTTGAACAGCATGTCATGGCCGACGCAGAGCCCCATGATGATGTTCATGTCGGTCTGCTGGGCGTTGCAGATCTCCGCCTGGGCGATCGGGTTGCAGGCCGGCTCGAAGGTGTTGGGACGCACTTTCTCCGCTTCGGTCAGATCGAGGTCGAGCTTGTCGATGCTGCCGGCTTTGCAGCAGGCCGAGTAGGGCTCCAGCCCCTGGGCGGTGAGGATCACGCTCAAGCGGTTGGTTTCGTCGAGCAGGCCGATGCAGGTGGCGATGCCGATCTTCTTGAATCCCATCAGCTTGCACAGGGCGATGGTATCCTCGATCCTGGTCCAGCGGGCCTGGATGGTTGTTGAACCGGGGGTCTTGAGATAGCAGAGCCCTTCGACCCGTGCCGCTTGTTTGGCCAGGCGGGCGTCGAAATCGTCCCCCCGGTATTTGGCGAATGATTCGGCGATGATTCCGGCATAGGGGCCGCTGGGGCAATAACCGGGTTTCGGCGGCCCGCTTCCCGGCTCACTCCAGCAGTTGGTCGTTCCCTGCTTGCGCATGATTTCAGTACAGCTCGAACAACTCGGAGTGAAAATTTCTTCAGCCATTGCCTCTCTCCCATGCAGTCGTGTTCGGAATCCTGCTAGAATGAATAATATCGATATTACACTATAGGGGAACTTGGACAGCAGTGCAAAGAGTTAGCGGATCGACTGGCGTTATCACCCTGTCAGGAGAGTATTGAAGTGCAGTTGCTCAGGCCGATCAGTCGGGATGCACTTGAACCCTGCCCCTATCTGCCGGGGCGGGAAAAGCAGTTCGAATATTTTTTTGCGGTCAGCCTCAGCGGTACAGAACTCGCCGGACTGCTGGCGGAAGGCTGGCGAAAGTTCGGCCCCTATTTTTTCCGTCCGGCCTGTCCGGGGTGCCGGCAATGCGTGCCGGTCAGGGTCCCGGTCAAGAGCTTTGCCCCCTCGCGCAGTCAGCGGAGGGTCCTGAGATGCAACCAGGATTTGCAGGTCCGCTTCGGTCCGTTAAGGTACCGCGAGCGGATATTCGAACTCTACCGGAAGCATTCGCTGCAGAGATTCGGTATCGACTCCACCCCGAACGATTTCGCCAGCTATTTTTACCTGCCGTCCTGCCCGGTTTTGCAGTCGGAGGTGTACCGGGGCGAGCAGCTGATCGCCGTCGGTTTTCTTGACCAGGCCAGTGATGCCCTGAGCAGTGTCTATTTTTGCTTTGATCCAGAGTTCGCCGATCGGAGCCTGGGGATCTTCGGCGCGCTGGTGGAAATCGAACATGCCCGGCGGTTGGGGCTGGACTTCTATTATCTCGGTTACCTGGTCGATGGCTGCCCGAGCATGCATTACAAGGATCATTTTCGGCCGCGGCAATATTACGATTGGGAGACCCGGGCCTGGCAGGATGTGACGTCCGCTCCGGTCGCGTCGCGACCGGAAGTGTCGTCTGCGGATTGAGACGAATTATCCTGCAGTTCCCGCAGCAAGGTGACGGTCTCAGCCGGCTCGGGACGGCGCGTGTGATCGAGGTTAACCGCCGTATGACGAATGTTGCCGTCGCTTCCGACAATATAGCGGGCCGGCATCGGCAGGGTTCCGCTGGCTTCCCCGTTGATCCTTTCCAGATCGATGCCGAAGCCGCGATAGGCCTCCAGCAGTTCCTCCGGGACCGTTCTCACGACCCCGAACTCGGCCGCCAGCCGGTTCCCCGCGTCCTGCAACAGCGGGAATGCCAGTTGCAGCTTATCGCGCATCTTGCGGGCGTATCGGGTCGCGATCGGGGAGATCGCGACCAGGCTGGCGCCGGCGGCCGCAATCTGGTCATAAACGGCCTGCAGAGCTTCCAGCTCCGCTTTGCAGTAGGGTCACCAGCTCCCCCGGTAGAAGTTGATCACCAGCGGCCCGGCTTGCAGCAGCTCCTGCGAGCGTAAGACCCGGCCCGCCGAATCTTCCAGCGAAAACTCCGGCATCCTTGCCCCAGGTCCCAAGGCCTTTTGCAGCAGCCTCCCGGCTTCGAGCTGTTCCAGAGCCCGGGCCATGATGCCCCTGGTTTCCTCCGACATCGTGCCGCGGGACTGATCTCTCATGGTATCGAGTTGTTCCTGTAGACCCATTGCAAACTCCTCGTTTCCCTTCATGGTTGTTTTTTTAGCATAACGTGAATCATTTTCATTGTGGTGCCGAGAGGGAATTTTTCGTGTTTCGGTTCGCAATATGGCCAGAATGACACACAGATCTGGTGATAAGCCGCCATTCGGATCGGGCCCGTCCTTTAGAATCGGATGTCTGGCCGCTCAGGAAGAAAATAATAAAAAATTAAAAAAGTGTAATCATAGAAACCGGGTTTATGTTTAAGTTCTTGTAATCATTGAATAATCTTTGGAGGTAGAGCAAAAAAGGCAGGTTGCAGAATAATGTCTACAAAATAATGTTTTGAAATAATACTTTTAAAAACAATAAGTTATGGCGTGATTCTCGCTTGTTTTGCAGTGCATCAATCATCCCCGTAAAAGAAGGCCACGTCATGTTTGAAATGTTCACAACGGCCCTGGCTGGATACGCCGCCATTATTATCGGCGCTCAAGTCGTCGGCCTGTTCCGCAAGAATTGATGATCCGAACCCTGCGAAGCGATTTATTACCTTTTCCTTATCCTGCTTCGCTCTACGGTGCAGCAACTACCGGGATGGCCACTTTGACCATCCTGTTTTTTTTCTCAGAAATAGTCCTGCAAACCTTCCGTGAGGTCTTCCCAACTGGCGAAGGCACGTTGCCCGGCCGGTAACGTCTCGGCTGGTTGTCTATCAAGCCAGCTGACGGCAAAATGCTTGGCACCGCTGCAACCCAGGAGAAACTCCGGCGAGGTCGGGCGGCGCACGACGCTGGCCGCCGGCCCCGGCTCCAGCGGCAGTTCCCAGTCGCCCCGCTCCGGGCGCCCCTGGGGCGCCAGGCTCACCTGGTCATAGCTGACCGACAGCTTCTGGCGCTGCCACGTGACCGAACCCAACAGACTCGAAGCAAACTGCAATCGCGTCCG
>Ga0210124_1001187_pt1 | contig 11562 bp, 10 predicted proteins | sample Muzzi_PWC_D2_FD_185554 | JGI IMG/M metagenome (GOLD analysis project Ga0210124, IMG submission 185554) | Wetland microbial communities from San Francisco Bay, California, USA, that impact long-term carbon sequestration - Muzzi_PWC_D2 (SPAdes) | ecosystem: Environmental > Aquatic > Marine >...
CGCTCCTCGCGATCTCTCCCTACCCCTATCGCCGCCCCGACCCGCAGGCGACCGTGCTCATCCTTGCAGGCGTTGGGGTATTTGCGGGCCTTCTCGATGTCCTTGGTGGTGATCAAGCCGCGCAGGTTGAAGTCGTCGTCGACGATCAGGAGCTTCTCGATGCGATGGGTGTGGAGGAGCGCCTTCGCATCTTCGAGGCTCGTGCCCTCGGGCCCGGTGACCAGGTTCTTGCTGGTCATCACCTCCCGCACCTTCAGGGCGTGGTCATTCACGAAGCGCAGGTCGCGGTTGGTGAGAATTCCCACCAGGCGGCGCCCTTCGGTCACCGGCACCCCGGAGATGCGATAGGTGCGCATGATCTCCAGGGCCTCGTGGATCGGCCGGTCGGGGCCGATGGTGATCGGGTCGAGGATCATCCCCGACTCCGACTTCTTGACCTTCTCCACCTCGTGGGCCTGGGCTGCCGGCAACATGTTCTTGTGCAGGATGGAGAGCCCCCCCTCCTGCGCGAGGGCGATGGCGAGGCGCGACTCGGAGACCGTGTCCATCGCCGCCGACAGCAACGGCACCCTGAGGCGAATGTCGCGGGTCAGGCGCGTGGAGAGATCCACCTCGTTGGGCAAGACCGCCGAATACCCCGGGACCAGCAATACGTCATCAAACGTGAGACCAAGGGGGGGAATTTCTTCCAGCATCGAAGGCTCCAAGAGGGTAGCGGAGTTCTACTGGGTCTCCCCGCCATATTCAACCCGAGGGGCCGATCGAGAAGCGTCGGCCGTCAACGCAGGAAGCCAGGAAAGGGCGGTCTACCCAGCCGGAGGACAGGCACACAAAGGACAAAACGCGGGGGTCGACGATCATACCACCCGGGCCACTCCCCAAACTGGTGGCCAGCGCGTACGAGCCTGTAGCGCGGTCGCTGCGACCGCGGCGCGATGTCGCAGAACCCCGGCTATTGAAGCCGCCCCGTCAACTCCGTCAGATAGCTCCGGAAGGCTGGCCCGAGGGTGTCGTCGCGCAGGGCGTACTCTACTGTCGCCTTCAAGAAACCGAGCTTGTCGCCCGCATCGTAACGAGTGCCCTCGAATTCGAGGGCGTAGATGAACTGGGTCTCCAGCAACCGCACCAGGGCATCGGTGAGCTGGATCTCGCCGCCGCGACCGGCAGTGACCTTCTCCAGCTCCGCAAAGACCTGCGGGGTGAGGATATAGCGCCCGACGATGGCGAGGTTGGAGGGTGCCTCCTCCGGGGTCGGCTTCTCCACCATGGCTGCCACGCGGAAGGCATTGCCCTCCAGCGGTTGAGCATCGAGGATGCCGTAACGGCCGGTCTGCTCGTGCGGCACCCGCTCGGCCGCGACCACCGACCCGCCACGCTCTTCATAGAGACGCAGCATCTGCGCCAGACACGGCGGATCGGCATGGATCAGGTCATCGGCCAGCACCACGGCGAACGGTTCGTCCCCCACCAGCCGCCGTGCGCAGAGCACGGCGTGGCCGAGTCCCAGGGGCTGCCGCTGCCGGACAAAGCTGATCTGGACGCGGTCCAGCAGCTCATAGGTGGAGGCCAACATGTCACTCTTGCCGCTTTGCTCCAGGAAATAGTCCAGCTCGAAGGACAGGTCGAAGTGGTCGGCGATCGCTCGTTTCCCTCGGCCCGTGACGATGATCACCTGCTCCAGGCCGGCATCCGCCACCTCCTGGATGGCGTACTGGATCAGCGGCATGTCGACGATCGGCAACATCTCCTTGGGCGTTGCCTTGGTGGCCGGCAAAAACCGGGTACCGAGACCGGCGGCGGGGAAGACGGCCTTGCGCACGGGGGGAAAGCTCATTAGGTCTCCCGGTGAGGTGGTTTGCCTCGTTCGATGACGGTGGTCAGGGTCGCGGTGGAGTGTAGCCGACGGCGGGATGGGGGGCGCGGGAATGGTGCAGGCCCTGCGGGCCGCCGACCCGTTGTTCGCAGGTCTCTTGCTGATGGAACCACTGGCCGTCGCCGGCGGCCATCCGCTCCCACAGCCCTCATCCCCCACCCCCCACGCCGTAGCCCTCCGGATGACTCCGGTGCCATTGCCAGGCATGGGCGACGATCGTCTCCAGGGCCGGCCAGGCCGGAGACCAGCCGAGGTCGGCGCGGATCCGCGTGCTGTCCGCGACCAGTACCGCCGGGTCACCGGGCCGGCGGCCGACATCCTCGACCGGGATGGTTGCGCCGGTCACCCGGCGCGCGGCCTCAATCACCGCGCGCACCGAGAAGCCCTGGCCGTTTCCCAGGTTGTAGGCGCGGCTCTCGCCCCCGGCAGCGAGATAATCGAGGGCCAAGAGGTGGGCCGAGCAGAGGTCGTCCACGTGAATGTAGTCACGGATGCAGGTGCCGTCCGGCGTCGGGTAATCCGTCCCGAAGACCGCGATCGCCGGCCGCTGGCCGAGCGCCGTCTTCAGCACCAAGGGGATCAAGTGGCTCTCCGGCCGATGGTCTTCACCGATCACCCCATCGGGTGTGGCCCCCGCAGCATTGAAGTAACGCAGCGTCACATGACGCACGCCATAGGCCCGGTCCCAGTCGCGCAGGATTCGCTCCACCATCCACTTGGAGTTGCCGTACGGGTTGATAGGACGGGGGGGCGCATCGTCGGGAATCGGTACCGCCTCCGGCTCGCCGAACAGGGCCGCGGTGGACGAGAAGACGAACAGCTTCACCGCCGCCGCCCGCATCGCCAGCAGGAGGTTGAGGGTGCCGACGACGTTGTTCTCGTAGTACAGGGCCGGCTCGGCCACCGACTCCCCCACCAGAGAACGGGCGGAGAAGTGCATCACCGCCTCGGGCCGGTGGGCCGCGAAACATCCGTGCAGGGCCGCCGGAGCCAGGAGGTCCCCCTCCACCAGGGCCACCCCCGGCGGCAGCGACTCCCGGTGGCCGGTGGTGAGGTTGTCGAACACCACCGGCTGGTGGCCGGCCGCGAGCAGCGCCCGCACCATGTGGGAGCCGATGTACCCGGCGCCCCCTGCCACGAGTACCCGCATCCGCCGACCCGATCGCTACGTCCGTGGCAGGGCTCACGGAACGTAGATCACGTCTCCGCGCAACAGGGGGAAGTCATCCTTCCCCGCCTTGCCCCGCACCGTGTGCTTGTAGTCCACGGTCCGCCACTCGCCGTCGCGCTCCAGCTTCATCTTCCGGGTCGTGGCGAACGGGGTCGGTCCGCCCGCCTGGGCCATGATGTCCAGGAAGGTTGTGGTGCCGGTGATCGGGTAGCGTCCAGGCCGTGCGACGCGTCCCAGGACGCTCACCTGCATGCTCACGGCGTTGACCACGGCGACGCTCGCCACGGCATCCGGGACGTACTTGTCGAGGGCGGCCTCGATCTCCCCCTTCAGGCCGGCGACGCTCTTGCCCGCCGCCTGGAGATCGCCCACGAGGGGAAACGAGACCATGCCATCAGGCCGCACCACCACCTGCTTCTGCATCTCCGGCTCGCGCCACACCGAGATCTCCAGTACATCCCCGTGGCCAACGATGTACGCCCCCGCGTCGTCCGCGGCGGCGAGACTCGGCACCCCGGCCCATGACAGGACGAGGCCGACAACCGGAAGCAGCGTACGCAACACGCCCATCGCCAATTCCCCCAACCTTGTCCATGGCCCACTGGACCGACTTGATACAAGTGAATTCAATTAGATAACGCCAGACGAACCTATTGGATGGCCCTTATCGGTGTCAAGGAATCCGCAGCCAACCGCTGGCATCACAGGTTGAAGCCGCCGGCGACGTCGATGTTCTGTCCCGTGACGTAGTCGGCCGCCGGAGAGAGCAGGTAATCCAGCGCCCCGAGAATGTCCACCTCCCGGCCGGCGCGCCCCGCCGGGATAGCCGCGCCGATGTCCTCCGGCAGATCGACCGAGTTCTCCAGGTGGCCCGGCGACATGACGTTGACCGTGATCCCCTCCGGCGCGAGGGCACGGGCCAGGGACTTGCTGTAGATCAGGACCCCGGTCTTGGCCAGTTGATACGCCGTGGCCCGGGGACGGGCGAGGATGCGGTCGCACGATGCGTAACCGAGATTGACGATGCGCGCGCCTGCGCCTGCCGCACGGAGTAGCGGCAGGGCGAAGTGGCAACAGAGGTAGGTGGCGGTGAGATTGCCATCCACCACATAGCGCCAGTCGGAAGGGGTTACCTCCAGGACATCCTGCACCCGGTAGGTGCCGACGTTGTTGACCAGCACGTCGAGCCGCCCGCATGCCGCGGTGACCTGACGAAACATCGCTGCGACCTCATCCTCCTGGGTGAGGTCCGCGGACACGGTCCACGCCTCACCGCCTGCCGCGCGGATCGCCCCGGCGACGCCCTCTGCCTCCGCACGGCTGGTGTGGTGATGGACGAAGGTGGCGTAACCCGCGGCGCCAAGGCGGCCCGCGATCGCCGCGCCGAGGCGGCGCGCCGCCCCGGTGACCAGGGCTACCCTGCGATCCATGGGCGCTCCCGTGGATCCAGCCGCCGCGCACGACTCTCCATTTGCGGCCCCGCAACGCGGCGGTCAGCCGCCCCGCTCCCGGTAGATCTCGACGCCGGCGTAGGCTGCCTTGTTCAGGGCCTGGGGCTTGCGCACCCGCACCCGCACCGCGTCGATCGGAAACTCCGCGAAGAGCAGCGCCGCCGTCCGCTCCGCCATGGTCTCGATCAGCTCGAATTGCCCGTCGACAATCAGGGCCTCCACGCGCTGAGAGGCGCGGTCGTAGTCCACGGTCAGGGCAAAGTCATCGGTCACCGCACAGGGGCGCACGTCGTCGGCCATCTCGATATCGAGATAGACCCGTTGTGGGTGGTGCCGCTCCCAGTCGTGAATACCGACGATGCAGTCGACGGCGAGGTCGTGAATCTGAATAAGGTCAGCCATAGAAAGACCGGGATGGGGAATGAGGGATGGGGGATGAGGTGAATGAAAACCGGGAGATTATCTGGCCGCGAAGCGGCCAACCACCCCCCCACCCCTCATTCCTCACCGCCCATCCCGCCCTTTCCATATACCTGTTCGATCAAGAATCGCGTGGGCTGGTTGAGGTCCATGGTCAGGGCGACCGTGGGCGTGACCCAGGCGAACTCCGATGCTTCGTAGTTCAGACGGACCGCCTTGTGCTCCACGATCCCCTGGAGGTTGACCAGGAGGAAGTGTTTCTTGCGGTAGAACTCGGGGGAGAAGACGCAGTCCTGAACCAGGAGGACCTCTGGGTCGTGGATGTTGAGCCCGGCCTCCTCCCGGACCTCGCGGACGAAGGCCTGCTCCAGCGTCTCCCCGTATTCGATCTTCCCCCCGGGGGTGCCCCACTTGCCGGACCACTTGTCCGTGCGCACCAGGAGGATCTCCCCGTCGTTGTGGACCACCAGCCCGCCCACGGTGGCGATCGGCATCTCCAACCCCTCGACCGCCGCCTCACGGGAGAGAAAGCCGATCACCTCGCCGAGGTTGTCGAACACGTAGTCCGGTGCCGCCGCCGCCAGCCGCTCGCGGTGGCTATAGCCGGTGGCCACCGCCCCTGAGCGAACACCACCGCCCTGCGCCGCCTCGATGTCGTGCACCATGTCCCCGAGGAAGAGGGTGTGGTCCGCGCGGACCCGGAGCTCCGTGAGGATCGGGCCGATCGCCTCCCCCTTGTCGACGATCCCGCCAAACATTCCATCCACCAGGTGACCGATGCCGTGGCGCGCGACCTCCGCCGCCAGCAGGCTCGGCCGCATGGTGGAGAACAGGTAGCTGCGCATGCCGCTGCTCCGCGCGTACTCCAGAAAACAGCGCGCGTCCGGCAGCAGCGGGATCTCATCGCGCAGGGGCTCGTAGGCCGCGAAGAAGATTCGATCCACCTCCACCTGCCCGACACCGGGCAAGAACCGCTCGTAAAAGCGCATGAAGGGCAACTCGAATTCCCGCTGAAACGCGGCGCGATCCAGGGCTGCGACGTCGAAGGTCGCGAGGACCGCGTTGGTCGCGACCAGGGTCGCGTGCAGATCATCCGCGAGGGTACCCGACCAGTCGATGAGCAGGGTGTCGATCATCGCCGGCCATTCTACACGCCACGGGCGATGACGTTATCCCTGTTCCGATGGCGGACGAAGAGAGGGAGAGATCACCCAACCGGTCCAGGAAGGCCCGCGATGAAACTCGACGACGGCGAGTACCTGCTGCGCCTCAGCCGCGCAGCCCTCACCCTGTGGTTGGAGGAGGGGCTGACCGCCACGCCACCCAACCCGCTCCCGGACGAGCTCCGCATCCGCCGCGCCATGTGGGTGAGCCTCTACACCCACCCGCATCACATCCATTGTGCGAGCATGGGCGTCCTGCACGATCCGCCACTAATCACCGAAGCGGCGATGAACGCCGCTATTCTTCTCGCCCGCCCGGAGCACGGCCAGACCCCACCGCTCACCGGCGCCGAGCTACGCGAATCCACATTGGAGTTGTCGATCGCCTCCGAGCTTCAGCCGCTCGATCCCGACGACCTCAACGCCCTCCCCGACCAGATCGTCCCCGGTCGCCACGGCGTGGTGATGGAGGACGACGAACGCCGCGTGATCCTTCCCCCGCACGCTGTGGTCGCGCCACCGCCCACGATGTCCCGTTTCCTCGACGAGGTCTGCGAGCGGTGTGGTCTCCGGCCAGAGTTCTGGCGCCACCCGGACACGACCCTGGCGACCTTCACCACGGAGACCTTTGCCGAGCTCTGGCCGATGGGGGAGATCGAGCGTCAAACGGAGGCGCTGGCCGCCAGAGTGGAACGGTGACTATCCTGCACCGGGACCCATCGTCCACCTCCGTCCCGCCGACTCCACAAGAGGCCGGCGCGACCCCGGCCAGCTTGAGCCATGCGCCAACGCACGGAAACCCTCACGGTCCAGACCCGCGGTGCCGGCCTCTACGAGATCACCGATCAGGTGGCCGGCTGGCTGCGGCAGGTCGACATCACCACCGGTATCCTCACGGTCTTCGTACAACACACCTCGGCGTCTCTCCTGTGTCAGGAGAATGCCGACCCCGAGGTCCAGCGCGATCTGGAGCGGTTCTTCCGGAGGCTGGTCCCGGATGGCGACCCGCTCTTCCGCCACGTCGCGGAGGGACCCGACGACATGCCGGCACACGTCAAGGCGGCGCTCACCGCGACCAGCCTCACCCTGCCCATCCAGGCGGGACGGCTCGCCCTGGGGACCTGGCAGGGCATCTTCCTCTACGAACACCGTCGCCACCCGCACCGGCGACGCGTCTTGTTGCACGCCATCGGCGAGGGCGCGGCCGGAAGCGCCATGGGCTCATTACCAGCGCCGTCGACGGCCTGACGCCGACGCACCACCGGACGACCTGGCTCATCGTCTGTCGTGGTGTGTTGCACCAACCACCGTATCGAGGTTGACGTTGGCGACAACAGAGCATCATCAAGGCGCGGTAACGGACGAACGGCCTCCCTCCCCTCGGCCCGCCAGTCATCCGGGACCCGGAGAGGACTTTATCCAGAGGCTCCCTCCCTTCGCGGTGCTGGATGCGCTTCCGGACCCCACTGCCGTCAAGGACACCGCCTTCATCTACCGGTTCGCCAACGCCGCCTTCTGCGAATGGGTGCGCAGGCCAAGCCACGAGATCGTCGGCCATACCGATTTCGACCTTTACCCTCCGGACCGTGCCTCCCAGTACCGGAGCCGGGACGAGTCGGCCCTCGCCACCCGGCTCAGTCTTACCCATGCTGAGGGGGTTGAAGACCCATCAGGAAAACGTTGGCACCGGGTGACGCGCTGCCCGCTCCTGGACAACACCGGCGCGGTGATCGCCCTGATCGAACACGCCCGCGACATCACCGAAATCCGAAAGGGCCGGGAGGTGTTCATCCCTTTCATTCAAGCGGTAGAGCAGAGCGCGTGCATGGTGTTGATCACCGACGTCGCCGGCAGCATCGAGTACGTCAACCGTAGGTTCACGCAGACCACCGGCTACAGCCGCGAGGAGGCGATTGGGCGAATGCCCCGGTTCTTGAAATCCGGCGAGCTTTCCGCGCAGCGATACGAGGAGCTCTGGCAGGCCATCTCCACGGGCAAGGAGTGGCACGGTGATTTGCAAAACAAGAAGAAGAACGGCGACCTCTACTGGGTGTCGGCATCGATCTCGCCGGTATTCGACGCGGCAGGGGGAATCACACATTACCTGGCAATCAAGGAGGACATCACGGAGCGCAAGCTCGCGGAAGAAGGGTTGCGGATAGCCCACCGCCAGCGCGACCTGCTCCTCGCCACCATCCCGTCCATCCTCATCGGTGTTGATCGCGCCGGCGTGGTCACCGAATGGAGCGGTGCCGCAGAACGCACCTTCGGAATCACCGCGGCCGAGGTGGTAGACCGTCCTTTCAAGGAGTGCGGCATCCGCTGCCACATCCTTGACGTCATCGAGGAAATCGACGCCTGCATTGGAAACCAACGGCCAGCTCGACTTGAAGACGTATGGTTCTTGCGTACCGACGGCAGCGAGGGGTTCCTCGGGATCACCCTCACCCCGCTCCAGGATGAAGAGGGCAGACCGGCGGGCTGCGTGCTTCTCGCGGCGGACGTCACCGACCGCAAGAGCCTTGAGAGTCAGCTTAGCCAGGCGCAGAAGCTGGAGTCGATCGGCCAGCTCGCCGCCGGGATCGCCCACGAGATCAACACCCCCACCCAGTACGTGGGAGACAACGCACGCTTCCTTCGGGACGCCTTCACGGAGCTGTCGTCGGTCTTACACCACTTCCGACAGATCCTGGCAGAGGCCGACGAGGGTCCGATTTCGGCGGCTTTACTGGAGGCGGCCCGCACCGCCGCGGAGCGGGCGGATCTCGACTTCCTGGGAGCGGAGATCCCACTCGCCATCGCCCAGTCTCTCGACGGGATCGCGCGCGTCGCCCAGATCGTCCGGGCCATGAAGGACTTCTCCCACCCCGGCAGCCGAGAGAAGACCCCGGCCGACCTCAACCGGGCGATCGAGTCCACCATCACCGTCAGCCGCAACGAGTGGAAGTACGTGGCCGACATGGTGACCGATCTGGACCCGGAGCTACCCCTGGTGCCCTGCCTCCCGGCGGAGCTCAACCAGGTCATCCTGAACATGATCACCAACGCCGCCCACGCGATCGCCGATGTCGTCGGCACCGACGGCGGCAAGGGCAAGATCACGATTTCTACCCGCCGCGACGGCGACTGGGTCGAGGTCCGCATCGCCGACACGGGAACCGGCATCCCACCAGACGCGCAACCCAAGGTGTTCGACCCCTTCTTCACCACCAAGGCGGTGGGCCGCGGCACCGGTCAAGGGCTCGCCATCGCCCGCAGCGTGGTGCTGGACAAGCACCACGGCGAGATCGCCTTCACGACCGAGAACGGCCGCGGCACGACCTTCGTCGTCCGGCTACCCCTCGTTCCCGGCGCCTGCGACGAGACCTCCACATGAAGAAGCGCATCCTGTTCGTGGACGACGAGCCCAACGTCTTGATGGGGCTAAAACGCATGCTGCACAGCCAGCGTGATGAATGGGAGATGACCTTCGCCGGCAGCGGCGCGGAGGGGCTGGCGCTGCTGGAGAAGGAGCCCTTCGATGCGGTTGTCTCCGACATGCGTATGCCGGGCATGGACGGCGCACAGCTCCTCAGCGAAGTGATGCGACGCCACCCCGAGGTGATCCGCATCATCTTGTCCGGCCACTCGGACCTGGAATGCACCATGAAGGCGGTGGGCCCCACACACCAATACCTCGCCAAGCCATGCGACGCAGACAAATTGATCGCCACCGTGGCTCGCGCCTTGGCCCTGCGCGGTCTCCTCACGGACGAGAAACTGCGCTCCCTGATCACCAGCATGGAGAGGCTCCCGAGCCTCCCCGCCCTCTACCAGGAACTCGTCCGGGCGCTCCGATCGGAGGAGACCTCCCTGTCCGCGGTCGGCAAGATCATCGGCCGGGATCCGGCGATGTCCGCCAAGATCCTGCAACTGGTGAACTCGGCGTTCTTCGGCCTCGGTCGGCCGGTCAGTACCGCGAGCCAGGCGGTGAGCTACCTCGGCATCGATACCGTTCGCGCCCTGGTCCTGTCGGTCAATGTCTTCGGCCAGTTCGACCCCGCCACCATCCCCGCGTTTTCCCTGGAGAGCCTGTGGACCCACAGCCTCTCCGTAGGCACCCTGGCGAAGGCCATCGCGGTGCTGGAAAAGGCCAGCAAGAGCACCTGCGAGGATAGCCTGCTCGCCGGCCTGTTGCACGACGTTGGCAAGCTCATCCTCGTCGCCAACCTGCCCCACCAATACCGGGAAGCGGAGGCCCTTGCCAGCCATGACGCGATCACCGTACCCGAGGCGCAACGGGAGATCTTCGGCTCCAGCCACATGGAGGTCGGCGCCTACCTGCTGGGCCTGTGGGGGCTGGCCGACGACATCGTCGAGGCCGTCGCGTTTCACCACCATCCCAGCGCCTGCATCGTTCGCGAGTTCACCCCGCTCACGGCGGTCCACTCCGCGAATGCGCTGGATGCCGTGGTCCCCCCGGATAGCCGGGCCAGGTCGCCACACCCGATCGATCTGGACCATCTGGAACGGCTGGGGCTGGTAGACCGCCTGCCCGAGTGGCAGGCCATTTGTCGGCACCCCGGAGAGGGAGGCGACGCGTGAGCGAAAAGATCCTGTTCGTCGACGACGACGCGAACGTCCTGGCGGCGTTTCAACGCCAGCTTCGCAGGGAGTTTCGCATCAATACGGCGCTCGGCGGCGAGCAGGCCCTACGGGTGATGGAACAGCACGGCCCGTTCGCGGTGATGGTCTCGGACATGCGCATGCCCGAGATGGACGGCGTTCATCTCCTCGCCGAGGTGCGACGGCGCGCCCCTGACACGATCCGGGTGATGCTCACCGGCAACGCGGACCGGCAGACCGCGATCGACGCGGTCAACGAAGGACAGATCTTCCGCTTCCTCACGAAGCCCTGCCCCGGCGAGGCATTGACCCGAACCTTGCACGCAGCCCTCAAGCAATACCGGCTAGTCACCGCCGAACGCGATCTCCTGGAAAACACCCTGAGCGGCGCAATCAAGCTGGTCACCGATATCCTGTCGATGGTCGACCCCGACTCGTTCGGCCGCTCCGTCGCCCTCCGCGAGTCTGCCGGCGCCATCGCCCGGGCCCTGGCGATCGAAGATCCCTGGGAGGTCGAGCTGGCCGCGATGCTGGCGCAGATTGGCACCATCGCGGTCCCCCCCGAGACCCTCACCAAGGTTCGCGCGGGGGAATCGTTGGACGAGCGGGAGACCGAGGTGGTGGCGCGCATCCCCGAGATCGGCCACAACCTCCTCACCCACATCCCACGGCTGTCGACGGTGGCAGAGATCGTCCTGTTTCAGAAGAAACGCTTCGACGGCTCGGGTCCGCCCACGACCGCGATCGCCGGCGAGGAGCTGCCGATCGGCGCGCGCATCCTCGCGGTCGCCACCGATCTAGCCGCGCTGGAGGAGGCCGGTGTGGCGCGTAGCGACGCGCTCGAGCGGATGCGTGCGCGGCGCGGCCACTACGACCCGG
>Ga0210124_1001189_pt1 | contig 11551 bp, 8 predicted proteins | sample Muzzi_PWC_D2_FD_185554 | JGI IMG/M metagenome (GOLD analysis project Ga0210124, IMG submission 185554) | Wetland microbial communities from San Francisco Bay, California, USA, that impact long-term carbon sequestration - Muzzi_PWC_D2 (SPAdes) | ecosystem: Environmental > Aquatic > Marine >...
ACGAGCCCCAGGGCACACCCCGCAGGCGCCGCGCCCCCCTTTCCCCCGCGGGGGAAAGGGGGGCGACCCCAACATCCCCCCCTCCATCCAAAGCATCCCTAAGGACCCTTGACTGGGTTAAACCAGCGACCTTGGTCGCGAGCCTTCACGCCGCGGCACCCGCCGACGACCGCCGTCGGTTCGCGGGCAAGCCCGCTCCTACGGGGACCCAAGCCCCCCGGCATTTCAGCCAACCCGAAGGGCTGTCCTTCCCTAACCCCTAGCCCCTAGCCCCTAATCCCTAGCCCCTGCTCGCGCAGCGAGCTTCCCGCCGCTTGCAGACCAACCCCACCCGCCTATAATGCCTGCCCTCTCCCCGCGAAGGCAGGACAAGATGAAGAAAGATATCCATCCGGAGTACCTACCGACGACCATCACCTGCACCTGCGGGACGGTCATCGAGACCCGCTCGACCCGGCAGAACACCCACGTCGAGATTTGCTCCAATTGCCATCCGCTCTACACCGGCAAGCAGAAGATCGTGGACAGCGAGGGTCGGGTGGAGAAGTTCCAGCGGCGGTTCGGCAAGAAGTAGCTCCGCGTCGGAACCCACGCCCAGCGCCTGCGCGGCGGGGGCGACCGGCCGGCGGGGACCTCGCGGTCGCCGGCTCGGCACCGGCATCGCCCTCGACTTCCTCGTACCGGTGTTGCTGAACTATCGTCGCGCGTCCCCTGCCGGTCGCCCGGCAGCCGGCCGAGCATCCGTCCCTCCACCCCCCCGATGCTGAACAAGCTCGCCAAGATCGAAGCCCGCTACGACGAGCTCGGGGAAAAGCTCGCCGATCCGGCCCTCCTCGCCGACCGCGGCGCCTATACCCAGCTCGCCCGGGAGCACTCCCACCTCGCCGAGGTCGCCGCGGTGGCGGGCCGCTACCGCAAGGCCCTGCAGGCGATCGCCGAGGCGGAGGAGATCCTCGACGACGCGGCGCAGGATGCGGAGCTGCGGGAGATGGCGGAGGTGGAGCTCGACGACCGGCGCGCCGAGGTCGACGAGCTGGAGGGTCGTCTCAAGACCCTGTTGATCCGCCGCGATCCCAACGACGACAAGAACATCTTCCTGGAGATCCGCGCCGGTACCGGCGGCGATGAAGCGGCCCTGTTCGCCGCCGACCTCTACCGCATGTACGCCAAGTACGCCGAGTCACGCGGGTGGAAGGTGGAGATGATGAGCTCCAACATCACCGGCATCGGCGGCTACAAGGAGGTGATCGCCCTGGTGAAGGGGGACGGCGCCTACTCGCGCCTCAAGTTCGAGGGCGGGACCCACCGGGTGCAGCGCGTCCCCGAGACCGAAACCCAGGGGCGAATCCACACCTCGGCGGTGACCGTGGCGATCATGCCGGAGGCCGAGGAGATCGAGCTGGAGATCCGTCCCGCGGACCTGAAGATCGACGTGTTCCGCTCCTCTGGCCCTGGGGGCCAGAGCGTCAACACCACCGACTCGGCCGTGCGCCTCACCCACCTGCCCACGGACACGGTGGTCATCTGCCAGGACGAGAAGTCACAGCTCAAGAACAAGGAGAAGGCCCTGCGCGTGCTCCGCGCCCGGCTGCTGGACAAGCAACGGGCGGAGGCCGACGCCGCGCGCTCCGCGGAGCGCAAGTCGCAGGTCGGGACCGGCGATCGCAGCGAGCGGATCCGCACCTACAACTTTCCCCAGGGACGCGTGACCGACCACCGCATCGGCCTGACGGTCCACAGCCTGGAACAGGTGCTGGTGGGCCACCTCGACATCTTGATCGACCCGCTGGTCCAGCACGCCGAGGCCGAGGCCCTCGCCCACAGCGAGGCCGGATGATGCGGGCAGCCCAGCCGGTGGCCCCCTCCGATCCGACCCGGTTCGACTGGCGCGGCTGGTGCCACCACCAGCCGATCCCCGCCGACGAGGCCCAATACCTCCTCCTGGAGCTCCTCCGCCGGCCGCCGTCGGCCCTGGTGGCGCCGATCCATCTCACCGGCCGCCAGCGCCGGCGCCTCGCCCTGTGGGTCGCGCGCCGTGCGACCGGCGCGCCCCTCCAGTACATCACCGGCCGCGCCCACTTCTACTGCGAGGTCCTGCGCGTCGGCCCGGGGGTGCTGATCCCGCGGCCCGAGACCGAGCTGCTGGTGGAGGCGGCCCTGCGCGACCTGCCACAGGACGCTCGCGTACTCGACCTCGGTACCGGCAGCGGCTGCATCGCCCTGACCATCGCACGCCAGCGGCCGGACGTGCGGGTGGTGGCGGTGGACAGCTCGCCCGCGGCCCTGCGCTGGGTGCGACTGAATGATCGGGACGAGTTGCTCGACCTGCGCCACGGCGACCTCTACCAGCCGGTGGCCGGCGAGCGCTTCCACTGCATCTGCGCCAACCCGCCGTACGTGGGTGAGGGGGAGATCCTCCCCAGCGACGTGCGCGGCTTCGAGCCGGCGGAGGCGTTGTTCGCCGGCGGTGACGGGCTCGCCGCGATCCGGCGAGTGATCGCCGGCGCCCCGGACCACCTGGTGCCGGGCAGCCGGCTACTCATGGAGCTTGGGGCAGAACAGGGCGAAAAGGTACTCGACCTCGCACGGCAGGTATTTCAAGCTGCCGACCTCATCCGGGACTACGCGGGACATGACCGAGTATTGGTTGCAGGGGCTAGGGGCTAGGGGTGGTTCCGGCCTGCGGCCGGCGATCATTATCTTTTTCGTGACCATCAACATTTCAGCCAGCCCGAAGGGCTGTCCTTCCCTAGCCCCTAATCCTAGCCCCTAGCCTCTCCCACCATGGACACCCTGGTCATCGAAGGCGGCACCCCACTGCGTGGCGGATTCCGCGCCTCGGGGGCGAAGAACGCCGCCCTGCCGTGTCTCGCTGCGTCGTTGCTGACCACCAGCCCGACCGTCTTGTGTAACGTCCCGGAGCTGCGCGACATCCGCACCATGACCGCCCTGCTGGCGGAGATGGGGGCGCGGGTCGACTGGGACCCGGCCGACCGCCGCGTCGCCATCGACACCTCCGGGATCTACCGGCTGGAGGCGCCGTACGAGCTGGTCAAGACCATGCGCGCCTCGGTCCTGGCGCTCGGCCCGCTGCTCGCCCGCTACGGCCACGCCCGGGTGTCGCTCCCGGGCGGCTGCGCCATCGGCGAGCGCCCCATCGATCAGCACCTCAAAGGAATGGAGGCCCTGGGCGCGCGCATCGACCTCTCCCACGGCTACGTGGACGCCCGGGCCGGGCGGCTGGTAGGGGCGCGCATCCCCATGGGGCTGGTGACCGTCACCGGCACCATGAACGTGATCATGGCCGCCACCCTGGCGCGCAGCGAGACGATGATCGAGAACGCCGCGTGCGAGCCGGAGGTGGTGGACCTGTGTCATTGCCTGCGCACCATGGGCGCGCGCATCGAGGGCGACGGCACGCCGCGGGTCCGGATCCAGGGGGTGGACGAGCTGGCGGGCGGCGACTTCTCGATCATGCGCGACCGGATCGAGACCGGCACCTTCCTCATGGCCTGCGCCATGACCGGCGGCGAGATGCGCTTTGCCAGGGAGGACCTCGACCACCTGCAGGCCCCGATCGACCACCTAGTGCGCGCCGGCCTGATCCTGCGCGAGGAGGATGACCACGTACTGGCGATCGGCCCAGAGCGGCTCACCGCCACCGACATGACCACCGCTCCCTACCCCGCCTTCCCAACCGACCTCCAGGCCCAGTTCATGGCCGCCATGGCCGGCGCCGACGGGGTGTCGGTGGTGCACGAGAACGTGTTCGAGAACCGCTTCATGCACGTGGGCGAGCTGCTGCGCATGGGCGCCAACATCCGGGTCGACGGGGCCACGGCCGTGGTCAAGGGGGTCAAGCGACTCTCCGGCGCACCTGTGATGGCCACCGACCTGCGCGCCTCCGCCGGCCTGGTCCTCGCCGGGCTGGTGGCCTCCGGGGAGACCACCCTGTCGCGCATCTACCACATCGACCGCGGCTACGAGGCGATCGAAAAGAAGCTCGCCCGCCTCGGCGCGCGCGTCGCCCGGGTGCGGGCGTAACCCACGCCGCGACGGCCCCCACCGTCATACTGCCCCGTTTTCATAAGGAAGGCAGGAAAGGGGCAGGAAGGCAGGAACTTGTACCCAACGTTCCATCGTTCTCCCCCTTCCTGCCTTCCTTACCTTCCTGCTTTCCTTAGATGGATTTCGCCCTCTGTATTGGCTGCATGCGATGGTCCGTCGATACAGACACGCCGCGGAATCAGGGATAGACTTGTCGTTTTTTCCCCGGAGGGACGAGCGATGAAACACTGGAGGATCGAGCCGTGAGCTACATGGGCGGGATGCGTCGTGACACCAATTGCGGCGAGCTGCGCACCGGTGACGTGGGCCGCACCGTGACCCTCATGGGGTGGGTCGACACGCGTCGCGACCACGGCGGCATCGTGTTCATCGACCTGCGCGATCGCAACGGGATCACCCAGGTCGCCTTCTCCCCGGACCGCATGGCCGAGGCCCATACCCAGGCCCACCGCCTGCGTGGTGAGTTCGTGATCGCCGTGCGCGGCGCGGTGTGCCACCGGCCGGAGGGCACGGTCAACCCGCGCATGGCCACGGGCGAGATCGAGGTCTACGCGGACGAGCTGGTGATCCTCAATCAGGCCGAGACGCCCCCCTTCCCCCTCGACGACGAGAGCAACACGGCGGAGGACCTGCGTCTCAAGTACCGCTACCTGGACCTGCGGCGCCGCCCGCTACAGACGGCGCTCATCCTGCGCCACAAGATCGCCCAGGCGGCGCGGCGCTACCTCGATGAGGAGGGGTTCCTGGAGATCGAGACCCCGATGCTCACCAAGTCGACGCCGGAGGGCGCGCGCGACTACGTGGTGCCGTCGCGCGTCCACCACGGCGCCTTCTACGCCCTGCCCCAGAGCCCGCAGCTCTTCAAGCAACTCCTCATGGTGGCGGGCTTCGAACGCTACTTCCAGATCGTGAAGTGCTTCCGCGACGAGGACCTGCGCGCCGACCGCCAGCCGGAGTTCACCCAGATCGATATCGAGTTCTCGTTCGCCGACCAGGAGCAGATCATCCAGGTGACCGAGGGGCTGATCCGCGAGATCTGCGCTGCCGCCGACCAGCCGGTCTCCCCGCCCTTCCCGCACATGCGCTACGCGGACGCGATGGCGCGCTACGGCACCGACCGCCCGGACACTCGCTTCGCCCTGGAGCTGCACGACGTCTCCGACCTGGTAAGCGACTGCGGCTTCCAGGTGTTCTCCGGGACCGTAGCCCGCGGCGGCCTGGTCAAGGGGCTGTGCATCAAGGGCGGCTGCGACCTGTCGCGCAAGGAGATCGACGACCTGACGCGCTTCGTCGGCCAGTACGGCGCCAAGGGGATGGCCTACCTCAAGGCGGTGGACGGTGGCCTCCAGTCGAACATCGCCAAGTTCTTCGGCGACGAGGTGCTACGGGAGATCCGCCGCCGCATGGGGGCCGAGGACGGCGACCTGCTGGTGTTCGGCGCGGACTCCGCCAAGATCGTCAACGACTCGCTGGCGGCCCTGCGCTGCCACCTGGGCAGGCAGCGCAACCTGTACGATCCGAACGAGCTGCGCTTCGTGTGGGTGACGGAGTTCCCCATGTTCGAGGTGGCGGAGGGCGGCCACCTCACCTCCAGCCACCACCCCTTCACCATGATCATGGAGGAGGACCTGGAGCGGCTGGAGACGGCGCCCACCACCCTGCGTACCTACGCCTACGACCTGGTGCTCAACGGCACGGAGATCGGCGGCGGCTCGATCCGTATCCACGACCCGGCGGTGCAGATGCGGGTGCTGCGGGCGCTGGGCTTCACGGAGGAGCGGGCGCGCAGCCGCTTCGGCTTCCTCCTCGACGCCCTCAACTTTGGCGCGCCACCCCACGGCGGCCTCGCCTTCGGTCTCGACCGTGTCGTCATGCTCCTCGCGCGCCGTGAGTCGATCCGCGACGTCATCGCCTTCCCCAAGACCCAGCGCGCCACCTGCCTGATGACCGAGGCCCCGGACCCGATCGACGACGACCAGCTCACCGAGCTGCACCTGATCGTGGAACCGCTCTCGGAGTAGCCCCGCGGGGCCGTATCGCACGACCGTCCCGTAGGGGCATTGCATGCCGTACCCCTGCGGGCGTCGACCAACCGAGCCGTGGACGATGACCGGTTATGCGCCGACGATGATGGATCGTCGCCCGGCGGTTGATCCCGATGGCAACGCCGGGGAAGATCCCGGAAAGCCACGCCGCGAAACCCGCTGCGGCCAGGCTTGATGGACGTCGGGGCCAGACCGACGGAGGGGACAGAGATTGCGAGTGAAATGGTTCCTGCGCGCGTTGATCGCGACCCTCGTGGCGTGGCTCTCCCTTGCCGCGCGGGCGGACGAGATTCGCGTCGCGGTAGCCACCAACTTCGCCGCTCCGGTGCAGGCCATCGTCAGCCGTTTCTCAGAGACCACCGGTAACCGGGTGGTCCCGGTCTTCGGCTCCACGGGCAAGCACTACGCCCAGATCAAGAACGGCGCACCGTTTGCCGCCTTCCTCGCCGCCGATGCCCGACGGCCCGCACTATTGGAAGAGGAAGGCGCTGCCGTGGCCGGCAGTCGTTTCACGTACGCCGTGGGGCGCATCGTCCTGTGGAGCCCGCGTGAGGATTATGTGGATGCGGAGGGGCGGGTGCTCGTGGACGGCGACTTTCGCCATCTCGCCATCGCCAATCCGGTGCTCGCCCCGTATGGCAGGGCGGCACAGGAGGTACTGCAGGCGCGCGGGCTATGGGAGAGACTGCAACGTGGGCGCGTGGTGCGCGGAGAAGACATCGGCCAGACCTTTCAGTTCGTGCAAAGCGGCAACGCGGAGTTGGGCTTCGTGGCGTATTCCCAGGTGAAGCGGCCGGGGCAAGCCCTCGCCGGCTCGTGGTGGGAGGTGCCGCAGGCGCTCTACCAACCGATCGAGCAACAGGCCGTGCTGCTGCAGGACGACGCCGTGGCGCGGGCCTTCCTCACCTTCCTGCGCGGCGACGACGCCCGGGCGATCATCACGGACTATGGCTATGGGCTCCCGTAGGAACGACATGTCCGCCACTCATCACGAGGTGCCCGCGCGGGCAAGCACTCACCGCAGAGGCACAGAGGACGCAGAGGGTTTGACCACGAAGGGCACGAAGACGCCGAAGATGGGCCCACGTGTAGGAGCGACCTTGGTCGCGAACCCACACATCGCCTTGCCCCCCGACCACTGCCGTTGGTTCGCGGGCAAGCCCGCTCCTACAGGTCTCCGCCCTCTCTTTGCGTCTTGTGCGCCGCTTCGGTGAATCGTCTCCACGGATCCTGTTACAACGCCGACCATGTTGACCGAGGCCGACCTCACCGCCCTGGCGGTCACCGTCAAGCTCGCCGGGCTCGCCACCGTGATCCTGCTCCTGTTGGGCACGCCGTTGGCCTGGTGGTTGGCCAATACCCGCTTTCGCTTCAAGACCTGGGTGGAGGCGGCGGTCGCCCTGCCCCTGGTGTTGCCGCCCACGGTGCTCGGCTTCTATCTGCTCATCGTCCTCGGGCCCCACGGCCCGGTCGGAGGAATGATGCAAGCCTTCGGGGGACGACCCCTCGCCTTCACCTTCTCCGGGCTGGTAGTGGGCTCGGTCTGTTACTCCCTGCCCTTCGTGGTACAGCCCCTGCGCGACGCCTTCGTCGCCATCGGGCCGCGTCCCATGGAGGTCGCGGCCACCTTGCGGGCCGCGCCCCTGGACCGCTTCTTCACCGTCGCAGTGCCCCTTGCCCGACCCGGCTTCCTGACCGCCGCTGTCCTGGGGTTCGCGCACACGGTCGGGGAGTTCGGCGTGGTACTGATGATCGGTGGCAACATCCCCGGCCAGACGCAGGTCCTTTCCATCGCTATCTACGACCACGTCGAGGCCCTCGATTACGGCCATGCCCACTGGTTGGCAGGGGGACTTCTGGCGCTCTCGTTCCTCATGCTGCTCGCCGTGTACACGGCGAACCGCCGCTTCCACGTGGTGCAGCCGTGACCATCGAGGGGCGCTTCCGTGTCGACCGTGGTGGGTTCACCCTCGATGCCGAACTGACCGTCCCCGCGCGGGGTGTCACCGCGATCTTCGGTCCCTCCGGCTGCGGTAAGACCACATTACTGCGAGCCATCGCCGGACTCGAGCACTCCGCGGACGGTTACCTCAGGGTCGGTGACGAGGAGTGGCAAAGCGGCGAGCGTGTCCTGCCGTGCCACCGCCGCTCCCTGGGCTATGTCTTCCAGGAGGTCAGCCTGTTCGCCCACCTCACGGTACGGCGCAATCTGGAGTATGGCTTCAAGCGTGTGCCCGACGGCGCCCACCGGGTCGCCTTCGACGAAGCAGTGGCATTGCTCGGCGTGGCGGGACTCCTCGACCGTCACCCGGCCCGCCTCTCCGGCGGCGAGCGGCAGCGGGTGGCGATCGCCCGCGCCCTGCTCACCAGCCCGCGACTGCTCCTCATGGATGAGCCGCTGGCCGCCCTGGACCAGGAGAGCAAGGACGAGATCGTGCCGTTTCTCGACCGGCTGCATGAGGAGCTGGCCATCCCGGTGCTGTACGTGAGTCACTCGCCGGACGAGGTCGCACGGCTCGCCGACTACCTGGTGCTGATGCGCGACGGCCGCGTCGCCGCGACCGGCCCGATCGCCGACATGATGACCCGCGTCGATCTGCCCCTTGCCCACGGTGATGATGCCGAGGCCGTCATCGAGGCCGCGGTCGTCGGCCACGACGACCATTATCACTTGACCTATGTGGAGTTCCCGGGCGGTCAGTTTACGGTCAATCGGAAAGAGCTGCCGGTTGGCCGCCGGGTACGCCTGCGGGTCCAGGCGCGCGACGTGAGCCTGGCCCTGGAGTGCCACGACGCCGGGACCAGCATCTTGAACATCTTCCCGGCACGGGTGGAGGAGACCGCCGACGAAAATCCCTCCCAGGTGACCATCCGGCTGACGGCCGGGGGCGTGCCCATGCTATCGCGCATCACTCGCAAGTCGGCCGCTGCCCTCGCCCTGCAGCCGGGCAAGGCGGTCTACGTCCAGGTGAAGAGCGTCGCCCTCTTAGCGTGAAGCAACACCCCTGGCCGCAACACCGGCATCCGGCGGGTAGTCGCCCGCCCGGAGGGATCACCGGTAACCCGTAGGCCAGAACTGTTCCGGCCGACGCTCCGGCCCGCAGCGTCGCGGTTACGCGAGGTGGAAGCGCTCCACCTCGTCGTTCATCTCCCGCGCCCGCCCGGTAAGGGTCTGGGCGGCAGCGGCTACCTCCTGGACCAGCGCCGAATTCTTTTGGGTGATCGCATTGATCTCGGTCAGGTGGGTGTTGATGCCATCGACGCTGGTCGCCTGTTCGCCCGCCGCGGCGGCGATCTGCTGCACCACGTCGGTGACCTTGCGCACGGATTCGAGGAGGCCGTGCAGGCTCTTGCCCGAGGCGTTGACCAGCTCGGTGCCGGCCTTGACCTTGCCGACCGAGTCCTGAATCAACGCCTTGATTTCCTGAGCCGCCGTCGCCGAGCGCCGCGCCAGGTTGCGCACTTCGGCCGCGACCACCGCAAAGCCACGGCCGTGCTCGCCGGCACGGGCGGCCTCGACCGCGGCATTCAAAGAGAGCAGGTTGGTCTGAAAGGCGATCTCATCGATCACCTCGATGATGTCGCGGATACGCATGGAGGACTGGTCGATCGCCGCCATGGCATCGACCGCCTCGGTCACCACCGACTCGCCCTGTTCGGCGACGGCGTACGCCTCCTTGGCCAGATCGTTCGCGTGCTTGGCATTGTCCGCGCTGGTGCGCACCAGTACCGCGATCCGCTCGGCGGCCTCGGCAGTCTCGTCGACGGACGCGGCCTGTTGCTGCGTCCGCGCGGCTAGGTCCTGATTGCCGGTCGCGATCTCCACCGCCGACTGGGTCACCTGCTGGCAGGCGTCACTGATCCGCGTGAGGGGTGCAGCGACGGTGGTCAGCATGGCGTTGAGACGCTCGGCCAACGAGCCGTATTCCGCGTTCTCGAATTGCTCGGCCTCGATACGTTGCTCGAGATGGCCCGCCGTGACGCCGTCGACAAGCGCACCGAGCTGCTCGTCCATGCGTGACCGCTCGGTGATGTCCGTCCACTCCATCACCGTCGCCACATATTCACCATGGTCGTCGATCACGGCATTCACGACGACCTCCCAGCTATGCGACCCCAGACTGACCTTGCCCCGGTACGGCAGGTTACCGAGGTCGTCGATGATGCCTCGCACCGCCGGGGCGTCCTTATGGAATTGCGAGAGATTACTCCCCACGAAGGCCGCGGCCGACATCCCGGGCACGATCGCACGCAGCTCATCTTGGATGAGGGACAAAGACTCCAACATCTGGCCATTGGCGTAGGTGACCGTACCATCGCGGTCCGCCACCATGACGTTGGTAGAGGCTCCGTCCAACGCTGCCTTGACGCTCAGAGCGGAGTTCGAGCGACGAAGATTCTCCGCCATGTGGTTGAAGGCGATGCCGAGCTGGGCTACCTCGTCTTGGCCGGTTACCTCAACCTTCGCCGCCAAGTCGCCATCGGTCACACGCTGGATGGCGGTGACCACCGACTGCAGGGGACGCATGCGCCGCAGGAGCAAGGCGGCCACCGACGCGGAACCGATCAGAAAGATGGCACAGGCCGCCAGGGCCATGCTGCGCAGAGAACGCGCTCTCCCCTCGAAGAACGGGGTCATCACCGTCCGTACTAGCACCGTGCCGAGGTCGCTACCGTTCTGATCCTTCAGCGGCATGTGGCTGATGGCGAAGGCCTCCTTCCCTTCCTTCACCACGTCGAGGCCCGTGCCATTCGTCTCACGCTCTGGCGCCGCGAACGGGTCACCAAACCCATACAGGCTATCGCCGGCCGAATCGATGAACTGCACGTCGGCATCCAGGCCTTCCGCAAGGTTCTCCAGCGCGATCTGGAATCCGGCGCAGACCGCGACGACACCGACCACCACCTTGCGGAAATAGACCGGTGTCGCCAGAACCATCACCGGTTTGTTCCCTATGTCGATCATCGCGCCGAGCTGCTTGCCTTCGGCGACCGTCTGGCGTGCGAGGAGTTGCAGACCGTCCTTGACTGCAATCTCCTTCGCACCCCACCAGATGCGCATCCGGCCGTCCTTGCCGAGTGCGCTGTACCCCACGACCTCCTCGTGGATCATCGAGTTGCGCGTGTAGTGCGGCTCGAGATTGATGCTGATCTCATCCTGGTCATCCTTGGCTAGCGCCTCCCGTAGGTCGCGGTCCTGGGTGACCTTGCGCAGGAGCTCCTCGAGTGTCACCTGCGCCGCGGCCGTCTCGTGATCGAGTGCGAGGGCATCCGATTCCCTCTTCAGCGTGAGTGCCTCCTGTGCCATGCGACTCTCGCCGTGGTAGGCGAGAAAGGTCAACAGGACGGTGACGACGGCCAGAATTCCGGCTGTCGCCGCCACTATGGGCCACACGATGGAGCGCCGGTCGGCACCGATCCGCTCACTCAACCCAATC
>Ga0210124_1001190_pt1 | contig 11549 bp, 8 predicted proteins | sample Muzzi_PWC_D2_FD_185554 | JGI IMG/M metagenome (GOLD analysis project Ga0210124, IMG submission 185554) | Wetland microbial communities from San Francisco Bay, California, USA, that impact long-term carbon sequestration - Muzzi_PWC_D2 (SPAdes) | ecosystem: Environmental > Aquatic > Marine >...
AAACAAAGCGGTCTCGATGCACATATAATTCAACCGAATTAACTATACCTTCAGGTGTATAGACCAGGGTGTGGGTTATCATTCCAGAGATAACATTTTCTAACGAGTATGACCAATACCTAATGGCATCTGGATCACCTTCCCAGCGGGTATTTTGACCATCGGGCAGACCATTAGCGAATTGGGGGTTATCGGCCATCCCACTTTGATCGTTGAAGACACTCAAATTATATGCACCGAAACTAATAGGATCGGGACAAGATGGTGGTGTTGGGGTTATGGTAAGTGTTGGGGGCGGGGTCACAACGATGAAATCCTGCACAAGCTCTTCTTCCACATCATCGCCCAAAATAGCAATAGCTTGACGACGTATCTCTTCGGTTGGGATACCTGAAGTAAGGCTACAGGCCAAGGCAAGCAACACTGACAAAGCCATCAAGCCAGAAATAATGAGGCGTTTCACTCAATTCTCCCCCCGGCAGCAGTTTATGATGAGCTACTATGACAGAACCTGCACTCAAGTCGCCGGTTATTGCATAAACATCAATGTTTAATCTAAAATTATAACATAAGTGAAGTTGTTCAACTACTTACAACTTTATTACAATTTGAGGTTGTCCGCATCAAATAATAATCTACTGTACCTCAAAAGCGCCCATGTCACAGTTATCGGCGACATTGAGTGGCACTTTATCTACGGGTCTGGGAAAGCCACGCTGATCGGCAGTTGTACCAGCGCAACTCCCGGCATCGATGGCCGGGCTAACACCAGACAGGGCATGAGTATTAGTTGGGCCGCCATTATTTTGCAGTGGCCCAAGCAGAGGATCAACCCCGGTGAGGTTATTGGCCGTAATACCCCCGATGGTACAATTGGCAGTATTTTGGATCAGATTAAAATCCTGAGAGGTCAAGTTACCTTCACAATCGGGGCCAGTACCGGCGTTATTACCGGCTACAATGGTATTTACCAAAATCACAGTACCGCTACCAGCGTTGTCACGCCTGATACCACCGCCGAGGGTGCCAGCTGTGTTGCCGTTGACGGTGCTATTACTCAAGGTAACAGTCCCCGACCAAACATAGAGACCAGCACCGCTACCTCCAGCGCTATTATTGCTGATGGTGCTATTCACTACCCGCATGGTAGCTGCCGGGTCATTGCCATTGCGTAACCCACCAGCTTGCTGTCCAACAGCCATGTTGTTGTTTACTGTGCTGTCAATCAGCGTTGTTGTTCCGGAGTCATTACTGATACCGCCGCTTCTCGTACCGGCCACGTTATTGCTGATGGTGCTTCTATTTATGGTCAGCGTACCCAGGTTAGAAATGCCGCCACCGCCAACATTTGCTCTGTTACCATCGATGAGGCTATCATTTATGGTTAATGGACCAAAGTTCCTAATGCCACCACCATTGACAGCCGTATTACCCCTGATTGTAGTATTGTTCAGCGTTATAGGACCACCCTCGTTATAGATGCCACCCCCTTGACCAATACTGCCCGAGGTCGTATCATTGTTACTGATGACGCCACCATTCACGGTAATTGAACCATTCGCGTTATTAAAGATACCACCACCAACCCCAGAACCTATCGACGAATTATTATCGATGGTGGCGTTGTTTAGTATCAAAGTGCCATCCAAATTAGAGATACCACCACCATCATCGTCTGCTGTGTTACCACTAATGGTACTGTTATTTACAGTTACCGAACCACCAGGGTTGTAGATACCGCCACCACCTGCCCCAGGCGCAGCCGCAGCACTGTTGCCACTGATAGTGCTATTATTCACTGTTAAAATCCCCACATTGGTAATGCCACCCCCATTGCCCGAACTGGTATTGCCACTGACAATGGTGTTATTCAACGTTAACGTGCCACCATTGAAGATACCGCCCCCATCAGTAGCCAGACCATTACTCACCGTCACGCCATTAATGGTGACGGTATTCCCGGCAGTAACAGTAAAGATGCGGTAATTTCCACCACTACTGCGCTGAATAGTCAGGTTACCAGCGCCAGGACCATCGATAACAATGTTACTGCTCAGGTTGGGTAAAATAGCCGTCAGGTTGATCGCCCCGGTCAGTAAAATTGTAATTGTATCGTCACCGTTTCCTGCCGCGCAATCACCGACAGCCGTATCGGTATTGGCCGACGTAATGGCATCGGGTAGGGTACACAGGTCTATCATAGTCAGGGTCGCCGGATTGGGTGTTCCCAAGACGGCATTGGTCGGGTTGCTTAAGAGCAAATTCGCCGCCAAATTACCCTCTCCAATCACCAGGTCATTAATAATCGGTACAGTGAAACTCTGGCTGGTCACACCTGGGTTGAAGGTTAGCGTACCACTGGTAGGGACATACTCACTACCGGCTGCAGCCGTCCCATTGCTGACGGCATAGTTTACCGTAATAGGTAGAGATGATGGGGTATTGAGGATGACGGTTATGGTTGCGAAGCCTCCACTTTCGGCTATGCTGTAACTCACTGTACTAAAGGCTACCAGAGGTATCGGCGTAGGGACAGGCGTATCGGTAGGCGGAGAGGACGGGGGCGATGTTGGTGAAGGTGGCGGTAACGTTGGCGAAGGTGGCGGTAATGTCGGCGAAGGTGGTAATGTCGGTGATGGTAGTAACGTCGGTGATGGCAGTGGTAATGTTGGTGATGGTAACGGTAATGTCGGTGAAGGCAGCGGTAACGTCGGCGGCGGTGGCACTGGCGTAGCAACATCCGTCGGCGCTTCGGTGGGTTGCTCAGTTGGTTCAGGAGTAGGTTGAGATTGGTTGCTACTCTCGATAGTTGCAGTTGGGGTACTTGTCGGGGTTAGGGTGGGCGTTCCGAGGGCAGCAACCACTTCAGGATATTCACATCCGTTTGTCAGTTCAATTGTAGCCCCATCAACTTGTACGCCACCTGGCCCTGATAAAGCGTACATCACCGAGCCTACTTCAGCCGAGAAGCTACAATTCCATTGCCCCGCACAGACCCGCACCCATCCCGGCTCATCAACTGAAACAAAGCGGTCTCGATGCACATATAATTCAACCGAATTAACTATACCTTCAGGTGTATAGACCAGGGTGTGGGTTATCATTCCAGAGATAACATTTTCTAACGAGTATGACCAATACCTAATGGCCTCTGGATCACCTTCCCAGCGGGTATTTTGACCATCAGGCAGACCATTAGCGAATTGGGGGGTATCGGCAACCCCACTTTGATCGTTGAAGACACTCAAGTTATATGTACCGAAACTAACAGGATCGGGACAAGATGGTGGGGTTGGGGTTACGGTAAATGTTGGAGGCGGGGTCACGACAATAAAATCGTGGACTAGCTCTTCTTCTCCTTGATCGCCTAAGATAGCGATGGCTTGACGACGTATTTCTTCGGTTGGGATACCTGAAGTAAGGCTACAGGCCAGAGCCAGCAGCACAGAAAAAGCCATCAAACCAAAAATAAAGAGGCGTTTCAATCAATTCTCCCCCGAGCAGCAGTCTACAATGATCTGCTATGGCAGAACCACTATTCAAATCAGCGGTTGAAACATAAACATTTATGTTTAATGCCACGATTATAACATAATTTGGCCGTAAAACCACTTACGAATTTATTACGGTTTATGACTATCTTATAATCTAGCATCTGACCTTTGGTCAAGAGGCCCGAATCTTTCAGTCTCTATACGCTCAACTGCAAATCTTTGATATTCAACTGCATTCTTTGTTCGCCGTTCCACTCGTTGAATTCAAGGTTATATACAGCGTCGATATTTTGGGACACCTCTAATCGATCAGCCCAATACCCCTGCCGAAAGGCAATGGCATTCCATGTTTGGCGGCCATCGTGTAGAATCAAGCGCAAATGATGGCCCTCTTGACCAACCGCCTTTTTATATTTCACTTGCAAATTTCGGGTGAGAAAACGCGGGGTGGGGTTACCATACCCAAATGGTTGCAGGCTGGTGATGGCCTCAATCAAGGCGGGACGTACACCTCGTAGGTTAACTTCTCCATCAACAAAGATGGTTGGTTGTAGTTCATTAACGTTTAAGCTGTTTTGGGCAACACTAAGCAGTCGTTCTTGTAAAGCAGGAAATTTTTCATTTTCTACAGTAAAGCCTGCTGCCGCAGCATGCCCTCCATAGCGTACCAACAAATCGGCAGCTTGATCCAGAGCCTCAGTGATATGAAATTCCGGAATACTGCGCCCAGACCCTCTTGTGATCTCTTGGCCCTGTTCAGCAATAAAAACAGGTCGATAAAACTCTTCGCTCAAGCGAGATGCGGCCAGCCCAACAACCCCGGGATTAAAATCGGGATGGCTTATCAAATAAAGAGGGCGTTGAGCGTTGTCATCTAAAATAATTTGACGAGCTGCCTTGACTGTATCCTCAGTCAACTTCTGCCGGTCTTGATTTTGCCGGTCCAACTCCGAGGCCAGATGGATGGCCTCAAGTTCATTATCGGCCATGAGGAGTTGGTAGGCCGCCTGGGCGCTAGCCAATCGCCCCGCAGCATTAAGACGAGGGCCAATGACAAAGCCAATAGTGCCAGCAGTAATATCCCGGTTCGATTGAAGTCGTCCTTGTGTCATCAGAGCCAGCAATCCTGGTCGCAAAGCCTGATTGAGCTGCCGTAGACCCCGTTCCACAAGGTTTCGGTTCTCGCCGTATAGGGGAGCTAAATCGGCCACTGTGCCTAAAGCAACCAAATCAAGAAAATCATCTTCATGCAAACCCAAAGGATTGTAAAGACCATTTAAATCCTCGGAGCGTAAAAGAGCCTGAGCCAATTTGTAGGCTAAACCCACCCCGGCCAGCTCCTTAAATGGATAGGCACAATCTGACTGTTTAGGATTAACGGTAGCCAACGCTGGTGGAATCTCCGTGCCTACGGTATGGTGGTCTGTGATGATAATGTCTAAGCCCAGGCTGTTACCATAGGCCACTTCACCCACCGAACGAATACCGCAATCAACCGTAAGAACGACATTGACCCCGCGCTCGGCAAGCTCGGCTAAGGCTTCGTTATTCAGGCCATAGCCCTCGTCAAAACGATTGGGAATATAGGCTTGGGCTTGAGCGCCCATCCGGTTAAGGAGTTGCATCATCAAAGCCGTTGATGTGACGCCATCGGCATCGTAATCGCCATAAACAGCAATCGATTCTTGATTTGTAATGGCCTGACATAGACGCTCGACAGCACGAGACATGCCCTTGAGCGCCATCGGGTTGTCATCGGCCCAACGATGGGCCAGAAAGTCATCTATTTCTTGAGGATCGGTAAAACCTCGATTGTAGAGGATTTGCACAATTAAAGGCGGCATCTCTGAAAATTGGGCAAAGTAACTGTTAGGAGCGCGAGGGGCAACTTCCCATCGCTTTACTTGATAGGACAAAATGGGTCTCCAACGGTGAATGATGAGTGGCGAATGGCGAATGCAAGTCGAATTCGTCATTCAGCATTCGCTTATTATAGTGCAAAGGTCGGACAAGCCAAACCAAAACAATGTACCTGATTGAGACACAACTAACACCAAAAATCCCCTGCATAAAACAGGGGATTAATGATATAAGCAACTATCTTTTCTGTAAAAGCAAATAAAACGTCTTAAACCCAGCCTTGTCCTTTAATAAAATTGGTGACGACAGGTATCTCAATCCATTGGCCTTGATAAGCCTGATAGGCCCAATACAATGTCACTAACCAAAGTAAAAAAGGCACACATAATAAGAATATTGTCCAGCCTAAGACGATACTTAAGATGACAATTACCACATTTACAACCAAAGCTTGAACCGCATGGTATTTTTGGAAGGGGCGGCTCTTCATATCTTCTACCAGTAGAATAATGAGGGCTACAATTCCTATAGGATATGACAGAGCGGCCATCAACTTATCTTGATCATTTATATCATTCATAAAAGATAGTACATTCCCTTTCTACAAGACAAAAATTTTTAATTTTAGTGGTGATGCGGACTTTCTGTTGATAACCAACCTTAGTTTTCCCAGAACCACTGCATATCGCCAATTGATTCTCCTTTTTGGAGCTTGTCAGCCATCATATAAGCATCGATGGCACCTAAAATGGCTGCTATAGAGGTGAGAAGGCCCAAAGTACACCATCCCAAAACCCATACAACAATTAAGATAATACCCTTTTTCTGTTGGCCTATATACAGTTGACCAACGCCACCAAGCAGCACTAGGCTTAAAATCGCTGCTATAATTGGATTTTTCGGTGGATCGCTGGGTTGAATTTGCTCTGTAGACGTAAACATTTTCATTTTCCTCCATATAAAATAGATAGGTAAAGATGATTTATTCTAACATAGGTGATTAGAGCGTGCAATACCGCCCAGATATTTTGGATTATTTGGATTCTGGAAATTGCCACTCGATACAGCCAATGTTATCATGATTGCACTTGAATAACATTACGTGGCAATTCAATAAGAGTTGCATGACCAAGAAGTCATCACGAGTCTGCGGCTCACTATTGATGATGAAAATGTGTAGGGGCAGGTCTGAGACCTGCCCTCTACAAAAGCTATTTTTGAAGGAGCAATGTTGGCTAAAAAAATCATCTTCATGGGAACGCCTGATTTTGCCGTTCCCAGTTTAAAAGCTTTGATTAGCCATGCCCCACGTAGCGGCTGGGACGTGGTAGCGGTTGTCACTCAACCTGACCGACCTAAAGGGCGCGGTAAAAAATTGACCCCTCCGCCGGTGAAGGTGGTGGCGGAAGAAGCAAGGATAAAAGTGTTGCAGCCCAACACTCTTAAGTCAGAAGAGGCCGTGGCCGAGTTAGCGGCATTCAAACCCGATTTGATTGTAGTGGCTGCCTTTGGGCAGATTCTGAGGAAGAATGTTTTGGAGTTACCACCTCATGGCTGTCTTAACGTCCATGCTTCTTTATTGCCCCGTTGGCGGGGCGCTTCTCCCATAACAGCAGCAATTCGAGCTGGAGACTCGGAGACAGGTGTGACGCTTATGCAAATGGATGCAGGGCTAGATACCGGCCCCATCATTGCCCAACGAGCAATCCCCATTATCGACAGCCATACAGGCGGTAGTTTATCCGATGAGTTGGCCGAATTGGGGGCAACCCTATTAATAGAGACCCTTCCGGCATGGTTATCGGGTCAAATTCAAGCCGAACCTCAAGATGAGCAATTCGTCACAATGACCCGTCTCCTCAAAAAACAGGAGGGCGAGCTTGATTGGTCTCAATCGGCTCAGGAAATTGAGCGACAAGTGCGAGCTTTCTCTCCGTGGCCCGGTACATTCAGTTATGGGCCACGAGGGCAAATTAAAATCATAACTGTTGAAGTAGCAGATGACCCTGATATTGCCGAGCAAAATATCACTGCCCCTGGTATAATATTGAAGCATAACCGGCAAGTATATGTAACCACCGGCCAGGGTATTGTACGGTTAGTTACTGTTCAACCTGCGGGAAAGAATGTTATGACAGCAGAGGCACTGCTCAATGGGCAACCGGATTTGTTAGGAACACAGTTGGGAAAAGAAGAAAGCTAAGATGCACAACTCCATTACAGAATGTTTGTACCTTTCCGAGGCCGGAATCGGTTTTTTATATACCGTTGAACAGCAGATGGGTATTGTGGCCGACCTCAGCCGGGCCGATATTCTTTTGTATGGTCAAAAATCACAAGAAGAGGTAGTAATCTTAGCTCATGCCCAACCCCATTCACTAGCCCATGTTTATAATAGAAGCCGGGAAGGCCGGATTGTAAGCCTTAACTATCGGCCCGAAGTACCACAGATATTTGCTACAGGCAAAGCCCAAAGAGAACAACGCTCCTTTATTTCAGAAGGTGCCCCTGTGGTCAGACAAGCCTTTCCCATACATTTTCCACCAAAGTGTTCTTCTTCGTCTAATCAAAGACAACCGGATGATTGGTCTAAAGAATCCACTAAGGTTATTGCGGTATTGGTCATTGTAACTAACCTTATAGAGCATGAGCGACACCGCCTACGCGATAAAGTCTTCAAAGAAACTCTAAAACGGCTGCAAATGATGCTTTTATGTGGTCAAATAGCAGGTGCAGAAATTCTGTCACCCTTTGGTGAGCAAGACGGCATTATTTATACCGATAATGAGGGCATTATTCAATACGCCAGCGGTGTTGCCATTAATCTTTATCGCCGGATAGGTTATAAAGAGACCTTGGTAGGACGTCATCTATCCGATTTGGAAACCGGCGATGACGAACTACGGCGAGAAGCCACACTTCAGCAGCAATGCATAGAGTGGATCACCGAAGAAACCGACAGATATTGGATTCGTAAAGCTATTCCTCTGGTGACCTATCCATCTTGGCTTGAGTCTTGGCTAAAACCGTTGAGTAGGTCTAACTCGGCAAGACCCAATGGGGTCTTAATTCTACTTCATGATGCCACCGAAACCCGTCGTCAGGTTGAGGAAATTCGGGTTAAGAATGCCATGATTCAAGAGGTCCATCATCGGGTCAAGAATAACTTACAGACGATTGCCGGGTTGCTTAGAATGCAATCTCGGCGCGTGAAATCGGAGGAAACTCGTTTAGCTTTGGATGAGGCCTTGAACAGGATTCTGAGTGTGGCTGTTATCCACGAGTTTCTTTCCAGTAATAGCTCCAATATTATCAATATAAAAGAAGTCAGCAACCGGATTGTCAACCAATTTCAACAGGGTATGCTTAGCCCCGACAGAACAATCCGATTGGAGTTAAGCGGTGACACCATCTATTTACCGGCTCGACAAGCAACCGCCTGCGCTCTCATCATCAACGAATTGGTCCAGAATGCGGTTGAACACGGGTTCGAACATAAACAAGAAGGATGTATTTGGATAAATTTGGAAGATACTGGCGATGACGTTATTATTAATGTATCTGATAATGGCGATGGTGTACCCCAGGATTTTCAACTCGAAAAAGCTGAGAGTCTGGGCTTACAGATTGTGAAAATTCTGGTTGAAGGAGACCTTAAGGGCCAAATTCAACTGGGAAATGGTATCAACAACAAAGAAGGTTTATCTGTTGAGATTACATTCTCAAAATCAATATTTGGAGGTGAGGCAGGATGGAACGAACACGTATCATTATAGCCGATGATGAATCAATTGTTAGAGCAGACTTGAAGGAAATGCTAACCAACCTGGGCTATCTGGTGGTTGGCGATGTGGGCGACGGTGAAAGCGCCGTGAATCTGGCCCGCGAATTAAAGCCGGATGTGGTTCTGATGGACATCAAAATGCCCAATATGGACGGTATCCAGGCCGCCAAGATATTAACAGAAGAGCAAATCGCGCCCGTTGTGCTGTTGACCGCTTACGGTCAAAAAGAACTGGTCGATAAGGCCAAAGAGGCCGGGGTTGTCGGCTATCTGGTGAAACCCTTTCGAGAGGCCGACCTTCTCCCGGCCATCGAGGTGGCCTTATCCCGCTTTGGTGAATTCAAAACGGTTCGCCAGGAAGTGGAAGATTTGCAAAACGCGCTCGAAACTCGCAAGCTGGTTGAGCGGGCCAAAGGGATTCTGATGGACACCCAAGGCATGGACGAGAACGAAGCCTTTCGCAAAATCCAGAAGATGAGCATGAATACCCGCAAACCGATGAAGGAAGTGGCCGAGGCCATCATCATCGCTCACGAAGCGACGATGTGATGGTAATTGGTAATTTGGTAATTGGTTATTAGTTATTAGCGATTATTTTATCAGCAATTACCAATTACCAATCTCCAATAACCAATAACTTTGAGATAAGATCATGAATACGCTCAGAATTGCCCTGGCTCAGATCAACACGACGGTTGGCGATCTTCAGGGCAATGCCGCCAAGATAGAGCAGAACCTGAAGCGAGCCAGGGAGCATCAAGCCAATCTTGTTCTATTTCCAGAGTTGACCCTGGCAGGCTACCCTCCCGAAGACCTGTTGTTAAAACCGGGCTTTGCCGCCGCTAATCGCCGGGCGTTGCAAAGCTTGTTGCCGCATACCCAAGGACTGACGGCGATTGTGGGCTTTGTTGACCGGCTCGACGATGTCTACAACGCTGCTGCGGTTTTACACGATGGCGAATTGGTAGGTATCTACCATAAAACGCTCTTGCCTAATTATGCCGTCTTTGATGAAGACCGTTACTTTGCCGAGGGCGACACCCCTATCCTGTTCACGCTGTCAAGCCTCTCCGGTGATAGAGAGGCTTGTTTCGGGGTCAGTGTGTGTGAGGATATCTGGTATCCGGCCGGTCCCCCGGAGGCGCAAGCCGCCACCGGAGCGGAGCTATTGCTGAACATTTCAGCCTCCCCCTATCAGAGCGGCAAAATCCAGAGTCGGGAGCGCATGCTCGCCACCCGGGCCGCAGACAACGTGGCGATTGTAGTCTTCTGCAATCTGGTCGCCGGGCAAGATGAGTTGCTTTTTGACGGCAGCAGCCTGATTATCGATGAGCGGGGCAACGTTATCGCTCGCGGCAAATCTTTTGAGGAAGATTTTGTCCTGGCTGACCTCAATATCGGCAATGTCTTCCGGCAACGCTTGCGCGACCCTCGCCGCCGCAAAGATTCGCTCACAGACATTTACGCCGACACTTTTGAGCGGGTCTCCCTAGTCTCAACTGAAGCCGCATCCCCGCCCGAACCTCTGGCCTCTGTAGCCCTGGCCCCACCGCTTGACCCTGTGGCAGAAGTTTATAAAGCGTTGGTTCTGGGAACCCGCGACTATATTCGTAAAAATGGCTTCTCCAAAGTGGTCATTGGCCTCTCCGGCGGTATCGATAGCTCCTTGGTAGCGGCCATTGCCGCCGATGCCTTGGGACCGGAGAATGTCACCGGCGTTTTGATGCCCTCGCGCTACTCCTCTGACCACTCCAAAAGCGACGCCGCCGAATTGGTCGAGCGCCTGGGCATTGACTCCAAGATCATCGCCATCGAGCCGGTCCACCAGGCTTATCTGGATATTCTGGCCGATGCCTTTGCCGGGACCGAGTCGGGTATTGCCGAAGAAAATCTACAGAGCCGCACCCGAGGCAACGTCTTGATGGCTCTGAGTAATAAATTCGGCTGGATTGTTTTGACCACCGGCAACAAAAGCGAAATGGCCGTGGGCTACGCCACCATCTACGGCGATATGGCCGGGGGCTTTGCCGTGATTAAAGATGTGCCTAAAACCCTGGTTTATAAGCTGTGCCGCTACCGCAACGAGCAGATTGGTTACGCCATCCCCGACAATATTCTCACCAAGCCCCCTTCGGCCGAACTGCGCCCCGACCAAAAGGACACCGACTCCCTGCCGGAGTACGACATCCTTGACGGCATCCTGGCCGCCTACATCGAGGATGAATACAGCATCGACGAGATTGTGACCTTAGGCTACGACGAGGAGACCATCCGCCGCATCATCCGCCTGGTTGACCTCAACGAGTACAAACGCCGCCAGGCTCCCCCCGGCCCCAAAATCACCTCCAAAGCCTTTGGCAAAGACCGCCGCCTGCCGATTACGAATCGGTATCGGGGATGAGTGGGATGTC
>Ga0210124_1001191_pt1 | contig 11536 bp, 10 predicted proteins | sample Muzzi_PWC_D2_FD_185554 | JGI IMG/M metagenome (GOLD analysis project Ga0210124, IMG submission 185554) | Wetland microbial communities from San Francisco Bay, California, USA, that impact long-term carbon sequestration - Muzzi_PWC_D2 (SPAdes) | ecosystem: Environmental > Aquatic > Marine >...
ATTTGATCCCTTATACGGGACCTGTATTGAACTGGGATTGATGGAGATAATCCAGACGCACTTCCCTGCGGTCCCGGGTGGCGGGGCGGGGCACCCGGACAGGGGAAACCGGCAGATCAGGACAGGAACGGTGTTGCCGGGGGCGTGATGCCCCTGCGCATGTCTATTATGAAGACAGCGAATCGGCGAGAGCTCTCAGAAGAGTCGCACCATCACCGCTCCATGCACTGCCATGCATACAGGCAAGAGTAGTTGGTTCAGTGGAGGCCAATCGCTCCAGCATCGTACGGGTGTTTTTCGTGTACGAGAAATAATCCAGTCTGTGCCGGAAGGCTTCACTGGGCCCGAGTATGTCCGATGTCGTGATCGCCGGAAGATCAGTACCACCTTGTGTGAACAGATCGCCGCACAGAAAAGTACGGGTGAGCTCCTCGGTCAGAAATCCACAGTCCCATGCATGCGGCATATGGGGGGCATCGATCCAGCGCACACGGTGTGTGCCCAGAGAAATCACTTCACCGTCTGCGAGTGCGCGGGGGCTTCGATCAGCAATATCCTCAATGGATACCATGGCCGCAATCGCACCGCAGAGCGGTATGGATTGAGGGGCTACAGCAAGCCATTCGTTAAGTGAGCCGCATTCGTCCGCCTCTACGTGAGAAAAGCCGATGTATTTAATCCGTTCGACCGGCAGTACGCTGGAGACCGCTTCACGTACAAGCGGAAACATCTTTCTGGGTCCGGTGTGGAATAACAAGGGTTCATCGTCAACAATAAGATATTGGTTGAAGGAGAAGGTGTTACCATTTTCAAACACAACAGGTGTGTTGATCCGATAAATTCCATCTGACACTTCATGCACATTCGTCCCGGACTGACTATTCGTGACGGTCATTGTGTTGCTCTCCTCGTAATGTAGATTGGCCTGTTCGGTTACACCAGGGGTGAATATTGAGTGATGGACAAGCGGCGATCACAGTTATTGACAGTATAGATGCCGCCGAGGCTGCGGTGAACGTCACTTGATCATGATGCGATACGGGGCAATGCGAACGCACTTCCCTGCGCGTGCAGGCGGCTGGACGGGGCCTCCGGGCAGGGAAGACAGGGCCAGCCCGGGGTCGGAGTGAGTCGGGTATCTAGCCCGCTATCCGTCATCAAGCAGATTACCTGTTGCGGGGGGTGTCGGTGATGCTGCTCGTGAGGCAGTGAGTGCGCTATGGAGGGGATTACGGACCGGTAACACACATATGGTGACGATACATACTGCCGGGCGAGGCGATGGGTAAGTATTCCGGGAATCTAGAGCAGCAAGCCGAAAGCGCCCTGGTGCAGGTTGAGCGGATTCTCCCGAGCATGACGCCTGTAAATTTGAAGTATAACAAGTGCTTTCTTGTGTGATTCTATAGCCGCCGTATACAGGCCGGCCTGTTGTAATCGATGCTCGATCTCTAGCTGGTGTTTCAGTTTCGTTCTGCATTCTGACCTGTTCATTGTCCCTGTCCCTCCTGTCTGTGTTTCATCCCCGTGTTTTCACAATCCTATAGATTTCTTATACGCCCCGGGTGGAGTGATTAAAATTGTACAGAGGTACGTGAGTGTGAAAGAGAGATGCAGCAAAATGAGTTCTGCTGCGATCTGATCCTTCAATCGCCCGTCGCGCTCGGCAGGACTCGTATAACACTTCTTGAACAGTGTGAGCACACCAGGGAGGGTTGCGTTACAGTGATATGAATGAAATGCCGACTCGGTCTCGATTTGCCCGGTCGACCGGGTGCTGGAACGACTAGTGTCCTGTCCCGTATTAAATGTACAAATCAGAACCCCACAATGTCTTGTCCACAGTACTTCTCTCTAATCCGCCATATGCATTGCTTGCACGGAGTCAGGGTGCCGTGCCGCCAGTTGTTTCCAGCACCAGTTGCCCATCCTTTACCGGAATGCGGTCACCCGGTTTGTGATCCATGCGTACTTTGCCGTTCTCATCGCCGAGACGGTAGCTGACATCGTAACCAACCACCTTTTGCCGGGTATCGGTTACCGTGTAGCAATTACGTTCGGTGGTGGTGTAGGTGTCATTGGACTGCATGCTTTGCTGCACCTTGTTGCCGGCATAACCCCCCGCCGCCGCACCGGCAACTGTCGCGATCTTCTTGCCCGTTCCCTTGCCTATCTGATTTCCAAGCAATCCCCCCGCTAGTGCTCCCGTCACTGTGCCAATGACCCTGTTCTGGTCCTGCACCGGTTTCTGACGGGTGACAGGCACATCCTCGCAGACTTCTCGCGGGGTCTGCACGGTTTCCTTGATTTCATCGACACCGAGCACCTCGGCATAAGCGGGTTGCTTCTTGCTGAGCATGTTGTAGCCGGCAATTGATCCGCCGGCGGTGGCAACCACTACGCCGATCACAAGTCCTGAAACCATTGATTTGTCCATATATTTACCTGTAGTGATAATTATTCCGTCGCTGGATCATACCAAGGGAACCCGATCCCCTGGTACCAATGCCATAACGCTATGATTTCACAGGGATATGGTGGGTCCGCCAGTGCTCGAACCCGGGACCAAGGTAACCGTGTAATGGCCATACTTCAACCATTGATCGATGCAGGCGGTGGTTTGGTACGTAGAAATACGAATTTACCGAGAGCCAGCCACGACTCACGATGTACGGTGATATTTGTAGCCATAATATTGAGAATGGCAAAAAGAGCGGCATACCATAAATGAAACGGAATAATTTTACCGGAAAACCCCCGGTGTTGAGCCATACTCTGCTAATCCGGACTTGTTCTTCAGGTATTGGCGCAGCTTCCGTGGCAAAATAAAAATCCAGCTATCACAGTGTTGTCCTGCAAACTAAAGTATGTATCGAATCGACTTCGAAATTGCCATGCACGATAAGTCAAAAGCCAGAATCGATGAGCGAAAATTGCATGATAAAGGCACGGATCTTTCGCTATTAATCCAGCAGATACCCGTGAGCATTGCGATGTTTGATCGTGAGATGCGCTATCTGGCAACCAGCAATCACTGGAAGCAGGATTACAAATTACCCATAGACATCAGCATTATTGGACGGTCGCACTACGAAATATTCCCGGAGATCCCCGAACGTTGGAAGATGGTGCACCGTCAAGGCTTGGACGGGGAATGCATGAACGCAGATGAGGATCTGTTTGAACGCTCGGACGGCAGCAAACAGTGGGTTAAATGGGATATGCAGCCGTGGTATACCCTCGATGGAAATGTGGGTGGAATATTAATTGCGACAGAAGATGTGACCGAACGTGTACTTGCTAAACAGTCATTGCAGGAGAGTCGTGCGGACTTGAATCGTGCCCAGGCAGTCGGTCAGATCGGCAGTTGGAGATTGGATGTCAACCGGAATGTGTTGACCTGGTCTGATGAGAATTATCGTCTCTTTGGCGTGCCCAGGGGAACGTCGATGACCTATGAAACGTTTCTGGGGATAGTACATCCCGAAGACCGGGAGTATGTCGAAGCAATGTGGGAAGCAGGTTTGCGTGGCGAACCCTACGACATCGAACACCGGATTGTTGCAAACAGACAGGTGAAATGGGTCAGGGAAAAGGCTTATCTGGAATTCAACGACGCAGGTGAGTTGCTTGGAGGCTTCGGAATCACCCAGAATATTACCGGCCGCAAGCAGGCTGAACTTGCGCTGCAAGAGTCAGACCGTCGCAAGGATGAGTTTTTGGCGATGCTGGCACACGAACTGCGCAACCCGCTAGCATCGATCCGCAGTGCAGCACAGGTTCTCCGTCTGACTGGTACGAAAGAACCGGACCTGGAGCGCGCTAGCGCCATTATTGTGAAACAAGTCCATCAGTTAGGTCATTTGGTAAATGATCTTCTGGATATATCGCGAATCTGTAGCGGTAAAATCCAGCTCCAGAACGAGGTGCTAGATCTTGCCGGGATCATTCGTCAGGCAGTCGAGACGAATCAGCCCCTCATCGAAGCGCGAGAACACAAGTTAAGTTTGACACTGCCGTCGAACCCGGTCCATGTGGAGGGTGATTACACCCGCCTGGTGCAGGTTGTTGGGAACTTGCTAAATAATGCCGCCAAATACACTGGTCATGGCGGTTTGATTTCGGTGACTGTCGAGCAAGTTAACGGACAAGCTGATGCCAAAAGCAGCGTGCTGATCCATGTGCGAGACAATGGCCGGGGTATCGACGACACCTCGCTGAAGAGTCTGTTTGACATGTTCTATCAAGCAAACAGTAATCTGGATCGTTCCGAGAGCGGTTTGGGTATCGGCCTGTCTCTGGTAAAGAGCCTGGTCGAGATGCATGGTGGCTGGGTCAAGGCGCACAGTGCAGGGCTGGGTAGAGGAAGCGAATTTACTGTCTGTTTGCCATGCCTTCCAGAAAAACCTCTCATCTCGCATGCGGAGGTCAGTGTTCAGGAGAAAGCTGTAAACCGTCAGCGCATCCTTTTGGTGGAAGACAATCCTGATGTGGCTGACGGTATGTCATTGCTGCTCACGATCTACGGCCACGAGGTACTCATGGCTCACAATGGGAGAGAGGCGGTCGAAATTGCGCTGCGGGAACGGCCGGCTATTGTTCTCATGGACATTGGCCTTCCATGCATGGACGGCTATCAATCATGCCGCGCTATGCGTAGCGCAGGATTGACAGATACATTCATTGTTGCGGTTACCGGCTATGGTCAGGAACGTGACCAACGTAAGGCTGAAGAATCCGGGTTCGATCGATACTTGATCAAGCCATTGGACTCGCAAACCATCATGGATCTATTGCCTTGTTTGCCAGCGAAGGACTGAGAACGTCTCTCAAGCATTCCCACCGCGCGGGCCCGGCGTAAGGCTGAAGTGTACGGTAAGGCAGACCTGGATAATTCTATATGGCATTACAATGCCACCTGCAGGCCGAGTTCCAGAACCCGTTCTTCCGGCAGGTGGTAGTAGGCGGTGGCGCGGGCGGCGTTGCGTGCGAGCCAGACAAAAATCCGTTCCTGCCAGTAAGGCAGGCCGGGCACATCGCGCCGGGCAATCAGCGTTTCACGCCCGATTATGTAGACTACTGAATCAATATCGATTGGCATGCCGACATGTTCTCCAAGCTTTAGTGCAATCGGTATATTTGGCGGCTGCGAGAAGCCGTAGTGAACACGCATGCGCACCAGACCCTCACCAAGTTCAGCAAAATCCAGGCGTTCCGCAGCAGACACATGCGGCTGGTCCGCGGTGACCACGGTCAGCAGGATGACCCGTTCATGTAATACATGGGTACAGGCCATGTGATGCGTCAGCGCAACCGGCACCGACGACTCACCATGGCTGGTCAGTACGACCGCAGTACCGGGAACGCGGTAAGGTGGATCTGTGTCGATCTGCTGCAAGAACGCCTCCTGGCTGATTGCGCGTACTGCCAGACGCTCCGCCAGCAGGGCCCGGCCTGCGCGCCAGCTCCACATGACCAGGAAAATCAGTCCTGCAATCAACAGCGCGTACCAGCCTCCGTCTGGTATCTTTACCAGGTTGGCACCGAGAAATGCGCTGTCGATGGTCACGAACAATACTCCGGCACTCGCTGCCAGCAACGGACGCCAGCCGAAACGCCACGCCACGGCCACGGCCAACAGCGTGGTCACAACCATGTCCATCGACACGGCCACCCCGTAGGCGGATGCCAGCGCATCGGAACTGCCGAAGCCCACTACCAGCGCGACGCAAGCCGTCATCAGAATCCAGTTGACCAGTGGCAGATACACCTGGCCGGATTCCTCCGCCTGGGTGAAAATCACCCGCAAGCGTGGTAACTGACCGAGCTGAACTGCCTGGCGAGTGAGTGAAAAAGTGCCGCTGATTACCGCCTGCGAGGCGATGATCGTCGCCACGGTGGCCAGTATTACCAGCGGCATGGCTGCCCAGTCCGGCGCCAGATGGAAGAACGGCGCCTCGATAGCATCTGGCTGCTTGATAAGCAGCGCAGCTTGCCCGAGATAATTCAATGCCAGCGTAGGGAACACAACCAGGAACCAGCCACGCCGGATGGATGCAATACCAAAATGACCGAGGTCGGCATAGAGAGCCTCGCCGCCCGTGACCACCAGGAACACTGCACCCAGGGTGAGAAAACCGGTCAGGCCGTTATTGGCAAAGAACAGAACAGCATGCCAGGGATTGAACGCGGTGAGCACTGATGGTTCTACGAGGATCCCGCGCAGTCCCAGCAACCCAAGCACCACAAACCACACCAGCATTACCGGTCCGAAGAAACGACCAATCCTGTCGCTGCCATGACGTTGTACGCCAAACAGAACGACCAGAATAACAATCGTGACCGGCAGTACGAAGGCTGCCAGCCCTGGCGCGGCCACATGCAGGCCTTCGACAGCGCTTAACACCGAAATGGCCGGCGTGATGGTGCCGTCGCCGTACAGCAGACACGCACCGAACAAGCCCAGCAGCATCAGCCAGTAACGCATTTCATCCGGTTTGCTGCGCCATGGATTGAGCAGTGCCACCAGGGCGATAATCCCCCCCTCTCCCTGATTGTCAGCGCGCAGGACGAAGACCAGATACTTGATCGAAATCACCAGCAACAGCGCCCATAGAATCAGCGAAAGCACGCCCAGCAAATCAGGTCTGTCAAGTGCCGGCGCATCGGCGCCGCCGAAGCTTTCGCGCAATGCGTAAAGAGGACTGGTGCCAATATCACCGAACACCACACCTAATGCCGCCACAATGGCCTTGCGATCCGGAGAATTCCGTGCGTCAGGTATCGCGGTGTCGTGTGTCATTCCCAATGCCCCGTATTACTGCATCCGGGATGCCTGTCCGGGAAACGGGGACCGTCGCAAGAAAGTGGCTCGGCTGAAAGGAATGTGTGTAGATGTACTGCTGTGGTGATTTCGCAGCAAATTCGGCATTTCCCGGACAGGCTTCTGAGACCAGGGACTGGCTGGGGCATGACACGGGCTGCTCGTTTCAGGCAGTGGGAGACACGTGAGGGTGACGCAAATCGCGCCGGTTCTCAAGAGGATCATGTTTGCGGTGTTTATTCTGGTTCTGGAACTATTCCCCCAGCGCGTACAGCAGGGCGCTGCGAAGCGCATCGAGAAGCACATCGTAGCCGTTGTCTTTTACCTGCTTGCCCTGGCCGAGCTGCGTCAGCAGCGTGTCCATTGCACGCATTGCCTCCTGAAGCGGCATGTCCAGGCCGTCACAAGCCAGCATGTGACGAGCCTGATTCAGAAACACCTCGGGATCACCCGTTTTTTCTCCCTGCATGATCTCTTCTGCACCGGCGATCAAATCCTCTGCGGCGCGTTCAGTCGCATCGTCCGGCAGCGTTAACAGGGATGCGTGCAGGAGTGGGAACCATGCAAGCATCTGGACATAATTATCACCTGTTTTTGCCTGAATGATCGCATCGATGACCAGGACGGTGCGCGCTGCCGCCCCGCGACTGGCAGCCAGATGAAGCGTCGTGCTGGCTGAATTCAGTTCAGTGATCGCCGTCCCGGGATCCTTGTCTTTCCATGCCGTCCTGGAGCGCATGGTCAGGTCCAGGCTGGCAGAGAGATCTTCCGCCACCACCAGTAGTACATCTGTTTTCAGGCAGTAACTCCCGGGCTCCGGCGATGCGTCGGCGGGATTGGCGGGAACTGCTGGCATACTGAATGACAACGCCAGAAAACACATACCTGCCCATAACAGATGTTTGCAGGCATGAGCGAATTGTCGGTCCATTGGCTTTACTCCCGGGTGCAATCTGCTGTTGTAAATCAATCTGGAAAATTGAATCTATCAGACACGTTGAATATAAACACCCCATTCATTCAACGGAACAAGCCTGCTGCCGGTAGCCCGCGCCATTCCTGCCAGGCAACAGTGGTTTGGCGGGGATAAGCTGTCAAAATGCGCAAGATTCAACGGGTGCCAGGATTCGAGTGCGGCTGGCCAGTGATGAAACCAGTCGGATGCTGGAATCTCGGGCAGGCACGAACTGCGTACACGACCGGGAGTCTTTGCGGGTCATTTTTTTATCGCTGGCTTTCCATGCCCGGCTCATCCAGACATAAAGGGGCGACCCTGAAGCCGCCGTTTTTTTTGTTTTAGCTGCATCAGGCACTGCTGCAATTTGCCGCGAGCTATGGAAAACAAAGACCCCGCCAAAGCGGGGCCTGGTTGTGAAGTCCTGGCAGAGCGGATCGGGCTGCCAATCTGCAAGACACAATCCGCCACTTTTCCTTCGTATTAGCTGCCACACCGTGTCGTTAGCTTGCCGACAGAAATACCCTACACCTGGAAAGAGCGCCAGTTATTGAGCGAGGTCAAATCGGAGCCAATTTTATAAGCAGAAACTGATATTGGATGGGTGCGGCTAAGAGTCCAGAAATTTTGCTGCATTCTGGTAATAACCGTTCAGCGTCCGCATGTCCGGTTTGGGGCTGCCGGCTCAATCGAAACCTTTCCAGCGGTACGGGCATGTCTTGAATGTACTGTCGGACCATAGTAACAAGGATAAACATTGGAATTTGCGCTAGCATAATTACATCCACTGCACGGTTCGATACGGCTTCCACAAGCAGTTTCAGGCGGCTTGGCGTTGTGGAGTCCGTCGAATACCTCGTCTTCGCTGGTACCACCGGGCATGGGCAAGAGTCATCTGGCAACCGTACAGGTGAAAGATACGAAACATGCGTCAATACTTACGTGTTTGGCAAGGCTTGCGGTTCATGTAGGATACCCATAATCCTGACAATCAACATATCACTCTTATTATCAATATATTCTTACATTCTGCTTCATTTATGTATACGACGAGGCCATCATGATAAGCAAGATGATTACCACGCTTATGATTACAACTCTTTTCCTGTCCTGGATCACAGTTGTTCGAGCTGAGGAATTTACTCAGAAATCCTATGTAGAGTCAGTGATTATCGTATTGCGAATTCATGCCAATGCAATATCTGATTTAAACACACACAAAACAAAGTATTCAGATAATCTGGCGCGACATGCTATCGCCCTTCAACAAACCTTCGGATTGCTGGGACCCATGGATTGGCATGCAGCCAATTCTGCCCAGCTAATGAATCAACATGCCTCCAATTCGGATATGGATGCCGAGAAATTCGAGAAACTTGAAGAACGCAGTAGATATGCACTGAAAGCAGTGTATTTTGCTGCCCATGATGCTATGGATGAAGATAATCGTGAGGGGCTTAAAGAGGCATTAGAAAATATGAAGGAGTCTTGCAATGCCTGTCATGCCTATCTGCCTGAGTCAGTTGCTCCTGATGTCTGGGGAACATTGAAAAGAAAGTAATTCCGCATGTCCAACCCGGGTATTTTGTGAAATATCCAGGTTTGAAAAGCAACATGGCAGTTCAATTACCTGTTGTATTGTGATCGATCCGCAGCGTCAGGTTTCCAGCTGCATTCCGGGCTGGCCGCCGATGGGCATGAGTGGCAAGAGAAATGCGCTCGAGCCCCGGTATTGACGGCACGAATATAGAAACGACTCATTTGTCATGGGTTAATACTGGCAGCCACTGACCACGTGCAATCCCGCCCGGGACCGGTTGCGGTGAACGCTATACACCGCTGGATCAGAGCATTGCCGATGTCCTTTTGCAACCCCGTCATGCCCCGGTCGCTCGGGAATAACTTCTTTCGGTACCGATAAGTGACCATGAATCATTGAATGCGCATCACTGTAATAATTTCGTTGCTGGTTGTTGGCCTGGAACATCTTCAATGCAGCGCATAGACATAGAGGAGAGAATGATGAAACGCAGATGTACTACATTTCTTACCGGTATAATACTGCTATTGGTAGGCCATCTTGTCCTTGCTGGAAATCTGACCATCAATGATCGCGCTGCACTGGGTGATCTAAAGGTTGGTAAAGGTGTCTTCCTGGTTGATATTGGTGACGCAAAGAAGTTGAATTTCTACCTGGAGGTTATTCAGGGAACCTACAAAGGAATGAAAGATCAGGGTGTTGATCCTGACTTTGTTCTGGTTTTTATCGGACCAAGCGTTAAATATCTCAGCACGTCACCCTCGGCCGAGACCGAACAAGCTGCAGGTGGTGTGCTTATGGAAATCGAATCAAATGTGGAGGCTCTTGCTTCACTCGGAGTCAGGCAGGAGATCTGTGCTGTAGCTACGGGCGTGTTTGGAATCGATGACAAAACGATACTTCCCGGCATGACCCTTGTGGGTGATGGGTTTATCTCTCTGATTGGCTATCAAGCGCAAGGCTATCACCTGGTGCCAGTATTTTAAGCCGGATATTTGCAGGATTTACAGACAGCACAGGAATGCGGGAACAGACAGCAGAAATCCGGTTGCTCGGCGGGGATCCGGAAAATCGTCCATCGACTCCCCGGCTTCATGCGGCTTGTTGCCTTTTGATTGTGCTGCTTTCAACCCTGGTCGGCTGTATCCAGCCGCCAGCGAGGATTGCAGCGCAACCGCCGCCCTATCATTTCCAGCCCGCGACGTTGCGTGCCATCGACGAGCGGATATTCAATGCCTCCGTGCTGGCGCGGCACGAAGCCGAGACGTATGCCCGTGTTGTCATGAAAGAATGGCTGTTGCGGGTGCACCAGCGCATCGAGGAGGATTTTATTCCCTGGTACTCCAGCTACGGGATTCAGCAATGGATTGCGACCAAGATTGTCGCTTTCGAACTGCTGTACACCGAGGGCGAGTCTACCCCGGAAGAGCGTCTGGTAAGTTACCTGCAGGAGCAGTTCTATGAACAGGTGCTGGAGCCTGTCAGCCATTATGTTGACCCGCAGACCGTCATGGAAGAGACGGCGGTCAATTATCTGCGGGAGTTGAGTGCGCGGCTTGATCGGCTGCCGTCGGCGTATGACGTCCCGGCGTTCGCAGTCAGACAACACCTTGAAACGATCCCGGCGATTTTCGTGCAGGCGGTCCCGCCCCAGCGAGCCTCGCTTTACGAGGTCATGCACACGGACGACCTGCCGGACTTGCACGCCTACCAGGCGCTGCTGAAAAAAATTGCCGCGGTCAGCGATACCGCTAACCCGAGGCCGTCGGCGGACAGACTTCGCGTCGTGGCCAATCAGGCAGTGGCCGATCTGCTGGCCTCGATGCCGTTGCGCGGGGGTATGGCAACGGCTTCCACCCTTGTGGGGGGGTACTGGGGCGTCGCGATCACCGCGGGTTCTGCAGCCTATGCGTCCATTGCACATGTGGCTGAAAAGCCTGCGATGGAGGCGCAGTTGCGGGAAAAGCTGGATGAAGCAATGGACCTCATGTGGAAGGAACTGGTGGAGGACCCGCGGGGAGGTATCACCTCCCCGGTGCAGCATATGAGTACGCAGATTGAAGACGGGGTGATGCGATCGATCAGTACCCCGTTGTCCGGGTTCGGTGACGCAAAGGCCCTGTCGTTATGAGTCCGGCTGCGGCGGGAGCGAATCACAAATACCCAAGAGGCTGGTGACTCCGGCCGCCAGCCAAACCGGCGGGTACCCATCGCTCCT
>Ga0210124_1001193_pt1 | contig 11532 bp, 11 predicted proteins | sample Muzzi_PWC_D2_FD_185554 | JGI IMG/M metagenome (GOLD analysis project Ga0210124, IMG submission 185554) | Wetland microbial communities from San Francisco Bay, California, USA, that impact long-term carbon sequestration - Muzzi_PWC_D2 (SPAdes) | ecosystem: Environmental > Aquatic > Marine >...
AATTCCTGCGTGGTCCTAAACCGGATCCCCGGCCACGCCTCCTCCACCCGCTTGATCGACCAGATGGAGTCGGCGAGATAGGTCAGCTTCTCCTCGCCGTCCCAGGCGAGGTTGGCCGGGTTCTTCTGCTTGAAGCGCTCCAGCTCCCCCCTGTCGTCCGCCTCGATCCAGCGGGCGGTGCCGAAGCCGACCGTCTCCAGCTGCCCCTCCACGCCGTACTCGTCCTTCAGGCGCTGGGCGATCACGTCGAACTGGAGCGGGCCCACGGCCCCCAGGATGTAGCCGCCCCCCAACAGGGGCGTGAACAGCTGCACGGCGCCCTCCTCGGAGAGCTGGTGCAGGCCCTTCTGCATGGCCTTCGCCTTCAGGGGGTTCATGAGGACCATGCGGCGGAACAGGTCGGGGGCGAAGTGGGGGATGCCGGTGAAGGTCAGGGGCTCCTTCAGGGTGAAGGTATCGCCGATCTTGATGGTGCCGTGGTTGTGCAGGCCCACGATGTCGCCGGCCCAAGCCTCGTCCACCACCTGCCGCTCCTGGGCCATGAAGGTGATGGCGTCCTTGACCGCCATGTCGCGCCCCAGGCGGTGGTGGCGCAGCTTCATGCCGCGTTCGTACCGCCCGGAGCAGATGCGCAGGAAGGCGATCCGGTCGCGGTGCTGCTTGTCCATGTTCGCCTGGATCTTGAAGACGAAGCCCGAGAAGGCCGGCTCCTCGGGGCGCACGAGGCGCTCCTTCGCCTCCCGCGGCAGGGGCGGGGGGCTCAGGGCGGTAAAGGCCGAGAGCAGCTCGCGCACGCCGAAGTTGTGGATCGCGCTGCCCCAGAACACGGGCGTCTGGCGGCCGGCGAGGTAGGCCGCGTGGTCGAACGGCTCGGCGGCGCCCATGAGCAGCGCCACGTCGTCGCGCAGCGGGCCCGCCGCATCGCCCAGGTGCTGGTCCACCAGGGGGTCCGACAGGTCCTTGACCACGACCTCCTCCTGCACCCGCTTGCCCCCCTCCAGGCGGGTCAGGTACAGGCGCTTCTTCGTCAGGTCGTAGCAGCCCCGGAAGCGCTGCCCCATGCCGATGGGCCAGGTGACGGGCGCGCAGGTGATGTCGAGGCGCTCCTCGATCTCGTGCAGGAGGTCGAGGGGCTCCTTGCCCTCCCGGTCGAGCTTGTTGATGAAGGTCATCACCGGCGTGGTGCGCAGGCGGCAGACCTGCATCAGCTTCTCGGTGCGGGCCTCCACGCCCTTGGCGGCGTCGATCACCATGAGCACGCTGTCCACGGCGGTCAGGGTCCGGTAGGTATCCTCCGAGAAGTCCTCGTGGCCCGGCGTGTCCAGGAGGTTGATCTCGCGCCCCTCCCAGGCGAAGCGCATCACGGACGAGGTGACCGAGATGCCGCGCTCCTGCTCCACCCGCATCCAGTCGGAGCGGGCGTGGCGCAGGGCCTTGCGCGCCTTGACCTCGCCCGCCATCTGGATGGCGCCGCCCGCGAGGAGCAGCTTCTCGGTCAGCGTGGTCTTGCCCGCGTCCGGGTGGCTGATGATGGCGAAGGTGCGCCGCCGCGCGACGGCCGCCGCCATCTGCTGGGGGGTCGGAAGGTCCATGGAGTGCTACGAATGGGGTATGGTGGACGGCGACCGCGCCCGTATACTGGACGACCGGGCCGAACGGCAACCTAAAGGCACATTATACCGGAGCGCCGCCTTGGACGCGGCGCGGGAGCGGCACTTGAGCGAACGGGATCACCTGGTCCTCTATCACGACGACTGCATCGACGGCTTCGGCGCCGCCTGGGCGGCCTGGCGCCGGCTGGGCGAGAAGGCCGGCTACGCCCCCGTGATGCACGGCAACCCGCCCCCCGCCGTGGCCGGGCGCCACGTGCACATCCTGGATTTTTCCTATCCCCGCGACACGCTCCTGAAGATGGCCCACGAGGCCGCCTCCCTCGAGGTGGTGGACCACCACAAGACCGCCCAGGAGAACCTCAAGGGCCTCGACTTCTGCATCTTCGACATGGACAAGTGCGGCGCCGTGCTGTCGTGGGAGCGCTTCCACCCGGAAACGCCGGTGCCGGAGCTGCTCCTGCACGTGCAGGACAAGGACCTGTGGCAGTGGCGCCTGCCGGAGTCCCGGGAGATCACCTGCGCCCTGCGCGGGCACCCGTTCGAGTTCGCCCGCTGGAGCGAGTGGGCCGACGACTGGCCCAAGTGGCGCGAGGTGCTCCTCAAGGAAGGGGTCGCGATCCTGCGCTACCAGGAGGAGGTGATCCGCCTGGCGGTCGAGACCGCCACCGAGATCGACATGGCGGGCCACCGGGTGCGGGTGGCCAACTCCCCCATCCTCCAGTCCGAGATCGCCGGGGCCCTGGCCGAGGGGCGGCCCTTCGGCGTGGCGTGGTACCAGGTGGGGGAGCGGCGGTACTACTCGCTGCGCTCGCGCGACGGCGGGATCGACGTCTCCGAGGTCGCCCGGCGCTTCGGCGGCGGGGGTCACGCCCGCGCCTCCGGCTTCTCCATCGACGTGGGGGAGCGGGAGCCCGACCTGAGCGGCGCCTAGGCCTCGGCCCGGTCCGCCCCGCCCCCGCGGCCCTTGCGCAGCGTGTCCACGGCGGCCGCGATGCGGGAAAGGGCCCGGTCCCGGCCCACCAGCTCCAGCACCTCGAAAATGCCCGGCGAGACGGCGCGCCCCGTCACCGCCGCCCGCACCGGCTGGGCCAGGGCGCCGAGCTTGACGCCCGTCCGCTCCATCATCTCCTGGAACGCCGCCTCGATGGCCGCGCGCTCGAACGGCTCCACCGACTTCAGCCGGTCCGCCACCTTCTCCAGCACCGGCACCGGGTCGCCCTTGAAGCCCTTGGTCGCGGCCTCCGGCTCGATGGTCACGTCCTCCGTGTAGAGGCAGGACACCTGGTCGGCCATCTCCAACAGGGTCCGGCTGCGCTCCGCGGCGGCCGCGAAGACGGCCTTGCGCCAGTCGTCCGGGAGCTTCTCCGGGACGGCGATGCCGCGCCGGGTCAGCTCCTCCTCCACCAGGCCGACGACGCGCAGGGGGTCGGCGCGCTTCAGGTGCTGGCCGTTGATCCACAGCAGCTTGTCCATATCGAACACGGCCGGGGAGCGGCCCACGGCCTCGAGGGAGAACTTCTCGACCAGCTCCTGCACCGTGAACACCTCCTGGTCGCCGTGGGACCAGCCGAGGCGCGCCAGGTAGTTCACCACCGCCTCGGGGAGGAGGCCCATGCCCCGGTAGGCGGTGACGGAGGCCGCCCCCTCGCGCTTGGAGAGCTTCTTCTTGTCGGGCCCCAGGATCATGGGCAGGTGGGCGAAGGCCGGCACCTCCAGGCCCAAGGCGGCGTAGAGGGCGGCCTGGCGGGGGGTGTTGTTGAGGTGGTCGTCGCCGCGGATGACGTGGCTGATGCGCATCTCGGCGTCGTCGATCACCACGCACAGGTTGTAGGTGGGCGTGCCGTCGGAGCGCTCCAGGATCAGGTCGTCGAGCTGGGCGTTCTCGAACGTGATCTCGCCGCGGATCAGGTCGTGGATCACCGTGGTGCCCTCGCGCGGCGCGGCGAAGCGAACCGTGTGAGGCATGTCCGGGGCGTCCTTTCGCTCCCGGCAGCGGCCGTCGTAGCGGGGCGGGCGCTTTTCGGCGAGGGCCTGCTCGCGCATCGCCTCCAACGCTTCCTGGGTGCAGTAGCAGCGGTAGGCGTGGCCCGCATCGAGCAGCCGCTTGACCGCGTCGCGGTAGCGCTCGGTGCGCTGTGATTGATAGAACGGCCCCTCGTCCCACCCGATGCCGAGCCACTCCAGGCCGTCCAGGATCACCCGTACCGCCTCTTCGGTGGAGCGGGCCTGGTCCGTGTCCTCGATGCGCAGGACGAACCGGCCGCCGTGGTGGCGGGCAAACAGCCAGCAGAACAGGGCCGTGCGCACGCCGCCCACGTGCAGAAAGCCCGTGGGGCTGGGGGCGAAGCGGACGCGGACGTCGGACAACTCGGTGCTCCGTGGGGGTGAAAGGGCGGTGAAGGCCGTTGCGGACGGGCCGATTATGGCCGCCGGACCGGGGCCTGTAAAGGCCGCGGGCGGTTGACACGGCGCGCGCGCAAACGGTATAAAAGCCGTCCTTTTTTGCGGGTGACGGCGTCTTTTCACAGGAGCCGCGATCACACGGCGAACGGAAGGGGCGGGGGCGGGTCTCTCGATCGGGGCCCGCATGGGGGTCGAGCTGGTGGTGGCCACCTGCCTGGGCGGCGGCCTCGGCTACCTGGCCGACCTGAAGCTCGGCACGTCGCCGTGGCTGGCCCTGCTGGGCGTGGTCCTCGGCATCGCCGCCGGCATCCGCAACACGCTGCGCCTGGCCCGCGAGCTGGAAGAGGCCGCCAAAGGCGACGGAAAGCCCGAGGGGCCGTGAGGGAGTAGGGGAGACCGTGGAGAATCCGCTCGAACACTTCGAGCTGCACCGCGTGGCCGAGCTCCACCTGTTCGGCCTGGACCTCTCCATCAACCAGGGCGTGCTCACCATGTGGCTCGCCGTGGCGGCCGTGTTCACCCTGTTCGCCGTGGCCGCCGCCAAGCGCGAGACGATCCCCGGGATGGTGCAGAACCTCGCCGAGATCGGCGTCGAGTTCATCCACGACATGGCCGAGGACAACATCGGGCCGAACGGCCACCGCTACGTGCCGTTCCTGATCACCCTGTTCCTGTTCGTCCTGTTCTTGAACATGTGGGGCCTGCTGCCCGGCCAGTTCACCGTGACCAGCCAGCTGATCGTGACCGCGGCCCTGGCGATCGCCGTGTACGCGATCAGCTTAGGGGTCGGCTTCTACAAGCACGGGATCGGGTTCCTGAGGATCCTGGTGCCCGCGGGCACGCCGGGGTGGCTGATCCCGCTGATGATCCCGGTGGAGATCCTCAGCCAGCTCGCCCGGCCGCTGTCGCTCGCGGTGCGACTCTTCGCCAACATGACGGCGGGCCACACGATCCTGGCGGTGCTGTTCGGCATGGCCCTCAGCCTGCCCTTGTGGGCCGGGTGGCTGCCCTTCGGCCTGACGGTGGTGATCAACGCCCTGGAGCTGTTCATCGCCTTCATCCAGGCCTACATCTTCGTGATGCTCAGTTGCGTCTACTTCGGCGACGCCGAGAACCTGGCCCACTGACCGTTCGGGCCGCGTCGGAAACAAAAAAACGTCAACACCGCACAGGGGTAGGAGGAAACAGTGGGAACCGATGCAGCCGCTCTGATCGGCATGGGCATGGCCGCCGCGGGCTTCGCGGGCTCGGGCGTGGGGATCGGCTACGTGTTCGGCAAGATGATCGAGGCGGTGGCCCGCCAGCCGGGCGCCGAGGCGCGCGTGGGCAAGTACCTGTGGATCGGCTTCGCCCTGACCGAGGCCATTGCCCTGTACGCCCTCGTGGTGGCGTTCATCATCATGGGCCGCGCCTGATCCGAAGACCCGCAAGCCCCCGCCGTCCGGCCGCGTAAGCGGCCCGTTGCGGGGGGGAGGCGACCGATGCCGCAGTTCGAATCCGAGTACTTCTCGCCGATGCTGTTCTGGACGACGGTCTCGTTCGTCCTGCTGCTCCTGCTGCTCAAGCGCTACGCGCTGCCGGGCATCATGGAGGTGCTCGAGAACCGGCGCCAGCGCATCAAGGACGACCTGGAGTCCGCCGAGCGCCTGCGCCTGGAGGCCGCCGCCGTCAAGGCCGAGCACGAGGCCCAGCTGAAGGCCTCCCGTGCCGCCGCCGACGAGGTGATCGCCAAGGCCCAGGAGAAGGCCCAAAAGCTCCTGGCCGAGAACGAGGCGCGCATGAAGGAGGAGGCCGACCGTATCGTGGCCGACGCCCAGCGCACCATCGCCCAGGAGCGCACCCAGGCGGTCACGGACTTGCGCGCCCTGGCGGCCGACCTGGCCGTGACGGCGGCCGAGAAGTTCATCGCCACGGGGCTCGACGAGGCCACCCAGCGGCGCCTCGTCGAGGAGTCCCTGACCGAGCTCGAGGCCCGCTACCGCCCCTGAGGCGCCCGGCCTCCGTGTGCCGGGCCGCAGGCATGCCCGGCTTGACACGAAAAGAAGCGGCTAACTACACTGCACATAAGCCGGATGTCCATGACCGCCTCGCCGCCGACACGGCCGGGCGGGTGGCCCCGAGAGACGGGGAAGCCGGCATAACCCCCGCCCCCAACCGGCTCCACCGGCACACGCCGGCGCATCCAACGTGACAGGCGAGCCGACCGGATAACCGGGCAAGGTACCGGCCAGACCATCGGACAGCCAGCAATCGGTTCGACGTAACAGCGCGACGCCAGGGCCGCAAGGCCGCCAACGGAGCCGCATCCGGGTTCCACCTCACCCCATGGGAACGACCGCCGCCGGGCAACGCCCCGGGGCCCCCTCTCCCCTCCCCCCGTAGCAAAAGGCCGAACACAGCCATGTTGACCAGCGATTCGTTGAACCTCACCGAGCTCAAGCAGCTCGGCATGGAGAGCCTAGGCGAATTCGCCACCGAGCTGGGCATCCGCAACGTGGGCGGCATGCGCAAGCAGGACCTGATCTTCGCCATCCTGCAGGCGCAGACGGCCGGCGGCGGGCAGATCTTCGGCTCCGGCGTGCTCGAGATCCTGCAGGACGGCTTCGGCTTCCTGCGCTCGCCCGACTACAACTACCTGGCCGGCCCCGACGACATCTACGTCTCCCCCAGCCAGATCCGGCGCTTCAACCTGCGCACCGGCGACACCGTCTCGGGCCAGATCCGCCAGCCCAAGGAGGGGGAGCGCTACTTCGCCCTGCTCAAGGTCTCGGAGATCAACTTCGACCCGCCCGAGCAGGCCCACAAGAAGGTCCTGTTCGACAACCTCACGCCCCTCTACCCGGACGAGGCGCTCAGGACCGAGTACGAGACCAAGGAGTACTGCACCCGTGTCCTCGACCTGGTCACCCCCATCGGCAAGGGGCAGCGCGGCCTGATCGTGGCCCCGCCGCGCACCGGCAAGACGGTCTTCCTGCAGAACATCGCCAAGGGCATCCTGCAGAACCACCCCGAGGTGCTGCTCATCGTGCTGCTCATCGACGAGCGGCCCGAGGAGGTCACCGACATGCAGCGCCAGGTGCACGCCGAGGTGATCAGCTCCACATTCGACGAGCCCGGCGAGCGCCACATCCAGGTGGCCGAGATGGTGCTCGAGAAGGCCAAGCGCCTGGTGGAGCACGGCCGCGACGTGTGCATCCTGCTCGACTCCATCACGCGCCTCGCCCGTGCCTACAACGCCGTGATGCCGTCGTCGGGCAAGATCCTCTCGGGCGGCCTCGACTCCAACGCCCTGCACCGCCCCAAGCGGTTCTTCGGCTCGGCCCGCAACATCGAGGGGGGCGGCAGCTTGACGATCATCGCCACCGCCCTGGTCGACACCGGCAGCCGCATGGACGAGGTGATCTTCGAGGAGTTCAAGGGCACCGGCAACATGGAGGTCCACCTGGACCGCCGCCTGGCCGACAAGCGCATCTTCCCGGCCATCGACATCGCCATGTCGGGCACCCGCAAGGAGGAGCTGCTGGTGCCGGAGGAGGACCTCAACAAGCTGTGGATCCTGCGCAAGGTGCTCTCGCCCAAGGACACGGTCGAGAACATGGAGTTCCTCCTGGACAAGCTCTCCCGCACCAAGAGCAACCGCGAGTTCCTCGACACGATGAACCGCTGACGCCCCCGAAGGCCGCGGCCGCTGTCGCATGGAACCGGTCCGCGCCGTCTTCCTCTCCGATGCCCACTTAGGGCTCCCGACGGACGACCACTACGGCCGCATGCTCGCCTTCCTGGCGGGCCTGGACGGCATCTCCGACCTGTTTCTCCTGGGCGACGTGTTCGCCTACTGGATGGGGTTCTCCCGGGTGCCCGCGCGCTACGCCCCGGTGGTCGAGCGCCTTGCCGCCCTGCACGAGCGCGGCGTACGCCTGCACTACGTGGAGGGCAACCACGACATGGACGTGGCGCCCTACTTCGCCGGACAGCTTGGGGCCGACGTCCATCCGGAGCGCATGGAGATCACCCTGTGCGGCCGGCGGCTCCTCTTGATGCACGGCGACACGGTGGACCGGGACGACCGGGGCTACCGCTTCCTGCGGGCCTTCCTGCGCTCCCTCCCGATGAAGATCCTGACGCGGGTCCTCAAGCCGGAGACGGTGCTGAAGGTGGCCGACCGCTACACCCTCCACAAGGCCGGCAAGGTCTACGCCGCCTCCCACCTGCCCGCCCTGATGGAGCGCTATGCCCGGGAGCGCTGGGCGGAGGGCTACGACGGGGTGGTCATGGGCCACTGCCACCGGGAGGCGTTCGTCACCGAAACCCTGGAGGGCAGGGGGGTTTTCTACTGCAACCTGGGGGATTGGTTGACGAAATTCACGTATTTGACGCTGGATGCGGACGGCCCCCGGTTCGAGCGATTCGCCCCGTGAGGCCGCCCCCGTTGGCGCCGGGGCATTCGCACTGCTAATATATGGGGTTTTCCACCCCGCCCGGAGCCGGACGGGGTCCACCCGCGGGAGATCGCGTGCGTCATGAAAAAGGCGATTCATCCGGAGTATCAGGACGCCCAGGTGCACTGCGCCTGCGGCAACGAGTTCACCACCCGCTCGACGCTCCCGTCGATCCAGGTGGAAATCTGCTCCGCCTGCCATCCGTTCTTCACCGGAACCCAGAAGATCATGGACACCGAGGGCCGGGTGGAGCGGTTCCGCAAGCGCTACGCCACCAAGACCTGAGCGCGGGCCCCGCCCCGCAACGTAAGGCCCGGCCGTTCCCCGCCGGGGGGCGCCCGGGCACCCGCCCGTGACGGCCGAGGTCAAATCCAGCATCGCCGGGGGCTTGAAGGACAAGCTCCTGGCGGTGGTCGAGAAGCACCGGGAGCTGACCGACCGCCTGGCCGACCCGCAGGTCGCCGCCGACCCCACCCGCTACAACCGATACGCCCGCGAGGCCGCCGAGGTGGCCGACGTGGCCGAGGCCTACGCCGAGTACGAGAAGGTTCTCGGCGAAATGGCCGACGCCCGCGACCTGGGCGACTCCGGCGACGTGGAGCTGCGCGAGCTGGCCCACGCCGAGCTGGATACCCTGACGGACCGCGAGCGGCGCCTGGCGGACGACCTGACCCGGCTGCTGATCCCCAAGGACCCCCACGACTCCGCCAGTGCCTTTCTGGAGGTCCGCGCCGGCACCGGCGGCGACGAGGCCGCCCTGTTCGCCGGCGACCTGCTGCGCGCCTACACCCGCTACGCCGAGACCAAGGGGTGGAAGGTGGAGGAGGTCTCCTCCTCGCCCTCCGAGGTGGGCGGCTTCAAGGAGGCGGTGGTCCAGGTAACCGGCGCCGGGGCCTACGGACGCCTGAAGTTCGAGGCCGGCGTGCACCGGGTCCAGCGGGTCCCCGCCACCGAGACCCAGGGGCGCATCCACACCTCCACCTGCACCGTGGCCGTCCTGCCCGAGGTGGAGGAGACCGGGATCGACCTGAACCCCGCCGACCTGCGCGTGGACGTCTACCGCTCCTCCGGCGCGGGCGGCCAGCACGTCAACAAGACCTCGTCCGCCGTGCGCATCACCCACATCCCCACGGGCATCGTGGTCACCTGCCAGGACGAGCGCTCCCAGATCAAGAACAAGGCCAAGGCCATGGCCGTCCTGCGCGCCCGCCTGACCCGGGAGCAGGAGGAGCGCCAGGAGTCCGAGGTCACCGAGGCGCGCCGGCAGATGGTGGGGAGCGGTGGGCGCAGCGAGAAGATCCGCACCTACAACTTCCCCCAGAACCGGGTCACCGACCACCGCATCGGGCTGACCCTGCACAAGCTCGACCAGCTCATGCTGGGCCACGGCTTCGACGCCCTGATCGACGGCATGATCGCCCACACCCAGGCCGAGGAGCTCAAGCGCCTGTGATGGCCGCGCCCGCGACACCGGCACACCCCCTGCGCGACCTCCTGGCGGCCCAGACGGAACGTCTGGCCGCCGCCGGGGTGGAGGACCCGCGCGTGGAGGCCGAGCGCATCGCGGCCGGACTCCTTTCCACCGACCGCCTGCGCCTGCACCTGGACCGGGAGCGGGTTCTCACGCCCGCCGAGGCCGCCGCCATCGAAGCCGCCGTCGCCCGCCGCGCCGCCGGGGCGTCCCTCGCCTACGTCCTGGGCACCCAGCCGTTCCGGGGCCTGACGTTGCGCGTGACCCCGGCCGTCCTGGTGCCGCGCCCGGAGACGGAGGAGGTGGCGGACGCGGCCCTCGCCCTCCTCGGCGCCATGCCCGCCCCCCGCACGGCCCTGGACCTGGGGACCGGCTCCGGCTGCATCGCCCTCGCCCTGGCGCAGGAGCGCCCGGGCCTGGCCGTGACCGCCGTGGAGGCGTCGGCGGCGGCCCTCGATATCGCGCGGGAAAACGCCCGGGAGGCCGGCCTTGCCCAGCGGGTGACCTTCCTCGAAGGCGACCTCTACGCCCCCCTGCCCGCAGGGGCCCGGTTCGACCTGATCGTGTCGAACCCCCCCTACCTGACCCCCGCCGAGTGGGACGCCGCGCCCCCCGAGGTGCGCGTCGAGCCCAAGGGGGCCCTGGTGGGCGGGGTCGACGGCCTGGCCGCGCACCGGGCGGTGCTCGCCGGGGCGCGGGACCGGCTCGCGCCGGGCGGCGCGGTGGTCCTGGAGATCGGCGCCACGCAGGGGCATGCGGTGGCCGCCATCGCGCGTGCCGAGGGCTTTGACGACGTGGACGTGCGGAAAGACCTCGCCGGGCGCGACCGGATCGTGGTCGCGCGGGAGGCATGACGGGGGAGGGTTTCTGGTGGATGCGTTCCTGATCAAGGGCCCGGCCCGCCTCGCGGGCGAGGTGGCCGCGAGCGGCGCCAAGAACGCGGCCCTGCCGCTCCTCGCCGCCTGCCTGCTGACGGACGCCGAGTGCGTCCTGGGGCGCGTGCCGGCCCTGGCGGACGTGCGCACGATGCAGCGCCTGCTCGCCGTGCTCGGCGCCAAGGTGCGGGCGGAGGGCGACACCGTCTGTGTTCGGGCCGACGCCCTGGCGTCGGACGAGGCGCCCTACGAGATGGTCAAGACCATGCGCGCCTCGATCCTGGTCCTGGGGCCGCTCCTGGCGCGCATGGGCGAGGCGCGCGTGTCCCTGCCGGGCGGCTGCGCCATCGGCGCGCGCCCCATCAACCTGCACCTGGAGGGGCTCGCCCGCATGGGGGCCGAGGTGGACATCCGCCACGGCTACGTGGAGGCCCGGGCGAAGCGCCTGACCGGCTGCCGGCACTACCTCGACTTTCCCACCGTCACCGGCACCATGAACCTGATGATGGCCGCCACCCTGGCGGACGGGGTCACCATCCTGGAGAACGCCGCCTGCGAGCCCGAGGTGGAGGACCTGGCGGACTTCCTGAACGCCATGGGCGCGCGCGTCCAGGGGGCCGGGAGCGACCGCATCGCCGTGGAGGGCGTGGCCGAGCTGGGAGAAGCCCGGCATGATATGATTTCGGACCGGATCGAGGCGGGAACGCTGCTCCTGGCGGGGGCGATCACGG
>Ga0210124_1001194_pt1 | contig 11519 bp, 11 predicted proteins | sample Muzzi_PWC_D2_FD_185554 | JGI IMG/M metagenome (GOLD analysis project Ga0210124, IMG submission 185554) | Wetland microbial communities from San Francisco Bay, California, USA, that impact long-term carbon sequestration - Muzzi_PWC_D2 (SPAdes) | ecosystem: Environmental > Aquatic > Marine >...
CAAGTGCCGCCTGCACGGCGTCGACACCGATGCCGGCCAGCCGATCGTGCAGTTCGTCCGCCGTTTCTTCGGGTTTGATCTCCGTCCACCGCGTCGACAGGACGGACCCGGCGTCCATTCGTTCGACCATGCGGAACACCGTGCAGCCCGTCGGAACCTCACCGTCGACGATCGCCCAGTTGATCGGTGCCGCGCCGCGATAATTCGGCAGCAGCGACGCATGCAGGTTCAGGCACCCTCCGGGGAAGCCGCTCAACAGGGCTCTGCCGATCTTCTGCCCGAAATCGATGCCCAGCCCGACATCTGCACCGAGGGAGAGAATACGATCCACGTGGGCACCGTCGTTGATGTCCTCCACGCAAAGGGTCTCGAACCCCAATTCCTCTGCGATGGCCTGTACAGGCGTTCGTGCCACCTTGCGCCCGCGCCCGCTCGGCCGCGCCGGCTGGGTCACCACGAGCGGCACGTCATGGTCGCTGTTTGCGAGCCAGCGAAGCGTGGGCAAACCGAAGTGACCGGATCCGATGAACACGATGCGCATGTAGCTATCTCCCGGGGACGGTCGTGGCGAATTAATCGAGACCCCCAAAGAAGTTCGTGATTCTGCTGGCCACGCGAGGCCGATCCAAGACTAGGCAGGTCAGCCTTTGTTTGCGTTTGCGAAGTCCGTACGCAACTGCTTGAGCGGCCGCCGGTTGCTGATTTCGTCGGAGGCCGACATGGTATCGACGATCAGGCGGCCATCCAGATGATCCGCCTCGTGCTGCCAGACCCGCGCCAGCAGATCGTTGCCTTCGACGCGCACCGTCCTCCCGTCCGTCGTCTGAGCCTCCATCACGGCCGTGGTGGCACGGCGCATGGTGACATGCACGTTCGGAATGGAGAGGCAGCCTTCCTCCAATTCCGCCGCCCCTGTCAAGTCGACGAAACGAGGATTTACATAGACCTGGCTGTCTTCCGGCAGTCCAGTGACGTTGCAAACGAACAAGCGTATGAGCACGCCGACCTGCGGCGCCGCCAGCCCCACGCCTTCCTCCCGCCGCATCAGCTCGATCATGCCCTCGGCAAAATTCTGGAGCGACGAATCAAACTGTGTCACCGGCGCGCAGACTTTCTTCAGAATGGGGTCCGGGTAGAAGACAATGCGTAACTTATCGGGGTCTGGAAGGCCCACCGAGTGTACCTACGATTTCAGACACAGGCCGCCTCCCGAGGCAACCACCACCATGCTTGACACTGTGTTTCCAGAGGAATACTATCGTTGCCCTTGTATTTGTAAAGGTTTACGAACGATCCGCGACTTTGAAGGGCGCATGCCGCTCCCAACCGACGCGGCCCGATACGTGGAGTACACCGGTCACATGTCCAGCATGCTCGACCGGCCGGCCACATGGACCGGTAACCTCCGCAAGTTCTTGCTGGAGCCGATTCTCGATTTCTCATGGCAAAGCCGAAAAACGGTGAATCTGAACAGCCGTCCGATGCCAACGAGCGCGTCGTCATCACGCCTGAGGACAAGGCCAAGGCGAAGAAGTGGTTCGCCCGTGCCCGTGATCTTGGTGAGAAGCGCCAGTTCGACTATGCCATCGAATACTATGTCAACGGGCTCGAGTTCTTCCCCAACGCCGTCGAGGAAGCGTGCAAACCCCTGCACGGTTGCGCTGTGGCGCGGAAGCAAACGGGCGGCAAGAAACCGGGCCTGAAAGACAGCATGAAGCGGTCGATGAACGACAAGGACCCGAAGAAGGCATTGCTGAATTCCGCCTGGCTTTTCGGGCACGATCCGGACAACATCGACTACGTGGAGGGCATGGCCAAAGCTGCGAACAAACTGCACGCCGATGAACTCGCCGTGTGGGCGGCAGGTATTTGTAAGAAGGCACTGGATGGCGGACGCAAGGTCAGTCCCAAGCAGATTCAGAACCTGGCTAGCCTATACGAAGAACTGGGTGACCGTGCTGCGGCGCGATCGGAACTGGCATTTGCCGTCGAGACCTATCAGTCCGGCATAGACGTGCTTAACCTGTGGCGGCGCAACGCGACCAGGGATCGCAATGCCGAGAATGCGGTGCGGGATCTATCCACTAAGCTCACCATCTGTCGCGGCCAGTATCAGGAAGGCGACTCCTTCCGCGACAGTATCGCCGACAAGGACGCCCAGAAGGACCTCCACGATTTTCACGAGTCCAAGCAGGCGGACGACCGCGTGGAGCATCTCATCGCCACCGCCGAGGCCGCCTACCGCGAGGAACCGGACCACCCGGCCAACCTCAATCGGCTCATCGACCTGCTCACCCGGCGGGAGGTGGAGGCGGACGAAAAGAAGGCGATCAGCATATTGGTCGAGAAGTTCAATGACACCAAGGAATACCGCCACAAGCATCAGGCGGATGACATCCGCATGAAGCAGCTCAGACGCCGCGTGCGGCAGGCCCAACAGGACGACGATTTGGAAGCCCTCAAGCAGGCGCAGGTCGTCAGCCTGAAGTATGATCTCGGCGTGTATAAGGAACGCATCGAGCGCTATCCGACCGACAATCGGGTCAAGTACGAGTACGGGGTGCGGCTTTTCAACGCCGGGCGTTTCGACGACGCCATTCCGATCTTCCAGGCTGCGCGGGCGGACCTCAAGAACCGCGCCTCGTGTGGCATGTACATGGGGCGCTGCTTCTTCCGTAAGGGCTACTACCCGCAGGCCATCAACGCGCTGGAATCGGCGATGAAAGAGCACGAATACTCCGACGATGAGCTGGCTAAAGCCATGCTTTATTGGCTGGGGCGTTCCCAGGAAGCGTCCGGCGCCGTTGCGCCGGCACGAGAAACCTACGGAAAGATTCTCCAAATGGACTATAACTATAAGGATGTCCGTGCTAAACTGGATGGTCTGGCTCCCGAGGGGCAGGAAAACGGATAACTGGCAACACGCGATCCACTTGGAGAAACGAACGTGGCGAATCTGGCCTCCGCAAAGACGCGCATCAAGCAGAATGAACGAAACCGAATCCGCAACCGCGCGCGCAAGAACATGCTGAAGACCGAAACGCGCAAGTTTGAAGATGCGCTACAAGCCGAGAACCTGGATTCGGCCAAACAGATCTTCGCCCAGGTCACGAAGAAGATCGATCAGATTGCCGCCAAGGGGACGCTGCACAAGAACACCGCGGCGCGCAAGAAGTCGCGCCTGGCGAAGCGCCTGAACGCGGCACAGTCGGAGAAGGCCGGCTAGCCGCCGCGCGATAGACGAACATGATCTATACGGGCGCTCTCAGGACGCCCGTTTTTCATGCGCCTATGACAACGGATGGCAGCCAATCCAACTCGCACGCCGCCCGGTATGCCTCGCGCGCCGGCGAGAAACTGGCGGCCGCACTCGACCGGTTCGAGATCAGCGCCAAGGGCCTTACTTGTGCCGATCTCGGCAGCCACGTGGGAGGATTCGTCGATTGCCTGCTCCAGTCGGGTGCCGCCAAGGTCTATTCCGTCGACACCTCCTACGGCACACTAGCCTGGACGCTGCGCAAGGACGAGCGTGTCGTCGTGCTCGAACGCACAAACGCCATGCACGTGACACTGCCGGAGCCGGTAGACCTGGTCACCATCGACGTCGGCTGGACGCCGCAGGCGAGAATCCTCCCGGCGGCGGACCGAATCCTGAAGGCCGGCGGACATGTGGTCACCCTTGTCAAACCGCACTATGAGGCGCCCAAAGAACATCTGACGAAGGGGGTCCTTGCCGACGAGCGTACGGCCGAGGTGCTCGAGAACGTCAAGGAGGATCTCTCGCAGTCGATTTGGCGGATTGTCGGCGAAATGGAAAGCCCGCTCCGCGGGCACGGCGGCAATCGAGAGTATCTGCTCCACCTGCGACGGGCCTGATAGGCCATCCGCCACCGTGTGCGCGGAGAGACATGGCACCGCCCGCGTCTCGAGATTACGAATCAGCGGCACGGTCCGACGGCGCCAGCCATTCGGGAAGCCGCTGGACGAAGGCGGATCGAGGCCACACCTCGTCGGCACCGGCCTCCTTCGCCTGCGCCATGAGTTCCGTTTGCACGTGCGAGAAAAACGCCACCACGCGCGCATGCGGACAAGTCGCCTTGACGCTCCGAATCGCCTCGTCCGGCGCGATACCGTCGCTGTGCATGTCCACCAGCACTATGCTGGGCGCCTTGGCTTCTATTGTCTGTTGCAAGGAGGGTAGGTCGCGTACGACTGCGCACCTGGTGCCGAGTTTCGCGGCCGTTCCGGTGATACGGGTGGCGAATATCAAGTCGGACACGACGGCCATACAGTAGTCCATGCGTAATCTCATATTCTGCCGGTTTGGCTGCGGGTGATCGAGGAGAGCCTTGCCACGCCGCGTTGAAGGTGATGCGACAAGGGCTACCACAGGCCGGCTTGCGGTCGGCAAGCCGGCCTGCGCGTCCGCTTCTGATGCCTGCTCGTCGAACTACGGGATCGGCGTCGCGACGACGCATTCAAATGAGCAGCCACCACCGTCGGTAACCGTCACACTCTTCACTTTGCCTTGCCCACATGCCCTGATGGCCTGCGTGGTGCATTCTGCGTAGTTTTTCCGCTGCTCCTGCGCGTCGTCCGATCGAAGGAACACAACGAAGTCGTCGTCGGTGCCTTCCCAGGGGCCGAAATGGTCCTCATAGACGGGGCGGGCAATCTCGTAATATATTTCGTCGCGAACCGATTCGAGCCTGGCTCGCTCGTGTTCGTCTTCGCCCTGATAGGCCTCAACCGCAGCCGTGGCGGCCGTGAATTCTTCGTCCGCCGCGATCGCGCCCGCCAAGTCCGTCCGCCATGCTTCCCACGCTGCCACATCCAGTTCATCTTGTGTCTGCAATTCGGCGGTTTCGATTTGTTTGCCATCCCCGGCATAAATCGCTGACGTTACCGCAAGCAGCCCGAGAGCCAACCCAACCGCCACCATTCCTGCCAACATCCCTTTCATAACGCTTCTCCAACAAGCACAACCAAAGGAAAGGAAAGGAAAGGAAAGGACCGCTCCCCAACGCCCCAACGCACAGTACACCTTCAGTCTACAACGGCAGCCGATAAAGTCAAGTAGTTCTTACACGACCTCCTGAATTAGTTTAGCGGCTAAATGCACCAATCAAATGCGTTTGCTGCTACAAAAGCCAATTGCAGGCCCCCTGTTGAGTATGGCAGATGCACAATTAGGTATTGTGAATACGGTGGGGGCGCTGGAATCGCACGTCGGCGCTGTGGAATGGGTTTTCGGCTCCCTGCGATGACTGATCCGCTCGGCGGAATGGATCGTCCCTTCGATGGCGTGGGTGGTCGCCTCGGGATCTGCAATGTCGCCCCAGCCGCCGTTACGGAGATAGGCATGGGCCAACTCGTGCGCGAGGACGTAATGCGCGAACGCCTCCGGGCAATCCGCCAGGCGCGGCTTGAACACCACACAGCGGCTGTGGTCCTCGCAAGTTGGTCGATCGGATCATATGGCGCCGTCACGACTCCCTCGCGCGATCCGCTGGCGCCAGCAACTCCGGTAAACGTCGCACGAAAGTGGATCGGGGCAGTGCCTCATCGGCGCCGGCCGCCTCTGCCTGCGCCATCAGCTCGGTTTGCACGTGCGAAAAGAACGCCACCACACGCGCGTCCGGACACGCCGCCTTCACGCACCGTAAGGCTTCGACGGGTACGATCCCCTCGCAGTGCATATCCACCAGGACGCTGGCGGGAGCCTGTTCCTCGATCGACTCTTGAAGCGTGGGAAGGTCGTGTACGACCACGCACTTGGCGCCGAGCTTCGCGGCCGTTCCGGTGATACGGGTCGCGAAGATCAAGTCCGATACGACGGCGATACAGCGATTCATATAAGGTCTCCGCCCGTGGCGGTGCCGGGCCATGCTTGAATATGCCAGTCGGCCGGGTGCCAGGGGAAACGCGCCTGCCATGGCAAGCGTGGGCAACAACGGTCCGGGCAATGGTCGCGCGTCACTTCGTTTGCTTTGCGAAACCCCAACTGGCGGCCAGTGCATCCGCCGCTGCCTCCGGATCCGCAATGTCGCCCCAGCCGCCGTTACGGAGATAGGCATGGGCCAGCTCGTGCGCGATGACGTAATGCGCGAACGCCTCCGGGCATTCTGCCAGACGCGGCTTGAGCACCACACAGCGGCTGCCATTTCCGCCCGGCCCGGGACAAGCCATCCACACGGAGCGTCCCTCTCCCGGCACGTAGTCATCGAGCGTCATGCGAAACCGCGGATCGCCAAGCAACTCTGTTTGCACGTCGGTGGGGATTGCGTTCAGCACGGCGCACACGCGATTGCGCAACGCGACAACCTGATCGAACGATCTCAAGTGACTCGCGATAATCGGACTTGACTCCCACGCATCAGCCAAGAAACTGGTTTTGACGCCAACAACGGCCCACTTAGGGGTCATAGTGCCCAGGGCCAGCGCACATTAAACCCGTTGCGCCACAAGGGGTTACGATCTTCCAAAGCCGCGTTTCTGGGGGAATTCTGACACTGGCACCCTGTGCTGTTCGACTCCCATAGCTTTTTTCTCGGAGAAAACTGGCTTCCGCCGCCGCTGGCATCTTTCCCAATATGCCCATATAGCCTCTCTATGCGCGCTGGCCCTGTCATAGTGCCGTCCCCCAAGCCGGTCAAGAACGCCATATCGTGGTAATCTCCTTCTCCGCCTGCTTATCGGTCGCGGGTATTGACCAACTTGCCACCTATCCACCAAATCCTTGGACTCGCCGCTAGTCTCGGGATATTCTCTTGAGGCTGAGTGTCCTCGCGAGGCGGATCCGTGCGATCGCTTTGTTCGGAGCGATGGGCGTATCGGAAACGTCGATTCTGCGGATTGCACCCTATGAGCGATTCCCATGCCAACGTGACGCGCCTGTTGCAGGCGGCGGCATCCGGTGAACGCCGTGATCTTGATGCCCTCATGTCTGCGATCTATGACGATTTGCGGCGCTTGGCCATCTCGCACATGCGCGGTGAGCGCGACAGTCACACGCTTCAGCCCACCGCCGTCGTACACGAGGCCTACCTGAAACTCATCGATCAACGATCGACGGACTGGACCGGTCGCATGCACTTCTTCGCGGTCGCGTCGCGCGTCATCCGCCGCATTCTCGTGGATCACGCGCGCGAGAGGCAGGCCGCCAAGCGCGGCGCTGCGCACAGACGCGTGATGATCGACAATGCAGACCTCGCCGTGCCGGCGACCGATGTCGACCTTCTGTCGCTCGACGAAGCGCTGATGGACCTAAACGACATCGATGAAACGCAGGCGAGAATCGTCGAAATGCGATTTTTCGGCGGGCTCACGCTGGACGAGATTGCCAAGACCCTTTCGATCGGCAAGCGCAGCGTCGACCGCGCATGGAGTGCCGCCAAAGCCTGGCTGTGGTTGCGTCTGGCCCCGGATCATCCGGAATACCGCGATGGATAAGGAGTTCGCCAGGCGCGCCCACACCATCTTGATGAAAGCGCTCGATGTAGACCCTTCCGAGCGTGCTTCATTGATTGCGACCGAGTGCACGGGCGATGAGCGCTTACGTGCCCACGTGACCGACCTCGTCAAAGCGATTGACCAATCCAGTGATTTCCTCGAGACGCCGGTGTTGGAGGGGTGGACCGACGAGGCGACTTCGCCTGTACCGCGAATCGAGCGCATCGGCAATTACCGTATCGTTGGCGTGATCGGCGTCGGTGGCATGGCCACCGTGTACGAAGCGATTCAGGAACAACCTGAACGCCGCGTCGCGCTGAAGGTGATGCGACAGGGCCTCGCACAGACTTCGGCCATCCATCGCTTTCAGTACGAGACCGAGATCCTCGCCCGCCTGCAGCATCCGGGCATCGCCCAGATCTTCGAGGTTGGCACCTGGTCCGACGACCACGGTGTGGCCACACCCTATTTCACGATGGAGTACATCAGCGACGCGCGGACCATCACGGAGTACGCCAGCGAGCGCAGTCTGTCACGAGTCGCCCAATTGCAGATGTTCGCCGGGGTGTGCGACGCTGTCCAACACGGGCACCAGAATGGCATCATTCATCGTGATCTCAAACCCGGCAACATCCTTGTCGATTCCAGTGGTCACCCGAAAGTCATCGATTTCGGCGTTGCACGATCGGTGGATCCCGACCAGGCGTGGATCACAAAGCACGCGGATTTCCAACACCTGATCGGCACGCTCAACTACATGAGCCCCGAGCAGTGCGCGAGCGGGGTCCCGATCGATATTCGATCCGACGTTTATTCACTGGGCGTTGTGCTGTACGAACTCGTCTGTGGCCGCCTTCCGCACGATTTCTCAAGCGTGCCCCTGCCCGAGGCACTGCACATCGTGCGTAACCAGGACCCGCCGCGGCCGAGTGCGATTGATCCGCACCTGCGCGGCGACATCGACGCCATTGTTACGATGGCGATCGACAAGGACCCGGACCGCCGGTATCGAAGTGCGGTTGCCCTCGGTGCCGACATTTGCCGGCATCTCAACCATCAAACCGTCGAGGCCCGCCCGCCAACGCTTTTGTATCAGTGTCAATTGTTCGCGCGGCGCAACCGGGCATTGGTGACGGCGATCACCGTGGTTGCCCTGACGATTATCGCCGGCGCGATCATCAGCGCGCGCTTCGGATACCAGGCCACCCGAGAATCGGAGCGGCGGCGTGCGGCCGAGATCAAAGCGGTTGAAGAACGGGACGCGGCACTTTGGAAGTCATACGTGGCCAGTATGGCCGCTGCATTTGCGGCCTACCAGACGGGCGAAATCCAACAAGTTCGCACGCGGCTGGCGAGTGTACCGGCGGACCTGCGAAACTGGGAGTGGCGTTTCCTTAGGAGCCTTTCCGAGCGAAGTCTGTACACGGTTCCCGCCCACGACGACATGGTCTTTGATCTCGCCGCCACGATGGATGGACGACGGCTTGTCACCGGCGGGCGAGACGGCGTCGTCCACATCTGGGATGCCGAAAGCCGCTCATGCTTGGCGCGATTCGACGCCACAGACGGAGGGCCGGTCTACGCCGTGTCGATCAGTCTCGATGAACGGCTGGTGGCGTCCGCGTCGGAGGATGGAGCGATTCGTATTTGGGACGCGCAAACCGGGGCACGCCTGCATCTGATTCACGCCTACGATCAACGGGTCAGTGATGTTTCCTTTGGCCGGGACAACCTTCTTGCTTCCACGTCAGATGCAGGCGTCGCGCGATTGTGGGATGGAAACACAGGTACCTTGCTTGCCGCCATCGATGATTCCGAAGGTGCGGTACAGGGACTCGTGTTTTTCGATGACGGTTCGGCGCTTGTCACCTGGAATGACAAGGGTCAGGTGTGTTTGCGGAGCGCAGACGGCGCGCGCGTACAGCAGCGCTTTGCGTTTGATGAAGTCGTCGTTTGCGCTGCCACCACAAGGGACCATACCCTTCTGGCCGTCGGTGGTGCCAACGGCCGCGTCAATGTTTGGAAGGTCGGCACCGGCGAGATCGTGTACGAACTCCAAATGCCGAGTACTTTGAGTGGCGTCCGCGCCCTGGCGTTCTCCCGGTCCGGCGATCGATTGGCTGCCGGGCAGAGCGACCGGCGCATCCACCTCCTATCGATGGTCGATGCAAGACTGATCGAATCGTTGAGTGGCCACGAGGAGGCCGTGTCGGGTCTGTCTTTCAGCGCGGAAGACCGTACGCTCAACTCGATCTCGTGGGACCGCACGTGGCGCGTGTGGGGACTCGACAACTCCACGCGCACCGATTTCGTGAGAGAACTGAGCGGGCACCAGGACTACATACGGTCAGTCGCCTTTTCGCCGGACTCGAGGCTGCTAGCCTCCGGCGCGAATGACCACACGATTCGCCTTTGGGAGCCTGAACTCGGCCGTTCGGTGGGCGTGCTTCGCGGACACGAGGCGGCCGTTTCCTGCGTCGCGTTCGCGCCCGACGGCGCATCAATCGCGTCGGGGTCCTACGACCGAACCGTGCGCATCTGGAATGCCAAAACTGGTGAGCTGGAGACCACGCTTGGCGGTCACGATGGCCACGTGTGGTCCATTGCCTATTCCCCGGACGGATCGCTACTCGCATCGGCCGGGGAGGAAAGGATCATTCGCGTTTGGGATATCGAACGGCGGGAAGTCATCCATTCCCTCACCGGACACTCGGCGCGGATCAACCACATCGCGTACAGTCCGGACGGTACGCGGATCGCCTCCGCTTCACGCGACCACACCGTTCGTGTGTGGGATGAGGAGTCCGAACGGTTACTGTGGAAGCTGGACGGGCACACCTCCGATGTGTTTGCCGTCGTGTTCTCCCACGACAACGGACGGCTCTACTCAGGATCCCGTGACCAGTCGGTTCGGGTATGGGATATGCGGACGGGTGACTGTCTCGATACGCTCTCGGGCCACGGACAATTCGTCACCAGCCTCACGCTCAGTCCCGATGGCACACGACTGGCGGCCGGCTCCTGGTTTGGGGAGGTGGTCATTTGGGATCTGGCGATGCACGATGTCGTCGCATCGATCAAAGCGCACCGTAGCGCCATACGCTCCGTGGCGTTCAGTCCGAACGGTCGGTGGCTGGCCGCCTGTGCGTACAACAAGTTGATTCGGCTGTTCGACGCCTCCCCGTCCGCGGAGCGCCTGCAAACGCAGACCTATACAGCGGCGCACTACAGTGCCGCCAAGAGTATTGTAGACAAGCTATCCAAGCGATTTGACAGCATTGACCAGATTCGTAATCAAATCGAAACAGATAGTGAATTTGATTCCGAAACGCGCTTCTGGTTGCGCCTCCTTCTCATGGAGAAGGCGCTCGATCAAACCGATCAGCAACTCAATTCGCCTCTCCTCCGTCAGTCCGACGAATAATGTCGCGCAAAGAAACACACCGAAGACATCGGCCGCACATGTAGCATCTTGTCAGGCATGCGTACCCGCAGATCTGCATTGTAACGACTACGCAACGGCTTCCTATTTCTTGGCGCGGTTTCGACAGAGTTTCCGCGTCGTGGGGTGGCCGGGGCAGTGTCTCGTGCAACTCCCCCGAAACACAATCGGTGTGATACGCGGTGTATCGTCCGAGTCTTCCATAAGCGCACGAAATGAATGGAGCAAGCCATGAAACGTCTTCTTACAATCGTACTTGCGTGGGTACTTGTCGTCGGATCTGTATCATCCGTCTTTGCAAGGGGCCAAACCCGAAAAGGCTCGCTATCCGAGGAACCGCGCGCGAGCAGCACGTGCGCGCTTGCGGTCTCGACCGCCGACGCCATTCTCCTTCCCGGAGAGAGCACGTCCTTCAATGTATGGGCCCGCTTTCCGTCGGATGCCTACGTCTTCGCGTCGTCCGAGTTTGATGTTAACGCCGATTTCCCCGGCTGGTCGTATGCCAGTGACGGCGCCATCGCAGGCGGAAGCGTCCTCGGCATCGTGGCCGAGCAGAATCACCAACCGTATGTCGGCGTGTTAGCCGACCCTGCGAATCCGCTACGGCTCTGGACGGGCGAATTTA
>Ga0210124_1001195_pt1 | contig 11511 bp, 14 predicted proteins | sample Muzzi_PWC_D2_FD_185554 | JGI IMG/M metagenome (GOLD analysis project Ga0210124, IMG submission 185554) | Wetland microbial communities from San Francisco Bay, California, USA, that impact long-term carbon sequestration - Muzzi_PWC_D2 (SPAdes) | ecosystem: Environmental > Aquatic > Marine >...
TGAAGGTCGATCTTTGTTACCTTTATTGCACGGTGAAACGGTGTCGGACTGGCGTGACTATATCATCAGTGAAAGCGACTATGCCGGTCGCGAACCGATGAAAACTCTTAGTTTGGCCCCGGAAGATTGCCGAGCCTTTACGATTCGCACCACGGATTGGAAGTATATCCTTCACGAAAGATTTCGCCCCCAACTATACGACTTAAAGAATGACCCACACGAGTTCCATGATCTTGGAGCTGACCCTACCTATCAGGAAATTAGAAATCAATTGCATGAGCAGCTATTTTCCTGGCTAAGAAAACGCAAACTGGGCACAACGATGTCTCCGGCTGATATTTATAAAAAACGGAACTCTGATTTAGAAACCCATCAAGGAATCTTGATTGGTTATTGGTAGCATTATGCCAGGAAAAGCAAACATAATTACGGATAATACAAATCAACAAGAAAGGTGATTTTTACTGACCATGAAATTAGTTACTTACCAAACAGACGGACAGCCCCTACTTGGCGCGCTAGTGAGGGATCAGGTAATCGATCTAAAATCGGCTCATCGGGCGATGGGGAATGATGCTACAGCCTTATTTCCCGATGATATGATAGCCTTGTTATCGGAAGGCGCTTCCGGTTTGGAGAAAGCGGCTGCCGCCATCAAGTTTGCCGAGACCCAACCTGATACTTACGAGCAATCACTTGATAAAGTGACCCTTTTGCCACCCGTTGTTCGACCTGGCAAAGTGATTGCTTTAGGTATGAACTACAAAGCACATGCGGCTGAAGGAGGAAACAAATTACCTGAGTACCCGCTACTGTTTCACAAAACCTCCGGTTCATTGCTGGGTTCCGGAGGCACCATCGTACTTCCCCCAAACTCAACTCAAGTAGATTACGAGGGAGAACTGGCTGTCATTATTGGCCGCACCTGTAAACAGGTTTCGCCGGAAGAGGCTCTGGATTACGTGGCCGGGTATGCCAATGGCAACGACGTGTCCGCTCGTGACTTGCAGCGACGCACCAGCCAATTTACGAGTGGCAAGATGCTCGATACATTTGGCCCCTTGGGGCCTGTTCTGGTTATCCGTGACGAAATTCCAGACCCAGGCAATCTACACCTCCAATCTAAGCTTAACGGCAAGGTTATGCAAGATGGAAATACCCAAATGATGATTTTCGACATACCATTTACAATTAGTTATATTTCACACATCGCTACCCTTCACGTGGGAGATGTCATCTTTACCGGCACTCCTAATGGTGTAGGCTTTGCCCGTACCCCCCCCATCTACTTGCAAGATGGAGATGTGATTTCGGTGGAAATTGAGGGACTTGGAACGCTAACGAACCATGTAAAAAATCAGAGCTAACCGTGAAGGCCAAAAATCAGCAAATTGACAAAATAGTGACAAGTCATAGAATTATCCCAGTTACTATCTGGTGTCAGTAAGTTAAGAGAAGGCCAAACAAATCTTTCAATGGCATTAATCGAGCAGCAACTACCAAAAAGCGCGCTTGAATTAGAACTGATTTATCAAACCGCGCAACATATCTCCCAACTGCAAAATCTGTCAGAGTTATTACCTCGAATTGTCGGTGAAGTCAGCAGAACCTTCAACTATAACTCAATGGGTGTATTACTGGTTGAACAGGACACAAATGAACTCGTAGTACGGGCAACTTTTGGCATGGAACGAGAGAAGCATTTAGGGTTCCGCTTACCCATTACATCTGCTCCTAAAGGGGGTATCGTAGGCTGGGTGGCTTATTGTGGTCGACCACTGTTAGTAACCGATGTCCGTAAATCGGATCGTTATATCAAGACCATAGAAGAAATTCGCTCTGAGTTGGCTGTACCGCTCAAAATAAGAGATAGGGTCATTGGCGTTATAGATGTGCAAAGTGTTCTTGTAGATGGGGTGACTGAAAAAGATAAATATATCCTCACAGCTCTGGCCAGTCAGATTGCTATTGCGGTGGAAAATGCTCGCCTTTATGAAGAACTGAGGGAAGCCCACAATGAAATTCAGCATAAGGCTAATCAATTACGGCTTCTTTTAGCGCGGACGGTTGACCTTCAAGAAGATGAACGGCATCGGATAGCAGCTGATATTCACGATAGTGTCATTCAGTTGGTTTATGGCGCTCTTTATGAAACTGAAGGCGTTTTGCATCGTTTGCCGGATGAAGCCGTTACTAACCGAAGCGACCTGCAAAATGTTCAAACGACACTCAAACAAGCCGTTTCTGAAATCTATAAAGCGGTATATGACTTATGGCCGGCCAGCCTTGATGAGATGGGTCTCTTTCCCTCGTTAAACGCCTATCTAGCTCAATTTGAAAAGGATACAAATATTCATAGCAATCTACGTATCCACGGGACTCCAATTCGCTTTATGCCCCGGGCACGCATCACAATTTTTCGATTAATTCAGGAAGCCTTCCATAATGTACGAAAGCATGCCCAGGCCAAGCAGGTACTAGTTATTTTTAAATTTCGAGCAAGCCGGGTTCAGATTCAAGTTCGAGATGACGGAATGGGCTTTGAGGCAGAGCAAGCCTTGGCTGAACAAACTCATTTGGGGTTAATTAGTATGCGCGAACGAGCCGAAAATATTGGTGGTGTTTTCAAGATAAAATCTGAGATTGGACGGGGAACAATGCTGGGGTGGGAGTTCCCCAAACGTCAAATTGAACGGATTGTAAAAAAAGATGAATAAAATACGAGTACTTATTGCAGACGATCATCCGGTTGTACGACGGGGTCTCCACAGTATGTTGACAAATAATGACGATATAGATGTCATTGGAGAAGCCGAAGATAGCACACAAGCCTTATCTCAAACGGATAAGTTAAAACCAGATGTGGTAATTTTAGATATTCGCATGCCAGGCTCTAGCGGGATGCGGATTATACCGCATCTGAAACAGCTCCATCCAGAGGTCAAGGTACTAATGTTGACCAGTTACGATACCGATGAGCATCTTTTTGGATCGTTGAATTTAGGGGCACACGGCTTTTTACTAAAAAGTGTAGCCCACGAAGAGCTAGCGGAAGCCATTCGCCGGGTTCATAACGGTGAACGTCAACTCAGCAAGCGATTAGTTGGTCGGGTCTTGGATGAGTTCGAAACCTATGCTAAAGAGGTCTCCCGTCATAAGACCGGGTTATCCAGCAGCCATATTGAAATTTTACAGCTCATTGCCGAGGGTTATACAAACCGTAAAATTGCTTCCAAGCTCCATTGGAGCGAAATCACTGTCAAGCGTAGAATATCGGAAATCCTGGCCCAACTCAATGTTAACACACGAGCACAGGCTGTCAGTGAAGCAATGAAAAGGGGATTAATTTAGTCTCCAGATTTGGTTATTCTCTACCAACCTCTTCGCTGATAACCTCTTCGGATATGAGGAACATGATATCTGCCACGGTCTTTCGCGATTCTTTGAGTTGAGCCTGTAGATTTGGCTCAAAAAAAGATTCGCGAAAAGTCTCCATATCGGGGAAATAAGCCTCGGTCATATAACGATAGGGCGTCTCTTTATCGGGCCAACCCTCTTGGATAATGTAAAAATCGCTCTTAATGACGCCTGACATAGCCATATTCTCAGCTTGATGGACAGTGGTCCGCCAGCGAATAAACTCCTCGTGATCCGCATCCGGTAGTAAGTTGTAAATGACGGTTAACTTAACCATCGTCTTTCTCCTGAATTCTCTGGTGCAACGCCATTATTGCCGGCATTTATCCAAACTAATAAACGGCCCGCTGCTGATGACGCCGGAAACGCCGCTCCAAACGAACAGCAACAACACGCGAAAGAAAAAGAACGATAATCGCATATATGACCGCGGCAGTGGTATAAAACTCAAAAGGCCGAAAATGGAAATTTGATAATCGCTGGGTAACGCGCATTAAGTCGGCCACGCCAATAACTCCAACCAGAGAAGAATCTTTAAGCAAATCAATAAATAGATTCATGGCCGAGGGGATGATAACGGGTATAGCCTGGGGTATTATTACATCTCGATAGATTTGGAAGGTAGATAACCCTATGGCGCGTCCAGCTTCATATTGCCCTTTTGCAACAGCCTTTAATCCCGAACGATAAACTTCGGCCATGTAGGCGCTATAAAGAATCGCTAAAGCAGAAATCGCTGCTACGAATGGCCCTAATTGTAGGCCGGTCACAATCGTTAAACCAAAAAAGAGCCAGAGAATAAAGACGTACAGAGCGGTACCCCGAAAGAATTGGATATAGGCATAGGCCGGCCATCGTAACCACCAAAACTTAGCAAGCCGGAAAATGACCACAACCAAGCCTAAAACAACGGCCACAATCATAGAAACTACGGCAACCCCAACCGCAATCCCCGTTCCTTGAAGTAAAAGTCGCCAGCTTTCAAAAATAATCTCAAATCGGAAACCACCCATCTATCCTGTCTCTCCCCCCCGCATTCTTCGTTCCATAACAGCCACCAGGCCAGAAAAGGCGATGGTGCTGGCAATAAGCAGCACCCCGGCTGATGTATAAAATTCAAAAGGTTTGAAAAATTCAAGTGAGGCTTCGCGAGCAAAATACATCAGGTCGGCTACGCCGATGACCGCCACAATAGTAGCCCCCTTAAAAGCCCCCACAAACTGGTTGCCTGCTGAAGGTAAGATAATGCGAAACGCCTGCGGTAGAACCACATCCCGATAAATACTGGCAGGGGTCAGCCCAAGCGCCCTGGCTGCTTCAAACTGCCCTCGATCTACAGCCAGAATACCTGACCGGTAGATTTCGGCCATGTAGGCCGCGGTAAGCAACCCCAGGGCCAAAACACCGGCCTCCATGGGTTGGAAGACGATATTCAGGGCAAAGGCCAAACCAAAATAAATCCACAATAAGAAAACATACAAGGGCATTGCCCGGCCAAGTTCAATGTAAACCTGGGCAATCCCCGAGAGCCATCGGGAATTAGAAAGTCGCATCAAGGCCAATATTAAACCCAAAATCAAGGCAATGGCCATGGCTAAAACGGTTACTTCATACGTAACCAATAGCCCCTCAAACATTGGTTCGAGGTTGCGGGTAATACGATACCATTGGAAATCGTAATTCACAACGACCCCTTCTTTATAACGAAAGTCCTCACACCATCCAGTGAGTTGTGCCTAACAAAGCGGTGGAGGACTAGCTCGTTCCCACGCTGAGCGTGGGAACGAGAACGAGCTATCTAGATGTTCTATGGATATTAAAACACGTTATTTACTACCGGCTCGTGAGCTAAACTCCTCGTATTTAGCCAATACATCGGCTTGCCAGAAGTTCCAGAGACTCTCTTGAAGCTTATGAGCACCGCGATAGCGCATCCAGTTATCAATCCAGAAGGCTGTTTTCTCATCACCGTGAGGTAACATAAAGGTATTGATATCTTGGAACAACGCCCCACCAGGCCAGATATAGACCGAAGCATCTGGATTTTCTTCAATGAAGGGGATAGCATTCCACAAGGCAACCAGAGACACTTGCGCTCGACCGGTAGCAACCTCTAGCAATGAGTCTTGAAGCGACTCGAATGTGCGGTAGGTTGCATCGGGCCACCTTAGTTTGGCGCTACCATCCTGGGCCGAGCCGGCCAGGTTACTAATTGTAACGTCTGATGTGTTAAGCTCCGACTCAACCTCAAAGGTGAAGTCGCTATTAACAAGTAAGATGGAGTCTTCTCGGAAGAGGGGTTCACTGATAAATCGAACGTTTTGGGCACGTTGTGGCCTGATGGTCAAGCCAATCCCGCTCCAATCATACTGCCCGGCCTGCAAACCCGAAATAAGCTGGCCAAAGGGCATCTCAACCCACTCGACCTCAACACCCAAATCGGCGGCCATCGCATTGATAACATCAATGCAGTAGCCCATTGGTTCATCGGTTTGAGGATCGCGGAACTGCAATGGAGGGAAGGTAAGGTCTCCACCGACCCGTAACACACCCTCTGCGGCCACCCGATCAATAATAGGCACAGGTTCGTCATCTGCTTGAGCATGGATGGCAATTGTTTTATATTTTCCCGGTGCGGATGGCGCAGCTTTAACCACCGATGCCTTGACCAAACCGGCAGCCCCGAGGCCAGCCGCAGCTACCCCGGCAGCCCTAAGAAAATCACGACGATTACGCTTTTCCATAATTATTCCTCCTTGAATGATTAATCTTTATTTTTTTTGAAGGTTGTTGTAGGGGCGTTTGGCAAACGCCCAATTTTGCTGGTGTGGCTGGGCGAGTGCCATTCGCCCCTACAAATTAACTCGTCGATTTAACATTGACGAACTACTAGAGGTAGTTACGGGATTAGACCCGTAACTATCTCTTAAATTATTTCTGAGAGCCTTTAATAAGCTGGAATATCGCTGTAAACAGGAATGTCACCTAAGGAAGGCCCAACAATTTGATCGTACAAGGCTTGGAGAACACCTTGACCTTTACGATAGCGTAACCAGCCATTGATAAACATCCACCAATCCAGGTCGCCACGCGGGAGGCCGTAGGCGCCAAACTCTAAGGAGAAGGGGGTTTCTGGATTTAAGATTTTGGCCGTAGGATTCTCTTCCACAAAGGGAATAGCCAGATACGCTTCTACAATAACGGCATCCGCCCGACCAGAGGCAACCTCCAACAAGGCCGGTTGTTGTTCAAGCTCGTTCAGGGTTGCTTCTGGGAAGATACGCGCCGCCAGATTTGCCGCCGTCGAACCGATAAGGGCTGTTATCGTAACATCGGGGCTATTCAGTTCGGAAACATCAACCACGGTGCTATCTTCTGGCACAACAACAACTTGCTGGTAGGGGACGTACGGCGTGGAGAACCACATGGTCTCCAAACGACCGCCGGGGCGCCCTACCAGACCTACAGAAATCAAATCAACCTGACCGGCAAGTAGGGCGGGGATAAGGCCAGTAAAATCTTGATCCTGAATATCCAGTTCGACACCATCCGCGCCAATGTCTGCGGCCAAAAGTTTGAGCAGTTCAACGTCATACCCGGCGGGCTCGCCGGTTCTATCGCGGTACATTTGCGGTTCAAACTGCAAGGTCATACCGACTCGTAGCGTACCTCGATCCTGGATTTGATCCAGCAACGAGACTGGCTCTTCACCAGCAGTCTGACGACGTCCAACGAAGGCGGGTGCCGCATGAGCACCAGGCACATCGTAAGCCATAGACCCTAAGGCTGCGGCGCCAGCGGTAGCGGCTACCGCCGAATTCAAAAACTTGCGACGACTAATACTTTTTGTTTCTTTTTTCATAATTACTGTTCCTCCTTAATGGGTTATAAAACAATATAAACTTATATATTTACGAGTGCAATATCTTCGAAAGATATCACATCCGATTGTCACATGTTTTGTAAATCGAGTCCTTTATGCCTGCTGCCTCTGTTCCAGATAGTTTACACCTTGTGAAAGCAACAGGGTTAATAGAATATAAATGGCCGCCACCGCTGTATAGAACTCAAAGGGCCGAAAAGTTTGCGATACGGCCAATTGGGCTTGCCTAACCAACTCAAACACACCAATGATACCCACCAGCGAAGAATCCTTGAGCATACCCACGAACATATTACCCGTTGGAGGGACAATAATTCGCAAGGCTTGGGGAAAGATCACATCCACAAAGGACTGAAAACTGGTCAACCCTAAAGATGCAGCCGCTTCGCGCTGACCCTTGCCAATAGCCCCAATACCAGAGCGATAGATTTCGGCCATCCAGCTTGAATATTGAATGGATAGACACAATATTCCGGCGGTAATCGGAGCAAAATTGAAGCCAATCATGATAGGTAAACCGTAATAGAGCCATATCAGAAATACAAAAAGGGGAATGGCTCGAAATATGTTAATGTAAAGTTGAGCCGGAAAGCTGATGACGCGAACCTTAGACATTCGCAACAAAGCGATAATCAACCCCAGCAGCAAAGCCAAGGCCATACTAATGATGGATACATAAATGGTTATGCTCAGCCCATGGGCCAGTAACTCCCAGCGAGAGGTCACATAGTCCCATCGAAATTTAAAATTCATAGGATAGCTTTAATAAAGGCTTTCGTTCTCTCACGGTTTGGATTACTTAATATTTCAGGGTCGCCCTCTTCAACGATGACACCCTCATCCATAAAGATCAAATGGTCGCCGACTTCACGGGCAAACCCCATTTCGTGGGTTACAACCGCCATCGTCATACCAGAATGAGCCAAATCTCTCATGACGGCCAAAACCTCACCAACCAACTCCGGGTCAAGCGCCGATGTGGGTTCATCAAACAGCATGAGACGCGGCTCCATCACCAAGGCTCTGGCAATTGCCACCCGTTGTTGTTGTCCTCCCGATAATTGTGACGGATACGATTGAGCTTTATCACCTAAGCCAACCGCTTTAAGCTGTTTGATTGCTTTTTCACTGGCTGCATCTCGGGCCATCTTCTTGTTTCGTCTCAAAGCCAGGGTGACATTATCCAAAGCGCTGAGGTGCGGAAAGAGGTTAAATTGCTGAAATACCATGCCGATATGGGTCCGTAAATAGAGGGGGTCCACGGAATTTCCGTCACGCTTTTGCCAAAATTTCCGTTTGGGAGCCTTAGGGCCATAATCCTTGCCCAAAAAATATAGAGAACCGGACTGAGGCTCCTCTAATAAATTCATGCATCGGAGCAGGGTACTCTTACCGGAGCCACTAGGACCAAATATAACCAAATGCTCCCCTTGACGCACTTGCAAGTTAATATTCTTCAGAACGTGGAGGTCTCCAAAGTATTTGTTTAAATTTTCGACCTGCAAGATTATTTTTTCATCCATATTTGCCCAATCACTTAAAGGTGGCGTCTTTAGCCGCTAAAAACCAAAGTCATACTATTATAACAATTCATTCACAACTGCCTGAACTAACCAGTCTTTTTAGTCTCGCAAGAGGGGATTTTTACACCAGCCAGATTACAACACCTATCAAGGTCATATATAAGTAAGGGATTTTAACATAACGATTTGATTTACTCAAGGAAAACGGTATCTTTTTTTGATACCAACTTGTATCAAGCACCATAAACACAAACATAACCTGCTCAAACGGATATCCTGTTTTTGGCTACCTTTTAAGATGTGATAAAATAGGTCAACACTCTTAGGAGGTCTCCGGCTGATGATATACAAAGGAGTATTGGTTTTGGCTATTATATTTTCATTCGCTGCCTGTGGTACACAAGAAGTCGAAGAAACTGACAATTCTGAGTTTATTCAAACCGAAACCCCACAAGAAGCTATAGATTTGGCTATCCAGACTGCTACAGACAAATGCACGTTATTACCCGGTGATGAATGTAAAGAATTTAACCTAGCATGTAGTGAACAGATAGAACTGACCGAAAGTCAAAAAGCAAACAATGTTGAGGATAACTGGTGTTTAGCCATATCATATCAAAAAAGATCGCCCACCATCAGCTCAGAGTGGAAAGATGGAGAAATCAATCTGTCTGTTGAGAATCATGGCGGCAGTTGGGAACAGGGAGATTTTTGTATCTGTGGGTTAAAAGACTCTGATTCGGACTCGTCCGACAACTAATATAAGGGGTGCAAAGCAGTGGCTATATAGGATTGCTGCTTTGCCACCTTCGAACTTGTGCCAACACCCACCCTATTCTAAAACTCGATCAGAGCCAGGCAAAAAGGCTGGCCCATTCATGACCAGGTATGTCATGTGTCCCTCAAAAACGTAAGGGATACCCTTGGGGATAAAGACAAAATCACCAGCGGCAACTTGGCCCCACTCTGTATCCTCCCCTACCTGGAATTTACCCTCGCCTTCGATAATGTAATAAACCCTATCGCTAACATCACAAACCATTTTCTTGTGATGTCCCCAAATTTTGACCCAGGTAACGCTAATGCCATCCCCGTGCTTATCGCGGTGGATGGCTTTTTTCATCACAAGTGGGTAGCCCTCTTCTGTTATATCCGAAAGTTCATCAAGTTTGATAATCATGGTTTATTGCCTTTGGGGAAGTATTCAAATCTGTCTTCGCAGACGAGGGTCTAAAGCATCACGCAAGCCATCGCCAACAAAGTTAAAGGCCATCACAATGGTAAAGATAGCCAAACCGGGAAAGGCACTAATCCACCATTGGTCAAAAAAGGCCAGGCCGTCAGCAACCATCCGGCCCCATTCAGGGGTACTCGGCTCGGGACCCAGGCCCAAAAAACTCAATCCAGCAAAGACCAAAATGGCGTTCCCTAAATCTAAGGTGGCTAACACTAACACCGGGGCAATCGCGTTTGGCAGTACAACCCGCCGCAAAACTCGTGGCTCGGTTGCACCAATAGCCCGGCTGGCCGTCACATACTCATTTTCCTTAATGCTCAACACCAACCCCCGCACTACGCGAGCGTAGTTAGGCCACCAAACAATAGACAGCGCGATGACCGCATTGCCAATACTTGGCCCCAAAGCCGCCGCAATCGCCATTGCCAAAATTATTGTGGGAAAAGCCATAAATACATCGGTAGTCCGCATAAATATTTCTTCTATGGTGCCACCCACAAACCCGGCAATAGACCCTACTAACGTACCCACGATTCCAGCTACAATCACCACCACAATGGCTGCCGGGAGACTGATGCGCCCCCCATACATCATTCGGCTCAGAACATCTCGACCTAATTGGTCGGTTCCAAACAGGTAGGTTGAATTCGGCGCGTGCAGACGGTCAACAAGATTTTGCTGGAGCGGCTCAAAGGGAGCAATGAAGTGAGCCGCCAGTGTTATAAAAATCCAAAATACAATAATAATGATGCCAATTGTTACCAATTGGTTTCTTCTCAGAAAGTATCTGATCGCTTCGAAGTTTGACCGTTTGGACCTCATTTGAGGCCCAGTCAGAGCCGCGGCCTTAATTTTCCCCCTATCCGATAGTCCTGATCGAGTAGTCGATTGCACGCGTACCTAACCCTCCCGCAAGCGCGGGTCTAAAAACACATATGAGATATCCACCAGCAGGTTGACGAAAATGAAGACAAAAGCGATAAGCATCGTTACGCCCATGATGGCCGGAAAATCTAGAGAAACAGCGGCCTTGAACGCATATTGACCAATACCGGGCCAGGAGAAAATGGTTTCGGTAAGCACTGCTCCGGTGAGAAGATTCCCATAGGATAAACCTAACACGGTAATGGTAGGAATTAGCGCATTCCGGAAAGTATGACGATAAATTATAACTGACTCTTTCAACCCTTTCGAACGAGCCGTCCGTACGTAATCTTGGTCAACAGTTTCTAACATTGATGAACGGGTGATTCGAGTAATAAGGCCCATACTGAAAGCAGCTAAGACAATACCTGGCAAAATTAAGTGGTAAAGAGCATCCAAAAAAAGGCTAAAGTTGCCGACAAGCAAGGCGTCCACTGTATAAAGGTTAGTAACACTGGGCGGGGGGTCGACTCCAATTGCTAACCGGCCAGGGCCGGGCAGCCACCCCAATTCACCATAGAATATGT
>Ga0210124_1001196_pt1 | contig 11510 bp, 9 predicted proteins | sample Muzzi_PWC_D2_FD_185554 | JGI IMG/M metagenome (GOLD analysis project Ga0210124, IMG submission 185554) | Wetland microbial communities from San Francisco Bay, California, USA, that impact long-term carbon sequestration - Muzzi_PWC_D2 (SPAdes) | ecosystem: Environmental > Aquatic > Marine >...
GCACGAAATGCACCAGATTCAGCGAGCCGAGGTCACAGGCGCCGTAGGGCGGCAGGGGAACCTCGCCGCAGGGATTGGTGGCACTGATCCGCTCACGGTAGCCGAGATTGTTTCCGGCATTGATGCGGTCGATGAAGAGCACGCCCGGTTCGGCGCAATCAAAACTCGCCCTGAGCAGGCGTTCCCACAGGTCCCGCGCCCTGACCCGGCGAAACACCCGGCAGGGTGTTTCCGCTGAGTAGCCCGGCCAGTCGCGCTGCAGCAGCGCGCCATCATCCACTGTGGTTTCCGCGACGGGGAACAGCAAGGGCCAGTCGCTGTCGGTCTCCACGGCCTGCATGAAGTCATCCGACACCAGCACCGATAGGTTGAAATTCCGCAGTTGCAGCGGGTCGCGCTTGGCTTCGATGAAATCCTCGATGTCGGGATGGTCGCAGCGCAGCGTGCCCATCATCGCGCCGCGGCGGTCCCCGGTGGAGAGCAGGGTGGCGCACATGCTGTCCCAGATGCGCATGAAGGACACGGGTCCCGAGGCCACCGCCCCGTGGCTGTGCGCGAGGCTGCCGCGCGGGCGCAGGGTCGAGAAATCGTAGCCCACGCCGCCGCCCTGCTGCATGGTCAGGGCGCCTTCCTTGAGCGCATCGAAGATGCCGTCGAGAGAATCTTCCACGGTGCCCATGACGAAACAGTTGAGCAGGGTGACCTGCCGACCGGTACCGGCACCGGCCAGGATGCGGCCCCCGGGCAGGAAACGGAAACCATCGAGCAGTCCGGCAAAGCGCGCTTCCCAGCCGGCAGCATCGGCCTCCACCGTTGCCAGTGCCCGGGCAACCCGCGCCCGGGTGGCGCCGATGTCGGCGTCACTCTCCGTGGCACCGAGATAGCGGTACTTGTTTTCCCAGATGATACGGGACAGCGGCAGTTCGAAGGGGTCATCGGTCATGGCAGGAACTCCGTGGGTGGGAAGGCATTCAGCCCTTGATGCAGATCAGTGGCACGAGGCGCGCAACCCGCCGGGCCAGTCCGGCATGCTCCGCGGCCTCCACCACCGCGCCGGCATCCTTGTAGGCATGCGGGGCTTCTTCCGCAATGCCGCGGGACGAGGGGCTGCGGACCAGGATGCCGCGCGCGGCCAGTTCGTCCCGGATGCCGCGGCCGCTGAACTGGCGCAGGGCCTGGCGGCGGCTCATGCTGCGCCCGGCGCCATGGCAGGCGGAGCCGAATGCACCGGCCATGGCGGTGCTCTTGCCGCAGAGGATATAGGACGCGGTACCCATGGTGCCGCCGATCAGCACCGGCTGGCCGATGGCGCGCAGTTCTTCGGGCAGGGCCGGATGTCCCGGTCCGAATGCGCGGGTCGCACCCTTGCGGTGGACGTACAGGGTACGCGCGACACCGTCGACCTCGTGGACTTCCTCCTTGCAGGTATTGTGCGAAACATCGTACAACAGCTCGAGCCGCGCCTCCGGGAAAAAGTCCGCAAACACCTTGCGCGTCAGGTGGGTCAGAAGCTGGCGGTTGGCCAGGGCGCAGTTGATCGCGGCGCGCATGGCGCCCAGGTACTGCTGCCCCAGTGTGGAGTGGATGGGTGCACAGGCAAGTTCGCGGTCCGGCAGCCGGATGCCGTGGGAGGCCGCGGTCACGACCATCTTCTTCAGGTACTCGGTGCCGACCTGGTGCCCCAGGCCGCGCGAGCCGCAGTGAATGCTGACCTTGATGTCGCCGGGATGGACGCCGAGCGCCGCGGCAAGTTCCCGGTTGTGGATCTCCACCACTTCCTGAACCTCCAGGTAATGGTTGCCCGAGCCCAGGGTTCCCATTTCAGCGCGCTGCCGCTGCTTTGCCTGCAGCGAAACCTGCGCGGGAGCGGCGCCTGCCATACAGCCGTATTCCTCGGTACGCGCGAGGTCAGCCGCCGTCCCGTAGCCGTTGTCCACAGCCCAGACAGCGCCGCCGCGCAGCATGTCGTCCAGCCTGGCAATAGAAAGGCGGATGCTGCCGGTGCTGCCGAGACCGGCGGGGATTCTCTCGTACAGGCGGTCAGCGAGTTTTTCCTGCACGGCCATGATGTCCGGTCGCTGCAGCCCGGTGTGCAGGGTGCGCACGCCGCAGGAGATGTCGAAACCGACGCCGCCGCCCGAGACGACCCCGTCCTCCGGGTCAAAGGCCGCCACGCCGCCGATCGGGAAACCGTAGCCCCAGTGGGCGTCAGGCATGGCGTAGGCCGCGGTGACGATACCGGGGAGGGTGGTGACATTGACCACCTGCTCGCGGACCTTGTCGTCCATGTCCCGCATCAGTGCCTCACTGGCATAGAGTATCGCGGGGACGCGCATCTCCCCCTGGCGTTCGATGCGCCAGCAGTAGTCGGAGACTTTTTGCAGCAGGTTCAGGTTCATCCTGTCTTTACTCTAGACGTCCACCACGCATTGGGCCACCCAGCCCCCGTCAGCCTGCTGCTGCACCGCGAGTTCGGTGAAGGTCGCGCCCTTGATTTCCACTGCCGGGGAGTGGCGCGTGCGATCCACGGTTTCGCCCCGGATTTCCGCCTGCAGCGCACCACTGTCGCCGATGTGAACGTCAAAATGACTGAACAGCATGCCCCGCGTCGCCATCTCGAAGATCACCAGGTTGAGCCAGTCGACGAACAGCAGCTCGGGATCGGCTTCAATGCAGGCCAGGCGAACGCCTTGCTCCGGACACACGCCGGCCGGATCGGTGATGATGGCGGTCATGGCAAGGGCCGCTTGGGCAAAGGCTTCCGCCTTGTCACGCCCCATGCCCCGTACGCCGATATCAGCCCCGTGTTCGAAGTGTTCCCACGCGGTTGTCGTCATGGGTTACCAGTTTAATTGACATGAATTCAGCAGGACAGGTGGATTGACATAGGTCAAGGTTGCCAGCGTGATTAAATGCAAGTATGGCCCTGCCAACCGGAGCCTTCCATGAAGGGGGAGGGTTCCAATTCCTGATTCCAGGACCATCCGGAGGAAATGATGAAAAAGATCACACAGAAGGCACTGTCGATTCTGGCCGGTGCCGGGCTGACGCTTGCGTGTGCATCCAGCGCCTGGTCGCAGGATGCACTGAAAGACGTCATGAAGGCGCGCGGCCTGACTGAAAAGGACATACTGGCAGCAGCGAAAACCTATACACCAACCGGCGGGCGTGATGAATACATGGTGTTCAGTTCGGGCGGGCAGAGCGGCCAGCTGATTGTCTATGGCATCCCGTCCATGCGCATTCTCAAGTATATCGCGGTGTTTACCCCTGAACCGTGGCAGGGCTACGGTTTTGACGATGAGTCCAAGGCCGTGCTGGCCCAGGGCCGCATTATGGGCAAGGACATTACCTACGGTGATAGCCACCATCCGGCGATTTCCGAGACCGGGGGTGATTACGACGGGCGCTATGTGTTTATCAATGACAAGGCCAACCCGCGTATCGCTGTTATCGACCTGCACGATTTCGAGACCAAGCAGATTGTTGCCAATCCCCTGTTTAAATCTGCCCATGGCGGTGCCTTTGTCACTCCAAATACGGAATATGTCATGGAGGCCGTGCAGTACGCGGCACCCTATGGGGATGACTTCGTGCCGCTGGAAGAATTCAACGATAAATACCGGGGTGGCCTGACCTACTGGAAGTTTGACAACGACAAGGGCCGTCTCGACCCTGCCGCCTCGTTTACCTTTGAATTGCCTCCCTACAGCCAGGATCTTTCCGATGCGGGCAAGGGGCCTTCCGAAGGCTGGGGCTTTACCAACTCGTTCTGCTCGGAACGCTATGTCGGCGGTACTGAGCGCGGCCGTCCGCCGTTCGAGGCTGGCTGTTCTTCGAAGGACACGGACTTCCTGCATGTCACCAACTGGAAGAAGGCCGCCGAGCTGGTCGCGGCCGGCAAGGTGAAGCATGAGAAGGGCATGTATGTCATTTCCATGGACCAGGCGGTGAAAGAGGGTTTGCTGTACCTGATTCCGGAACCGAAGAGCCCGCATGGCGTGGATGTCACGCCGGATGGCGATCGCATTATTATCTCCGGAAAGCTGGACAGCCACACCTGGGTGTACAGCTGGAAGAAGATCCAGGATGCCATCAAGAACAAGACCTTCGAGGGCAAGGACCCCTACGGGATTCCGATCATCTCCCTGAAGACCGCGCTTGACAAGTCTGTCAATGTGGGCCTGGGTCCGCTGCATACGCAGTTTGATTCCAAACCCTGTGTGGCCTACACCTCCATCTACGTGGACTCGATGATCACCAAGTGGGACTACTGTGAAGGCAAGGTGCTGGACCAGCTGCCGATTCACTACAACGTCGGTCACCTCATGACCATGGAAGGCGATACCATCAAGCCGGATGGCAAATACCTGGTGGCCCTGAACAAGCTGGCTATCGATCGCTTCAACCCGGTCGGCCCGCTGCATCCACAGAATCATCAGCTGATCGACATCAGCGGCGACAAGATGGAGCTGTTGTACGACATGCCGCTGCCACTGGGTGAACCCCACTATGCGGTGGCCATCAAGGCCGACAAGCTGCAGCCGGCAATACGTTACAAATCGGGCTGGAACAGCCGTGCCGATGAACCTTCTCCCTGGAAGACCCGCGCCGGCCGCGAGAAGACGGAGCGTAACTGCGATGCCGCAGGCAAATGCACGGTGAATGTCTATGGCACGACGATCCGTTCGCATATCACACCGGAGATCATCGAGGTCGAGGAGGGTGATACTGTCTCGCTGCACTTCACCAACCTGGAGCGTGCCGAGGATGAGGTTCATGGATTCGCCATGTATGGCCAGAATGTCCAGCTCTCAATGGAGCCAGGCAAGACGGCATCGGCGACCTTCGTGGCCGACAAGCAGGGCGTCTACCCCTACTACTGCACCGAGTTCTGCTCGGCACTGCACCTGGAAATGCAGGGCTACCTGCTGGTCAAGCCGAAGGGCTACCAGGCCACGGAAGTGGTGCTGCAGGAAGGCACCAGCTACACCCGGGCAGACTACGACAAGCAGGTCAAGACCAACCTGGACACCCAGGCCGTGATTGACCAGGTGGTCGGCTACATCACCAGCCACAACTACCAGGATTTCCCGACCGTGGTTGCACTGGTCGAGGATGCCACCGACCAGCTCGGATTCGCCAAGGAGGCGCAGGCCAAGTCCGAAGCCGCCGCCGCGAAGGAAGACTGGAGTACCGCCATGCTCTGGGCCAACCAGTGGTGGCAGTACCAGGTGAAGACAGCGGACCTCGGTCTGCGCGCCAAGACCTTCCTGGAGGAACACGGAGCGAAGAAACTCAAGTAGCTCCACGGCATTCCGCAACTCACGGGGGGCGAGCAATCGCCCCCCCATCACCCTGAACGTTGCAAAGAGGAAACAGCATGACCCGAACAGCAAGCATTATCACGAACCTGGTGCTGATGTCCTGCATGGCCGTAGCGACTAGTGTCGCTGCGGAGCAGGACGGCGCGGCCCTCTACAAGAGCAAGACCTGTTTTACCTGTCACGGCAAGGATGGCAAGACACCCATCATGCCCAGTTATCCGTATATCGCCGGGCAGAACCGGGAGTACGTGCTGCAGCAGTTGATGGATATCAAGAGCGGTGCGCGCAGCAACGGTCAGAGTGCCGCCATGAAGGGTGTCATGGGACTGGTCAGCCAGGAGGAAATGGAGGCGCTGGCGGACTACATCTCGACGATGCAACCCTGAGCATCGCAGGTCGCGTGCACCGGTTGAAAACTGACGGGGCCGTGGCCTGTCGACGCAGCCCTGCGGTCTGGTTTGCCGCCGGCAGCATTTTTCCGGCGGTTTCAGCACGGCCATAAGGCAGGCAAAACCCCGGCATTCGGCATTTCCTGTCGCGAGAAGCCAGGGCGCGGCAGCACACCGCCGGTATTCCGCAGCTGACGACAACGCAGCAGTTTCCAGCGCCACCAGCTGATGAGTTGGATGCATGACAAGCCACGGGATGCCGTGATCTTCTGGCAAGTGGATGCCGGGAGTGACGCGATTGCGGCCGGCCTGTGCGTCCAGAATGACGATTGCAATACACAGACGCGGCCTTGCTGAAAACACCCACGCAGGGCAGGGTTGCCGTTCCGGGGATATCTGTTTGCAGGTTTGATATAGGTCAAGTCTAAATAGCGGCTATAAATATAGTATCGGGTTCGGTTAAAGGCCTCGTCTATCGAGTGATAGTCGAGCGTTATCAACAGGAGTCAGCATCATGAACAAGCGATTACCGGGTTATCTGTCTGCAGCCGTCATCGGGCTGGTTTTTTCAACTGCCTCACAGGCCTGGCTGGAAGCCGGCGGGGAACGCGAAGAGGCGCTGGAGCTTACCCCCGATCTGGAGAACGGTATCGAGGTCTACGAGGTCTGCGCAGGCTGCCATCTCACCGAAGGCTGGGGTGAAACCAGCGGCACCTTTCCGCAGCTGGCCGGACAGCACAAGGAAGTCCTGATCAAGCAGCTGGCGGATATTCGCGAAGGCAACCGCGACAATCCCACCATGTACCCCTTTGCCCAGCCGAATGCCATCGGCGGTGCCCAGTCACTGGCGGATGTGGTGGCCTACATCCAGAAGCTGCCCATGAATCCCGCGAACGGCGAGGGTGAATGGGCGGAAGGTACCCCGGAATTCATGCAGGGCAAGCAGCTTTACGACGACAACTGCGTGAAATGCCACGGCGAAACGGGCGAAGGCAAGGCGGAAAAGTACTATCCGCGCATCCAGGGGCAGCATTATGCCTACATGATGCGCCAGTTCGAGTGGATCCGCGACGGCAAGCGCCGCAATGCGAACCCCGACATGGTGAAACAGATCAAGGGTTTCAGCGACAAGGACATGCAGATGGTGATCAACTACGTCTCGCGTATCCCGGTGCCGAAGGAAGACCTTGCGCCATCCGCAGACTGGCTCAATCCTGACTTCGATTGATTGACGGCCGGCAGCACGACCCGGACACCTGAGGCATAACCGGATCTTCCATCGGCAAGCAAACCGTTATGGACACTAAACGTACAGTCATAGCCAATCTGCTGGTGCTGGCGGCCATCGGTCTGCTGGCGGCGATCTACTATTCGCCCATCTGGTGGGTATCGCTGACGGCGCCAAATTACCCCGAGGAGGCATTCCCCGACGGCGTGCGCATCCACTTTCACATGAATGGTGTCTTTAACGGCTGCAAGAAGGTCGAAAAGGCAGAAATCCTGGAAGAAGAGGCGCTCGACTGCGTCCATGAAATGGACACCATCAATCACTATGTCGGCATGTATCCCATCGCCGCCGGCGGCGTGGTCGAGCGTGCCTTCTCGCCCTTCCTGGTGTCCATGCTGGGGGTGATGCTGCTGGGCTTCATGGTTAACCGGCCGCTTGTCCGCACGGCTGTTCTGGGTGTGGGGTTCGCCCTGATCGCGGGCTGGATGACGCTCACCTGGTATACCGGTAACGGCCTGCAGTACCAGAATGCCGGCTATGTTTCGGCCCTGGTTACTGCGCTGGACCAGGACACCTCGAAGGAAGAGGAAGACCTGTCCCCGGGGGCGGCGATCATCGCGCGCCTGAAGGCCTCGATGGAAGAGGGCGGGGGCAAGCCGGAACAGGGGAAAGCGGAGAGTGACAAGGCGGGGAACCTCGAGCACCTGCGCGTCACCTTCGAAAAGGACCAGGAACGCAAGGCGCCCGGGCAGGCACAGCCATGGAAAGGCAGTGGCGCCCAGATGCTGGCCTGGCATTACGGCAAGACGCTGGCGCGATATTTCAATGTCCCGGATGAGATCCGGCCCATGGTCGCCAACATGACGCTGGCCGCCAACGCGGTGTTCTGGGGCATCATCGCCGCCATGGTGCTGCTGCTGTTCGGCGCCCGCAGGACCGGGAGCCTGCTGTACTGGATGCTGCTGCTGCCCGCCCTGCTGCTGCCGCTGCTGTTCCTGGTCGATTACTCGGCCTGGCTGTGGTGGTACGGCCATCGCCTCAACGACATGGGTGCCTTTACCGTGAAACCGTTCATGCCGACCGTCTTCGGCGACGGCAAGGTGGCGCAGTTCACGACCCATTCCTATCCCTACATCGGGTTCGGCCTGATGCTGCTGATGTCGCTGCTACTGGGGATCGCGGCATTGCTCCGGCGCAAGCAACTCGCGGAACAGGACTGAAACGTCATGGCCCGGTGGCCTGCTGGATTGCTTGCCGTGATCTGCTGCCTGGCGGCCACCGCAATCGCGGCCGCGGACTATCCGCCGCTGCAACCCCTCATTGACGCGACTCCGGACGGGGAGACGCTGGTTCCCGCGCCGGGTGTTTACCTGGGCCCGGTGCGGATCACTCGGCCGATCGAGCTCGATGGCCAGGACCAGGTGACGATCGACAACGGCGGCAAGGGCAGCGTCGTGGTCCTGCAGACGGATGGCGCCACCGTGCGCAACCTGCATCTCACGAACTCTGGGGAATCCCACAACGACATCGATGCCGGCGTCCAGGTGCGCGGGAATTTCAATATCATTACCGACAATACCATCGACAACTGCCTGTTCGGCGTCGACCTGCAGCAGTCGGAAAACAATATCGTGCGCCGCAACCGGATCAGCTCCAAGCCGTTTGACCTGGGGCAGCGCGGCGATGCCATCCGCCTGTGGTACAGCTTTCACAACCGGATTATCGACAACGAGATCAGCAATGCGCGGGATACCGTGGTGTGGTATTCGGCGGACAATACCATCAGCGGCAACAGCGCCTCGAACAGCCGCTATTCCCTGCATTTCATGTATTCCCGCTACAACCTGGTGGAGGACAACCACTTTACCGGCAACACTGTCGGCATCTTCCTGATGTACAGTGACGGCGTGGTGCTGCGCAACAACTACATCGCCCATGCCTCCGGTCCCACAGGCGTGGGCATCGGGTTGAAGGAGACCTCCGAGCTGACAGTGGAGGGCAACGAGATCCTGTACTGCGCCAGCGGCCTGTATGTCGACGTCTCGCCGTTCCAGCCGGATACGGTCAACCGTTTCAGCGGCAACCTGCTTGCCTATAATGGCATTGGTATCCGCTTCCTGAACGACTGGACGGGCAATATCTTCCGGCAGAACCGGTTCGTGGACAACCTGACCCAGGTAGTGGTTTCCGGCGGCAAGACTGCGAACCGCAATACCTGGGAAGGCAACTACTGGAGCGACTATGAGGGGTTCGATCATGACGCGGACGGCAGCGGCGATACGCCCCACGAGCTGTATGCCTACGCCGACCGCCTCTGGCAGGACAAGCCCTATGCGCAGTTCTTCAAGGGTTCTCCGCTGCTGGAGGTGCTGGACTTCCTCGAGCGCCTCGCCCCGTTCTCCGAGCCGGCCATGCTGGTGCGCGACGAGTCTCCGGCAATGACCGCGGTCATGCAGTTCGCAGAAGCCCCCGGGGGCAACAAGGATTCGCTGCAGCTGCTGCGCGAGAGTCTGGGCAGATAGATGGAACGGCGCCGCAAACGTCCCGTGAAGCCGCAGGCGCGCCGCAAGTTCCTGCGCACCCTGGTCATGGGTGTCGGCCTGATCGGCGTCTCCCTGCTGGGTTACATCCCGGTGCTGGGCCGCTGGGTCACGCGCCTGCGGCCGCCCGGCGCGCTGCCGGAACAGCAGTTCCTGGCGTCCTGTATCAAGTGCGGGCAGTGTGTGCAGGTCTGCCCGGTGGAGGCGATCAGCCTGGCGGATCTCGACGAGGGCTTCGGGGTCGGCACGCCCTGCATCGATGCGCGGGCGCAGGCCTGCGACTTTTCCTGCGATGGCCTGCAGTGTGTGCTGGCCTGTCCGACCGGCGCGCTGACCCATGAGATCAACTACCCGCATGAAACCGACATGGGGATTGCCAGGGTGGTGCGTCCGGACCTTTGCCTGGCCGTGCAGGGCCGCGGCTTCAGCGGCCAGGCGCGTGGCGCCGCCTTCCGCGGCAAGCTGCGTTACGACGCGGTGGACCGCTGGAACCCGATACCCGTCAGCGAGCATCCCTACGAGCTGGAACTGTGCGACCTGTGCATGCGCCAGTGTCCGATCGAGATCCGGCTGGCGCAATGCGCGGCTGGCACACCGCCCTCCGGCGATGAGCGGCAATGCCCGCCGCAGCATGCCATCCGGCTGGAGTCGCTGGCCGCCGCCAACGGCGTCACCCGCATGCAGCCCGTGATCCTGGAGGGCTGCGTCGGTTGCGGCGTGTGCGAAATGATCTGCCCGGTGGAGCCCGCAGTGATCGTCATCGACGGCACGCAGAGCCGGGAGCTGGACGCATGAGCCGCCTGTTCGACTCCGTGGCCGAACTGCTGGGACGCGAGCCGCGCAAGCCGGCGGCGGACACGATCGACCCGCAAATCCGGGAGCTTCACGCCGGCAAGCGCAACGACAGGACGCGCATCGAGAAAATCAAGATCGAGCTGGCGCACAAGGCGGCACACAAGACGCCGGAGAAACTGCGCAGGAAACGCTGGGCGGTGCTGCTGCTGGTCAACCTGCTGTTCGTGCTTTCCTACCAGCTGGACATCCAGATGCTGGAGGGCTCGCTGACCGCCTCCCGCTTCGTCGGTTTTCACATGGCCGACCTGAATTCCGCGCTGCAGGTGATGCTGGCCTACAAACATGTGCTGATCAACCTGCTCATCGGCACGGTCACGGTGTTCATCGGCTGGTGGCTGCTGGGCGGACGCACCTTCTGCTCCTGGGTCTGCCCCTACCACCTGCTGGCAGAGTGGGCCGAGATCCTGCACGTGAAGCTGGTGGAGAAGAAACTCGTCAAGGATCACCCCTTCGACCGGCGTGCCCGCACCGCCTTCTGGGTGATCTTCGCCGTGCTGGCAGTAGTCACCGGCTATACCGTCTACGAAACGATTTCACCCACCGGCATCCTCAGCCGGGCGCTGATCTATGGCCCGGGTCTGGCGCTGCTCTGGGTGGCGCTGCTGCTGCTGTTCGAGATCTTCTATTCACGCCGTGCCTGGTGCCGTTATGCCTGTCCCATCGGACTGACCTATGGCCTGGTCGGGGCGACCTCGCCACTGCGGGTACAGTACCACCTGGAGAGCTGTTTCCATGAAGGGGAGTGCCGCAAGGTCTGCCTGGTGCCGCACGTCCTGAATACGGTCATCAAGGGGCGCGCCACGGGCAGGGACGTGGATATCGGCGCCGACTGCACCCGCTGCGGACGCTGCGTGGAGGCCTGTCCGACCAGCTCGCTGACCTTCAGGTTCAAGGGGCTGGGTGGCCTGCTGTGATGATCCGTTTCCGGGAGGTATCCAAGCGGTTCCAGCGCACCCGGGTGCTGGACGGCATCGATCTGGACATCGACCGCGGCGACCGGATCGCCCTGGTGGGCTCCAACGGCGCCGGCAAGACCACGCTGATCCGCTGCCTGCTGGGCGAGTACCAGTGCGACGGCCAGGTCTCCGTCAACGGGATGGACCCGCGCCGGCAGCGCACCGAGGTGCTCGCCTCCGCAGGCTTTGTCCTGCAGATTTCACCGCCGTTGCCG
>Ga0210124_1001198_pt1 | contig 11497 bp, 6 predicted proteins | sample Muzzi_PWC_D2_FD_185554 | JGI IMG/M metagenome (GOLD analysis project Ga0210124, IMG submission 185554) | Wetland microbial communities from San Francisco Bay, California, USA, that impact long-term carbon sequestration - Muzzi_PWC_D2 (SPAdes) | ecosystem: Environmental > Aquatic > Marine >...
CGCTGAACCTGCTGCAGCAGGTTGAGTATCTGGGCCTGGACCGAAAGGTCGAGAGCCGAGACCGGTTCATCGGCGATAATCAGTTGCGGCTCGACGGCCAGAGCCCGGGCGATGCCAACCCGCTGCCGCTGCCCTCCGGAGAATTCGTGCGGGTAGCGGTGCTCATGATCGGCCGAAAGACCGACCTTTTCCAGCAGTTCAATTACCCGCTCACGAACCTTTCGTCCCCGGCACAAATTGTGGATCAGTAATGGTTCACTGAGGATGGCGCCGACGGTCATGCGGGGATTAAGCGAGGAGAATGGGTCCTGAAAAATTATCTGCAGTTGACGCCGATAGGGGCGCATCTGCCGAGGGGGGAGCTGCGCCAGGTCGACGCCTGAAAAGAGCACTTCTCCTCGATCGGCCTTGAGCAGCTGCATAATCAGTTTGCCGGTGGTTGATTTTCCGCACCCCGATTCCCCTACCAGCCCGAGGGTTTCTCCAGCTTCAAGGGCCAGGGAAAGATCATCGACGGCCACCAGCCGGCCGGACGATTTACCGAGAGGATCATTGACCCGGAAACTCTTGCGCAGATTGCGTACTTCCAGTAAGGGGGGCATCAATATCTCCAGCAACGTACCCAGTGTCCCGATTCCAGCTCTTCCAGCTGTGGCATTTGATTACCGCAGGGAGTGCAGGGGCCGGGGCAGCGGTCGATGAACAGGCAGCCGTCCTGATGCAGACGCAGGTTCGGCAGCTGCCCGGAAATCGCCGCCAGCGCTTCTTTCTGCCCCAACCGTGGAATACAATCAAGCAACCCCTGGGTGTAGGGGTGCAGCGGATTGTCGAACAGCTGCGGCACCGATCCGGTTTCGACAATCTGGCCGGCGTACATCACCGCAACGCGATCGGCATTGCTGGCGACAATCCCTAGATCATGGGTGATCAACAGGGTAGCCATCCGCCGTTCTTCCTTCAATCCGGCCAGCAGATCCATGATCTGCGCCTGGACGGTAACATCGAGGGCGGTGGTCGGCTCATCGGCGATCAGCAGCTGCGGATCGCAAGCCAGCGCCATGGCGATCATCACCCGCTGTCGCTGGCCGCCTGACAACTGGTGGGGGTAGTCGCGCAGTCGCCGTCCGGGGTCGGAAATTCCGACCTGCAGCAGCAGTTCCGCCGCCTGTTCAAGCGCCTGCTGCGGGCTGTCACCCTGATGCAGACGCAGGACCTCGGCGATCTGATCGCCGACCCGCAGCACCGGGTTGAGGGAGGTCATCGGTTCCTGGAAAATCATCGAGATCTGATTGCCGCGGATGCGGCGCATTTCGATCTGCGGCAGACGCAGCAGGTCCTTGCCGTCAAGCCGGATTTCGCCGCCGACGATCCGTCCCGGTTCCGGCAACAACCGCAACAACGACAGGGCGGTCATCGACTTGCCGCACCCCGATTCGCCGACCAGGGCCAGAGTTTCGCCGCCGGCGATCCGGAAGGAGACATCGTCGACCGCCTTGACCAGTCCTGCACGGGTAAAGAAATAGCTGCTGAGATTTTCAACGGTAAGACGTGCCGGCATGATAATCCTGTATCAATGAAGTTGCTTCATGTGTACACGGAGATGAGCCGGCGGTCAAGCATCCTTAGTCGCAACCATGGCTATGCAAAAACGGTTCTGCGTGCTACCATTCGCGGCCAAAATCAAAATCTCCGAACAGAAGGATTGTCAGCCTATGCGGGATAGCAATTCAGCAGCGATCGAGCTGCTGTTGGTCGAAGAAACCGGCCTCAAGCCGACCCAGGTAGAACAGACCGTCGCCCTGCTGGAACAGGGTGCGACGGTCCCCTTCATTGCCCGTTACCGCAAGGAAGTGACCGGCGAACTGGACGAGGTGCAGATCCGCCAGCTTCAAGAGCGGCTGGTTTATCACCGGGACCTGTCCGAGCGCCGGACAACGATTCTGAAATCGATCGAGGACCAGGGGAAACTGACCCCGGAGCTGCGCCGGCGGATCGAGGCGGTGCGGCAGAAGACCGAACTGGAGGATCTCTACCTGCCATTCAAGCCGAGGCGGCGCACCAAGGCGTTGCTCGCCCGTGAGCGCGGGCTGGAGCCGCTCGCCGAGCAACTGCTGTTAGCGCTCGGCTCAGGTATCCCGGCCGAAACGCTGGCCGCTGATTATGTCAATCCGGAGTTGGAAATTGCCGATGCTCAGGCCGCGCTGGCTGGAGCCGGGCATATCCTTGCCGAGCAGTTCGCCGAGACGGCTGAAGCCCGGGCGCTCGTTCGCGAACTGACCTGGGAACAGGGACTGTTCCGGTCACAGCCGGCACGGGGCAAAGAAGGGACCCTCAGCAAGTACGAAATGTACTACGAATTCAGCGAACCGCTCCGCCAGGTCCCCTCGCACCGGATGCTGGCGATGCGGCGTGGGGAAAAGGAAGAGGTGTTGCGTCTGGGAATCGAGGCCCCCGAGGCGGAGATTCTGTCACGTCTCGGGCGACTGTTGCTGCCGCCCGACGGCCGCTATCGCCGCTGGCTGGAGTCGGTGATCGAAGATGCCTATCAGCGTTTGCTGGCGCCATCGATCGAGGTGGAATTGCGGCTGCAGGCGAAACAGGCCGCTGACGGGGAAGCGATCCGGGTCTTCGCCGAAAATCTGCGCAACCTGCTGCTGGCGGCGCCGGCCGGCAGTCGGCGGGTGCTCGGAATCGACCCCGGCCTGCGGACCGGATCGAAACTGGCGATGGTCGACGGCACCGGGCGTTTTCTCGAACATGTCACCATCTATCCGCATGCCGGTGCCGCCCGGCTTGAGCCGGCCAGGCGGGAACTGTTGCGGCTGATCGCGACCCATCGGCCGGAAATGGTGGCGATCGGGAACGGCACCGCCGGCCGGGAGATGGACCTGTTTGTTCGCGAAACCCTCAAAGGGGCCGGGGAGAAACTGCCGGTGGTGATGGTCAGCGAGGCGGGAGCCAGTGTTTATTCCGCCTCCGAGATCGCCCGGGAGGAATTTCCGGACCTCGATCTGACCGTGCGCGGCGCCATTTCCATTGCCCGTCGGCTGCAGGACCCGCTGGCCGAACTGGTCAAGGTCGACCCGAAAAGTATCGGCGTCGGCCAGTACCAGCACGATGTCAGCCAGAGTGCTTTAAAAAAGGCCCTGGACGAAGTGGTCGAGTCCTGTGTCAACTATGTCGGGGTCGATTCGAATACCGCCAGCTGGGCGCTGCTTAGTTTTGTCTCCGGGATCGGCGAATCCCTGGCCAAGGCGATCGTCCGCTATCGGGACGAGAATGGGGCTTTTCTGCGGCGGGAGCAGCTGCTGCAGGTGCCGCGCTTCGGACAGAAGGCCTACGAGCAGGCGGCCGGGTTCCTGCGCATCAGGAACGGCGAGCAGCTGCTTGACAATACCGCCGTACACCCGGAGCGTTATCGACTGGTTGAAAAGATGGCCGCCGACGCCGGCGTCGGTCTGCAGCAGTTGATCGCCGCTCCGGAGCTGCTGGACAGGATCGACCTGCAGCGCTATGTTGACGGGAATGTCGGGCTGCCGACCTTGCGGGACATCATTGCCGAGTTGAAAAAACCGGGCCGCGATCCGCGGGAGACTTTTGTCGCGACCGGCTTTCGGGAAGATGTCCTGGAGATCAAGGATCTGCGCGAAGAAATGATCCTTAACGGCGTGGTGACCAATGTCGCCGCCTTCGGCGCCTTTGTTGACATCGGCGTCCATCAGGACGGGCTGGTGCACATCAGCCAGCTGGCCGATCGGTTCGTCAAGGATCCGAATCAAGTCGTCAAGGTCGGTCAGCAGGTCTCGGTACGGGTGCTGTCGGTCGATCTGCAGCGGAAGCGGATCGGCTTGACAATGCGCAGCGGAAAGCAGCCGGAGCCGGCCGGACCGGTTGGAAAAGGGGAAAAGCCGATGCGCAGAGAAGTGCAGAAAAAGCCCTCGACCGATCTGGCCGCGGCGTTAGAAAAGTCTGGTTTCCGGGTCAGGAAAAAGAAATAATAAGCTATGGATACCAAACTGGTCGATCTGCATATCCACTCCACCTGCTCCGACGGCTATTATGCGCCGGATGATCTGGTGCGTCTGGCAGCCGAGGTCGGACTGGCGGCGATCGCCCTGGCCGATCATGACAATGTCGACGGAATCAGCGCCGCGCGGCTGGCGGGAGCTGAGCAGGGGATCGAAGTGCTGGCCGCGGTTGAGCTGTCGACCCAATGGTACGACTACTACGACATGCACCTGCTCGGCTACGGCTTTGACCACCAGGACCCCTACCTGATTCGCGAACTGAAAAATTTTCAGGAATTCCGGGCCAATCGGAACCGGCAGATTATCGAGCGGGTCAACCAGAAACTGGTCGGTGAAGAGCGTATGCCACTCGACCCGGATGAGGTTCGCCAGCTCGCCGGAGGAACGATCGGCCGACCGCATATTGCCCAGGCGCTACGCGAGGCCGGTTATGTGACGCATAACGATGAAGCCTTTGAACGCTATCTGGTCCCCTGTAATGTGCCGAAACGGTATTTCCCGATCGATGAGGCGATCCGGATGATTCATCGCAGCGGCGGGCTCGCCGTGCTTGCGCATCCGCCCTATATTACTCGGGATCCACGCCGGCTAGAGGCGTTAGTAAAAGAATTGATTCCGCTCGGGCTCGACGGCATCGAGGCTTACAACAACGGCGCCAGTCTGGAAGTCACCGACGCCACCATCAGGATGGCGCGCAACAACAATCTGATCGTGACCGGCGGCTCCGATTTTCATGGCGACCCCGGCTCGAACATTGAAATCGGCAAGGGCTTCCGGGGCATGCGCATCCCCTACAGTTGCGTTGAAGAGATTCGTGAAGCGTTGGAGAAAAGGAAAGAAACCAGGCTTTAGGCCCGAGGCTCGAGGATTGATCAAGATCATAATTATTTTTCAGCCTCCAGCCTTTTGCCTTTTGCCTCGAACCTATCACTTTCCCCCGTCTCCCTCCCACACCGGTCGCCGTTTTTCCAGAAACGCCAGCATCCCTTCCTTCTGGTCATTGGTAGCGAAACAGAGACCGAACAGATCGGCTTCGTAACTGAAGGCCCGGTTGATGTCCATCTCCAGGCCGTTGTCGACCGCCTGCTTGATCAGACGTATTGCCGATTGCGATTTTCCGGCGATCTTCAGCGCCAGCTGCCGGGTTTCCTCCAACAGTTCTTCCCCGGGCACCACCCGATTGACCAGCCCGATCCGTTCCGCTTCCGCGGCGGATACCATGTCGCCGGTGTACATCAGTTCCTTGGCTTTCCCTTTGCCGACCAAGCGCGGCAGCCGCTGGGTGCCGGCCCAGCCGGGGATAATTCCCAGGTTGACTTCCGGCTGGCCGAGTTTGGCCCCGGCCGCGGCGATGCGAATATCACAGGCCATCGCCAGCTCGCACCCGCCGCCGAGGGCATAACCGTTGATTGCGGCGATCACCACCTTCGGGCCGAATTCGATAGCATTGAACAGCTGCTGGGCTTGGTGAGCGACCTGTCGCGCCTGTTCGGGACCGAGCGGCTGCATTACGGCAATATCCCCCCCGGCGACGAAAGCTTTCTCCCCGGCGCCGGTGATAATGATCACCTTGACCTGGGAATTCGCCTGCAGTTCGGCGATCATCGTCGCGAGTTCCTGCAGGGTCTGAGGGTTGAGAGAATTCAACGCTTCGGGTCGATTGATGGTCAGCAGGGCAATCTGGTCGCTGATGTCCAGCAGCAGGTTCCGGTAACTCATTTTTCCGGTGACTCCTTTTTCAGCAATTTGCGTTTGGTTTTTGCGGTCGGCAAAGCCGTCAGCGGATTCTCGGGCCAGGGGTGCTTGGGATAGCGCCCTTTCATCTCCTTGCGGATTTCCGGGTAGCCGTGCTCCCAGAAATGAGCCAGATCCCCGGTGATCTGCAAGGGCCGGCCGGCCGGTGAGAGCAGCTGGATAACCAGCGGGCAGCGCCCGTCGGCGATGGTCGGGGTCTCGGTCAGGCCGAACATTTCCTGCAGCTTGACGGCCAGGACCGGTGGTCCATCCGGTGGATACTGCAGGCGGATTTGCGAACCGCTGGGAACCTGGTAGCGCTCAGGCGCCAGTTTTTCCGAGCGCTGCAGCCGGTTCCAGTCGAAGCGACTGCGCAGGGCAGGCAACAGATCGACCTTCTGCAAATCGGCACGACTCCGGGCGTTGCCGAGAAAGGGGAGCAGCCAATCTTCGAGCGACTTCAGTAGTGACGCATCAGTAAAATCCGGCCAGTTTTCCTCGGGAAAGGTATTGTGCAGGAAATTTACCCGGGCGATGAAGTTTAACGCTTCCCGGGAGGGATCGAGCAGTTTCAGCCCTTCGTTTCGCAGGGCGCCGAGCACCACCTGCTGAGTCAGTTGCGGTTCAACCTCAGCCGATTTTTCGCCGAGAACCAGGGCGCCGATCTGTTGTCGCCGGCAACTGACGACCCGGCCCAATTCGGAATCCCAGTAAACGACTTGCTGCCAGGGCAGATCCGGATAGAGTTTGGGTAAATCATCTTTATCAACAGCGCTGGCAAGAGTAATTTGCGGCTCAAGCTGCGAAGTCCCCCGCAGTTCCACGGCGATCAGACATTCCTCCTGATGGAGGGTCGATCGTTTGGAAAGTTGTGTTCCCTGCCCGGAACTGAGCAGATAGCGATCGGCGCTGCCCGCGCGCAGTTTGCCGAGGCGCTCGGGGTAGGAGCTGAGCAGCAGGGATGCAACCTGCCGATGATCGATTTCACCCATCGTTGGGGGCCTGACATCGAGGTTGAAAAAGCTGCGCCAGTAACAGGCTGCGCGGTCAAGGGCCTGAAACTCTTTCGGCAGATTGTTTCGCCGCCGTTTCCAGAACTCTTCCAGCCGGTCGAGAATATCGCTGCGGCTGCGTTGTCGGAACGGCTGTTCCCTGAACCAGGGATCGGGTTCGGAAAGAAGTGCCGTCAGATCACATCCGAGCGGCAGCAGGTCCAGCTGTTGCGCCTTGAGTAGCAGGCAGCCAAGCCGTGGGTGGACCGGCAGCTCCGCAAGTTGTCGACCCCGTTCCGTCAGTTGCTGTTGCGGAGTGATGGCGCCGAGCAACTGCAAAAGCTTTAGCGCCGCCCGCCAGGCAGTTTCAGGCGGCGGGTCGAGCCAAGTCAACTGGTCAGGCTGAACGACTCCCCAATTCAGCAGCTCCAGCGCCAGCGGCGCGAGATCGGCGCTGCGAATTTCCGGCGGGGTAAAGGGAAGCAGAGCCCCGTGGACGGCTTCGGTCCAAAGGCGATAACAGATCCCCGGACCCTGCCGCCCCGCACGACCGGCACGCTGCTCGGCGCTGGCCCGTGAGATCCGGCAGAGCTCCAGCCGGTTCAGTCCGCTGCCGCTATCGTATCCGGCCCGGCGGCAGAAGCCGCTGTCAACGACAACGTTGATCCCATCAATGGTCAGGCTGGTTTCGGCAATATTGGTGGCCAGCACCAGCTTGCGTCGCGGGCCGGGAAGAATTGCCCGTTCCTGCTCGGCAAAGGGAAGATTGCCGTACAGCGGGCGGATGTCGAGCGTATCGGCAAGATCTGCCAGTTGCACTCTGCAGCGGCTTATTTCCCCTTCGCCGGGGAGAAAAGCCAGCAGATCACCTTCGGTTTCCCCGATTGCTCGACGGATGCCGGCCACGGTTGATTCGACCAGTTTTTGTTCTGTGCCGGGCTGATAGCGGACTTCGACCGGGAAGCTGCGCCCTGCGCTGGTCAGCAGCGGTGCATCGAGCAGCCGGGAGAGCGGTTCGCCGTCAAGGGTCGCCGACATCACCAGCAACCTCAGGTCTTCCCGCAGCCCCAACTGGGCATCGCAGCAGAGCGCCAGCGCCAGATCGGATTGCAGATGTCGTTCATGGAACTCGTCGAAAATCACCAGCCCTACACCGGGCAACTCGGGATTCTGCTGCAGGCGGCGGGTCAGGATTCCCTCGGTGACGATCTCGATCCGGGTGCGAGCCGATTTTCTGCGCTGGTACCGGATCGAATAACCGACCCGGTTCCCGACCTGTTCACCGAGTTGGGCGGCCATAAACGAAGCTGCATTACTTGCCGCCAGACGGCGCGGTTCGAGCATCAGGATCGATTTGCCGGCCAACCAGTCCTGCTCCAGCAGCGCCAGCGGGACCCGGGTCGTTTTTCCCGCCCCCGGGGGCGCCTGAAGAATCACTCTGGAGTGTTGCCGCAGGGCTTGTTGCAGGTCGGGCAGCAGAATATCGATCGGTTGTGGTCCGGAATACATAACGAGTTGCTTCCTGTCCAATGTTTCAGGTCCGCAGAGTATGCCATGCTGTCCCAGTGGTAACAACCAGGTTGTTAGAGGCTTTCAGACTGCAGTAATAGTGAACCACAAGAAAGACCAGACTTGCCCGGAATCTTATTTCCTTGTAATTTGTGTGGAATTTATCTTGTGGTTTTAATGAGTTAGAGATTGACCAGAGGTTTAAGATAGTATATTTATCTAGACATTACTGAATTTATCTTAATTGTTTTTGTCCACAAAAAGGCGTATATATAGTCAGGCTTCAATTTTCCTTAACCACACTTAATATTACTTGTTGCGACGATATGGCTGCAAACCTTCAACATCTGTTACTGATTTATCAAGACGACGAAGCTCGTCGGTTGCTGCGCGAATTGCTTGAACCGCTTGACCTCAGGGTCACCGAGGTTTCTTCCGGGTTGGAAGCGATTGGAATCCTGCATACCGCGACTGTTGATGTCGTTGTCACCGACATCAATATCGGTGACTTCGACTGCTGGCGCCTGGCACGCATCATCCGGTCAGGCATTTATCGTTCCGACAAGATGATTCCGATCATCGTTGTTACGCAGATCTGGTGCGAAAGGATTACCGAGGTCACGGCCCGAGATTTCGGCATCACTTCCCTGCTTGCCTTTGAAAACCACCAGCAACTGCCGCAACTGGTCGAAACAGCGTTGAAAAACCCGCAGACGAAACCTGCGTTGCCGCGTGTCCTGGTTATCGAAGATCATGCCGACAACGCGCGCCTGGTGGCAAAAATCCTGAGGGATCGATTTGAAGTCGAACTGGCTGAAGATGGCGCCGCCGGGTTAGCGGCCTGGCGGGCAACTCACCATGACCTGGTGTTGCTCGATGTGATGCTGCCGAAGCTGTCCGGTGCTGAAGTCCTCGAGGAGATTCTGAATGAGGCACCGTTCCAGCCGGTTGTGATCATGACCGCACACGGGACCATGGATCTGGCAGAGCAGCTGATGATCAGGGGCGCGGTCGATTTTATTTCCAAGCCGTTTCGACCGGAACAGTTACGGCGGGTTTGTGAACTTGCCGCACGCCGTGAAGATCATCTGGTGTCTCATCAGCAGTTTGCCGATCGTCTCGAGGCGTTGCAGCAATTGCGCAACCTGCTCGGAAGTATCATCAACTCAATGCCGTCGACTTTGATTGGGGTCGATCAGTCCGGCCGGATTTCTCTCTGGAATCAGGAAGCAGTCAAGTTGACAGGCGTTGTGGTCGAACAGGCGCAGGGGAAGCCGCTTGAGGAATGTTGGAAAATCGGTCTTGAGATCAATGAATTGTCTCAAGCTTTAAGTGATCGACAAATCAGGAAATGGTCAAGGTTACCTTGGGAACGAGAAGAAAAAACCTGTTACTTCGATCTGACCATCTATCCGCTGCTTGATGGCGAGTCCGGCGCCGTTATCCGGGTCGACGATGTGACCGAAAGGGTCAAACTGGAAGAGCGGATCCTGCAATCGGAGAAGATGTCATCTCTCGGCCAATTGGCTGCCGGAATTGCAAACGAAATCAATAATCCGCTTGCCGGAATTTTGCAAAACATGCAGGTAGTGAGCAATCGATTGAATGTGAGCCTGCCGAAGAACCAGCAGGTCGCCGCGCATTGCGGCATTGACCTGGAAAAGCTGTCCTGTTACCTGACCGAGCGGGAAATCACCTCACGGCTGGAAGCGGTGATGGAGTCGGGAGTTCGGGCCGCGCAACTGGTCGAGGGGATGCTCGGCTTCAGTCATCAGGGTAGCTCCATCACCAAGGTGCCGACCAGGCTGGATGAATTGATCGATAAATCGCTTCAACTGGCGGCAAGCCACTACAGCTTGAAGCGCAAGTTCGATTTCCGGTCGATCAAGATTGTCAGAGAGTATCAGCCGCTGCCGGCGATTCCCTGTGATTCCGGCCAGATACAGCAGGTGTTGCTCAGTCTGCTGATGAATGGCGCCTTTGCGATGGAGCAGAAATCGTTGCAACTGGATGCGGCTGAACGAATGAGCTATCAACCTCAGTTTACGGTCAGGATTTCCGAAGCGAACGGATCGGCCAGACTGGATGTCGAGGACAATGGTACCGGCATTGCGAGTGATATTCTCGGACAGATATTTGAGCCGTTTTTTTCCACCAAACAGGCTGGTGAAGGGGTCGGTCTCGGACTTTCGCTGGCATATTACATCGTGACCGAAGGTCACAAGGGGCAGATGAGAGCATCATCAACCTTCGGACTGGGGACATGTTTTACCATTATTCTGCCTTTCGCGGAAAATCGCTCTTAGCCGAGAACTGGTCTGTCTCTGAACGATAATGATATTCTGACGATATTTTCTTACTTCAGCACGCGAGTTCAAAAACCGTAGAGTTTAGACGCGTCAAGGTAGAAGCCATTGTCCTAATTGTGTTGTAGCTGTGAGCATCTGTTTTGATGATGCTGATCGCAATTGAACGACCGAATCCGGACTTGCGGGAGGGGGAACGATGCTAAAGTCATAATATATGGGAGTAGTTAATGGCGACTGACAGTAATCCGATAACGATGCCGCAAGCTACGCAACCTGCCGATAAGACTCAATCTGAACACCAGGAAGATTTGGCGGATCTGTTGGTTGAGCACCTGGAAAAGATCGGTGTGGAATACATTTTTGGTGTGCCCGGCGGAGCGATCGAACCACTCTACAATGCCATGGCGCGCAGCTCGCGACGTGGCGGTTTGCGACCGGTTGTCGCCCGTCACGAAGCCGGCGCGGCGTTTATGGCTGATGGCTACGCGCGCGAAACCGGCAAGTTGGGGGTCTGTTGTTCGACCACCGGGCCCGGTGCGACCAATCTGATTACGGGGGTGGCCTCCGCCTATGTTGACAACATCCCTCTACTGGTGATCACTGCCCAGACCTCCCTGCACCTGTTCGGCAAGCATACCTTGCAGGAATCCTCCTGTACCGCGGTAAATACCGTAGCCATGTTCCAGGCTTGCACCCGTTTCAGTAGCCTGGTTTCGCATCGCGGGCAATTCGAAGGCAAACTGGCCTCGGCCATTGCTGCGACTCAGGGTCCACCCTCCGGCCCCAGCCACCTGAGTATTCCGATGGATGTACTTGCCTTGCCCCGGCGGATGCGTATCCGCAACACCGGAGGGCACCTGAGGTCATTGCTGAAACCCCATGAACTGATCGACCAGTTCGAGGTCAGTGACCTGTTGAAAGAGTT
>Ga0210124_1001201_pt1 | contig 11478 bp, 9 predicted proteins | sample Muzzi_PWC_D2_FD_185554 | JGI IMG/M metagenome (GOLD analysis project Ga0210124, IMG submission 185554) | Wetland microbial communities from San Francisco Bay, California, USA, that impact long-term carbon sequestration - Muzzi_PWC_D2 (SPAdes) | ecosystem: Environmental > Aquatic > Marine >...
TGCTTGGTGCACAACTTGCGATGGTGGGTAATGGCAAACCGATGGGCTTCGTTGCGCAGCTGTTCGAGGAGAAACAGTGCGGCCGAACCCTGGCGCAAGGTGATCGGGTTCTTGCGCCCCGGACGGAAGAACCGTTCTTCACTTTTTTCGACCAGCTTCCCCCTGACGTTGGCAAAGACCCGACTCTTGGCGATGCCGATCGCATCAATCGCTTCCTGCAGATCGAACTCCTCCAGCAGCAGCTGCAGTACGCCGAGCTGCCCCTTGCCGCCGTCGATCAGGATACAGTCGGGCAGCCCGGTTTCCAATCCCCGTTTCAGCCGCCTTCTGATGACCTCTGCCAGGGAGGCAAAGTCGTTAGCCCCGGCGACTTCCCGGACCAGGTAGTGACGGTATTCGCGAGGCGTTGGTTCACCATCGAGCATGACCGCCATGCTGCCGACACTCTGTTGTCCCTGGAAGTTGGAAATGTCAAAACACTCAAGACGTTGCGGCAACCGCTTCAGCTGGAGGCGCTCCCTGATCTCGTCCAGCACCGCCAGCTTGGCGCTCTGTTGTTCCCCTCGTTCACGGGCGGCTTCCGCAGCGTTACGCTCGGCGAGCTTCAGCAGTTCGGTTTTACGCCCCCGCTTGGGACAGGTCAGGTTCACCTTGCGGCCACGTCGGTCGCTCAACCACTCCTCGATCAGTTCGGCTTCTGCAGGCTGAAATGGCAGGATGATTTCGTCCGGGACGATGACGTCGCGGGCATAATATTCCTGGAGAAACGAGCCCAGTAATTCATCTTCGGTAAAGCGCCATTCCAGCGGGTAGTTTCTGCGGCCGACCAGTTTGCCGCTGCGAATGAAGAGCAAGGAGATGAGCACCTCTCCCTGACTGCGGTGCAGGCCGATGACGTCCTGGTTGAGCGTCAGCGCGTTGCTGACCTTTTGCTGCTCGACGGTCTTTTCGATGGCCTGGATCTGGTCGCGCAGGGTGGCGGCCGCTTCAAAGTCCATTCTCTGTGCTGCCTGTTGCATGCGGGTTTGCAGCAGGTCGCGGATACCGGAATCCCGTCCGGAGAGCAGGGCGACGACTCCATCAACCAGGAGCTGGTAGTCTGCGACACTGATTTTCCCGTGACAGGGAGCGCTGCATTGGCCAATCTGGTGAAACAGGCAGGGTCGTCCCCGCTGCCGGCAGCGATTAAGCGGGTAGTGGCGCAGGGGGAAGACCCGAAAAATTTCCTTGAGAGTTTCCTTGACCGCTCCGACCGAGGTGTAGGGTCCGAAATAGAGAGCGCCATCTGGCCTGACCTGGCGCACGATCTGCAGGGTCGGGAATTCCTCCTTGGGATTGAGCCGCAGGGAAACATAGGTCTTGTCGTCGCGCAGGTGGATGTTGTAGCGGGGCCGGTGTTTCTTGATCAGGGTGTTTTCCAGCAGCAAGGCTTCCTTGGCGGTATCGGTGACGATGGTATCGATGGAATGCACGCGCTGGATCAGAAACCTGACCTGGGGTCTGCTGTCGCCGGTTTTGGCAAAATAGTTGCGCAGCCTTTGCCGGAGGTTGTTGGCCTTGCCGACGTAGAGGACTTTTTGCTCCGGATCGCGCATCAGGTAGACCCCCGGCCGGGTCGGATAGGTCTCGGCCTGGAACTGGAAGGCTACGGCTGATGGGCAGGACATAGGAGGTCTCCGGGAGGGGCTGATTTTTCGACGATAACAACAGTGCTGGTGGCTGTCAACCGGCGTTGGAAAGCTTGTCGCCCCGGGGGATTCAGGTATACTGGCCAGCAGGAGAGCTGACGCAGTTAGCCCGCAGGAGGAAGGATTGATCGATGAACAAACGACTGGGAATCCTGCTTGGGTTGTTGCTGCTGCCGGCGAGCCTGGTCTGGGCGGAGTACCAGACACTGGAGAAGGTGGCCAGGGCTTATGCCGTGGCGCAGCCAGGCCTGCAGAGCTACAAGACGACGATCAACACTGACAAAATCGATCAGCTGCTTGAGCAGATGACCGCTAAGCTGCCCGCAGACGCCCCGCGGCCGCCGGCCCCGAAAGTGGTCAAATACTGGTCCCGGGCGACGGAGAGTTCGGTCATACGCGCCGAAGGTGGCAATGTTTTTCCGTATGTGCAGGAGATGGTCAAACGGTTTTCGGCCGAGCTTGCCATTGAACTGCGCTCTTTTCTGCTTCCGGTGGCCAAGGCTGGCGAACGGGCCGCACTGCTGGAGAAGAGTCGCATCAAACGGAGTGAAAACCTGCTGGGTGAGACGCGGATCGAAACCCTGACAATCGATTTTGCCGAGCCGGTCGATTTGAACGGGGCCTTTTATGGTTACGGATTGGCGATCCCCCAGCAGCAGATCAAACGCCTGGTGATCGATCTGGATCTTGGCCATGAGATTGTCCGGCGTTTTGAGGTGACAACGGCGGCCGGCGAGTTCCGCACGGTCGAAGTCCGCCACTTTGATATCCGCGGCGAAGAGCTACTGAACGAAATCCAGGTCACTTCCCCGGATGGCCTGGTGGATGACCGGTTCAAGGTGCGTTTTGATCTGGTTGAAGGCTTCTGGCTGCCGGTGCGGATGTATCATGATTCGCTGATGGGGAATCAGCGGGAATCGTTGTACGTCAAATTCATCGATTACGAAGTCAATGCGGATCTTCCCGAGGATGTGAGCAAACTTCTGCAGCCCTGAATCCGGATCCCCCGGCATGAGTCGGGTCTCCCGCTGCCGGTGCATTTTTTGCTGGCGTTACTCGTGCCGCTTGCTATGATAACCCTGTTTTATGAGATCTTGCCTTGCAGGAGGCGTGCGTGAATCCACTCTGGAGCAATATCTTCCGCAAGAAGCATGACGAGGAGTCCCTCGCGTTCTTCCTCGGCTCGGTTCCGGTATTTTCCGAAATGAACGCCCGGGAATTAAGTTACCTCGAATCCCGGGTGCATTCCCGTACCTACGACAGCAACGAAACCGTCTTCAGCGAAGGCGATCCCGGTTCCGGAATCTACATGATCCGAACCGGAGTGGTCCGTATTTTCTCCCATGACAGCAAGGGACGCGAGATCGAATATACGACCCTCGGTCCCGGCGATTTTTTTGGAGAAACAACCCTGACCGCTCCCGCCATGCGTGCCGCTTCGGCGCGAACGATCGAAAAAGCAGAATTGATCGGCCTGTTCCGGGCCGACCTGCTCGACACGGTGCAGAAGCATCCGGTGGTGGCCAACAAGATCCTGATCGGCCTGACCCGGGTGATGAGCGAGCGACTGCAGGCGGCCGGCGACGAGATCCGGCGCCTGGAGAAAAATATCGCGGAAATGCTCGCCACCGAGGCATCGTAACCGTCATGGCTGATCCGCGTGGACTGAATCGGACCCAGCTGCTCCTGCTGTTCCTGGTGCTGACCGCCGGTATCGCGACCGGCCTGGCGATCTTTACCTCGGCATCACGCATCACCAGCCTCTTGCAGACCGCCACGACCGGGATCTTCCTGCCGGTCCTGCTGGCCCTGGTCACTTCCTTTCTGCTCGAACCCTTGGTTCGTTATATCGAGCGGACCCGTCTCAGTCGTACCGCCAGTATATTCCTGGTTTTTTTGCTGGCGTCTGCCGGCCTTTACCTGCTGGTCAGAATTCTCAGCCCCCACTGGGCCGAAATGTGGCAGTCGCTACGCACCGACCTGCCGCGCTATATTGCCAGCGGCATCACCCTGCTGAAACATGGGCAGGCGAAACTTCTCGAATTTTTCCCCTATATCGAAGGCTATGACCTGTCGGCACGGGGACGGGTCCTCGGCGAGTCTATTTTGACCAAAATCCTCAGCCAGACCACCGGTTCGGCGTTGCGGGCCGGAGGTCTGATGGTCCTGGTGCCGTTGTTCACCTTTTTCTTCCTCCGGGACGGTCAGAAAATCATCCGTTTCAGTATTGGCCTGGTGCCGAATCGTTATTATGAAATGGCTCATGACCTCTCCTGGTTGATCAGCCGGCAACTGAGTCATTTTGTCCGGGGTCGGATTCTCGAGGCGACCATTGTCGGCACGGTGGTTTGGTTCGGGCTCTCTATTACGGACATCAGATATGCGCCGATCCTCGGCGTGTTTGCCGGGGTGACCAATCTGGTCCCCTATCTCGGTCCGATCGTCGGCATGATTCCGGGCATTCTGATCGCCCTGGTCGATCTCGGTCTCGGTGGGCAATTCTGGTGGATTGTCATTGTTTACCTGCTGATAGCCCAGGTGATCCTCGATAATTTCATCCTGATCCCGATTCTGATTTCACATGTCTCCAACCTCCATCCGCTCTGGGTGATCCTGGCGATCATCATGGGCGGAAAACTTTATGGTGTGCTGGGGATGATTATCGGGGTACCGGTCGCCAGTATCGTCAAGATCATCATTATCGAAATTCGTTATTACCGGCGCACCTTTACCCTGCCGACGGGGGTGCTGGAGACCGAACCACCCGGCTAACTGATGCCTCAGCCTTGACTTTGTGATTGTGTATACAGGATAATCCAACGGTTGCAAAGTTTAAGGAATGTTCATGAGGCCTCACCTATTCCAATTCGTCAATAATCTCAAAATCCGCTGGAAAATGCTGGTCGTGGTCTTGCCGCTGGTGGTGTTGCCGATCTTCCTCATCGGTGCGCTGGTCGGGACCATTGCCACCAATCAGGCGACCGAGGCGATCACCGCGGCCAGCCGGGCCGACCTCGACCATCTCGCGCGTTTCACCCTCGACCTGCTCGACAGCCATTACCGGCAGTTCCAGGTCTATCGCCAGGACAAACAGGAGACGGTTCGCAACGACCTATCCACCCTCGTCAACCTGGCGGTCAACCTGGTCGATGCAGAGCAGAGCCAGGTCCACTCCGGCAAGGTTGAGCTGGAAACCGCACAGCAGCAGGCCCGCCGGGGCCTCAAGCAGGTCAGTATCGGCGATAGCGGCTATATCTACGCCATGGACAGTCACGGGGTGCTGAAAGTCCATCTGGCGCGCGAAGGGGAGTCGATCTACCAGGAACGGGACGGGGAGGGACGTTACTTCATCCAGGAGATCTGCCAGCGGGCGGTGGCCTCCTCGCCGGGCGAGGTCTTGTTCGCTTCCTACCCCTGGCGCAACGAGGCGCTTGGAGACACTGCGACGCGGATGAAGCTGGTCGCTTTCCGCTATGTCCCCGAGTGGGACTGGATCGTCGCCGCCGGCGGCTATCTGAACGAGACCACGGAGGATTTCGCTTTCGAACGGCGCTCCTTCGAGGCCCTGAAGGCGAAAATCAAAAGCAAACAGGTTGGCGAAACCGGCTACATCTTCTGCATCGACCGACAGGGAGAGCTGCAGATTCATCCGAACGAGGAGTCGACCAACGTGTTCGAACGTCCGGATCAGTCGCAGGCCGCGGTGTTCAAGGAGATGCTGGCGCAAAAAACCGGCTGGATCCGCTATGCCTGGCAGCAGCCGGGGGAGAAGAAACCGCGGATGAAGCTGGTCCGCTACCGCTATTTCGAACCCTGGGACTGGGTCGTCGCGGTCGGCAGCTACGAAGACGAGTTTTACCGCGGCGCCAACCAGATCAAGTGGCGGATCCTGGAGAACATCTTCCTGGTGCCATTGATCGTTGGCCTGGTTGCCGTCGGCATGGTCTTCCTGGCGGCGAAGGTACTGACCGACCCGATACGTCAGCTGACCGAGGCAATCCGCCGGGTCAAGCGCGGTCGTTACGATACCCGGATCGAGGTCGACAGCCAGGACGAGATCGGCGAGCTGGCCGCCGCCTTCAACCGGATGACCGAGATGGTCCAGCGTCACCAGCAGATGGAGGCGAGTCTGGCCCAGCAGGGGAAAATGGCCTCGATCGGGGTCCTGTCATCGGGGGTGGCCCACGAGATCAACAACCCGCTCGGGGTGATCCTCGGTTATGCCGGGTTCCTGGAAAAGAAAATTCCGGAGGATGATCCGAATTTCCGTTTCATCCATGAAATCAAGCGCGAATCGAAACGCTGCAAGAAGATTGTCCAGGACCTGCTCAGCTATGCGCGGACCCCGAAGCCGGTCCGGGAGCCGACCGACCTCAATGAACTGCTCGAACAGATCGTCGATTTTGCCGCCAACCATACCGACATGCACCATGTCAGCATCATCAAGGCTTTCGATCCGAGCCTGGCTCCGGTTGCTGTCGACGGCGATCAGATCCGCCAGGTGGCGATCAACCTGATCCTGAACGCCGGCGCCGCGATGGAACGGGGTGGACTGCTCAAGGTCTCGACAGACACTGCCGAGAACGGCGATGTCCTGCTCACCTTCTGGGACAATGGTGCCGGCATCGCAGCCGAGAACCTGGAAAAGATCTTCGAGCCGTTTTTCACCACCAAGGCACGCGGCACAGGTCTCGGCCTGGCCATCACCAAGCAGATTATCGATCAGCACCAGGGCCAGATCAGCATCGACAGCACCCCGGGGATCGGGACCACGGTGACGATTCGTCTGGTTCAACAGACAAAGGACAATGACCCATGCCCAGCAGAATTATGATCGTCGATAACGAGGAGGGACTCTGTCGCATGATGGAGGCGGTGCTCCTCGATCATGGCTTCGAGGTGAGTTTTTTTACCGACCCGATCGTCGCTACCAGCCGGTTCCAGCCGGGGACCTGGGACCTGGTGATCTCGGATATCAAGATGCCGGGCATGGATGGGTTGGAAGTCCTGGAGTTTATCCGCCAGCGCGATCCGGAGTTGCCGGTGGTCATGGTCACCGCCTATGCCACGGTCGATATGTCGATCCAGGCCCTGCGCAAGGGTGCCTACGACATGCTGACCAAGCCGTTCGAACCGGACGAGCTGCTCTACCGGGTGAAGAACGCGCTCAGCCACACCCGGCTGCTCGAAGAGAACCGCGAGCTGCGCCACGAGTTGGCCAGTCGGTTCAAGTTCGACCGGATCATTGGCACATCGGCCGGCCTTAAGGAGTTGCTGGAAAAGGTCGCCAAGGTCGCGGTACGGGATATTTCGGTGCTGATTACCGGCGAATCGGGGACCGGCAAGGAGCTAATTGCCCAGGCGATTCATTATCACTCGCCCCGCAGCGAGCAACGGTTTGTTGCGATCAACTGCGGGGCGTTGCCGGCCACGGTTCTGGAAAGCGAGCTGTTCGGTTATAAAAAGGGGGCTTTTACCGGGGCGTTGCAGGATAAGACCGGCCTGCTCGAGGCCGCCGATGGGGGGACCCTGTTTCTCGATGAGGTCGGCAACCTGCCGCTGGACGTGCAGAAAACCTTGCTGCGCTTTATCCAGGAGCGTGAGTTTATGCGGGTCGGTGACACCCGGCCGACCCGGGTTGATGTGCGGCTGGTGTCGGCGACCAACGCCGAGCTGCTGCAGGATGTTCAGGAGGGGCGGTTTCGGGAAGATCTCTATTACCGGCTGAACGTCGTCAATGTGCATCTGCCGTCGCTCAGGGAGCGCCGCGAGGACATTCCCACGCTCGCCATGCACTTCGTCCGGCAGTTGAACGAGCGGTTTGGTACTTGCGTCTCCGGTTTTGACCGTCAGGCCATGCAGGTCCTGGTCGAGCATGACTGGCCGGGCAATGTCCGCCAGTTGCAAAACCTTATCGAGGCGGCGATGACCATGGAAACTGCCGATCGGATCAGCCTTGAAACCCTCTCCCAGCTGATTGCGCTCCCCTACGCCGAAGGGAACCAGGCCGGTACGGATGACAGCTACGCCGATGCTCTGGCCAGTTTTGAAATTACCTACCTTAAGGGCTTGCTGCAGGCGCATGATGGCAATATCGAGGCGGCTGCCCAGGCTGCAGGAATGAATATGGCAACGATCTATCGGAAATTGAAAAAATATAATCTGAAAAAATCAGATGTCGTTTGAAACGACACCCTGCGGAGATGTCATTCTCACGACTCGCAGAAATGCAAAATCCATTCGTGCTCCGGGTTTCCAGTCAAAACATATGAAATCATTAGATAATTTATCGATCCATCAGATTTAGATCGCGTCATTGTAATCAGTCCCTGACGGGAACTTTGCAAAAATGCAAATCTGACTGCAGTTCAAGAGCTGAATTCATTTGTAACTAACTGTCATTATTGGTTTTTCTGTTTCTTTCCAAGTTGGTACGGGGTTTGCTCTGTAGTCTCATAAGGTGGGGAAGGCAGCAGAATTTGCGAATGGACTCCCGCCAGAGATAAGCTGTCAAGCGAAGACAAAGGAGCCGCGGATGCATTCAGGAATTCAGACCGTAACCGATCGATCAGGGCGTGTCCAGGACCAGGCGATGCCCGGGGCTGTGAGTTTGTTGCTGCTGGCTGTCACCATCAGCATGTTCGCCCTGGTCGAAATGCAGCTGGTCCGGATGTCCGGACTTGGATTTCGCCTGCTGTTGCTGACCTGTGGCGGAGGACTGCTCTTGACTGGGTTTGCCGAACTCGGCAGGAAAAAAGCTTTCGGTTCGATGCTTACCTTGGGGTACGGATTTTTCTGGCTGTCATTGAGTGCCTTGTTTTATGTTCCGCATGGCACGGTACGCGTCGATAATCCGCAGCTGCTCGCCTCCTATGTCATCATGTGGGGTATGTTCAGCAGCCTGTTGTTTCTCGGTACCCTTAGCAAGGCCTATCTTTTGCGTACGGCGATGGCTTCGCTGGCGATCTATCAATTCAGCTTCGGTGCCGCGCTACTGAGTGGATATGCCGGGTTGCAGATTGTCAGCGGTGGTTTTGGGCTTAGCTGTTCCTGGTTGTTTCTGGTGCTGGCCGTGCTCCGGATCGATAGCAATCTCAAGTCACGGCGCGCACGCCTGGCAAAGCTGGGTTTGTCGGCAGAGAAGCCTTGACAGAATCGTCATGATTCGTTTACTTGAGATGAGATAAGGCAACGACTGGAGATATGGCATGAACGCAGACATGGGACACAAGCTGACATTGCTCGGTCTTGGTGCGGTGGTCTTCTATGGAGTGCTGTTCGCAACTGACCTTGCATCCCTGGAGGTCATGCCGCAGTTCCTGGTCTCGGCACTGGTCTTTATTGGTTCCGGCCGCATGACCAGGCTGCTCGGTGCGCAGCGTCTGGAGGAGGATGAAGACGATGACGAAGCGGTCGAGTTGCGCCAGCCGGCTGCTTCTGAAGCGGATTGGGCGCGCCTGACCCAGGTCTTCAACTGGCTGGCAGTGTTCGTTATCATCACAGTTCTGGCGTTATGGGTTATCAAGCCACAGGGGACAACGCTGGCGGATTATGTTCAGGATACCTTTGTCAACCATCAGGTCTACGATCAACTGTTGTCACCCTGAAGATTGACAATCCACCTCATTATATTGTGCCCGGCAGCCGGTCTCCTCAGGCCGGCTTTTTTGTCGCCGCCTGGCGAACGTATTCATACATGCTGATCGACGCGGCGACGCTGACATTCAGGCTTTGGACCGTGCCGAATTGGGGTATTTTCAGGGGAATGAGGTTCGGGTATTCGGCCGGGTTGAAGCTGCAGCCGATTTCCTCATGGCCGAATATGAAAGCGCTTTTCCGGGCCAGCTGGCACTGCGGCAGGTGGGTTTCGGCGTCCGGAGTCAGCAGATAGATCTGAAAACCTTCCTCCCGTAATGCCGCATGGCAATCACTGAAATTATCAAAGAAGCGTGCCGGAACCTTGCGAAATGAACCCTTGGCCGGGGCCGGGTCAAAGACCCCGATGTTGACCAGCCAGACACCGGCCGCCCCCATGGCTTCGGCACTGCGGAAAATCTTGGCGACATTGTAGCCCGGTTTGAGATGGTCGAGCACAATGACAAAATCATGCTCGCCCGGCCGGGCCAGAACATTGCGCTGACGCTCCTTCCGATAGCGGGCCCGCAGGTTCCGTTCGTATCGATTCATTGGTCTCCGAGGATGCATTGATCGTTTGGGCCACTCTAAGTGATTTATCGCGCTGCGACAATAGTTCTCGGGAATTGGCACTTGTCCCGAACCGACCCCTGACGTATGATCGGAGCAATTTGGTAGAAATTTTTAAGCACTGGAGGTCGAACATGGCCAGAATAAATGTCAAAACATCTCTGATGGTGTTGTCCCTGCTGGTGATGATGCTCTGGGGCTGTTCCGGGACGAAGACCATCACCGTGGAGGTGCCGCCAATCGTCAACTTAAGGGCCTATCAAACGGTTGGCGTGCTGGATGTCGAGGTGAACAACCCGTCGTCGGCACTGCAGCAGGATGCCACCCGAAAATTCATCGCGACCCGGCAAAATGCCCAACCGGGTGTCCGGGTCCTCGAACTCGGTTCGCAGCGGCGCCTGCTGCAAACACTGGGAAAAACCCGCCTCGATGCCGAAGCAATCAAGGCCATCTGTCGGCAAAATGCCGTTGATGCCTTGCTCGTCAGCCAGATCGAAATGTCGGCGGTCAACCCGAGCATCAAGTTCGGCGAAGCCCTGACGTCGCTCAGCGCCAAGGCGGTGATCAACGCTTCGATGAACGCCAAGCTCTACGAACTTCCGAGTGGTGCGTCGCTCTGGAGTGATGTTGTCAGCGGCAAGTGGACGGTCGCCGGTTTTGACCTGAGCGAGACCGCCTTGAGCAATGTCCGGGTCAACGATCTGAATGACAAGTACAGCAAGATGATTTCGGATCTGGTCTATGCGGTCACCAAGGGGTTTCGCCCGACCTATCGCAAGGAACGGGTCGCGGGCTGAATAGAGGATATTGACAATCTGAACGACAAAGGACCGGTTTGCCGGTCCTTTGTCGTTTTGGCGCAGGAAAAAATGGCCCCGCCGGAGCGGGGCCAATCACAGAGAGTTGCGAAAGATGGATTTGCTTTCGCAATTGAGGCTAACGTGAGGTTTTCTGGTAGGCGAGCTCTTGCTCTGCGGCAGGTGCCTGGGCTGGAGCCTCGACGGTCTTGGCTGCTTTCTTCGGCCGCAGGGAGAGCGACATCATGGCGCCGACCAGCAGCAGGACGCCGGCGACGGCAAACGAGGCGGTAAAGCTTCCGGTCTTGACTTTCAACAGCTCGGAAACTTTGACCAGCACGGCGGCTCCGACGCCCCAGGCCGAGAAGAGGATGCCATAGTTCATGCCAAAGTGCTTCATCCCCCAGCAGTCCTTGGCGAAGGAGGGGAAGAGCGCCAGGTTGGTGCCGTAGTTGAAGACCATGAAGGTGACCAGCAGGGCGACAAACAGCGGGCTGGCGTTGGCGGTCAGGCCGAAGATGGCGGCAAACATCAGCACCGCCTGGAAGGCGAGCATGATGGTCAGGGTGGTGGCGCGGCCGATTTTGTCCGAGATCACCCCGGCGACCAGGCGCCCGGCGGCGTTGCCGACCGACATGATGACGACGACCAGGAAGGCCAGCTCGTGCATGCTCGCCTTGGCCATCCCCTTGGCGCTGCCGATGACCATCAGCCCGGCGCCAGCGCCGAAGAAAAAGCACAACCAGAGGGTGTAGAAGCGACTATCCTTGAAAATCTGTCGCGGCGCG
>Ga0210124_1001203_pt1 | contig 11475 bp, 10 predicted proteins | sample Muzzi_PWC_D2_FD_185554 | JGI IMG/M metagenome (GOLD analysis project Ga0210124, IMG submission 185554) | Wetland microbial communities from San Francisco Bay, California, USA, that impact long-term carbon sequestration - Muzzi_PWC_D2 (SPAdes) | ecosystem: Environmental > Aquatic > Marine >...
GCTTCGTAGACGTCCTCCTCCGGGCAGATGCAGACCGGGCAACCCGGCCCGGGCACCAGCTCGATGCTGTCGGGCACGCTGCCAATGATTTCATTTTCCTGCGGCAGACCCTCTAGCTCCCGCACCGGGCTGTCGTTGAGCAGCAGCATGCCGGCAGGCGCCAGCAGCTGCTGCAGGGCTTCCAGGATGACTTCACGCAGCGCCTCCATGCCGGCCGTGTTGATCTGCACCACGAGAACATCACCGTAGCGGTCGATCACCAGCCCGGGCAGCGCATCGCTCTCCCCGAATACCAGGCGGTAGAAGGGCGCGGCATACAGGGACTCGCGCAGGGCCAGAGCGCTTTCCAGGCGCCGCAAAAAGAAGGCGGTGTCGAACAGTGTGCGCGGCCTGCGGCTGAGGACACGCGCGCAGATCAGCGACTGCGGATTGACATAGCCCGCACCCAGCGTCTTCCCGGTTGCCGACTGGATGACCACCGCGGCCCCCGGCGTAAACGCGGACAGCGGTGTCTTGCGGATATCGACCTCGTTGCTGTAGACCCACAGATGGCCGGCACGCAGGCGCCGGTCTTCATTCCGCTTCAGGGCCAGTACCGGCAGATTTTCGGATGGCATGTGGTGGTTTGTTTTTCCCTGGTCGCGGCCCACGCCTCAATGCGGCAGCGTGGTGGCGCTGACCGCCCGGCCTTCCAGGATGGCAAGGTAGCGGCTCCGGTAAGGCTGGGTATACACCGCATCCGCAAACGCATCAGGCCGGTCGGCGACGGTGATCAGGTAACCCTGCGGATAGCGTTTCGCCCAGGCCTGTGCCGTGGTGGCGTCCAGCTGTGCCAGTGGCTGCTCCAGGCGCCCGTAAAATCCGAACTGGCCATGATACGGTACCGCCACGGCGACCTCACGTCCCTCCGCCTGTGCCCGGGCGATGAGTTGACTGGCGGCACGCAGGTCATAGGCCGGCGCCGCTGCAGTGAACACACCCAGTTGCAGCACCGTGACCGTAGCCACCGACACCAGCGTGACCAGTAGCGGGTACCGGCCGGGACGGAGCGGTCGCATCCAGAGAATGACAATGGCCATGACAAGCAGCAGCCCGCCCCAGGCGGGGTGGACTGTGCTGACCCAGACGGGCTTTTTCAGCACCAACGGCAGGATCACACACGCGGCGCCGGTTACCAGCAAGGCAGCAGCCAGCAACCAGGGCCGCTGGCGGACGGGGGTGTCTTGCATCCGGCTCAACACCCGTCCCAGCATCAGGGTAATCGCCGGCAGCAGCGGCAACAGGTACTTGAGCTGCTTGCCGCTGATCAGGCTCAACATGATGAATCCGCCGAGCAGCCACGCAAGGCAAAAGCGCATGCCCTCGTCCTGCCGCGGGCGCGCGCGCCAGGCAGCCGCCCACAACCAGGGCAGCAGGCTCCAGGGTGCAAACAGCACCGGCAGCCAGGGGAGATACCACCACACCGGGTGGGCATGTGCGAAGGACTGCACCAGGCGGTTCGCGGTCTGCCCCCAGAGCAGCGCCTCGCGGTAGGCTTCACCACCGGCCGCAGCCGCCGGCAGCGCCCAGGCAAGCGCTACAGCCGCTGCCAGCAGGATGCTGGCGGCGAGCCCCGCGTACCAGCGCCACCAGGAACCCGCCGGGGCGGATGCCTTCCAGAAAGGCGCGAGCAGGGCCACCGGCAGCACATGCAGCAGGATGACCGGCCCCTTGGCGAGGATGCCGCAACCCAGCGCGATACCGGTCAGCAGCCAGCCGCGGCCGGACCCCTGCGCCGCGCTGACCACGCCACTCAGCGCCAGCACGGCGCACAGGGTCAGCAACAGGTCGAACTGCACCCAGCTGCAAAACGCGGTCAGGCACACGCAGCCGAACAACACCCACGGCGCCATCCGGGCCGCCCCGTGGTCCTCCGGCCACAGGCGCCGCGACAACCGTGCGGTTGCCAGCAGGATGCCGGCAGCCAGCAGCGGCGACACGGCGCGTAGCACCCACTCGCTGACACCGAACAGCCACCAGCCGGCATGAATCAGCCAGAACAGCAGCGGCGGCTTGTGGCTGTAGGGCTCCCCGTTCAGGTAGGGGACCAGGAAATCACCCCGCGCCCACATCTCCCAGGCGACCGTGGCGTAGCGGGTCTCGTCGACGGGCAGCAGCGGGCGCGCGAACAGGGCGGTAACCACGACCAGCAGCCACAGAACGCCGAGGACCGGCCATGTACTGTCGCGGTTATTCACTCAGCTGGAACCCCTGTGCTTGTCAGCAGGCAGCAGGGACTCGGCAACGTCCAGTTGCTCGTCGAGTTCCGGATCGAGGGTCTTGCCGTGCCGGTATTTGCGGTACATCCAGATCCCCAGCAGCGTTGCCGCGACAAACAGAACCATGGCCACCGCCACCTGCCAGAACTGGTCCACGCCGGTGCCACTGCCGACCAGGGCGAATATCAGCGTCTGCGGGAGATAGCCGATTGCCGACCCGAGGAAAAACGGCACGCTGCGCACACCGGAAACACCGGCCGCAACGTTGACCATCAGGTTGCTGCCCAGCGGCAGCAGCCGGATGAGCATGGTCATGACAAAGGTGTTTTCAACGACGAAACGCCCCATCCTGTCGATGCGCTCGGCGTAGTGCTGCAGCAGGAAGGCGCGCAGCAGATAACGCGAAATGAAATACGTCAGCATGCAGCCGGCGACCACGGCCAGCGTCGCCAGTAACACACCCGGCAGGAAACCGAAGGCATAGCCGCTGAGGAAGGCAATCAGCTGGCGCGACAGGCCGACACTGGACAGCAGCCAGCCGGCAAGCAGAAACAACAGCTCCCCCGGCACCCCGTGACCACGCACATGGGCATCGATCCAGGCCTGGTCAAGCACGTCTCCCAGCAGGTAGCTGGCCACTGCCAGTACCGCGATCACGGCGAGGCCGCGAAAGATAACCTGGGTCAACATCTAGCCGAGCTCGGTCACGTCGGTGTGGAAGCCGCGCCGCTGCAGCCACCACACACCCAGCAGATCGACAATGCCGACCCACAGGCGATTGTGGAGGCCGTACTTCGACTTGCCCAGCTCCCGCGGCCGATGCCGCACGTCAATGGACTGCACCGTTCCGCCCAGCCTGCGCACCAGCGCCGGCAGGAAGCGGTGCATGTGATCGAACTGCGGCAGGGCAAGAAAGGTCGCGCGGGCAAACACCTTCAGACCGCAACCGGTGTCGGGGGTGGCGTCCACCAGGATGGCGGCGCGCACCTTGTTCGCAATGCGCGAGGAAATGCGCTTCAGCCAGGTATCACGGCGCTGCCGGCGGTAACCGGCAACCAGCAGCAGGTCATTCGACGCACGTTGCATGGCACGGTAAAGGTTCATGATATCGACCGGATCGTTCTGGCCGTCACCATCCAGGGTCGCGATCAGGGGCGCCCGCGCCGCCTGCACCCCGCTGCAAATCGCGGCGCTCTGTCCGCTGCGGCTGCCGTGGTGCAGCACCCGCAGCCGGGGATGCTGCCGGCGGCTCGCCAGCAGCACCTCCCGGGTTGCGTCGCTGCTGCAGTCATCCACCACGATCAGCTCGTAATCCAGCGCGGCATCCAGGCACTCGCACACCTCGTTGACCAGCAACGGGATGCTCTCGGCCTCATTGTAGGCAGGAATGACAACGCTCAGATCCACGGAATTACCCTTGCGTGCGTGAGTGTAAAAAAGTCCTTATCGGGAGACACTTGCAAGGGCATGGACTATAGTACATTGCCTTGAGATTTTCATTCCCGGCACTCTGCCATGAGCAATCTGAACGAGCACGGCAATCATCTTCGCGAGGAGACCAGCCCCTACCTGCTGCAACACGCGGCAAATCCCGTCGACTGGTATCCCTGGGGCGAGGAAGCGCTGGACAAGGCGCGCGCTGAAGACAAGCCCATCCTGCTGTCGATCGGCTACTCCGCCTGCCACTGGTGCCATGTCATGGCGCATGAATCCTTCGAGGACCCGGAAACCGCCGCCCTGATGAACCGCCTGTTCGTCAACATCAAGGTCGACCGGGAAGAGCGCCCCGACCTCGACAAGATCTACCAGACCGCGCATTCCCTGCTGACACAGCGCCCCGGCGGCTGGCCCCTGACCGTGTTCCTCACGCCGCACGACCACGCGCCCTTCTTCGCGGGCACCTATTTTCCGGACAAGCCGCGCCACGGGATGCCCGCGTTCCGGGAGGTCCTGCAGCGTATCAGCGACTACCTGCCGGCGCATGCCGGGGAGATTCGCGCCCGGAACACCGCGCTGCTGCGCGCCCTGCAAGGCACCCTGGATGCACCTGCAGCGGACGCGCTCAATGCCCTGCCCCTGGACAGCGCCCGCCAGCAGCTGCAGCGCAACTTCGACGAGCGCGACGGCGGTTTCGGCGCGGCGCCGAAGTTCCCCCATCCGACCAGTCTCGAGCGGCTGCTGCGGCACTGGTCCGGCAGCCGCAGCGGCGGCATCGAGCCCGACCGGCGCGCCCTGCACATGGTGGTGTTCACACTGGAACGGATGGCCCGTGGCGGTATCTACGACCAGCTGGGCGGCGGCTTCTGCCGTTACTCGGTGGATGACCGCTGGGAGATCCCGCATTTCGAGAAGATGCTCTACGACAACGGGGCGCTGCTGGCGCTGTACGCCGAAGCCGCTGCTGCGACCGGCAATCCCCTGTTTGAACGCATCACCCGGGAGACGGCAGCCTGGACCCTGCGCGAAATGCAGTCTCCTGCAGGCGGCTACTATTCCAGCCTTGATGCCGATTCCGAGGGCGAGGAAGGCCGCTACTATGTCTGGCACCGGGACGAGCTGCGCGCCCGACTGGGCGAGGCCGACTACCCGCTGTTCGCGCGCCGCTTCGGGCTGGACCGGTCCCCGAACTTCGAGGGCCGCTGGCACCTGAATGCCCGTCTGACCACGGCACAGCTGGCCGCGGAATTCTCGCTACCCGAAGCGGAGGTCAGGCAGCGGCTTGCCGCTGCCGTCGCCTCCCTGCTGGAGCTGCGGGAACAGCGCGTGCGCCCGGGCCGCGACGACAAGATCCTCACCGCATGGAACGGCCTGATGATTCGCGGCATGGCGATTGCGGGGCGCCTGCTCGGGGAACCGGCCTGGGTCGAATCCGCCGGGCATGCGCTGGATTTCATCCGCGACCGGCTCTGGCTCAACGGCCGCCTGCTGGCCACCTGCAAGGATGAACGCGCCCACCTGAACGCTTACCTGGACGACTATGTCTACCTGATCGATGCCATACTGGAGCTGCTGCAGGCCCGCTGGCGTGACGCTGACATGGCCTTTGCCATGGAGCTCGCGGAAGCGGTACTGGCGCACTTCGCCGCTGCGGACGGCGGCTTCTACTTCACCTCCGACGACCACGAGGCCCTGATCCAGCGACCCATGCCCCTGCATGACGACGCCACGCCATCGGGCAACGGAATCGCGGCGAAGGTGTTCGGCCGTCTCGGCCACCTGCTGGGCGAGCCGCGCTACCTGCAGGCCGCGGATAACACCCTGAAGCGTCTCTGGGGCGGGCTGGTGCAGATGCCGCATGGCCATGCCAGCCTGCTGGTTGCCCTGGAGGAATCGCTGTTTCCGCTGCAGACGGTCATCATCCGCGGTACGGACAGCCACCTGCAGGAATGGCAAGCCGTGGCCGCACGCGCGTATGCGCCGCGGCGTCTCGTACTGGCCATTCCGAATGATGCTGGCGACCTGCCCGCACAACTGCAGCAGCGCAAACCGGCGGGCGCAGCCATCGCCTATATCTGCAGCGGCCTGAGCTGCGGTACACCACTGCAGGAACTTGCGGAATTCACCCGCCAACTGTCCTTGACCGAACCACAGGAAAACCCATGAGCGACGTAAGCTACACCCTGCAATTACCGGATGCCCGGCTGGAGTCCATAGACCGCGAAGCGGACGCGATCACCCTGCGCTTTTCGCAGGTCCAGCTGGTGCAGCAGATGGAAAACGCCTTCGAGGACTCACTCTGGACACAGGCAGTCAATCTCAGCATCAGTCACTACGACCTTGAAGGCGAGCTGCCCGCCTGTCCCTGCAAGATCAGCGGCGGCGATATCACCAACAATATCTATACCTACCGCAACCATGCCCCGCTGCCGATCAACTGGCGCGGCGATGTCCGCTGTGCCCTGAAGGTTGCCGGCAGTGATGCGGCATTCAGCATCAGCGGCGATAGCATGCAGCTGGAGCAGCTCGAAATGCCGCGCTATATCCGGCACATCAAGAAATGAGCGTTGTGCCGCCGGGAAAATCGCCCGAACGGCCCGGGATTCAGTGCTCCCTGAAAGACCAGCTGCCGTTCCTGCCGCTGAATGACAGGATGCGATCGGATGTCACAACCAGCGCCGAGTAGCCTGCGGCCTCGGCACTGACAAAGTCTTCATCCGCTTGCCGGCGAATACTGCGCCAGCCACCGGGAAACGCGCCGATGGCAGCAAACCGCTGGTTGGTGATCAGTACGGCAACACCGTTGGCGATATGGCTGTGCTCCACCTTTTCCTTGGCATGCAGCTCCAGTTCGAAGAACTGCCCGGTATCCGCGTTAACGGCAACAACCCGGTCGGGTTCGGTAACCAGGAATACGGACTTCGGGACATCGTCCTGGGCCTGCACACCGGCAGTCATGATTGCGAGCACCAGGGCACATGTCAGCCGGCAAAACGGCCACCACCCGCCACTGCAGCGGATGCGGGGGGAAAACTGCACGCAGGGGTCAGCCCGTACCGGACAACTTGCCGGCCCGGGTCGCAGCTGCGTTGTTATTGACCCGCCGGTCCGGGGTGAAGCGGCGCTCGCCCCTGACGGTGACCCCGTTGCTGTCCTTGAACGGCACACCGATTTCCCTGTTCTGCTGTCTCCGGTCAGTGGAATTGCTTCTTCTTTCTTTGATCATGATGTTCTCTCCGTGCTTATGTTTCGGCGCCCCCACTGAACACCGCGGCTCTTACTGGCCTGACTGCTATCTCTGCAATATTCGTACCCCACAAAGAAAAATACAGACAATTTATAGTCTTGACTATTTACCGGAAATTCACGCCAGCGCACTTCTGTAAGGACAGCCTGACAGGGTTACAGAATTTCTTACAGCGCACCCTGAAATTGCGGCGTGCGTTCGGGTGATTCATGCCAGCCGCTGCCGCAATAGCGACACCGGCAGACCGGAGCTATAGCAGCTCTTCGGCAAAGCTTGCCCGGTAGCGTTCCCTGAACTCCTCCGCGCTGAAGCTGTGGTTCTGGGTACCATGGTGTTCGATCTTGATGGCGCCCATCAGCGCCGCGATGCGCCCGATCATCTGCCAGTCGAGATCGTTCATCAGGCCGTACAGCAGGCCGGCCCGGAAGGCATCGCCGCAGCCGGTGGGGTCGTTCACGATACTGACCGGCGCGGCCAGGATATCGATGCGCTGGCGGTCGGTGTAGATGTGGGCGCCGTCACCACCAAGGGTGACGATCAGCGCTTCCACCCGCTCGGCGATTTCGTGGGGCGACAGGCCGGTACGCTCCTGCAGCATCTGCGATTCGTAGTCATTGACGCAGACCCAGCTGGCCTGGTCGATGAAGCGCGTCAGTTCCTCACCGCCAAACATCGGCAGCCCCTGGCCGGGATCGAAAATAAACGGGATGCCGGCCTCGGCGAACTGCGCCGCATGATCCAGCATACCCTGGCGTCCGTCCGGCGAGACAATCCCGAGGCTGATCCCGGGGGCGTCGGTGACCTGGTTGAGGTGCGCCGCATCCATGGCGCCCGGATGAAACGCGGTGATCTGGTTGTCATCCATGTCCGTGGTGATAAAGGCCTGCGCGGTGTAGCTGTTCTCCACCGCCAGCACATGGCTGCGCGTGATGCCCTGGTAGTCCATCCATTCGGCGTAGGGTCCGAAGTCGGTGCCCACCGTGCCCATCGGCACCGGGTCACCGCCGAGCAGGTTGAGGTTGTAGGCGATGTTCCCAGCGCAGCCGCCGAATTCACGCCGCATCTCGGGGACATAAAAGGACACATTCAGGATGTGCACCTTGTCGGGCAGGATATGATTCCTGAAGCGGTCCTGGAAGACCATGATGGTGTCGTAGGCAAAGGAACCACAAATCAGTGCAGGCATAGGCTTTATCCGTATTGAGTCAGGGACCCTCTGGTCAATTCACTTATCACGCCACTGCGAGCACGATGTACAGGCCCGGCCCTCAGGCAGCGCTGTCCGGACGCCACGCCAGGTCCAGCTGCTTGGCGGCACGAACCTCGTCGAGGCGGCGCACCGGCTGGGTATGCGGCGCTTCCTTGAGCAGGTCGGGACTGTTTTCCGCTTCCTGCTGGATCCTGATCATCGCCTCGACGAAGGCATCCAGCTCCTCCCGGGTTTCGGTCTCGGTCGGCTCGATCAGCAGGCACTCCGGCACCAGCAGCGGAAAGTAGGTCGTCGGCGCATGCATATTGTAGTCCAGCAGGCGCTTGGCGAAATCCATCGCCGTGATGCCGAGCCCTTTCTGCTGGCGCTTCAGGGTGACGATGAACTCATGAGTGGCACGCCGCCCGGGAAAGGCGATATCGAAACCGGCCGCGGTCAGCCGCGCCATCAGGTAATTGGCGTTCAGGGTGGCGTAATCGGCCACCCGGTGCATGCCCTCCCTGCCCAGCATGCGGGCATAGACGTAGGCGCGCATCAGGACGCCGGCATTCCCCATGAAGGCGGACAGCCGGCCGATGGACTGCGGCCTGACGGCCTCGGTGATCCAGTAGTACTCGTCGCCGTCATGGCCGACGATCGGCACCGGCAGGAACGGCTCCAGGCGCTTGCTGACGCCCACCGGGCCGGCGCCCGGCCCGCCGCCGCCGTGCGGCGTGGAAAAGGTCTTGTGCAGGTTCATGTGAATCACATCGAAACCCATGTCGCCCGGCCGGACCTTGCCGAGGATGGCGTTCAGGTTGGCGCCGTCGTAGTACAGCAGGCCGCCGACCTCGTGAACGATGCGCGCGATTTCCTCGATGCGGCGCTCGAACACACCCAGGGTGGACGGGTTGGTCAGCATGATGCCGGCAGTCTTCGGTCCCACCGCCTTCCTGAGGGCATCGATATCGACATCGCCGTTGCGATCGGTGGGGATCTCGTGCACCTTGTAGCCGCACATGGTCGCCGTCGCCGGGTTGGTGCCGTGCGCCGCATCCGGCACCAGGATCTCGCTGCGCTCCGTGTCGCCGCGGGCATCATGGTAGGCACGGATCATGGCCACGCCCGCGAACTCGCCCTGTGCACCCGCCGCGGGTGTCAGTGACACCGCCGGCATGCCGGTGACTTCCTTGAGCATCTCCTGCAGCTCGTACATGCAAGCCAGGAAACCCTGCCCCATGGACTCCGGTGCCAGCGGATGGCGTGCCAGGAAACCGGGCAGCTTGGCCAGTGTGTTGCAGGCACGCGGGTTGTATTTCATGGTGCAGGAACCCAGCGGGTAGAACTGGGTATCGATGGAAAAGTTTTTCTGCGACAGCCGCGTGTAGTGGCGCACCACCTGCATCTCGGAGACCTCCGGCAACAGCGGCGGCGTCTCGCGCAGCAGCGCCGCCGGGATATCGGAGGTATTAGCCGCCTGTTGCGGCGCCTGCGCCAGGGCACGGCGGCCATGATGGGATAGTTCAAATATCAGCATTGTCTCGTTCCGGGTGATTGCAGTCTGCGGCCATTGCACGCCACGGCGTCATGCCGCCTGCGGCCGGGGTGTCTCAGAGCGCGGCAAGCGCCGCATCGTAGTCGGGCTCATCGGCGATCTCGGGCACCAGCTGGGTGTAGAGCACCCGGTTGTCGGCATCCAGCGCCACGACCGCGCGTGCCGTGATGCCCGCCAGCGGCCCGTCCGTGATCAGCACGCCGTAATCCTTGGCGAAGCCCCTGCCCCGCATCAGCGACAGCGGCACCACGTTGTCGAGTCCTTCCATGCCGCAGAAGCGTCCCGAGGCAAATGGCAGGTCCGCGGACACGACCAGCACCACGACATCGTCGCGGTCTGCAGCGCGTTCATTGAATTCCTTCGTCGAGGTCGCACAGGTCGGCGTATCCAGGCTCGGAACGATGTTCAGCAGTTTCTTCCTGCCGGCGTAATCGGCCAGATGCACATCGTTCAGCTTGCCGTCGACCAGCGTGAAATCAGGCGCCGTGCTTCCGACTTCGGGCAGCTCGCCGTTGGTATTGCATGCATTTCCCTGCAGTGTAATGGTAGCCATGTTTGTCTCCCCTGGTTAGTGTCCGCCTGGCAGGCAACAGCCTCAGGCCATCTTGGGTTTGACCGGACAACCGGCCGTTGTCCGGGCTGCAAATATGCGGTTCAGGTGATCGGCGTAGGTCGCGATGTCGGCGTCGGTCCGGGTCTCGGTCGCGCACACCAGCAGTGCCTCGCCCAGCTCCGGGTAGTCCTGCCGGAGATCATAACCCGGCAGGATATTGTGCGCCTGCAGCGGCCGCGCGATCTCGTCCACCGACAGCGCCAGGCGCAGCGGTGCCTCGTGGAAATACGGCCGGTCGAACACCGGCTCGACATGTTCACTGGCGGTCAGTGCAGCCACCAGCTTGCGGGTGTTGTCATGACAGGCCTGCGCCACGCGCTGCAGTCCCGTCGCGCCCAGCAGCGACATGTGGATCGTGGCCGCCGTCACCAGCAGGCCCTGGTTGGTGCAGATATTCGAGGTCGCCTTGGAGCGCCGGATATGCTGCTCGCGCGCCTGCAGCGTCAGGGTAAATCCTTCCAGGCCGTCGCGGTCCAGCGTGCGACCGACAATGCGGCCCGGCATCTGGCGCACGAATTCCTGCTTGCAGCACATGAAACCGAAGTACGGACCGCCCGCCATCAACGGGACGCCCAGCGGCTGGCCCTCACCGCAGGCGATATCCGCGCCCGCGCCGCCCCACTGCCCCGGCGGCTTGAGCAATGCCAGGCTGACGGGGTTGACCACGGCGATAACCAGCGCGCCCTGGCTGTGGGCCCAGTCGGTGAGGACGTCGACATCCTCCAGAATCCCGAAAAAGTTCGGCTGCTGGATGACCACCGCGGCGATGTCCTCGCCGGCATGGGCCTGCAGCGCCGCCTCCAGTGTGTTGCCGCCCGTTGACGAGTACGGCAGTTCGAGCAGCTCGATTCCCTGGTTGTCGACGATGGTACGGGTCGTCCTGCGGTAATGCGGATGCACCGTTTTCGGTATCAGGATACGCCGCGACTTCGACTTGCGGTTGGCACGCACCGCCATCAGCACAGCCTCCGCCAGCCCGGATGCGCCGTCATAAAGCGAGGCATTGGACGCATCCAGCCCGGTCAACCCGGTCATCATGGTCTGGAATTCGTAGATCAGCTGCAGCGTGCCCTGGCTCGCTTCCGCCTGGTAGGGCGTGTAGGCGCTGTAGAATTCGCCGCGGGTGGTGATTTCCCATACGGCCGCCGGTACGTGATGGTCGTAGGCTCCGGCTCC
>Ga0210124_1001204_pt1 | contig 11468 bp, 12 predicted proteins | sample Muzzi_PWC_D2_FD_185554 | JGI IMG/M metagenome (GOLD analysis project Ga0210124, IMG submission 185554) | Wetland microbial communities from San Francisco Bay, California, USA, that impact long-term carbon sequestration - Muzzi_PWC_D2 (SPAdes) | ecosystem: Environmental > Aquatic > Marine >...
GGCTGTCTCTTCGAGATCTCTGTCAATCATCAATTGGGTAGCCAGGTCGGCACGATCCATCGCTAACAGCTCGGCTGGATTGTCCTGATTGACAAAAGTCTGATAGATTTCTTCAGCGCTCATCTCGTATACTCCCTGGTCGGTGACATGCCCCGGCTGTACCCAGCGCTCGCGCAGTTTGTTCCGCTTCTGGCGCACCTGTTGTTCCACCGCCTCGAGCGCCCCGTTAAGGGCCACATCGGGCGAGTCCGCCTTTTCCACCGCCGCAATATTTTTGGGCCGAATATAGGCCACTACCCGCACTTGATAAATATGCGGCGTCTCTTCCTGAGTTAATTCCTCGACGGCCACAGCCGCACCAACCATATCGGTGTGATCTTCGGCCAGGGTGCGCAGTCGTTCTTCAGCCTCAACAATCAGGCTATTATCCAAAAGAGATACTTCTTTATTAAACTCGAAATGAAAGTCTGATCGACTCATGACCTCTCCTTATCAAAGCTAAATAGATCACTAACCGGGCGGTGGTGCAGAGACTGTGCCTCCGCTGCTAATCATATCATCAAGAACAATGGCGATATGCTTATCTTTGAAATCGCCGATAACCTCGGTGACAACGGTTTCTTCGGGGTGAGGTCGATATTTGGAGGCTATTGCGCTCTTGAGGTTGAGCGCCCGGCTGAAATGAGTTACAAATTTGGAGGCCCCCACGTCTGGAGCTACGACGATGACATCGTCTCGCCCTTCAAAGCGCCGAAATTCGTTGACAAATAATGGCAGCGCTTCCAGCACATCGACCGGTATGCGACCATAGAAGCCATGAATTTGGGGATAATGCGGATGCCACACTACCAGTCGATCGATACCGGCTTCGACACTCAAATCAGCCATCAACTTGGCCGTGGTTGGTTCCCGTTTGAACTTCGTCGGTTTGTCTTGCCGGGCATAGGCCAGATAGGGCAGCACGGCGGTAATATGGTTGGCCCCCCATTCCCGAAACGTTCTGGCCGCAATACGAAAAGCCTCATAGTTCTCAGCGATATTTCCGCCTGTTGTCGGGTCGTAAAGGCTCTGGCAGAGAAACACATCGTAACCACTGACATCTTGTTCCAACCGGACACAGAGTTCAGAGTCGGAGAAAGCGTAGTCAAGCTCGGTCAGATGCAAAATTTCACTTTCATCCTCTGCCTCAACCAAGTATTGTCTGTAACACTCGACAATGTTCGCCGCCATAGCGGTCCCAGCACGGCAACTTGCGATGAGCAGCCGTCCTCGGGGTGACTCGATGCCTTGCGGTTGCTCGTGAATAAACCGTTTTGGCGTATAAAAGCCTGATACATTCATTAAAAGCTCTTTCCCTCCAACTACGTGGCTTCACCGCTAGGTTTTTTCAGGGGCCACCACAGCAAGAAAGCCAGCATAGACAACAATCCAGCCCAACCAACCCAATAGTCGAGCGGACCAAAGAACCGGCCCGCATGTGAGGCCTCTGCCTGGCGTTCTGCCAATTCATCGACAAATGCGGCGGCTGCCTCAGGGTTATCTATCCGACCCATATTGAGCCGCAGCGGAGCCAGGCGTAGGCCTGCAACCCGCTGCCAGGCGCTAAATTTCAATTGCTCACCATTCAGGTGTGCCGCCACGTCGCTAACATGGACCGGTCCGTAGAAACGTTCAGCCAGTTTTAGTGCCCCCGGCTGTCCTTGCGATTTGATTTGTGCGGCAGCTTCTGCCAGCGGTTCTTCGGATTGGGCAATGCTGCCCAACTTCTCTAACATCTCGGTTAAACCCAGATGCATATGATTATTTTCTAGCGTGAAGGTAACCACCAAATCTTGATTATCCACATTCCTGGCTGTATAAGTATAGGTCATTTGAATTTTCCTCGTAAAAGATTTTTAGATTGCTTCAGACTGCAATTGCAACCATTTCATAATGTCTCGTCGCCGCAGTAAACCAGCCAGATGGTTACCACTCAAGACCGGCAACTGTCGCACGTCGCGTCGCATTAGTTTGGTCAGTGTCTCCGCCGCGTCATCCTCAGAAGTGGCTGTAGCCAGTTGATTGGCCGGAGTCATAATCTGCTGAACGTGGGTTGTCTCCCAATTATCTCGCGACACACTGCGGATATCTTCCAAAGTCACCATGCCCACTAGCTGTCCTGCCTCTACCACCGGGAAGGCATGTTCATCGCTCTGCATAAGGTGTTCATGCACCAAATCGGCAATGGAACAGTTGGGGGGGACCGTCGGGGGATTGGAGCGCATCAGTTGACCCACCGGAATATCTTCAAGGATGTCCTGGATGATCACCTGCCGGTAGCTTTGGATTGAGGCACTGTTGAGAAACCACCCGATAAAGGCCAGCCACAAACCGCCCACAATTCCGGTCCCAAAGAAGGGGATTCGGGCACCAAAGATCATCGAAACACCCATAAAAATGAATATCCAGGCAATCCCTTGACCTACCCAGGAAGCCCAGCGCGTGGCCCGGCGTAAGTTGTTGGTGATGGCCCATAGAATCGAACGCAACACCCGTCCCCCATCCAGAGGAAAGCCAGGGATCAGGTTAAAGATAGCCAGCAGAATATTGATCCAACCGAGCCACAGCAATATCGTGGTGGTTGGGCCAAATTGAGCCACCAACTCCATGGGGTTGGTAACGTTAGTGCTGATAGCCGCCACGGTAGTCAGGCCACCAGCAAATATCAGGATGAAGCCAATGATAAAACTGGTCAGCGGACCAACAATGGTAATGAGAAATTCGGCCCGAGGGGATGGGGGTTCTCGCTGAATATTGGAAATGCCGCCAAACAGAAAGAGAGTGATGTTACGGACCGGCAGGCCCTGTGCTTTGGCCACCAGGGAGTGGGCCAATTCGTGGGCCAGCACCGAGGCAAAGAATAGCAGCGAGGCAATAACAGCCAAACCCCATCTGAAGCCCAGACTCCAATCTGTATGAGCCTGACCAAACACAATCGCCAAATTCCAGGTGATCAACACAAAGATGAAGAACCAACTCCAATCAATATCAATGTTCATCCCAAAAAGTTTACCTATTCGAATACCTTTTCGCATCTTTTTCTCCTTGTTTACTTATATTTCCTTCATGGTATCGCCTGGGCCCCACTTTTCCTATACTAACCTGGGGGATTTTAAACGCATATTCAGGGCTATTTTTCCTCACCCTATTGGTATTTTTCAATGAGCCTCCTCACCCAGGTGGATGATGGAAAGCTAAAATTAGCTATTTTCCGCTCCATGCTCTCCGCAAATGATGCGCCATACCCTTTCATCCCGAGTTATTAACTCATCCGCCTCAGCCGGTCCCCAACTGCCGGGCTGGTAGGCTACCAACGGCGGCGTATCCGATGTTCGCCAGCCGTCCAGAATCGGGTCGATGAGTTGCCAAGCAACCTCGACCTCAGCAGCCTGAATAGCATCTTCATTGAGGTCGTAAGCAACCACCTGGTGACCGCCACGCAGCAAGCGTTTGGTCATATTGAAGCCCATCTTACCTAAACCAATCATTGCGATATCCATTAAATTTGATTCCTTATGTTGCCAATTCATCTACTTTTCGTAATCATCTCGTCCTGCCTAACCATTATAAGAGTTGAATGCCACTTCGCCCATACTAATCTGGGTGATTTTGGGCAAAAAAAGAGCTATCTTTTGATAGCTCTTTTCACATCTGTTGGCGATTGCCATCGCCCATATGAGTTATTGCATGCTTATTAGACCTAAATATCGTCACCCCTCTAACAGCAGAACCTCCGGATCTTCGATAAGCTCCTTGACTCGAACCAAAAACTTCACCGCTTCCCGACCATCTACTATCCGATGGTCGTAACTCAGGGCCACATACATCATAGGGCGAATGACCATTTCATCGTTAATAACAATCGGGCGCTTTTCTATTTTGTGTAAGCCCAGAATGCCCACCTGCGGCGGGTTAAGAATAGGCGTGCTCAATAACGAACCAAAAACCCCCCCGTTGGTGATGGTAAATGTACCACCCCGCAAATCCTTCAGTGACAGCGAACCCTCGTTGACCTTTTGCACATAATCATTGATAGTCTGCTCAATTTCGGCAAAGGTCAGCCGATCTGCCTCTCGGATAACCGGCACAACCAGCCCTTCTTCCGCACCAACCGCCATGCCAATATCATAATAATGCTTAAGAACAATTTCGTTGCCGTCCACCTCCCCGTTAAGCCGGGGAAACTGTTTTAAAGCTCCGACAACGGCCTTCACAAAAAAGGACATAAAGCCAAGCTTAATATGGTGTTGTTCCTGAAAAGACTTCTGACGACGATGGCGCAAATCAATGACCGCGCTCATATCAACCTCATTGAACGTGGTCAACATCGCCGTGGTTTGCTGCGCCTCAACCAGACGCCGGGCAATCGTCTGGCGCCGACGCGACATGCGGATTCGCTCCTCCCGCTTTGGCCGGTCAGCAAATTCTATCGGCTGTTTTTCAGCGGGTTGTTGTTCCTCGTCTCTGATCTTTTCCTTAACCTCGTCCTGTTGTGCCTTAGCCTCAGCCTTAGTCTCCGCCTCAGTCTTATCCCTTTGATCTTTCAGATAACGCTCGACATCCCCTTTCGTCACCCGACCATCCATGTCGTCGGGAGCTACTTGAGACAGGTCAATATCATGCTCCTGGGCCAAACGTTTGGCCATCGGCGTTGTTCTTTCATCATTTTTTTCACTGGTTTTATCTTCTCTGGTAGACTCTTCGGTCGATGTTTCTTTAGGCTGAGAAGCATCTACAACTGGCGATTCAGCCTTTTCTTCGGTTTGTGTCTTGTCACCTGTTTTATCTTTATCTATCGCTTGGAGTGACTCTTCGTCAGTTTCCTCAATAACGCCTAACACATCACCAATTTCTACATCCTCACCCTCCTGGCGCTCGATGTGGGCCAATACCCCCGTCTGTTCCGCTGAAACTTCCAAATTCACCTTTTCAGTCTCCAACTCCACGACTGCCTCACCAACCTTTATCCGCTCGCCTTCCTGCTTCAACCAACGCGCAACGGTTGCCTCAACAATGGACTCCCCCAACTCCGGTACAATAATCTCGATTGACATTGTTATACTTTCTCCCACAATATTGTATCATCAACATCTTTATTCACCCGGTTATAAGCCTGCGCCACCAACGCCTTTTGTGTGGCCGTGTGCCAGGTGGATGAGCCTTCTGCCGGGCTGGAGCTTTGCCGACGCCCTAAATAGATCAGCGGCCAGCGGCCATCAATCTGTTTCGCTAACCAATGTCGGAAAAAGGGCCAGGCCCCCATATTTTGCGGCTCCTCTTGTACCCAAACCACCTCCTCTAGCTTGGCGTAGCCCTCCAACACAGATTGCAGAACGCTGGTCGGAAAGGGATACAACTGCTCTACTCTGATAATTGCAATTTCGGGAACATCTTCCCGGTGGTCAACGGTGACTAAATCCATATAAACCTTGCCGCTGCACAATATCAAGCGTCGAACCTTTTTCGACTGCTCCCGTGCCCAAACGTCATCAATCACCGGCTGCCAGCCACCTTCGGCCAAATCATTCGGTGTCGAGGCCACTCGAGGATGACGCAGTAGGCTTTTAGGTGTCATTATCACCAGAGGAAGCGGGTCGGTTTCTAGGAGAGCAGCTTGTCGCCGCAGCAAGTGAAAATATTGGGCTGCTGTCGTGCAATTGGCAATCCGAATATTGGTTTCAGCAGCCATTTGCAAGAATCGTTCCAGCCGCCCGGTGGAATGATCCGGCCCTTGCCCTTCATAGCCATGCGGTAGCAGCAATACCAGCGAAGGCGTTTGCCCCCACTTGGCCCGTGCCGAGGTGACAAACTCATCGAGCATCACCTGGGCATTGTTGACAAAGTCACCATATTGGCCCTCCCAAATAACCAACCGGTTCGGCGTTTGAACATTATACCCGAACTCAAAGCCAATAGCGGCATTCTCGGTCAGCGGGCTGTTGCGTATCTCAAAAGCAGCTTTGGCCTGAGGTATTAATTGTAACGGGACGAACGGCTGGCCACTATCCGTATCGAAAAATACGGCATGGCGTTGGCTAAACGTACCTCGCTCCACATCCTGGCCGGTCAAACGAATGGCAATCCCCTCGGCCAAAATAGAGGCCAGCGCCAGCTTTTCAGCGATGGCCCAATCTATGCTGGCTTCAGTGGGGTCATCCATCGCTTTGCTGACCCGCTTGACTCCCCGCTGTATTTTGCTGTGCAGCTTAAAATCGCCGGGGATTTGCAGCAGCGATTCATTCAGTTCGCGGAGTTTGTCGAGAGGCAGGGCTGTTTTTGTCTCCCGCGCCGCGCCAGGAGGTGGAGCTTCGGGTCGTTCTTCGGCCAAATCTTCTTCGGGTTCCAGCGTGTCCAATTCATTTTGCAACTGTGCCATCCTCTCATCGATCAATTGCTGGGGCCAATCGACGTTGATAACCTCGCGCTTTGTCAAGGTATCGGCCCACTGCTGGCGCACAGTAGGGTGGCTCTCAACCGTCTGGTACATCAACGGTTGGGTAAAGGTGGGTTCATCTCCTTCATTATGGCCATAACGTCGATAGCCAATTAAATCAATCATAAAATCCTTTTGAAATTGGGCGCGGTATGCAGAAGCCAAGCGGGCAGCTTCAATACAGGCCTCCGGGTCGTCGGCGTTGACGTGCACAATTGGAATTTTGAAGCCCTTGGCCATGTCACTGGCATACAAGGCACTTCGCCCTTCGCTGGGCTCGGCAGTATACCCCAATTGGTTGTTAGCGATGATATGAATCGTGCCGCCAGTCTTGTAGCCAGATAAGCGTGAAAAGTTGAGCGTTTCGGCTACAACACCTTGACCAGAAAAACCAGCATCGCCATGAATTAATATTGGCAATGATACGGCGTGGTCAAAGCGTGGCGCTCCAGCCTCATCCACATATGTTCCAGCAGCACGAGCCATTCCTTGCACTACCGGGTTGATGGCCTCCAGATGGCTGGGGTTGGGTGGCATGCAGACCACCAAATCAACCGGCTGTCCATCCTTTATGGCCCGCCGTGCCCCTAAATGATACTTTACGTCGCCGGTCCAGCCCAAATCATCTCGGATAACAAAGCGGTGTCCCTCAATCGGGTCTTTGAACTCGGCCAGAATTTGGGTGTACGGTTTGTTGAGTACATGCGTTAACACGTTAAGCCGACCCCGGTGAGCCATACCAATGAAGATGGTATAAATGCCTCCTTCAGCGGCTGCACCAATCATTTCATCGAGCATGGGAACCAGCATATCTAACCCTTCAATGGAAAAGCGGGTTTTGCCGGGAAAGCTACGATGTAAAAACTGCTCAAAAACCTCCACTTGCGTCAGGCGTTTCAACAATTCTTCCGGGTCAATTGGGTCTTGGGGGAAACTAAAACGACCTGATTCAGCGGCATCACGCAGCCATTCTCGCTCTTCTGGCAGACGGAGGTGGTCATAATCATAGCCGGTTTTACGGATGTAAACCTTGCGCAAAGATTGAATAGCTTCCCAGGCATTGCTGGTCTCCCCGGCAATTGGCCCACCGATAAGCGTCGCCGGAAGTTGGCGCAAATCATGCTCGGTCAGGCCATGCGCGGCCAACTCAAGCGTAGGGTCGCCGGGAGGTTCATTACCTAAAGGGTCGAGTTGGGCCGCCAGATGACCATATTCGCGGATGGCCTGAGCCAGATTAACGACCCCCATAATTTTTCCAGCCTGCCCAACTGTGGACGAAAGGCCTAATCCATCAAGGAGAGGACCCCACTGTTCAAAAAATCTCTTTGTCGCCATATCAACGGAGTCAGGATTCTGTTGGTAGCGGTCATACAGTTCCAAAATATAGCCCGCGTTGGGGCCGGGAAAATCGTGCCAAATGTTCACGGCTTAACCTCAACCTTTTCTACTGTAGTCACCCAATCATATATTTATTATAGCCCAAATTGTACTCGCTGTTGTAATATACGCCCTCGCGTTTGATGAGCCATCCGGCGTCACTCTGCTGCCGACGCTTAATGCCGCTCGACTGACAGTGTGTGAAGTTTTGGCCCACGAATAAACAAGCTATATAACACGACGAGTTGATTTTGCAATCGCTTTTAGTTCAACCGGGCCACTGTAGCTTGAATCAACTCAATTAAAGGCGCTGGATAGACCCCAAACCATACCAACAACAGAAGCAACTCCGCCAGAGCCAGGCTCCCTGCCACAGACGGAGCAGGCAGCTTCGTTTTCACTGCCTTGCTAGCTGCTCCAGGGTTTCTTGTGCCAATTCTCACCACAATATTCAAGAAAGGCTTTGTCTTCGTCTTGGAGGTCACCGAAATATAGAACGCTGTAAACTTCTAAGTCCGCTCGCATGCGAGCCCGCAGTAGGGAAAGTTGATGAATTGAGAGATGACTTCGCTTCTTAATACGATCTTGGTCAGGGAGTTTCTTTAATGTATAGTAGAGCTTTGAAGGTTTTAAGGCATTATCTGGACAGATAAGGTTGTCTTTGGCGGTCAGATATAATCTCCGTGTCTTGTCACTAAGATACATCCCATTACCATTTTCATAATACCATTTTGTGAGGGCCACATAAAGATTCATCCGTTCGTCTTGGGTAAGGGGTCCTTTGAGGTCCTCCGCCTGCCATTCCTTAATCCTGGTAGGACGAGCCACCCCAGTTATTTCCCAAAGTTCGGCATACGACTTCATTCGACTATCTGCGGTTTTTTGCTTAACCTGACGTCGAAAGTTATATGTAAGGTAATATCCAACCAGACCCAGGAATAACGTAACAATGACATCCAATATCCCAATAATATTTTCAATTGCCATCTTTTCTCTTCTGATACTGACTTATTGCCACGGAAACCGCTTCTCCCAAATGTGCCGTTCAAACTTTTTTCTAATCTTAGGCCGTCACTTCCACCTCCCAGGCAATCAAGAAACCTAAGGGTCCTTCCACAACCCAATGACTGGTGTGTTCCCCTGTTTTTCGGATCGACTTGATATGCTGCATAAAACGGGGAAAGTTTTCAATATCGGCCCACAGTTGATAGACTTCAGGCGTCCCTCTATTCACAATAATACTTTGCGTAACTTGATTTGCCATAGTTCCTACTCCTTATAAAGATATCATCGAGCTTATATTTATCACTACTTAATTTTAGCAAGTTTCAATGGACTATAGCACACCTGTCTGAGCAATATTGGGACCAGTACAAGAGCTATTTTTGCTGACTCGCGTAACCCAAGTGAGTGATCTACTCCATAATAATGAGGTGTGTTGTGTTGATGGATAGGTAGGGTCAGTCATCTTACTAACCTGAGCTCGAAAATTAAATAACGGCAGGAAGTTGGGTGAGTTCGGCAGGTGAAAGATTGAGCGCAGGTTTATTGGGTTGCCAGGTATAAGCAATCAACCCGGCCAGTAAATTGACCAAAAAATTGCAGGGACTACGATGCCGGGTGTGGGCAATCTGAGAGATGTTTTTGAGTTGGTCGTTGATCGTTTCAATCAAAGAACGTTTGCGGACCAGCACCCGATCCATCAGCGGCATCAAACGATTTTTCATATTCTTGCGAGCGGTGGTAATCAGCTGAAGCCCTTGCGCAAAAAGCTGTTCAAAGAGGGCTTGCGAGATATAGCCCTTATCACCAACCAGCTTGCCCCACAACTCCCGAGCCAGGGTTGGCAGGGGGGTCCGGTCATCAACAGTGCCGGGGGTTAAACAAAAAGCCAAGATTTCGCCCTGATCATTGACCACCAGATGTAATTTGAAGCCATAAAAGTAGCCCATGGTACTTTTGCCGCGCCGGGCCAGCCCAGCAAAAGTCTTATGACGACGAATACGTTTGTTATGACAGACTGAAATCGGAGTTGAATCGACAAAAGCGATCCCGGTCTGCTGTCCGCAACGCATAGACATATAGACACACATCGGCAGTAAGGTGCCGGGGATTAGTTCCAAAAAACGATGGTAACTGACCAGTTTGGGAAATTCTGAGCGCAGATATTCACACACATGCTAAATATAGAAGGCTTTGAAGTCCCGATAATGGGATTGGTGAAACCAGATGATAATCGTCATCACTTCACTCATCGACAGTGTTGCTTTCCGGCCTCTGGTTGAGGGTGCTTGGGTTAAGGCATAGCTTTTCAACCATTTATCAAAAATGATCATAAACTCATCGACATCACAGAAAATTTCGAGTAAACTCATAGGTGACACCTTCCTTTGGGGTAATGTTTGGTTTAGTCACCTACATTTTACCACCAAATCGAAGGTGTCTTCCTTATTTATACCTGAATTCTCGAGCTCAGGTTACTAGACCTTGAGACAACCAATAGTGTGATTTTTGCCATTGACATTGATTCAAAAATAGCCTACTTGAGTAAGACTACCTAAAACCCAATTGACTCTACATGGGCTATGCCTAAATAGCCCACTCTTCAGACTAAAAATCACTCAGGTTAGTATGGCAGGGTGGTATGGAAAATGATAGGATATATATAGGTTAAGGATTCATGGAATTTACAACTTGCTGGGCAACGATGTTGGCTGCGTTTTACGCCATCTCTTCGAGCCAGCGAGCGGCGAGGTCGCCCCATTTTGCTCCGGTTATACCAATCAGGATTGTCAGGCGAATTGGCGGTCATGATTATCTGGTTGATCCCATTCCTTTAAGTGATCTTAGGATGGAGATGGACTTTCGCATTCTTTGCCCTAAGACCAAATCCCAGTATACTGACTATACTGCGGTTGAAGTCTTGGCTGGATGGGAGCTATATAAAACTAAAATATGAGACAAGCTGTTGCTCTATCGAAACTGTATTCATTTTTAGGAGGAAACTATCACGCAACATATCACCTCAAACGATGGCACCGATATAGGCTATCAGCGAAGCGGCACAGGACCGCCGCTGCTCCTTGTGCATGGCCTTACTGCCGATCATCGGCGATGGTCGCCGATCAAGCCCCATTTTGAGCAGCAGTTCTCCGTCTATGCCATGGACCGCCGGGGTCGAGGTGAAAGTGGGGATACGCCGGATTATAACCTCATGCGCGAAGCCGAAGATGTGGTCGCGGTGGTTGAAGCGATTGGTGAGCCGGTCTTCGTCCTCGGTCATTCGCATGGTGCTCTGTGCAGCCTGGAGGCCGCGCTGCTGACAGATCACATTAGTCGGCTCATTCTCTATGAACCGCCTCTGCCGGGCATCGCTCCCCCGATACCGCCAGAGATTCCTGATCGGATGCAGGCACTGATCGACAACGGTGAATCAGAAGCAGCTCTGGAACTATTCTTGTGAGAAGTGGTGAGAATGCCTGAGCACGAGTTGGACGCTTATCGCCAGTTGCCAATGTGGAACGCGCGGGTTCAATTGGCACCGACTATTCCCAGAGAGTTGGCAATTGGTCAAACGTACCGTTTCCAGGCCGAGAAATTTGCTGGCCTGGGACTCTCC